>Ga0066903_100005358_pt1 | contig 11114 bp, 9 predicted proteins | sample PanSoiMetaGPlot1_FD_67491 | JGI IMG/M metagenome (GOLD analysis project Ga0066903, IMG submission 67491) | Tropical forest soil microbial communities from Panama analyzed to predict greenhouse gas emissions - Panama Soil - Plot 1 (version 2) | ecosystem: Environmental > Terrestrial > Soil >...
TTGCCAGATCTGCTTGCCGGTAGCCGCATCGATCCCGATCAAACGGCAGTCACCCGTGCCCACGAAAACCTTGCCTTCCCAAACTGCGACCCCTGCGTTCGTGCGCGCGGAGTAAGAGCCGTTCAGCGCCTGATCGAGGCGGACTTTGGGATCAAATTTCCAGATCAGTTTTCCGGTGGCGGCGTCGACCGCATAGACCTTTGACTGCGGCGCGCTGACGTAGGCAACGCCGTCAACCACGATCGGCTCAGCCACGATGCCCATGGCGCTGTCGACCTCCATGAACCATGCAAGTCCCAGGCGGGAAGCATTCTGATCACTGATCTGCCTGAGCGGGCTGAAGTGGCCGGAATCGAACGTGCGGCCATTGATCAGCCAATTGGATCCGTCATCGGCTGCGACGCGAGCTTGGTTGACGTTGCCGGGCCTGGCGGGATTGTCGGCCAGGGTGGAAGAAAGAAAAAACATCGCAGCGGCAATGGCCAAAATGGTCAAGGCAGATATCTTCGACAGGGTTCGATACCAGGGTTTCGACACGGTCACCTTTCGCGTCAGATGTCAAAAAGCCACCGCAGGCGGCTCCTCTCAAACGGGGCTGAAAGTTTTGTCGGCGATAAGAAACGCGATCTCAGGCGCCGCGCAAGCGATGGCAACGGAGTAGCGGCGCGGCTAGAAACTTCCCCATTTTTCACTCACCTGTCTAGTGCACCTGGGCCTTCGCTTCGAACAGCCGTTACAGGTCCTAGCTCACCGCTTGCGGCACGCGAATATCCTTTTCCAGGGCAGCTTGAACTTTCCCGGAAGCTCCGAAAAGCGCGTTGTAGATTCCGCCACCGATTGCCCCGCCAATCAGCGGTGCTACCCAGAACATCCACAACTGTTGCAGGGCCCAGCCGCCCGCGAACACCGCGGGCCCGGTACTGCGAGCGGGATTCACCGACAGGTTTGTCACCGGGATGCCGACGAGATGAATGAGTGTGAGGCAGAGTCCGATGGCAATGGGGGCGAATCCCCTGGGCGCACGCTCGTCGGTCGCGCCCATGATGACAATCAGGAAAAACGCCGTGAGCACCACTTCCGCGACGAAGCCGGCGAGCAGCGAATAACCGTTGGGCGAATGGTCGCCGTAGCCGTTAAGGGCGAATCCGGCGTGAATATCGAAGCCGACATTTCCGGTAGCGACAATGAACAGGGTGCCCGCGGCGGCAATTCCGCCCAAGACCTGTGCGATCACATAAGGCAACAGGTCGGAGGCGGGGAATCGTTTGCCGACAAGCAGACCCACGCTTACGGCAGGATTCAAGTGGCAGCCTGAGATATGTCCGATGGCAAATGCCATGGTAAGAACGGTGAGTCCGAACGCCAGGGCGACACCGGCATATCCGATTCCGACGCTAGGAACGCCCGCGGCGAGCACGGCCGCTCCGCACCCGCCGAAGACCAGCCAGAAAGTTCCGAAAAACTCCGCGAGTGCACGTTTACTCATGGGCATGGGGTAGCTCCTTTCCCGATCGTCTGCGCAATGGGGAGATTATGTTTTGTGGAAGAAAGCTCGTACGAGCAGAGAAGCGTAGCACAGTGAGGTGGGAATCCGAAGTGGTAAACCTAACAGTGTGGCCGCTTCCTGATGCCGACCGGCAGCATGGAGGCGAGGCAGACGGAATTGGTTACGAACGCTTGCTTTGCAAGGGGTTGGCGATTGTCCGTTCTTGCTCAGGATGCTAGGCTCGATTCGAGTGGGTTCCACCGTAGCCAATCCGCTTCGTTCCCGGACACCGTTTGCCGCGCGCGCTGTGCAGTGGCTGCAGTCGGCCTCTGCCGAGGTCTGGGCCAAGTTCCTGCTCGCGCTGTTTGGCCTGGGGATGGCTTTTGCCGCCGCTCTTTTCTCAACCGTGTCGCGGGATTCCGGCCATCTTTGGGCGACGGTCATCCTCGCGTCGATTTCACTCGTATTGGCGACCCTGGTCGGACTCGTAACGGTTCCCTACCTGGCAAGGCGAGTCGCAGTGGAGCGGCTGCGCGAAACTTTTGATTACGACGTCACGCGAGCGGGAATCGTTTACGTTCTGGTTACGCTGGTGATCGGGATCGCGGCGCTAAACACCGGCAATAATCTTCTGTATATCGTGGTGGCGGCGATGCTTGCCGCCATCATCGTGTCTGGTTATGTATCGGCACTAGTCCTGCGTCATCTTGAACTGGATGTGCATCTTCCCCAACACGTTTTCGCGGGCCGACCTGTGCGGGGACGAATTGTCTTGAAGAATCCTCGCAGGTCCCTGCCTTCATTTTCGGTGCGGGTGGTGTCGATACGAAAGAAGAAAAGGAAGACTCCGCACAAGTGGGAGTGGGAGCCGACCACTTTGGCGTTTCCCTTCAATCGTCCGAAACAGGAGCAGTGGATACGGATTCCGAATCGGCGGTTGCGGCGCGTGGCCCTGATTCCTCCCGCCCCCGGCATCTTTACCGGAATGGCCTACTTCCCATACGTTCCCCAGAAAGGCGAAGCTACGGCCGATCTCGAATTGAAGTTCGATCATCGCGGCCGCTACCGCGAGGACGGATTCGGTCTGGCGACACGCTTCCCGTTTGCATTCTTCACCAAGACGAGGCACGTTTCGCTGCAGCGCGAGATTCTGGTGTATCCGCGAATTGAACCTGCGGATGAAGTATTCGAAATACTCCCGTTGGTTCGGGGAGAGTGGGAGAGCTTTGTGCGCGGCCGCGGTTCCGATCTGTATCGAATCCGCGAGTATATGCCGGAAGACTCGGCGCGGCATGTGGATTGGAAGTCGACGGCGAAGTCAGGATCCTTAAAGGTGCGCGAGTTCGCGCGCGAAGATGAGCGCAAGCTTTGCATTGCTTTCGACAACCCCGAAGCTGGATTGATATCTGAGGCGGCGTATGAGAAGGCCGTCGATCTGGCAGCCTCGCTGGCGTGGCATTTTTCGACGCAGGAGGCGGAAGTCACGTTCGTAATCCCGGGCCGGCCGCGCACAAGCGATCTACATGAGTTTTTGGCTTGGCTGGCAGTTGTCCAACCGGACACAGGAAACCCGAATGACGCGAGGGCGGCACATCAGGACGATGCGCTGCGTCAACTCGGGCAGGGCGGCATGGACGAATACAACATCGTCATCACCGCCCGGGCGCGAGGGACTGTGCCCACGGCGTTATGGAATTCTTCGTATTTTGTGTTTGTGGGCAGGGAATCGAAGGCGGTTCAACTTTCCGGCGGCCACTCGTAGGGAAAGGCTTTCCCCGCGTCTTCCGGACTCATTTTTATTCCCAGGACTTCGGCCGCGTGCGAAAGTACGGGATCGCGACCACTCGCCAAATCTTGCGGACTCGGCACGACGATCTCGTCGGGCGTTACGCCGACGTGCTCTATGCTCTTACCATCCATCATGATGAGGTCAGACTCGGTAATGGAGGCGGCATAGAACAAGAGCGCCTCGGCGCCCATGTGTTCGCTGTAGTGCCGGGATTCCATTACGGCGCCGGAGGTGACGTCCCCGATCACGGTGCCTCTCTTTTCCAGCTGCATCACCCGGGCAAAGGTTTCGGAGGCTGAAGCCGAGTCCGAATCCACCAGGACGATTAATTTTCCGCTAAATTTGTTGCCCATTGATTTGGAAACCAGAACTCTGCGGTCCTTCCGGTTCACCTCGTCGGCGATCTTGACCTCCCTGTCAAACATTCCGCCCACCAGACCTCTCAACGTGTCAACGTAGCCGCCACGGTTGCCGCGGAGGTCCAAGATCAGTGCCTGATGCTTCTTGGCTTTCGCAAGGATGCTTTCCACGCCCTCCACGGACGCGTCAAACTGGGGAAACTTCAAGATCATCAAGGCATCACCGTATTCAACGTAGCGGGTCCGCATCGTGTGAGACTGGCCTTCGGATTCGCGGATCAGATCCCAGAGGTCGGCGCCGCCATTGGCCGTAAGGTTAAGCGAGCGCTTGCCTTCCCGAATCTTGGCGGCAGCGTCCACCTTGCGCTGATTTCCCTTTGCATCCTGCAGGACGAGAGACATGCTCGTTTGCGGCCTGAGGGTGTTGAACGCGTATCTCAGTCTCCAAAGAGTGTTCCGGTTTACACCGAAGTTGTTCAGGCCCAGCAGTTGGTCACCGGGACTTATCCCTTTTGCTTGCGCATCGCTCCCGGGGCGCACCTGAGTAATGAAGGCCCGATCCCCGATCATCTGGTAGTTAAAACCGTAGTCGGTCCGGGCGACATGGGATGGCGGATAGAACATCGTGTGGGAATCGTTGAGCGCGTCAAATAAACCCGCGATATGCGACATGGCCGCATTCCAGGATGGCGCCTTGTCGATCTTTTCTTTCGTCTCAGCGATTTTTGCGTCCCAATCCAGCCCGTGAAACTTGGGATCGTAGTAATGCTTTCGTACTTCACCGGCGACGTTCTTCAACATGTCCTGAGCGCGCCCGCGATCCTGCCCCGACATCTGGGACCAGGCCGAGGTCGAAAGAACGACCAGAGCAGAGAACAGCAAAAAGCACGTGATTATTCTACGTCGCACACCCATACCCTCCGGCACCGAGCCCGTCAACCGCCAAGCCCCGTGTTTGCAGGCTCGGAAATTCTGCGAATTGTACACTCGCCGCGCCTTTTCGGGTAGGCGCGGGCGCACACGTCTCCATTGGAATTTGGCATAACACTTCAGTTCCTCCCAACCTTTTTTTCTTTATTTACATCTGGTCATGGGCATATACTCGCGCCCCGATAGATGCCGCACGCCAGTTCCGATTTCTGTAAGCCGGAGGTAGCAAATGCGTATCTGCGACCTGATCAAGAATCAGGAGACCTATCAGGCAGAACTGGGGCACACGGTTCTGGAAACCGTACGCGCCATGGTCGAGCACAACATCGGCGCGGTTCCGGTCATTCACAGCGGGGAACTTGTGGGGATTTTCTCGGAACGCGACCTGATGCGCCGCGTAGTCGCTGAAGGTCGGGATCCGAAATCTACCTGTATGGCTGAGGTGATGACCGATGATCCCTTGGCTGTGGGCATCGGGGAAGACCTGGAGACCTGTATGACCCTGATGCGGCGCCACGGTTTTCGCCATCTGCCCGTGTGCCATGAGGGACACCTGGTTGGCATCGTTTCATTGCGCGACATCCTGCTGCACGACCTGAACGAGAAGGATGACGAAGTGCGGATGATGCGCGCCTATATTCATTCCATGCCCGACGCGTAGGCGGCGGGAGTGTGCGCCCCTGGAAAATAACACCATTTTTGTGTTCCGCCGGCGGTATTGCCGCACCGCCGGCGTAGAATCCTCTGCAAATCCGGATCTTGCTTGTGGGAAGCCGGAACTCCTCCGCTACAACCAACGGGCCATGTCCCCCCCACTCCCGGTAGCACGAAGGTAACCTTGCCCAAGGATCGGTGCAGGCAGTAACGTTACGGTCGAATTACTTCAGTGCATTGAACGGCAGGTAGTTAGGGTCTAGCCTAGGTTAGTCCAAGCCGACCACTCTGGGGTGTGGATGGCTGCGCCCGTTTTTCCTTCGCCGGCAAATGCTGATTTGTCGGTCGACCGAATCGTCCGCAACTGAAGCGAGAGCATGAGCGAAAGAACCAAGATTCTTTACTACGCACTGTGGGCCATGCATCCCATCCTCGAGATGGGAATCGCGGGCTTTCTGGTTCGGCGCGGACTGTTACGCAACTTCAAATTCTTCTTTGGCTACATCCTCACGCAGCTTTTGACTTTCGCGGTGCTCTTTGCTGCGTTTGTGTGGCGCAGCTACGACTCGCTGTTTACCTTGTTTTGGTTTTGCAACGCGATCACCGTTACCTTCGGATTTCTCGTCATCCACGAAATTTTCGTTGATGTTTTCAAGCCGTTTCATACGCTGCGCGATCTGGGCACGGTCCTGTTCAAATGGGCCGGCCTGGTGATGCTTCTCGTGGCGGCTGTCGTTTCGGTGTCTACCAACTCTTCCGACATGTCTCCCTGGATGCAGGCCATCGTTACTTCGCAACGATGCGTACGCATGATCCAGGTCGGGATGGTGTTATTCCTGCTCTTCTTCTCGCACTACGTCGGTGTGAGCCGCCGACAGCATAGTTTCGGAATCGCTCTGGGCTTCGGATCTTTTGCAGTTACCGAATTGATCCTGATCAGTTCTTGGGTGGGCAGCCATCTGGGCGGGCCCTGGATGAGCATCGTAAATATGGCAGCCTATAACTCGAGCCTGGCGTTGTGGCTCGGGTATGTAGCGGTAAAACGTCCGGCGAGGGATATTTCGCGCTCCCTGTTACAGCCGCAGCGTTGGGAACAGAGCTTGTCGGACATCCACCACCCACTGCCGGCCGATTCTCTGATTCCGATGTTTGAAGGGATGGTGGATCGGGCGTTGTCGCGTACACAGCCGCCCGCCCCGGCTCCCCTGGCAGATCGCGCCGCGGCTGGCACGGGAGGCGCGGCCGGTACAACGAGCTTCGCGGCGGTCATCCGGGCTGCCACGAAACGCTAGATTTTCGATTCTGGTCTGCTTCCATTCTTCTGCAAGAACTCCTTACAATTTCCCGATTTTGTAACGCGCGCGAAACAAGAACCGCGCCCGGCAGAATTCTGCCCTGGGCAGTCATGTGTTACTTGCTGTTACCCAATCTATGTGCTTGCTTTGACTGTAATTAATTGCAGCGGAGGGATTTGGGAGCGGAAAACGATTTCTGCAAAATCGCTAACATTGTAAATTTTTTGTACAAGAAACTTGACGTGTGGCCTATAATCCGTCGTCCGCGTTGGAAGTCCCAATTGTACGAATTTCTGATGCGGATCTAGGAGACGAACCCAATGAAACGTGCAATCAGGATTGCTGTCCTGATCGTCGGAGCAGTGGGCACATTCATGGCAGCGGCCGCGCCTCTGGTTCCCGCCGCGGACGGCGGCCCGCTCATTCTGTGCCCACCCAGATCAACTAAATGCCAATCCACCTTGCCGACCTAAACTAAGGTATGCAGGATTTGGCTGCAAGGTAACCAAGGTAACCTGCCGTAACTCGGCCGAAAAAAGGGCTTGGAATCTTCGGGCTGACGGAAACTCATAACCCCGTCAGTCCATATTTTTTGGGGATTATTTGGCGATCTGCAAGGCCCGGCTCATGGCATCCGCCAGTCCCGATGCCTCGAAGATGGGTGGCTGGCAGGAAGATCCCGAGCAGAGAACCGCGAACGATCTCCCGGAATTCAACTGTGGCAGGTTGGGAATCGTAGCAGCCAGGGCCGGAGGCAAATTCGCGGCAACTGCCTGATTCGCTCGCAGACGCAGGGTGGATTTGGTCAGAGCCAATGGCATGATGGCTGCAGATTCGAGCGCGCTGGCTTTCCCGTCTTCCCCATCGATGATCACGGCCTGAACCGGGCTTTCCAGGAAATGTAGCACCGCAATGCCATAGGTCGCTGCGAAGATTCCGAACTGCTCAGCGATGCCGGCGAAAGTCTCCAGCGTCTGTTCTGCCTTCGCTCGATAACCCGGCTCGAGCCTGTAATGGTGCATGCGCATCAGCGCAATCACCGCCACGGGATTGCCGGCGGGAGTGGGTGAATCCTGCAGCGGCTTGCGGCGGGTTCGGAGAACGCCCAGACTCTTGCCATCAGCCGCGGGTTGACTGTCAAAGAATCCGCCGGAGGTGGCGTCGAAGAACCTGGCGATCATCGCGTCCGAGAGTGCCCGGGCAAAGCTGAAATAGCTGAAGTCGGCTGTGGATTCATAGGCGTCCAGGCAGGCTAAGGCAGTGCACGCGTAGTCGTCCAGCATGCCGGGGACATCGCGATGTTCGGCTTCGGGATCAGAATACGCGACCACGTGTCCGAGCGATGCCGGGCTTGATCCTTCTTGCCGCCCGAATGCCTGATTTAAAACGCGATCGAGCGAGCGCAGTGCGAACCGGCGCGCATCGGCGAGATTCAACACTCTCGCGGCCTCCAGGTACGCCGAGATGCACAGGCTGTTCCAGCCGACATACACCGTCTTGTCGATGTAGGGCGTCGGACGCAGCCGGCGGGCGGCGTACATCTTCTTTTTCGCGGAAGCGAGCAGTTCGGACACCTGGGGCTGCGAGAGATTCATGCGGCGCGCGATTTCGTCGATGGAAGCGCGCAAGTAGAGCACATTCTTTGCCGGGTTGTGATGCATCTCGCCAATTTCGTTGATGTCGTACCTCAACCCGGCTGCCTGCAATTCCTCTTCCGTCAGTACGGCTCGAGCCTCGTCGAGCGTCCAGGTGAAGTAATCGCCGTCGTCGTCCATGTTGATGTCGGCGTCCTGCGATGCATAGAATCCGCCCCGTTCACGATCGCTGAGCCATTCGTCCATCCAGCGGATGATGTCGCGGGCAACATCGGCGAAAAACGGGGATCCCGTGGCCTGATAGGCGTGGACGAAGTTCTTCAGCAATTGGGAATTGTCGTAGCACATCTTTTCGAAATGCGGCACCACCCAGCGCTCGTCGACGGAATAGCGATGGAACCCGCCTGCCAGCTGGTCGTACACGCCGCCATTGGCCATGTGCTCGAGCGTGGTGACCATGAGGTTCCGCAAATTCGCATTGGCGCGGCCGGTTTCCTCGTCTGTATCCCCGCGTGCTGCGACCCGTGCATACCTTTCGATCAGCAATTCCAACGCGGACGGGTGAGGAAACTTCGGGGCCGAACCGAATCCACCATTCAGGTTGTCAAACATCTTGAACGCCGAGTCTTGAATAGCAGCAATCACCTGGGCTGAGATCCGCCCCCCGCGTCCGTGAAAGGATTCCGACTGCACGATGGCGTTTTCCACGAGCGCGGCCTGCTCGACCACATCGCCGTGTTTGTCTTGGTAGGCATTTGCGATGCTTAACAGCACTCGCCGGAAACTGGGGCGGCCGTAGTGATCCTGGGGCGGAAAGTAGGTGCCGCCGTAGAAGGGTTTGCCGTCAGGGGTAAGAAACGCGGTCAAAGGCCACCCTCCCTGTCCGCTGACGGCCTGCACAGCCGCCTGACAGCGGCTGTCGATATCGGGACGCTCATCGCGATCGACTTTCACTGCCACGAAGTGCTCGTTCACGATGGCTGCAATCGCCGGGTCGTCGTAGGACTCGCGATCCATGACATGGCACCAGTGACACCAGACCGCGCCGATATCGAGCAGCATCGGCTTGTTCTCGCGCTGGGCGATGGCGAAGGCCTCCGGCCCCCACTCATGCCATTGAATTGGCTGGTGCATGGCGGAACGCAGGTAGGCCGAGGAAGCGCGGGAGAGGGAATTCAGGACAGCGTTGGTCATCTGATCAGTTTACTGTCCACCGACGTTCTGTGAAAAACATCAGCGCCCAGGGAACTTCGATCGAAGTCAGAAGCCGGCGCCGGGGTTCCTCCCGATAGCATTCCGCCCGAGTCTGGAGTAAGGTGAAAATCATGGCACCTCGAAGCCAGTCATGGCTGCGACGGCGCGTGGAATCGGCCTTGATGAAAGGGCTGACGCGGGCGTATTCCGGCGTGCGCGTGGATCCCGCGAAATTTCTGCTGCAGCTGCGCACGGCGTATCGCGTCCCGATCAGCGGTTATCACGGGGTGTATTCGCTGGAAATTCGGGAACTCGACGTGGTAGCGGATTCGATTATCCGGAGCGGAATGAAAATGGCGGCAGTTGAAGGTGCCGGCTTCGGACTGGGTGGGGTTCTCACCATCGTGCCCGACATGGGGATCCTTTCCGCGATTACGATGCGCACCATCCAGAAACTGAGCCTGCTGTACGGATTCGAATACAACACGGATGACGAAATTGCCGAATTATGGATTGCGGCAGCCAGTGCGGCCGGCGTCGACCTGGGTCGCGATCTGTTGGAGCGGGAAGTCGTCAATAAGTTTGTCCCGGCGGTCATCAGGCGGATTGCTGCGCGTGCCAGTGGCGAAGTGGTGGAGAAGTGGGCTGCACGGGTGATCCCTCTGGCCAGTTCCGCAATCGGCGCCGGGCTGAACTATTGGTTCGTGCGGGCCTGGGGGCAACGCGCGATGTTTCATTTTCGGCAGCGTCATCTGGCAGTGCGTCCGGCGCGGCTGGCGGAGATGGCTGGCCAGCCACGCTTGACTTCGGCCGGATACTGACCGCGTCCGAAGCAGAAGGGGTAACGAAGCGGGAGTCTGCCAGCCCCTAAATAACGCATCTCTGTGTTTAAATCGATTTCATGACAAGTTTCAGTTGCTCAGCCATTCTGTTTGATCTGGATGGGGTTCTGGTCGACTCGACGCGGCAGGTGGACCGCGAATGGAGAGAATGGGCCACGCGCAAGGGAGTGGATGGCGATGCCGTGATGGCCATCGCCCATGGCGTGCGGACGATCGAGGTCATTCGCCTGGTCGCACCCCATCTGGATGTGGAAGCGGAAGCGGCCGCGATTGAAAAACATGAGGCCCATGACCAGACGGGTGTAGTGGTCATGCCGGGTGCGCTTCAGCTGATCCGGTCGATCCCGGATGGCCGATGGGGCGTGGTGACATCGGGATCGAGACTGCTCGCGCGAAACCGCTTAAGGTACTGCGGGTTGCCAGTTCCTAAAATGTTGGTCACGTCTGACGATGTAACGCACGGAAAGCCCGATCCGGAGCCGTATTTGAAGGGGGCCAAGCAATTGGGTTTTGCTCCGGTGGATTGCCTCGTCATCGAAGACGCTCCGGCCGGGATTGAGTCAGCGCGGGCTGGCGGGATGAAAGTGATCGGGATGACCAGCACGTACATCGCCGAGAAACTCGCTCATGCAGATTGGGTGGTGCCCGGTTTTTCCTCAATCCAAGTCCACGCAAATGGGACAGGCAAACTGGCGGTGGAGATTGGGAAGCGGATTAACCGACAGTGGTCCTGATCTCAGCGCAGCCAGTCTTCCAGTTCAATGCCGCCTTCGGTTTTCGCATCGCGATACTTCACGATCACTGGTGTGTACAGCGAGAGATTCCAATCGGCGGCCTTGCCTTTCGTGACTGCCCTCGAACCGGGCACGACCACCGCGTTTTCGGGTACCTCGAGGGGAGCGTCCGGGGTCGCGCGGTAGACGTCGCCTTTCACCAGGTCATAAACAGGAGTAGAGCGCGTGAGTATGGT
>Ga0066903_100005359_pt1 | contig 11114 bp, 6 predicted proteins | sample PanSoiMetaGPlot1_FD_67491 | JGI IMG/M metagenome (GOLD analysis project Ga0066903, IMG submission 67491) | Tropical forest soil microbial communities from Panama analyzed to predict greenhouse gas emissions - Panama Soil - Plot 1 (version 2) | ecosystem: Environmental > Terrestrial > Soil >...
CCTGACGTCACACTGATGGATCTGCGCTTGCCCGGCACGAATGGCACGGACACCCTCATCGCCATTCGCGGAGAGTTTCCTGACGCCCGAGTCATCATGCTGAGCATGTCAGGCGGCGACGGTGAGATTCAGCGGGCCCTGCGAGCGGGAGCGGTGGCGTACTTGCTCAAGAGCATGCCAAACGACGAGATCCTTGCGGTGATTCGGTCAGTCCACGCCGGGAGAAGGCATGTGCCCGCCGACGTCGCGGCCCGCCTGGCGGAGCATCTTGGTGACGAAGACCTGACGATGCGCGAGCTGGAGGTGCTCCGGCTGATCCGCGATGGCCACCGGAACAAGCAGATTGCGGACGACTTGGGGATTGCCGAAACCACCGTCAACTTCCACATCAAGAACCTGGTTGACAAGCTCGGAGCGAACGATAGAACGCACGCCGTAACCATTGCCATTCGCCGCGGCCTGCTGGAAGTCGAGTCGTGATCGGCACCTGAAGAAAACCACAGGATGATGACCGAAGATCTCGAGAGGCCGCGTGAGCGGCGAGTGCGGTAATCTCAACACGCCGATCATGCTCCGAAGGTTGTCACTGCTTCTTACCTTCGTCTGGTTCGTCCCGATGTCGGCGCGGGCGGCCGATCCCGACAAGCGCATCTCGCAATATGCCCATGCCGCCTGGAGGACACAGGAGGGCCTGTTCAAGGGCAGCCCAACAACCATTGTTCAGACTCAGGACGGCTATCTGTGGCTCGGAACGACCACCGAGCTGGTGCGATTCGACGGAGTCCGGTTTGTTCCTTTTAGCCCTGAGCATGGGGAGCGTTTGCCAGACGTCTCGATTGGTTACCTGTTGGCTGCGCGCGACGGAACGTTGTGGATTGCAACCGCCGGCGGTTTGAGCCACTGGAAGAACCACACACTCACGAACTATCCAGCCGGCCTTAACCCCATCATCGGCCCCATTCTCGAAGACCGCCAAGGAACGATCTGGTTCTCGCGAGGTCCTCGACCAGAAGCTGGAGCGCTCTGTCAGGTCGTGGGCTCGTCGACACGGTGTTTGGGCCTCGCGGACGGTGTGCCTCCTTTTATTGTGCAGTCGCTGATCGAGGATACCCAGGGCAACATCTGGATCGGTGGTAGTAGAACGCTCCTTCGCTGGACACGTACCTCACAGTCCGAGTACCGACCGAGAGGACTGAAAACCAATTCAGCGAACGGAGTCATCGGCCTTGCCTCGATGTCGGACGGCACCGTCTGGGTGGGGATCAATAGAAGGGGTCCTGGGCTTGGTTTAGAGCGAATCGTGAACGGCCGTTGGACACCATTTAAAACCCCAGAGCTCGATGGGAGCACGCTTCTTGTGACTTCACTGTATGTGGACCGCGAAGAAGCGCTGTGGATTGCTACCGCCGATCACGGCATCTATCGTGTTCACCACGACGCCGTCGATCATTTTGACCGCACTAACGGTCTATCGGGCGACTACGTGACTGCATTTTACGAGGACCGTGAAGGCAATCTCTGGGTCGTGACCAGTCAAGGGGTCGACCGGTTCAGCGAGACGGCCGTCGTGAGTTTTTCTGACGCCGAAAGACTCTGCTCACCGGAAGTCGACTCCGTGCTGGCGGCGCGTGATGGCAGTCTCTGGATCGGTAGCGATGGCGCCCTCAGTCATCTGCAGAATGGAAAGGTGTCCTGCCTTCGCACAGGCAAGGGATTGCCGGGAGTGCAGACCACCTCGCTGCTCGAGGACCAGGCCGGCCGTCTGTGGGTCGGCCTTGACGATACGTTGTGGGTTTACGCACACAGCACATTTCGCCGCATCGTCAAACCGGATGGGAGCCAGATTGGTTTTGTGACCGGTATCGCTGAAGATGCCGCGCATAATGTCTGGATTGCCGCCCGCCAAGGACCTGGAGGACTCTCCAGATCGCTGATGCGCATCGAGGGCCTGACCGTACGTGAAGAGGTTCGCGATGCACAGATGCCGCGCAGGGTGGCAGCCGATCCCGCGGGCGGGATCTGGCTAGGGCTGGCGAGTGGCGGCACCCTGGCTCACTATCAGGACGGCAAGCTGGCCACGTATCGGTTTCCCCATGCCGAGACTGCGCTACTTCACCAGCTCCTGCCAAGCGCCGACGGCTCGATCCTCGCAGCGACCAGCAAGGGGCTGCTTGGGTGGCACCAGGGGGATCTGCTCACGCTCAACGCAACAAATGGCCTGCCGTGCGATGGGCTCAATGCGATGGTCTTCGACGACGTGGGTAATTTGTGGCTGTTCATGAGTTGTGCGCTCGGAAAGTTGACGCCGTCGGAGTTGCAGAAGTGGAGGAGCCATCCAGACGTCAAGGTGTCACTGCAGACGTTCGACGGCCTCGACGGAGTGAGCACAGGCCTAGCCTCGTTTGTCGGAGCCGCGCGGTCTACGGATGGGCGGTTGTGGTTCGCGGCGTTTGACCGGTTGCAGATGCTTGATCCCGCTCGCGTGCGCCGCAATGCGGTTCCGCCGCCCGTGCACATCGAACAGGTCATCGCTGACCGCACGACGTATCCATCGACAGGTAGCCTTCGCCTCCCGCCGCTGACTCGAGATCTCGAGATCGACTATGTCGCGCTCAGCTTCGTGGCTCCACAGAAAGTACGGTTTCGCTATCGGTTAGAAGGCCGCGACGACACGTGGCAGGAACCGGGAACACGTCGTCAAGCGTTTTACAGCGATCTTCGACCGGCAACGTATCGCTTCCGCGTGATCGCGTCCAACAATGATGGCCTCTGGAACGAAGAAGGCGCCACCCTCGACATTGTCGTTGCACCGGCGTGGTACCAAACCCGTGCGTTTCTCGTGCTGAGCGTTGTGACGGGCGTCATGGCTGCGTGGGGGCTGTACCGGCTTCGGATGCGCCAGCTCGCAAGCACCCTCAACGCGCGCTTTGACGAGCGATTGGCTGAACGGACCCGCGTCGCACGAGACATCCACGACACCCTGCTGCAAACCGTACAGGGTACCAAGATGGTGGCCGACGTCGCATTGGACCGGCCCGACGACGCGCCCGGCATGCGGCGCGCGCTGGAACAGGTGTCCAACTGGCTGGGACAGGCGAGCAAGGAAGGACGTGAGACGGTCACCGCGCTGCGCGGCTCGACGACGGAACAGAGCGACCTCGCGGAAGCGTTTCGTCGTGCGATTGAAGATTGCGGGCGGCAGGGTTCCATCCAAGCCTCGCTGTCCATCACCGGGGACGCCAGAAAGCCGCTGCATCCGGTGGTCCGCGATGAGATCTACCGGATTGGCTATGAAGCCATTCGTAATGCGTGCATGCACTCCCGCGGCAGCCGATTGGACGTCGCAGTCAGCTACGCAAGGGACCTGACCGTCCGTATCGTGGACGATGGAGTGGGCATCGAACCGGCGATCGCCGACGGCGGGAAGGACGGACATTTCGGGTTGCAGGGGATGCGGGAACGCGCGGCTCGCATTGGAGCGAAGCTCACCGTGGTGAGCTCGCCTGGATCTGGAACAGACATTGTGGTGGTTGTTCCTGGACGCGCGATATTCCGCAGGCAGACGACGACGCTCTTCGACAGACTACGAGCCCAGTTCACAAATTGAGTGAGCGTCCTTCGCCGTTTTCCCTCGCCGTGGAGTCGGCCAGGCCGATGGACGTCGTGGTCGGTCATCCGCAACGACGCACTGGAGAGACCTCGACGTGTCCCGTTCGTCCGCCGAATCGACGATTCACGCCGCGCGCTCGTAGTAATTGAGCAATCCGCCTTTCAGCGGCCGATGACGAATTGCGCCCGCTGGCGCACCGGCTATATAGGTGTCATCCCGTCAGTGAGCGATCGCGAAAATCAGAGGTCCGCCGCCGCGCCGAGAAGTGCGAAAAGGACGACCACGGAGCGCGGCTGCGCGCGATACGTGGAGCCGCCGACCGCAGGGGCTGCCCCCCAGCCGACGATATCGTCTGGGGAATCGAGGAACGTGTCGATCCAGCGGTGCCACCGATCATGCGCGGCGTCGATCATGGCGGGGAGCTCGAAATCGAGAGGCTCCCAATACCCGTTGAAGATGGAATGAAACACCATTCCGCGGTGCGTGAGTCGTGCAGTGAATGCAAGGGTGTGGGACAACTGGCTCCAGTCCGGCTCATGGAGCTTTACGCCGTGCCAGGTGATGTGTGTCTGCCGGATCATCTGGCTCAGGGTCACTTGTTGCTGCAGGTGTCCCCAGTCTCGAGAGACCCGGCAACTGTTCAGCAGGGTCACGAAACGGTGCACGTCGGCCCGCCCGGCAACGAGCGTCCAATCGAACCAACTCGTCTCGTTGTCCTGACAGTAGGCGTTGTTATTGCCACCCTGCGTGCGCCGCACCTCGTCGCCCATGAGCATCATCGGCATACCGGCCGATAGCATCGTAACAGCGAAGAAGTTCTTGATCTGTCGTGTTCGCACCTTCTCGACCGCGGAATTGTCCGTCGGGCCTTCCACTCCGCAGTTCCAGCTTCGGTTGTCGTCGGTGCCGTCGCGATTCTCTTCGCCATTCGCCTCGTTGTGTTTACGGTCGTACGACACCAGGTCGTTCAGCGTGAAGCCGTCATGACACGTCACGAAGTTCACACTCGCCTCGGGTTCGCGCTGCTTGTGGTCATAGATTGACGGGCTCCCGATCAATCCGTCGGCAAAGCGTCCAGTCACGCCCTCTTCACCGCGGAAAAAGCTGCGGACATCGTCACGGAAGCGCCCGTTCCATTCCTTCCAGCTGTCACCGATAAAGTTGCCCACCTGGTACAGGCCTGCTGCGTCCCACGCCTCGGCGATCAGCTTCGTTCCAGCCAGCGCCGGATCCGACTCGATGTCCCACAGCACGGGCGGGTTCGGAATCAACTCGCCCGAGGGGTCGCGCGCCAGGATGGACGCGAGGTCGAACCGGAATCCGTCGACGTGCATAGTCTCTACCCAGTAGCGAAGGCTGTCCACGATCATGCGTCGAACAACCGGATGGTTGGCGTTGAGAGTATTGCCGGTGCCACTGTAATTTGCGTAGCGCGAGCGATCCTCGTCGAGGATGTAATAGATCGCGTTGTCCAGTCCGCGGAAGTTCAGTGTCGGGCCGGTGTGGTCGCCTTCGGCGGTGTGATTGAACACGACATCGAGAATGACTTCGAGGCCGGCTCGATGCAGGGCCTTGACCATATCCCGGAACTCGTCGACGGGCCCGAGCGGATCTCGGCGTGAACTATAGGCGTGATGAGGCACGAAGAAGGACACCGGCGTGTAACCCCAGTAGTTCACGCGTCCAGGTGGACTGTTCTGAACGTCGAACTGGAACACCGGCAGAAGCTCCACCGCCGTAATCCCCAGCCGCTGGAGATACGGAATCTTTTCGATGAGACCTGCGAAGGTGCCGCGACTCTTTTCGAGGACACCGGAGCTCGGATGCCGGGTGAAGCCGCGCACGTGCAGCTCGTAGAGGATGGTTCGTGATGACGGCGTCTGCAGCGGGGCGTCGCCCTCCCAGTCGTACGCCGACACGTCGAGTACGACGTTCTTCATGGCCGTCCCGGCGTTGTCGCCCGTGTGGCGGGCGTCGTCACGGCTGTACGTCTCTGGGACGACAACGCCACAGCCGTAAGGGTCCAACAGCACCTTGGCGGGGTCGAAGCGCATCCCGCTCAGAGGATCGAATGGCCCCTCCACCCGATAGCCGTACAACTGACCGGGTTGTACGCCCGGCACGAACACGTGCCAGTAGTGGTATGTCCGGTTGGCCGACGGATCAAGCCGAATGGCGCGCGCCGCGGAGGTGTCGTCCACGCGATCGAACAGCAGCAGTTCGACGCCCGTTGCGTGTTTCGAGAACACGCTAAAGTTGACGCCATCGGCTGACGGCGTGGCTCCCAGAGGCGAGCTGCTGCTTTTCTGCAGGCCGTCGCTCACGGCTTGCCGACCAGCTCCCTGGCAGCCGCATAGGCCTTGCTGTTCTTGATCGCATGGTCGAAGATCGTCGGGTTCGATGTCAGGCCCATCACCAAGAGCTCGAGGATGTAGCGCGCGAGGGTGCCGTTGCGCAGCAGATCTCGAGTGATGTTGTCGAGCCAGAGACCCTGACCCTGGTCGTGGAGCGTTGTCGCGGCTTTCATATCGTAGCGCGTCAGGTCGCGCAGCGACTCGAACGCGCCGAAAGCGCGGCGGTCCGTCTGGAACGGAGGCGGGCTCATGGCCGACCGCCGATCGCTGTGTCGACGAGCGCTTCTGCTTCACTCACGAGCGTCTTCAGATGCGCCGTGCCCCTGAAGCCTTCCGCGTAGATCTTGTAGATGTTTTCGGTGCCCGAGGGTCGCGCCGCGAACCATCCGCTTGCGGTCACAATCTTCAGCCCGCCGAACGTGGCGTTGTTGCCCGAAGCTCGCGTCAGTTTGGCGATGATCGGCTCGCCGGCGAGCGTCTGTTCCTTGACGTCCTCGGGCGACAGCTTCTGCAGGCGGGCCTTCTGCTCCGGCGTGGCGGTCGCGTCGATACGCGTGTAACACGACGTGCCGAACTCCGCCGCCAGCTCCTGGTGGTGTTCACCTGGATCCTTGCCCGTGCGGGCGGTGATTTCGGCTGCCAGCAGGTCCATGATCGGACCGTCTTTGTCGGTCGTCCACACGGTGCCGTCGTGACGCAGGAAGCTGGCTCCGGCGCTCTCCTCGCCGCCGAGGCAGCACGAGCCGTCGAATAGGCCCGGAACGAACCACTTGAATCCGACGGGCACCTCGTACAGCCGCCGCCCGAGTCGTTCGACGATGCGATCGATCAGGCTGCTGCTGACCAGTGTCTTGCCGATCACCGCATGAGCAGGCCAGTGTGGCCGGTGTGTGAGGAGGTACCGAATCGCGACCGCCAGGAAGTGGTTCGGGTTCAGCAGCCCGGCGGACCGCGTCACGATGCCGTGCCGATCCGAATCGGGATCGTTGGCGAATGCGACGCGGAAGCGATCCTTCAGATCGATGAGCCGCGCCATCGCGTACGGGCTTGACGGATCCATTCGGATCTTTCCATCGTGATCGACCGTCATGAACGAAAAGGTCGGATCGATCTCGGGATTGACGACGGCGATGTTCGTTTTATACAGGTCGTTAATCGGCTCCCAGTATGGCCTCGCCGCGCCGCCGAGCGGGTCCACGCCCAGTGTGAGGCCGGCGGCGCGGATTGCGTCCATATCGACGACGTTCCGCAGGTCGCGGACGTACGGCATGACGAAATCGTGCTGGTGCGTGGTCGTCGCCTTGATCGCCGTCGCAAAGGTCACCCGTTGCACTCCGCCGATGCCGGTCATGAGCAGGACGTTGGACCGTTTCTGAATCGACTCGGTCACGTCCGTATCTGCCGGTCCGCCGTTGGGCGGGTTGTACTTGAACCCTCCGTCCTCCGGCGGATTGTGCGATGGCGTGATCACGATCCCGTCGGCGAAGTGAGCGGTCCGTCCGCGGTTGTACGTGAGGATCGCCCAGGAAATGACCGGCGTCGGCGTGACACCGTCGTCGCGTTGGAGGATGGTCTCGACACCGTTGGCCGCCAGCACCTCGAGAGCAGTGCGCTGCGCCGGCTCCGATAGCGCGTGCGTGTCCTTGCCCATGTAGAGCGGGCCGTCGATGCCCTCGGCGCGCCGATGGTCGCAGATCGCCTGTGTGATCGCGGCAATATGTGTCTCGGTGAACGAGCCGGTGAACGGCGAGCCGCGATGGCCGTTGGTGCCAAAGGCGACGAGCTGGTTCGGGTCGTCGATGTCCGGCGTGCGCGCGTAATACGCCTGCTCGAGCTCACCCAGATCGACCAGGATCGATTTCGGCGCGGGCTGACCGGCCAGCGGCGAGATCGCGCCGCGGCCCCTCAGCGTCTCGGCTACGGTGTTGTCCACACGCCTTCTCCACTAGGAGACAGGGCACGGCTTTGCGTGCCAGATATCGGCTGCATATTCGGCGACGGTGCGGTCGCTCGAGAACTTTCCGGAGCTGGCCACGTTGAGCACCGACTTGCGTGCCCAGGCGTCGCGGTCCGCGTACAGCGCGCGCAGGCGATCGTCGGCTTCGAGATAGGAGGCGAGGTCGGCGAGGTGCATGTAATGGTCGCCGTGCGTCAGCAGCGTGTCGCGCAGCGGCGCGAAGACGCCGGGTTCGTCGTGGCTGAAGTGGTCCGAGAACATCAGGTCGAGCGCTGCGCGGATCTCCGGCTGGTTGTCATAGTGCCAGCGCGGGGAGTACCAGCCGCGGCTCGCGGCGACCTGCTCGGCGGTCAGGCCGAAGAGGAAGAAGTTGTCTTCTCCGGCCTCCTTCGCCATTTCTATGGTCGCGCCGTCGCGCGTCCCGATCGTCAGGGCGCCGTTCATCATGAATTTCATGTTGCTCGTGCCACTGGCCTCGTAGCCGGCGGTGGAGATCTGGTTGGACACGTCTGTGGCGGGGATCAGCCGCTCGGCCAGCGACACGCTGTGCTCCGGAAGGAACACGACCTGGAGCCGGCCGCGCACGCCAGGATCGGCCCCAATGGTGACGGCCAGGTTGTTCAGCAACTTGATAATGAGCTTGGCCAGGTGATAGGCCGGCGCGGCCTTGCCAGCAAACAAGAACGTTCGCGGCCACATCTCGAGCGCCGGGTTTTCACGCAATCGGTTGTAGAGCACGACGATGCGCAGCGCATTGAGGAGTTGTCTCTTGTACTCGTGAATGCGCTTGACCTGGCTGTCGAAGATGGTGTCCGGATCCACGATCTGCCCCGAAGACGATCGGAGCCAGTCGGCGAAGGCCGACTTGGCCGACCGTTTCGCGGCGCCGAAAGCATCGCGGCATCCACGATCGTCGGCGCACGACTTGAGCAGCGCCAGCTCGCCGAGGTCGGTGATCCAGCCGTCGCCGATCGCCGCAGTGATGACATTGGCGTGCGCCGGGTTCGCCAGCAGCAGCCAACGCCGCGGGGTGACCCCGTTCGTCTTGTTGCTGAAGCGCTCGGGAAACATGTCGCTCAGATCCTTCACGGTCGTCGTGCGCAATAGGGCGGAGTGAATCGCCGCCACGCCGTTGGTGCTGTGCGACCCGACGATGGCGAGGTTGGCCATGCGAACGTGTTTGGCCGGGCCCTCTTCGATCAGACTCGTGCGCGCGATTCGTCCCTCGTCGCCGGGAAACCGCTGCCGCACGTCGTCGAGCAGCCGACGATTGATCTCGAAGATGATCTCGAGGTGCCGGGGCAGGAGCGTCTCGAACCATCCGAGCGGCCATTTCTCGAGCGCCTCCGGGAGCAGCGTGTGGTTCGTGTAGGCCAGCGTTCGTCGTGTGAGATCCCACGCCCGGTCCCATTCGAGGTGCGCCTCGTCAAGCAGGATCCGCAGCAGCTCGGCGACGGCAATCGCAGGATGCGTGTCGTTGAGCTGAACGGCGACCTTCCCCGGGAACGCGTCCCAGTCGTCGTTGGTCCCCCGAAACCGTCGCACGAGATCCGTCAGCGAGCACGCGACTAGGAAGTACTCCTGGACGAAGCGCAGCGCCTGCCCGCGCGTCGTGGAGTCGTCGGGATAGAGCACGCGCGTGAGCGACTCCGCCGCCAGCGCCTCCGCCACAGCGCTGACGAACTCGCCATGACTGAACGCCTGGAAATCGAACGACTCGGGCGCACGAGCCGCCCAAAGCCGTAACGTGTTGATCGTCTTGCCGCCGTAGCCCACGACCGGCCGATCAAACGGCAAGCCGATCAGCGCGGCTGGGCGGTCGAAAATCGCTTGGAGCTCGCCCTTTCGGGTTTCAAACGAGCAATTGAGCCTGATCTCAACCGTGTCGTCCGGCCGCGCGACCTCCCATGGATCGGTGCGGCGAAGCCAGTTGTCGGGCTGCTCGCGCTGCCAGCCGTTCTCGAGCGATTGGCGGAACATGCCGTACTCGTATCGCAGACCGTACCCCATCGCCGGCAACTGCATCGTCGCCATCGAGTCCAGGAAGCATGCCGCCAGACGCCCGAGTCCGCCATTTCCCAGTGCTGCGTCGGGCTCCTCTTCGAGCGCGCCGAGCCACTCACGCGTTGTCAGGCTGGTGGCTTCGCTCACAAACGGATTGAGCAGCAGGTTCGCGATGTTGTTGGTCAGTGAGCGTCCGATCAGGAATTCCATCGAAAGGTAATACACGCGCTTGGGATTTTCGCGCTCGTAGGTCTGGTCCGTACGGACCCATCGCTGCGAGAGGATGTCGCGGACGGAGCGGGCGAGCGCCTCGTACCGCTCGCGCGGGCCGGCGGTCGCCGGATCTACGACGTTGTCAAAGAGGAGGTGCCGTTCGTACAGCGTATCGGAGACCCCGATCAGCTGCACCGGTCCACATCCGTACTGCAGGCGCAAGGGGTTCAGCACTTCTGATGCTGGTGTTATCGCGCCCGATCCCGCCGCATTCACGCTGATCGTCATAACTCTCCCGCTGCCGCGGCCACGGGCGGCAGCCTCCTTCCTGTCACTTTGCTGTTCGGCGCGCTCGGCAACCCTGCGCGATCGAGCGGCAAGAGGAGCGCCAACACTTCCCCCGCGCATGATCGCGCGATGTCGGCTCCTGCCGGCCGATTTCTCTCGTGTCCCTGAATCCGTCGTGTGCGACTCCACACGGCTACTGTGCATATACGCACAGGTCCGCGATCCCCAGGCACACGAGCCAACCGCAGATTGAGGCGCGCTGGAGACTCCAGACACGGTACGTGTCACCTTCTTCAGGCGTGGAGCGTGGGGAAGTCGTGGCGGACTACAGGAGCCCGTAAGCCCGGCTAGGCACTATCACAGACGTGTCGATGGCGGCGGCCAGCCGACTGTTGCCGCGCGTCAAATGATCGTGTTTCTGGTCACGCCTGCGACGCCGCTAGGCACATGGATTGCTTCTCTGCTCATTCGTTAATGCTGGTAAACGCGTGACCAACGGCGACCGCACCGCTCGGTCTCGGCATCAGGCCCTCGAGCCTGCAGAAGTCGTATGAGATCAAGCCGAGACCGCCGTGTCCGATCGACATCGAAAGATTAGCTAATGTGAATGAATTGCAATCTAGATCGATGAGGAGCACAGAAAATGAGCCTCGCAAAGGCTGTTCTCGCACGGAGCGTCGCAGCGGTC
>Ga0066903_100005360_pt1 | contig 11113 bp, 13 predicted proteins | sample PanSoiMetaGPlot1_FD_67491 | JGI IMG/M metagenome (GOLD analysis project Ga0066903, IMG submission 67491) | Tropical forest soil microbial communities from Panama analyzed to predict greenhouse gas emissions - Panama Soil - Plot 1 (version 2) | ecosystem: Environmental > Terrestrial > Soil >...
CGGCCGCGCTCGCGCAGGCGCAGTTCTCGCGCACCTATGTGTCGGCGGCGAGCGGCAGCGACGGCAACAGCTGCGGCCTCGGCGCGCCCTGCCGGAGCTTCCAGCGGGCGCACAACCAGACCAACGACCAGGGCGAGATCACCGTGCTCGATTCCGGCGACTACACGAACCCGAGCACGTCCCTGACGATCACGAAATCCATCAGCATCGTGAACGACGGAGGCGGCGAGGCCAGCATCCTGGTGTCTGGCGGCTTCGACGGCGTCACGGTCAATGGCGGGGCCGGCGCCTACGTCAACCTCCGCGGCATCACCATTCAGGGAGTCGGCAGCGGAAACGGAATTCGGTTCAACAGCGGCTTTTCCCTGACCATCACGAACTGCGTCGTCCGCAATCTCACCGGCTTCGGCATCTTCTTCGTGCCGAGTGCCAACAGCAATCTTTCGGTGTCGAGCACGCTGGTCGCCGATAACGGCCTCGACGGGATCGTTGTGCAACCGATCGGCTCGAACGTCACGGTGAAGGTCGTCCTCGACAGGGTCGAAGCGTACAGCAGCTTCAGGGGCCTCGTCGTGGCGGGCCAATTCGGCACCGGCTCGGTCAATGTCACCGCGGTGGACAGCGTGGCCGCCAACAACGCTGACGCCGGCTTCACGGTCTTCTCGGCCACCGGCAAGGCAACGACCAGCCTGATGGTGGTCCGTTCGGTCGCAGCCAACAACGGCACCGGCCTGGCGATGAAAGGCTCGCCGCTGACCGTCCGGCTCGGCCAATCGTCGGTAACCGGCAACACGACCAGCTGGCAGGTCACGAACGGCGCAGTCCTGCAGAGCTACGGCGACAACGACATCGACGGCAACGGCGACGGCAATCCCGCCCCACCCACCATCAGCAAGAAATAGCCGGAGGCACGCCATGACCAAGATCACGCCATCCTGGCTCGCGACAGTGCTGCTGATGCTCGGCTTGGCGGCCGCGCCGGCGCGGGCGAGCTGCAACCCCCCATTGTGCACGCCGACCTTCGCGCGCACCTACGTGTCGGCGGCGGGCGGCAGCGACGGCAACACCTGCGGCTTCGGCGCGCCGTGCCGCACCTTCCAGCGGGCGCACGACCAGACCCTCGACCAGGGCGAGATCACCGTGCTCGATCCCGGCGAGTACGGGATGGTGACGATTACGAAGTCGATCAGCATCGCCAACGACGGGGGCGGCGCGGCCAGCATCCAGGTGTCCGGCAAGATCGGCTTCGAAGCCGGCGTCACCGTCAACGGCAATTCCGGCGCCTATGTCAACCTGCGCGGCCTGACGATCGAGGGCGTCGGCCTCGGATACGGCATCGTGTTCAACAGCGGCTTCTCCCTGACCGTCACCAAATGCCTGATCCGCAATCATGTCGGCGACGGCATCTTCTTCAACCCGTTACTCGGCAAGTTCGATCTCGCGGTGTCGGACACGGTGGTGGCCGACAACGGCGGCAATGGGATTTCCATCGCGCCCGCGGGCACCCTCAACGCCGTGCTCAACCGCGTCGAGGTCTACAACAACAACGGCGACGGCATCCTGGTGGAGGGGCAACTCGGCGGCGTGTTCAACGTCACGATCGCGGACAGCGTGGCGGCCAACAACGGCGTCGGCCTGCGCAACGACAGCATCCACCCCTTTACCATGCGGGTCGCCCAGTCGGTGGTGACCGGCAACGCAGTGAGCTGGGAGGCCAAGAACCAAGGGATCCTGCTCAGCTACGGCGACAACAAGATCGACGGCAACGGCGACGGCAATCCGGCGCCGTCCACCATCGGGAAGAAATAGCGGCGCCGGAGGCGCAGCTATTCACACGGGAGCAGCCCATGACCAGAATCACGCCGTCCCTCCTAGCGACCGCCCTCATGGCGCTCGCCGTTCCAGCCGCGCCCGCGCAGGCGCAGTTCTCGCGCACCTAAGTGTCGGCGGCGAACGGCAACGACGGCAACAGCTGCGGCTTCGGCGCGCCGTGCCGGAACTTCCAGCGGGCGCACAACCAGACCAACGACCAGGGCGAGATCACCGTGCTCAACCCCGGCGACTACGGGATGGTGACGGTCAAGAAGTCCATCAGCATCGTGAACGACGGCGGCGGCGAGGCCGGCGTCCAGGTGTCCGGCGGCACCCTCGGCAGCCCGGCCATCGGCATCACGATCGATGCTCCCAACGCCTATGTCAACCTGCGCGGCCTCACTATCCAGGGCATCGGCAGCAGTTTTCAGCACGGGTTCAGTTCAACAATGGCTTCTCGCTGACCATGGAGAACTGCGTCGTCCGCAACCTCACCACTGACGGCATCCGCTTCCTGTCCAGCGCCAGCAGCAATCTCGCGGTGTCGAACACGCTGACGGCCGACAATGGCGGCAACGGAATCATCATCGGACTGGAAGGCGGCTCCGGCGTTACCGTGAAGGCCGTTCTGAGCCGGGTCGAGGCGTACAACAACAGCCACTTTGGCATCATCCTGTTCGGCAACTCGGCCGGCCAGACCGTCAACGCCACGGTGGCGGACAGCGTGGCCGCCGGCAACAACCTTGCCGGGTTCGGCATGGGCCCGATCAACAACCCGCAGCTTCCCCCATGGTGATCCGTTCGGTAACCGCCAACAACGGCACGGGCCTGTCTTCGAGCGCCGGCGGCACCTTGCGGCTCGGCCAATCGTCGATCACCGGCAACGCGACAAGCTGGTCGGCGTCGGGGCTTGTGCAGAGCTACGGCGACAATGACATCAACGGCAACGGCGACGGCGATCCGGCCCCGGCGACCATCGGCAGGAAATAGCGCGAAGCGGCCGCCCCGCGGCCGCCCTCTCCCCCCAACTCCGCTTGCGCGGCGCTTGCGCGCGGACGGTCGGGGCAGGGTTCGGCTACGTGCTCGCCTTGGCGGGCTTGGTCTTGGTGTCGCCCTCGGGCTCAGCCGTAGCGAGGCGGCTGGTGCCGACGCCGAGGTAGATCAGGATCGGCGAAGCGATGAACACCGACGTGTAGGTGCCGACCAGCACCACGCCGAACATCATGGTGGCCGTGAAGCTGTGGATCGCCTGGCCGCCGAACAGGAGCAGCGCCAGCAGCGCCAGGGTCACGGTGACGTGGGTGATGATCGAGCGCGACAGCGTGGAGTTCACCGAGATGTTCAGGAGCTCGGGCATCGACATGCGCTTGAACCGCCGCAGCATCTCGCGGATGCGGTCGTAGATCACCACCGTGTCGTTGAGCGAATAGCCGAGGATGGTGAGCAGCGCCGCGATGCTGGTGAGGTCGAAGTCGATCTGGGTGACCGACATGAAGCCGATGGTCAGCACCAGGTCGTGCACGTTGGCGATCATGGCGCCGAGCGCGAACTGCCACTCGAAGCGGAACCACAGGTAGATCAGGATGGAGACGATCGCCAGCATCAGCCCGATCGTGCCGTAGGCGAGCAGCTCGGTGGACACGCGCGGGCCCACCACCTCGACGCGGCGATAATCGACCTCGTCGCCGAGCGCCTGGCGCACCTTCGCCACCGCCGCCTGCTGGGCGCCCTCCCCGCCCGGCTGCTGCGAGACGCGGATGAGCACGTCGGCGGCCGCGCCGAACTGCTGCAGCTGCACCTCGCCGAGGCCGAGGCCGTTGAGCGTCGCGCGCATCTTGGCGAGGTCGGCGGCGCCCGACTTCGCCTGCACCTCGATCAGGGTGCCGCCGATGAAGTCGATGCCGAAATTGAGCCCGTGATAGAAGTAGAGAAAGATGGCGAGCATCGACAGCAGCGCCGAGATCGGGAAGCTGATGCGGCGGAAGCGCATAAAGTCGAAGCGGGTGTCGTCCGGCACCAGCCGCAGGTGCGGGATGACGCCGAGCACGACCAGCGCGCACAGCACGGCTGCGACCGCGAGCACGACGGCGATCAGGAGGTAGAGCACGGCGCGACGCTCCCGGCCTTCAGATCGGCACGAAGCGCGGCCGCCACAGCCGCACCCAGTAGGCCACGATCAGCCGCGTCAGCGTGAACGCGGTGAACACGGTGGTGACGATGCCGATGCCCAGCGTGACGGCGAAGCCGCGCACCGGGCCGGTGCCGATGAAGAACAGCACCGCGGCGGCGATGAAGGTGGTGATGTTGGAGTCGAGGATGGTGGCGAGCGCGCGGGTGAAGCCGGCGTCGATGGCGGTGATCGGCGTGCGCCCGTGGCGCACCTCCTCGCGGATGCGCTCATAGATCAGCACGTTGCTGTCGACCGCGATGCCGACCGTGAGCACGATGCCGGCGATGCCCGGCAGGGTCAGGGTGGCGTTGAGCAGCGAGAGGATGCCGAAGATCATGGCGACGTTCACGGCGACCGCGACGTTGGCGAACAGGCCGAACACGCCGTAGGTGACGAACATGAACACCACCACCAGCACCGAGCCGACATAGGAGGCGATCTTGCCCTTGGCGATCGAATCCTGCCCGAGGCCGGGGCCGACGGTGCGCTCCTCGATGATGGTGAGCGGGGCCGGCAGCGCGCCGGCGCGCAGCAGGATGGCGAGGTCGTTCGCCTGCTCGACGGTAAATCCGCCGGAGATCTGGCCCGATCCGCCGAGGATCGGCTCGCGGATCACCGGCGCGGAGATCACCTCGTTGTCGAGCACGATGGCGAACGGCCGCCCCACGTTCTCCTGCGTCACCTGGGCGAAGCGGCGGGCGCCGTTGGTGTTGAAGCGGAAGCTGACGATCGGCTCGCTGGTGCGCTGGTCGAAGCCGGGCTGGGCGTCGGTCAGGTCCTCGCCCGAGACCATGATCTGCTTCTTGATGAGGTAGGGGTGCTTGCCCTCCTTGGCGGTGCCGTACACCACCTCGGAGTCAGGCGGCGGCCGGCCCGCCATGGCTTCCTCGAGCGAGCCGGTGACGTCCACCAGGCGGAAGGTGAGCTTGGCGGTCTTGCCGAGAATCTCCTTGAGGCGGGTCGGGTCCTGCAGGCCCGGCACCTGCACCAGGATGCGGTCGACGCCCTGGCGCTGGATCGACGGCTCGACGGTGCCGAGCTCGTTGACGCGGCGGTCGACGATCTGGATCGACTGTTCGACCGCCTGGCGGATGCGCTCGGTGAGCGCCGCCTCGGTGATGCGCAGCTGGATCAGCCCGCCGCCGCCTTCGTTGATCTCGAGGCTGCGCTGGCCAGTGGCGCTGAGCAGGCCGCCGAGCGGCTGGGAGAGCTCGCGCAGCTTGGACAAGGCCTGCTGCTGGTTGGCGCTGGCGCGCACCTCGACCTGGTCGCCGCGCACCGCCAGCCCGGTATAGGGGATGCGCGCCTCGCGCAGGGTGCGGCGCACGTCGTCGAGCAGGTTCTGCAGCTTTTCCTTCTTCACCGCGGCGGAATCGACCTCGAGCAGGATGTGCGAGCCGCCCTGCAGGTCGAGGCCGAGCACGATCTGGCGCTGCGCAAAGCGCGGCAGCTTCTGGAACGTGCGCTCGGACAGGAAGTTGGGCACCGCGCACAGGCACACCAGCAGCGCCGTGAGGAGAATCGCCGCCGCCTTCAGGGGTGAGAAGTAGAGCATGCGATCAAATCCAGTCGTGCCGCCGTCCGCCCGGCGGGGCTTAGGTGGATTCGTCCTTCAAGGGCTCGCCCTTGGCGCGCACGTCGGACACCATCTGCCGCATCTGCATGGCGCGCACGCCGTCGCCGAGCTCGATCTCGATCTTGTCGTCGTCGACCACCTTGGTGACCTTGGCAATGAGGCCGCCGGTGGTGATCACGGTGTCGCCGCGCCGCACGTTCTTGACCATGTCCTGATGCTGCTTGGCGCGCCGCTGCTGCGGCCGCAGGATCAGGAAATACATGATCACGAAAATCAGGATGAACGGCAGCAGCGACATCAGCATGTCGCTGCCCTGCGCCCCACCGAACTGGGCGAACGCGGGCGAGATCAGCATCGGGTCCTCACGCCTGATCGGTTCGCCGCGGCGGTCGAGAAGAGCGATCCGAGGCCGGCGCCCGAAGTCGGCGCGGAATATAGCGGCCATGAGGGCAATTGCAATGCGGCCGGGCGGAGCGGGGCGAAGTCCAAAAGCGAACGATCAGCCCACCCCCGGATCGCTGCTGTCATTTGCCCCCCACCCGGCCGCCCCCGCGTTCGGCGGCGGCGACCGACCCCGGATCAAGTCCGGGGCAGGCTCTCCCCCTTTCAGGGGGAGGTATTACAAGCGGCGACGGCAAGTGCGATAACCCTGAAGTCCGCCACCCGGTAAGCGAAAGCCGCCCATGTCCGACCGCACCCCGCCCGACCTCGTCGCCCGCGCCCTCAAGGAGATCGCGGCGGCGCTCGAGCGGCTCGCGCCGCGCGCGCCGGCAGAAGCGGACTTCTCCGCCGCCGACGCCTTCGTGTGGCACCCGGAGGGGCGACGGCTGACCCCGGTCGCGCGCGTCAACCGCGTCGAGATGTCGCTGCTCAAGGGAATCGACCGCGTCCGCGACCTGCTGGTGGAGAACACCGAGCGCTTCGCCCGCGGCCTGCCGGCCAACAACGCGCTCCTGTGGGGCGCGCGCGGCATGGGCAAGTCGTCCCTGGTCAAGGCCGTGCACGCCGACATCAGCGGCAAGCTCGCGCCCGGGCGCCAGGGCGGCCTGAAGCTGGTCGAGATCCACCGCGAGGACATCGAGAGCCTGCCGGAGCTGATGGCGATCCTGCGCACGGCGCAGCCGCGCTTCATCATGTTCTGCGACGACCTCTCGTTCGACGCCGCCGATACCTCCTACAAGTCGCTCAAGGCGGTGCTGGAGGGCGGGATCGAGGGGCGGCCCGACAACGTCATCTTCTATGCCACGTCGAACCGCCGTCACCTGATGGCGCGCGAGATGATGGAGAACGAGCGCGCGACCGCGATCAATCCGGGCGAGGCGGTGGAGGAGCGGGTATCGCTGTCGGACCGGTTCGGCCTGTGGCTCGGCTTCCACCGCTGCAGCCAGGATGAATACCTCGCCATGGTGGAGGGGTACGTGGCCCACCACGGCATCCCGATCGACGCCGAGGAGATGCGCCGCGAGGCGCTGGAATGGGCGACCACGCGCGGCGCGCGCTCGGGCCGCGTCGCCTGGCAGTACGTGCAGGACCTCGCGGGGCGGCTCGGCGTTCCCCTGTAGAAAACTTTGCGGGGCGGCTCGGCGTTCCCCTTGAGGGAGCCGGACCGCCCCGCCCTGATCGAGCGCCTGGAGGTCGAGACAGCGCTGATCGAGAGGTATGGCGCACCTTCCGCTCATTGCCGCGTAAGCGGGAATCCAGCACCACTTGCTGGGTCCCCGCTTTCGCGGGGATGAGCGGATAAATCGCCGATTCAGTACGAGCGGAACCGGCTCCTAGTTGGCGAGATACTGGGTGGGGTCGATGGGCGTCGATCCCTTGCGGATCTCGAAGTGCAGCTGCGGCGAGCTGACGTTGCCGGTCTGGCCGGCGAGCGCGATGGTCTGGCCGCGCTTGACCTGGTCGCCGCGCTTGACCTTGATCTCGCTGGCGTGGGCGTAGGCCGTCACGAACCCGTTGGGATGGCGCACGAGGACCAGGTTGCCGTAGCCCTTGAGCTCGTTGCCCGCATAGGCGACCACGCCGTCCTCGGACGCCTTCACCGACGTTCCTTGCGGCACCGAGAGATTGATGCCGTCATTGGCGGTGCCGTTCACCTTGGCGCCGTAGCCGGCGATGACGCGGCCGCGCACCGGCCAGCGGAAGGTGGGAACCGCGCCGGTCACCTCGGCGACCGCCGAGCGGCTCGGCTCCGGCGCCGCCTCGACGGCAGGCGTGGCGAGACGCGCGGTGGCAACCGGCTGGTTGTTGGCGACCTTCGCCGGACCGGCCTGGGCCACCTGGGGCTTAGCCGGCGCGGCGGCGACCGGCTTGCCGGCGATCGGCTTGCCGGCGACCGGCTTGCCGGCGATCGGCTTGGCGGCAGGCTCTGGAGCATGCGCGGCGGCCTTGGTCGGGGCCGGATGCACGCCCGGGATGGTGAGCTTCTGGCCGACCCGCACGATCGCGTAGGCGTCGATTTTGTTGGCGCGCGCGATCTCGACGCGCGACTTGCGATAGTGGCGGGCGATCGAGGTCAGGGTCTCGCCCGGCACGACCACGTGGGTCGCGGCTGCGGCCGGACGCGGATGGGCGCTGGCGCTGTTGACCGGCGCGCTGGCACCGCTGATCGGCGCGCTGGCGCTGGCGACCCGGGTCGCGGCCGCCGCACTGTTGGGATGATGGGTCGCGGGCGCGGCGCCGTTGGGTTGATAGGAGGCCATGCCGCCGCCGCCGGTCGCGACCCCGCCCGAGGTCGCCGGCCGCGACGGCGCCGGAAGCGCCTCCGCCGTCACGCGGCCGCTCGGCACCGAGCCGGTGACCTCGCCGGCGCTGCCCGCCGGCCGTGCCGCCATGGAGCTGGAGAAGGGAGTGTCGTTGAAGCGGCTCACATCGCCGGTGCAGCCGGCGGCTCCCGCCGCGATCAAGGCAACAACGGCAACCCGCGCGCACAGGCGCGAGCAGGACTTGGCGAGGACGCGCATGATGGAACTCACTCGGAACGCAACCAAAACCGCGAGCGAGTTAAACAAGCGGGTGTAAACAAGCCTTTAATTTTCAGAAAGGACTGCTCAACCTTAATCAGTGTTGCCGAAAATCCTCACAGCTCCCGCGCCGGCCCCGACAGCAGCGGCACGAACCGCACCGCGATCAGGTCCTCGCGCGCGACGCCGGCGGCGGTCTTGCTCAGGCGCACCAGGCGCTGCGCCTCCGAATGCGGGCCGACCGGCAGGATCATGATGCCGTCATCGGCCAGCTGGTCGAGCAGCGTCTCGGGAATGCGTTCGGCGGCGGCCGTCACGATGATCCGGTCGTACGGCGCCCGCCCGGGAAAGCCCGCGAGCCCGTCGCCGATCACCACGCGGACGTTGGCGAGGCCGAGGCGCTCGAGCCGCTCGCGCGCCGCCTCGGCGAGGGTGCGATAGCGCTCGACCGTCACCACCTCGTCGGCAAGGTGCGCCAGGACCGCCGCCTGGTAGCCCGAGCCGGCCCCCACCTCGAGCACGCGGCTGCCTCCCCGGACCTGGAGCTGCTCGGTCATGTAGGCGACCACGAACGGCTGGCTGATGGTCTGCCCGCACGCGATCGGCAGCGCCTGGTCGGCATAGGCGAACTCGGCCTGCGCGTCCTCGACGAACAGCTCGCGTGGCACCTCGTCCATCGCCCGCAGCACCGCCGAATCGCTGATGCCGCGCCGGCGCAGGCCGAGCAGGAACTCCATGCGCCCGACATTCTCTTCCGCCGACAAAGGAGGGACCACGTGGTGCTCCTTTTCGCCCGAATCTCCTGGCACGGGCGTACACCATTGTACGGCGGCGGGCGGCCGAGACCATACGGTCGGCGCCAAGGCCGAGACGCCATGGAACAAATCGCGCCGCTCCAGGTTTCGTAGCGGGGGAGCATGCTCGACCGTACGGCCAGCCGAACCCGCAGAACCCCTGTTCCGACGCCGCCTGTCGGCGGTAAGGTTGCAGGCGCAACGGCGCTGAGGCGTGCCGCGGGGCGGCGGCATCCCTGTCATGGCGTTGTGCGAACCTGCCACCGGAGCGTTCCGACGGGGGCCGCCCTGCCGCGGAGGAGGCGCGCCGCCGGGAACACGCGTTTCGCGGCCAGGGCGAAGACAAGGGTCGAACGATAGAAGGTTTCCATGGGCGAGGAAGAGAAGCGCTCCGGCGTCGAGCGGCGCGTCCTGGTGGTCGAGGACGAGATCATGATCCGCATGCTCCTGGAGGACATGCTGTCCGACCTCGGCTACGGGGTTGCGGCCTCGGCCGGCGGCCTCGAGGAGGCGGTGGCGCTGGCGCGCGACGGCCAGTTCGATATCGCGATCCTCGACGTCAACCTCAACGGCAGCTCGGTCTACCCGGTCGCCGACCTGCTGACGCAGCGCGGCGTGCCGTTCGTGTTCTCCACCGGCTATGGCGAGCGCGCCCTGCCCGAGGCCTACCGGGACCACCACACTCTGCAGAAGCCGTTCCAGCTGGAGACGCTGGAGAGGGTGCTGAGCACCATCGCGCCCAACCCGGCCGGCTCCGTTTAGCCCGTTTTCCGCCCGGGGTTGCCGCAGGCTTTCGTCATGGCCGGGCTAGTTCAGGCCTGTCCCGGCCATCCACGTCTTCGACACGCGCTCAAAGACGTGGATGCCCGGCACAAGGCGCACAAGGCCGGGCATGACGATTCAACCTCAGCGCAACATGCTCTACCCGCCGAACAGCGTCGCGAGCGAGGTCATGAACGGCTCGTCGGTCATGTCGAGCCGCAGCGGCGTCACCGCGATGCGGTTGTCGGCCAGCGCCGAGAGGTCGGTGCCGTCGCGCAACTGGGTGCGCAGCCGCTCGAACGCAATCCAGTAATAGGGGTTGCCGCGGCCGTCGCGCCGCGCCTCGATGCGCAACAGCTCCTGGTCGCGCTTGCCCTGGCTGGTAACAGCGATGCCTTTCACCGCCTCCGGCGGGCAATCGGGGAAGTTCACGTTGACCAGCACGTCGCGCGGCATGCCGCCTTCGAGCACCCGACGGATGAGGTCGGGCCCATGCCGGATCGCGGTCTCCCAGTGCGGCCGCTCGCGGTTGGCGGCCGCGTAGGCCTGGGACAGGGCGAACGAGGCGATGCCGAGGACCGCGCCCTCCATGGCGCCGGCGACCGTGCCCGAATAGGTGACGTCCTCGGCGGCGTTGCGGCCGCGGTTGACGCCGGAGAGCACGAGGTCGGCGCTCTTGCCGTCGAGGATGTGGCGCACCCCCATGATCACGCAGTCGGTCGGCGTGCCCTTCACGGCGAAGCGCTTCTCGCCGATCTCGCGCAGCCGCAGCGGATCGTTGAGCGAGAGCGAATGCGAAACGCCGGACTGGTCGTATTCCGGCGCCACCACCCAGACGTCGTCGGACAGCGCGCGCGCGATCTGCTCGCAGGCATCGAGCCCCGCCGCGTGAATGCCGTCGTCGTTGGTGATGAGAATGCGCATGACAGAGGTCATCTGCGCTCGATCGTCTTCAACCCGCCCATATACGGCGCGAGCGCGTCCGGCACGGCGATCGCGCGGCCTTCCTGCTGATAGGTCTCCATCACGGCGATCA
>Ga0066903_100005362_pt1 | contig 11111 bp, 8 predicted proteins | sample PanSoiMetaGPlot1_FD_67491 | JGI IMG/M metagenome (GOLD analysis project Ga0066903, IMG submission 67491) | Tropical forest soil microbial communities from Panama analyzed to predict greenhouse gas emissions - Panama Soil - Plot 1 (version 2) | ecosystem: Environmental > Terrestrial > Soil >...
AGCACCGGCGCGAACGCCCGGCACATGCGCAGGGTGCCGAAATAGTTGGTCTCCATCTCCTCGCGCGCAGCGTCGATGGCGGGCGCGGCCAGCACCGGAGCTGACCGCATCAGCCCGGCGTTGTTGATGAGAATGTCCGCGTCTGCGCAGCGCGCGGCCGCAGCAGCGACATCCTCGGCGCTCGTGATGTCGAGCCGGACCGGCTCGACGCCGCCGACCGTGACCTCCGCCGGGTCGCGGGCGCCCGCGTAGACAACAACGGCACCGCGGGCCAGCAACGTCTGCGCGAACACCCGGCCGAGGCCGCGGTTCGCCCCGGTCACCAGTACGCGCGAGCCTGCAATCCGGATCGCCATGACCACATCCTGCCGTCCGCGAGGTCGCTCGGAGCGCTAACCACCCCAAACCGGATACGGTGCTCCCATGGCGGAGACAAATCAGGATCAGCGCGAGGACGGCGACCAGCAGGAGCGCGATGGCAAGCCCAGCGAACCGACTGACGATCTGGTCACATCCCGGCACACGATCGCGCTCGAGGACGGCGAGCTGAGCTACACAGCCACCACCGGCCGGATCGTGCTGCGTGAAGAGGCCCACACGGACAATAAGTTCGACGGCGCCAAGGCCCGCGCGGAGGTGTTCCTCACCGCCTATACCGCGGATTGCGACGACCCGGCAGCCCGGCCGGTGACATTCGCCTTCAACGGCGGACCCGGCTCCTCCAGCGTCTGGCTGCATCTGGGCCTGCTTGGCCCTCGCCGCGTGCTCTCCGGCGACGTGGGTGCCCTGGAGCCACCGCCGTATGGCCTCGCCGACAACGCGCAGACTCTGTTGCGCCACAGTGACCTGGTCTTCATCGACCCGGTGTCGACCGGGTACTCCCGAGCGGTCAAGGGCGAGAAGTCCGGCGATTTCCACGGCTACGGCGGGGATATCGAATCGGTGGGCGAGGTCATCCGGCTGTGGACCACCCGTAACGGCCGCTGGATGTCACCGAAGTACCTGTGCGGCGAGTCGTATGGCACTACCCGAGCCGCAGGACTCGCCCGTTACCTGCAAGAGCGGTACGGCATGTACCTCAATGGGCTGATGCTCATCTCCAGCGTCCTGGACTTCGGCACACACGAGTTCGCCGGGGGCAACGACGTGCCTTACGTCATGTACCTGCCGACGTACGCGGCGGTCGCTCACTATCACGGCAAGCTCGGCGACCGGCCGCTGCGCGAGGTTCTCGCCGATGCCGAGCAGTACACGGCGCGGGACTACCTGTGGGTGCTCGGCCGCGGATCGCGGCTGACGGCTGCGGAACGCGCTGCCGCGGCCAGCCGGCTCGCGGAGCTGACCGGCCTGTCCGCCGACTACCTGGATCGCGTGAACCTGCGACCCGAGCACATCCGGTTTCTCACCGAGCTGCTGCGTGACCGGCGGCTGGTCGTCGGCAGGATCGATGGCCGGTTCACTGGCTGGGACACCGATTACGGCCGCGAGATGTGGTCCGGCGACCCGTCCATCGATGCGATCGTCGGGCCGTACACAGCAGCGCTCAACCACTACGTGCGGTCCGAGCTCAGCTACGCCAGCGACCTGCCCTACGAGGTCCTTACCAACAGGGTCCGCCCCTGGTCCTACAAGGAGTTCGAGAACGCGCACGTGTTCGTGCTGGACAAGCTCGCGGCGGCGATGCGCACGAACCCGCACATGCGGGTGCACGTGGACTGCGGGTACCACGACCTGGCCACGCCCTACTTCGCAGCTGAGCACTCATTCTCCCACCTGGCGATCCCGGCGGAGCTGGCTGCCAACATCGACTTCAGCTACTACGAGGCCGGGCACATGATGTACCTGCACGAGCCGAGCAGGCTGGCTCAGTCGCAGGTGCTGGCGAGTTTCGTGACCGCCCCCGGGGGGTAACCGCTTCGCGGCGCGGTGCCCGCCAGACCCTAGACTCGCCAGCGTGAACAACGCGCCAGCGGTGGAGGTCGAGGGCCTGGTCAAGCGCTACCGGGACACTGAGGCGGTCGCTGGCCTTTCCCTGCAGGCGCGCCGGGGCGAGGTCACCGCGATCCTCGGCCCGAACGGCGCCGGCAAGACGACGACGATCGAGATTTGCGAGGGTTACCGGAAGGCCGATAGCGGCGCGGTCCGGGTGCTTGGCCTCGATCCGGTGTCGGACGCGCGAGAGCTGCGAGCCAGCGTCGGCGTGATGCTGCAGTCCGGCGGGGTGCCCACCTCGGCGCGGGCCGGCGAGTACCTGCGCGTGCTGGCGAGTTTCTACGCTCACCCGCTCGACCCGGCAGGGCTGCTCGCGACGCTCGGCCTGACCGCCGCCGGGCGGACCCCGTACAAGCACCTGTCCGGGGGGCAGCAGCAGCGCCTCGGGCTGGCCGCCGCCATCGTCGGGCGGCCTCAGCTGGTGTTTCTCGACGAGCCGACGGCCGGGCTTGACCCGCAGGCCCGGCACGCAACCTGGGAGCTGATCGAAGGCCTGCGGGCAGTCGGCACATCGGTGATTCTCGCCACGCACTACATGGAAGAGGCGGAGCGCCTGGCCGACCAGGTCGTCATCGTCGACCATGGCCGCGTCGTCGCGAGCGGCGCGCCAGCTGAGCTGACCGGCTCGGCGGGCCAGCTGCGGTTCCGCGCCGAGCCCGGTCTCGACCTCAGCGGGCTGACCGCCGCGCTGCCTGCCGACGCGCTGGCGAAGGAGTCACCGGCCGGGCACTACCTTGTCGAGGTCATCGGGAGGGTCGATCCGCAGCTCATCGCCCTGGTCACGTCCTGGTGCGCCGAGCACGGCGTGCTGGCGACACAGCTTCAGATCGAAAGCCGAACGCTGGAGGACCTCTTTCTCGAGCTGACCGGCCGGGGGCTGCGGTCATGACCGACAGCGCCGAGCTGCTGCCGGGCAACTGGCCCGCGCCGGCGCCGGGAGCCGCCCCGATGCCACAGATGGTGCGCGCGCAAGCGGGGCTCGAGCTGCGCACGCTGGTGCGCAACGGCGAGCAGCTGCTGCTGACTCTGATCATCCCGGTCCTGCTGCTGATCGCCTTCGGCCGGGCTGACCTGGTGAGCGTCGGTTCTGGCAGCCGGATCGGCTTCGTGGTGCCAGGAATACTGGCGCTCGCGGTGCTGTCCACGGCGTTCACGAGCCAGGCCATCGGAACTGGTTTCGAGCGCCGCTACGGGGTTCTGAAGCGGCTCGGCGCCACCCCGTTGTCGCGCCGCGGACTCATTGGCGCCAAGACCGTCGCGATACTCGCGGTGGAGCTCTGCCAGGTGGCGATCGTGCTCGCCGTCGGCGCCGCTATCGGCTGGCGCCCGGTCGCGAGCCCGGCTGCGGCGCTCTGGGTGCCGCTCCTGGTACTGGCGGGCACGGCAGCCTTGAGCGGCCTGGCCCTGCTGATGGCTGGCACACTGCGGGCGGAGGCAACGCTCGCGGCTGCCAACCTCATCTACCTGATCCTGCTGGGTCTCGGCGGAATCCTGTTCCCGCTGGCCAAGTTCCCTGCGTCTGTGCGGCCGGTGCTGCGGCTGCTGCCGTCCGGCGCGCTGTCGGATGGCCTGCGCTCGGTGCTCGCACACGCAGGTGGGCTGCCGGGCGCCGACCTGCTCGTGCTGTGCGTCTGGGCGGCTGCAGCGATCACGCTGGCCGCCCGCACGTTCCGGTGGGAATGACGGTCCGTGACCGTGCGGCCGGGGCCAAGGGGCCTGTGCCACGGACTCCGCCTGCGCCGCCGGCCATGCTGGTCCTCGCCGGCATCGTCTCGGTCCAGCTCGGGGCGGGCCTCGCCGCGCGGCTGTTTGCTGAGCTCGGCCCGGCCGGGGTAGCCGGTCTGCGGCTGTGGTGGTCCGCGGTCATCGTGGCGCTCGCGGGCGGCCGGCCGGCCGTGCGCGCCGTCCGCGCCGTCGTCGCCGACCACGCCTGGCGGGATCTCGGGGTAGTTCTCGCGTTCGGCGTCGTCCTCGCCGTGATGAACTTTTCTATCTATCAGTCGTTCGCCCGGATACCGCTCGGTGTCGCGGTCACGATCGAGTTCCTGGGCCCGCTAGCGGTCGCCGTCGCGTCGTCACACCGGCTGCTGGATGGACTGTGGGTCATCCTGGCTGCCGCCGGGGTGCTGCTGCTCACCCAGGGTGGCGCCGGTGAGGCCGGCAGCGCCCACCGCGCCGGACCAGTCCTCGGCCTGAGCACCGAGGCGGCTGGGATCGGGTTCGCCCTCGTCGCCGCCGCCGGCTGGGCTGCCTATATCCTGCTCAGCCGGTCCACTGGCCGCCGGTTCAGCGGTTCGTCGGGCCTCGTCATCGCCATGGTGGTGGCGGGCGTAGTGGTGATCGGGCCGGCGGCGGAGGCAGCCGGGCCGGCCTTCTCTCACCCGAGTCTGCTGGCCGACGGACTAGCCATCGGCCTGCTGTCCTCGGCTGTTCCCTACCGGCTGGAACTCGAGGCGCTGCGGCGTCTTCCGGCCCGGGTGTTCGGCATCCTGATGAGCCTGGAACCCGCCGTAGCGGCACTCGTCGGCCTGGCCTTGCTCGGTGAGGCGCTGGCCGTTCGGCAGTGGCTGGCGGTCGCCCTCGTTGTCATCGCGTGCGGCGGCGCAGCCCGCTACGGAGCAGGATAATGGCCCGGCGGGCTGCGCTAGAGTGCCTCCTACCATGGATCGCGTATCTCCGGCCCCGGCGGCGACGGCAGCCCCAAAGTGGTGGCGCCCGCTGACCGACTCACTGCTGGCGCCGAGCACGACGGCGCTCCGGCGGTGGGCCCTGGCCGGGCTCGTGACGTCGATCCTGATCATCCTCACGGGCGCAGCGGTGCGGCTCAGCCAGTCTGGTCTCGGCTGCACGAACTGGCCGGACTGCACCGCCACCAGCCTCGTGGCCAGCGGCGCCACCGGTGACTCCCTCGTGCACCGCTGGGTGGAGTTCGGCAACCGGCTGGTGACCGTGGCGATATTCGTCGTCGCCATCGGTCTCTTTATCGCTGCCTGGCAGTACCGCGACGGCGGCGCGCGGCGGCGCGACCTGCTCTGGCTGGCGGCAGCGCAGCCGGCCGCGATCGTTGTGCAGGCCGTCCTTGGCGGCGTCGTCGTCCTGACGAAGCTGAACCCGGCCCTCGTCTCACTCCACTTCGTGGCCTCAGTTGCGCTGGTCGCGGCCGCCGTGGCCCTCTGCGTGCGCAGCCGGGAGAGCCGGGGACCAGCCAGGCCGCTCGCTCCGCGGCCAGTACGGCTGACCGCGCTCGGCGTGGTCGGCGCCGTCGCGCTGATGATGTCGGCCGGCACAGTGGTGACCGGCACGGGCCCGCTGGCCGGCGCACCCGACGTGAAGCGATACCCGCTGCCACTCGAAGGTGTCACGCAGTTCCATGCCGACATCGGCTGGCTACTCGCCGGCCTCGTCGTCGCCTTGCTGCTCGGGCTGCGGCTCGGCAAGGCACCACGCCGTGCGATACGGCTCGGCTGGCTGCTGGCCGGCCTCATCCTGCTGCAGGGCGCGGTCGGCTACGCGCAGTACTTCTCCGGGCTGCCTGCCGGGCTCGTCTGGGTACACATCACCGGCTCGACCGCCATCTGGGTCGCGGCCCTGTTCATGCCCTATGCGCTGCGCGACCGCAGCGCGCTGCCAGCGCAGCCGGCCGATCCGCTGGCAGAGCACGACCCGGGCGCCAGCCTGTCGCGCTGATCGTCTGGAGCCAGCCCACGGTTCCGCGGCGACTGGGCCACGCTGCCGCAGCGCCCGCCTCTGGTGAGCGGCCCGATGGCTGCCATGAAACCATCTTCCCGTCGGCACGCTCGTGGTCTGGCCCAGTCGCCGGCAGGCCCGCGGGGGGTGACGGCCCGATCGGATCATCTGAACAGCCCACATCGCCGCGAGAGGCTGGGGCCAGCGCCAGAGTCGGATCCCCCGTCCCGCTATTGGCTAATTTAGGCCGGGCGTCAACGGTATTACTGGGCCTCCCAGCAGGCGATGCAGGCCCGCGCTGTGCCGCTGATAATCCGGGCGGGCAGCTGGCATGTTCCGCAGCAACGTGGCGGGCAACGGCTCCGGGCGCGCAGTTGACAGGACAGCGTGACTGGCGGGCTTTCCGCGGTGGTGACGACTGGCGGCTGGCGACGCCGGGTAAATCCATGAGCAAGAGGCAGCAGCACGCTGATGGCAGGGGGGATCTGACCGTGGCACCGAAAAGCCCGCGTCAAGCAGCTCAGGCGGCCAAGGACATCCGCGAGGCGGTCCGGAAGGAACTGGAGTTTGACCCGCTGGTCGATGCGTCGGGCATCACCGTCAAGAACCTGCACGGGGATGTGGCGCTGAACGGTACCGTTCCCCGCTACCCGCAGTACCTTGAGGCGGCTACGGCGGCCAAGCGGGTGCAAGGGGTCACCAGGGTGCATAACCACCTGATGGTGGACTTGGCGTTCGCCGACTACCGGGATGACGCGCTGCTGACGACGGATGCGAACAACGCCCTCGCAATGAGCGTGAGCGTCCCGGTCAATGTCGAGGCCAGCGCCAGCGAGGGGGATGTCTGGCTGACCGGCATGGTGACCAACCGGTTCGAGCGGGACGCGGCCGAGCGGGCAATTGCCGGGCTGCCCGGCGTGCGCGGCATCGTCGATGACATCGAGATCTTCACCGACATCGAAGCGGCAGACACGATGGACCTGGTGCAAGGCGCTCTCGACCGGTACGGGCTGTTGCCGGGTGACACTGATGTCCGGGTCACCGCCAGTGACCATACGGTCACTATCACGGGCCATGTCGAAACCTGGGGCGAGCACGATGCAGTCATCGACGCAGCGTGGCGGGGCGCCGGCGTCAACAACGTCCGCGATGACCTAGTAGTCACCGGCTGACCTGATCGACCTCAGCACCGCACTCTGGCGCTCTAGCCGCGAGCTGCGTGCGCCCGCGGATTTCGCCGCCCTGTTCATGTCCTACGCGCTGCGCGACCGCAGCGCGCTGCCCGGGCAGCCGGCCGATCCGCTGGCAGAGCACGACCCCGGCGCTACCTGTCGCGCTGATCTTTCCGGCGCCGGCCCTGCCGCGATACGGTGTCGGCCATGCCCACGGCTTCGATCAACGGCGTACGTCTCAGCTACACCGACAGCGGCGGCGACGGCGCCCCAGTCGTGTTCAGCCACGGCTACCTGATGGACGCGTCCATGTTCGATCCGCAGGTGGCCGCCCTCGCTCCGGAGTACCGGGTCATCACCTGGGACCAGCGGGGCTTCGGCGGCACGCGGGCCACCACCGCATTCACGTACTGGGACTCCGCGGGCGACGTACTCGGCCTGCTCGATCATCTCGGCATTGACCAGGCGGTGCTGGCCGGGATGTCCCAGGGCGGCTTCCTCAGCCTGCGCGCCGCGCTCCTCGCTCCGCAACGGGTACGCGCGCTGGTGCTTATCGACAGCCAGGCCGGACAGGAGGACCCCGCCGTTGCCCCCGCTTACGAACAGCTCGAGCGGACGTGGCTCGAGCACGGCCCGGGTCCGGTCCAGGACATCGTCGCATCGATCATCCTCGGACCGCCCGACGGGACCGTCGACTACAAGCCGTGGTTCGCCAAGTGGGCGGCCCTCGACCGGCAGGAGCTGACCAAGCCCTTCCGGTGCCTGATGGACCGAGACGACATCACCAGCCGGCTCGGCTCGATCGACTGCCCGGCCCTGATCCTGCACGGCACCGCGGACGCTGCGATCCCCGTAGCGAAAGCGGAAGTTGTGCGCGATGGTCTGGCCGGGTCGGCCGAGCTCGTCCTCATCGAGGGCGGCACGCACGCATCTAACCTCAGCAACCCAGATCAGGTGAACGTCGCCCTGCTGGAGTTCCTTCGGTCCGTCCCCTAGCGAACCCGCCGCACAGCAGGCCCTTCGCCGAGCGGACGGTTGCGTAGCACGTCCGCGCCGCGCACGACCCCGTTTGTTAACCCGCGTCGGGCAGAGTGGCCTTGCGGCGCCGGGGATAGGGTCGATGGGTGACGACGTACGGGGCGAGAGGGACATAAATCAGCGTGAATAGCCATGTGCGTGCAGCGGCGGACGGGCCGGCCCTGGACTGGTCCGACACCGACCGGCGAGCAGTCGACCTGATCCGGGTCCTCGCAATGGACGCCGTTCAGCAAGCCGGATCCGGACATCCGGGCACGGCGATGAGCCTGGCCCCGGCCGCCTATGTGCTGTTCCAGAAGGTGATGCGGCACGACCCCGCTGATCCGCACTGGCTGGGCCGGGACAGGTTCGTGCTGTCCTGCGGCCATTCCAGCCTCACCCTGTACGTCCAGCTCTATCTGTCCGGGTATGGCGTCACGCTCGATGACCTGCGGCGCTATCGCACCTGGGGCAGCATGACGCCCGGGCATCCGGAGCACGGGCTGACACCTGGCGTTGAGACGACCACGGGCCCCCTCGGCCAGGGCATCGCTAACGCCGTCGGCATGGCGATGGCCGCGCGCCGCGAGCGCGGCCTGCTGGATCCGGACGCGGCTAGCGGCACCAGCCCGTTCGACCACCACGTTTACGCGATCATGTCCGACGGCGACGTCGAGGAAGGCATCAGCCACGAGGCCAGTTCCATCGCCGGCCATCAGCAGCTGGGCAATCTCGTCGTCATCTACGACGACAACTCGATCTCGATCGAGGACGACACGAACATCGCCAAGTCCGAGGACGTGTGCGCGCGGTACGCGGCCTACGGCTGGCACGTGCAGCAGATCAGCTGGCGAGGAGTAGACGGTAACTACCACGAGGACGTGCAGGCGCTGTTTGAGGCCCTGCTGACCGCCAGGGCACACAGCCAGGCGCCGTCGCTCATCTCGCTCCGCACGATCATCGGCTGGCCGGCCCCGACCAAGCAGAACACGGGCGCGGCGCACGGCTCAGCGCTCGGCGTCGCCGAGGTGGCGGCGACCAAGGAGATACTCGGCTTCGATCCCGCGGTCAGTTTCCCGGGCGAGGACACGGTCGTCGGCCACGCGCGGGCCGTCGGAGCTCGCGGGCGCGCCGCACACGAGCGCTGGGACGGCCAGTTCGCCACGTGGTCAGCAGCACACCCGGAGCAGCGTCGGCTCCTGGACCGGCTGGCCGCCCGCGAGCTTCCGGACGGCTGGGCGGGCGCGCTCCCGTCGTTCCCCCCTGATGAGAAAGGGATAGCAACGCGGAAAGCGTCGGGTGAGGTCCTGAGTGCACTCGCCCCGGTGCTTCCGGAGCTGTGGGGCGGGTCAGCCGACCTCGCCGGCAGCAATGACACCACGATGAAGGGCGAGCCGTCCTTTATCCCGCAGGTCCACCAGACAAAAATGTTCCCCGGCGACGCCTACGGGCGCACGCTGCATTTTGGCATCCGTGAGCACGCCATGGGCGCGATCCTCAATGGCATGGTCCTGCACGGGCTGACCAGGCCGTACGGCGGAACCTTCCTGGTGTTCAGCGACTACATGCGCCCAGCGGTCCGGCTGGCGGCTCTGATGAAGCAGCCGGTCACCTTCGTCTGGACCCATGACTCGATCGGCCTCGGCGAGGACGGACCGACCCACCAGCCAGTCGAGCACCTCTGGGCACTGCGCGCGATTCCTGGCCTGGACGTGGTGCGGCCGGCCGACGCGAACGAGACCGCAGTAGCGTGGCGGACCATTCTCGAGCGCACGAGCCATCCCGCCGGCTTGTGCCTGACACGCCAGGAGCTGCCGGTGCTCGACCGGTCCGCCGACGGCCCGGGCATGGCGAGCGCCGAGGGCACCGCACACGGCGGCTACGTGCTGGCCGAGGCGGAGGGCGGTACGCCCGCCGTGATCCTCATCGCGACCGGCAGCGAGGTGCCGATCGCGCTCGCGGCCCGCGACCTGCTGCGTGACAGCGGGGTCGCGGCTAGGGTCGTGTCGATGCCGTGCCTGGAGTGGTTCGCCGAGCAGGACGCGGCCTACCGTGAGCGAGTGCTGCCGGCTGCCGTGCGAGCCAGGGTCAGCGTCGAGGCCGGCATTGGGCTGGGCTGGCGCGGGTACGTGGGCGACGCCGGGGTGAGCGTCAGCCTGGAGCATTTCGGCGAGTCCGCCGACTACCGGAGGCTGTACGCCGAATTCGGCATTACCGCAGAAGGAGTCGCGCAGGCCGCCATGACCAGCATTGCCAGGGCGAGTCGGCAAGCGTGACGGCGCACGAGTAGGAGCGACTGACATGACGGGACAAAACGACACCCTTGCCCAGCTTACCGATATGGGCGTATCGATCTGGCTCGATGACATCAGTCGTGACCGGCTGTCGACCGGCAATCTCGGGTCACTGGTCGAGAACCAGCACGTCCGCGGCGTTACCTCAAACCCGACGATCTTCGCCAAGGCACTGTCGAGCGGATCCTCTTACGCCGCGCAGGTAGCCGATCTCGCCGTGCGCGGCGTGACGGTGGATGAGGCCGCGAGGGCGCTCACGACGTATGACATCCGCTGGGCGTGTGACGTGCTGCGTCCGGTGTATGACGCGAGCGGCGGCGTGGACGGCCGGGTGTCCCTGGAGGTGGATCCGCGGCTGGCCCGGGAGACGGCCAAGACCATCGCCGAGGCGCGCGCGCTCTGGTGGCTGGTGGACCGGCCGAACCTGTTCATCAAGATCCCGGCCACGGTCGAAGGGCTGCCTGCCATCACCCAGTGCCTGTCGGAAGGCATCAGCGTGAACGTGACGCTGATCTTCTCCCTGGAGCGGTATGACCAGGTCATCGATGCGTTCATGGCAGGCCTCGAACAGGCCTCCGACCGCGACGTGGCGAGTCTTGCGTCCGTGGCCTCCTTCTTCGTGAGCCGGGTTGACACCGAGGTGGACGAGCGGCTGGACAAGATCGGCACCCCTGAGTCGGAGGCCCTGCGAGGAAAGGCAGCGCTCGCCAATGCCCGGCTCGCCTATGAGCTGTTCGAGCAGAAGTCGGCGACTCCGCGCTGGCAGGCGCTGGCCGCGCGAGGCGCCCGCCCGCAGCGCCCGCTGTGGGCTTCTACGAGCACGAAGGACCCCGCCTTCGCTGACACTCTGTACGTGACCGAGCTGGCGGCTCCCGGCACTGTCAACACCATGCCGGAGGCAACGTTGCACGCGACCGCGGCGCACGGCAAGCTGAACGGCAACGCGATC
>Ga0066903_100005363_pt1 | contig 11111 bp, 7 predicted proteins | sample PanSoiMetaGPlot1_FD_67491 | JGI IMG/M metagenome (GOLD analysis project Ga0066903, IMG submission 67491) | Tropical forest soil microbial communities from Panama analyzed to predict greenhouse gas emissions - Panama Soil - Plot 1 (version 2) | ecosystem: Environmental > Terrestrial > Soil >...
AGGTCATTGCAGTTTCAGGTACCTAATACACATACGGGCTAGTTTCGCATTTACTACCAGCGAATCAGTCCAACGCAGAACGCAGCCGCCCACAACGCGACATTTGCGAAGCCCGGAAATCTACGCCTCGCGAAAACAACGACCAGGATCAGGCACAGTACCACAGCTACAGCAGCAGTTCGCGGCTGGTGTGTAGGTACCCGAAATGCGGACCTCTCTCCGCCAATAACATGGCCGGCAATGAAGCCAGAAATGGCCCCAATTAAACACCAAACCCAATCCGAAATGGAGTCAACGACCGAATTACCTTTTGCCTTCTGTCGCATGTTCGTAATTACGCGTCGTACCATTTTCGTACAAATACCAATACCCACGCCGGATTTTCATTTTGCTTGAGCATGTGCTTTGGCAATTCTTTGGCGAGGTTGAGGTTATGGGTGGGGTAAGTACATAAATAGCTGCCAGTCAAACGATTACTTCTTCGGCCGTACGGCGGATAGGCGAAACGTGGTGCACTAGACTTAAGACTGCCGTCACTGGTGTCCGCCGGTTACCAATCTCAATGGGACTGCAGCTCGAGGGCATAGATCCTACGGATGCTGGTATCATGCAGCACTAGCGGCGAGTCCTTTGGATCAAGCGTAAACCATCGGCCGAGTGTGTCGGCGTGCGGTACGTTTTTCAAATCGAGCGCCAGCTCAACGTGATGCTTGCCTCCGACTGGCACACGGTAAATCCCGCTGCTCGTTTCTCCGTATGCGTTGAAATAAACGGACTTCGAATCCCGGGACCAGGCGCTATATCCGAGGATGCTGTTTGACACTCTGGCCAGCGAGCTCCACTGGCGTGTACGGAAGTCAAAGAGCTTCAATTCTTGCGAGTCGATGGTTTCGGCAACCAGGTAACGCCCATCAGGAGACCAGCGGGGCGACCACAAGCCTTCAGAACCGGGCAGAGTGCTCACCTGTCGATTGCGCAGGTCCAGGCAATGAATGGCAGTGGAGTTGAAAGCGAACCCTGTGATCCAGGGAGCGCCCGCGAAAGCCAGAGTGTTCCCATCGCCCGACCACGCCGGCGTTGCCTGGTCGCCTTCTATCTCGGCTATCGGACGGGGAGAGCCTCCTGCCATTGGAATCACATGGATTTTCCAGGGACTGCCAGCGGAACGCGCCGCAAAGGCTACGGTTTTCCCATCCGGGGACCATCGCGGCAATAAAGCCTCCATCGGTGCAAACGTCAACTGCATCCGTTCACTACCGTCGATGCGGCTGCGCCAAAGCGCCCTCTCAGGAAACGTGGAATAAGCCACCCACTGCCCATCGGAAGAAAAGGCAAGGCTGTCAGCCGATACGCCTTCCAAATACGGCGCAAAAGAATTCGTGCGCGAATCATGACGCATGATTTCTACCCGGGATAGCATTCCCAGGGCAAAGATGTGCTTGCCATCTCTGGCGGAGGCGGGCAAGGCGAAGTTGAGTTGCCCGTTGGTCAAGCGAACGGGCGTGGCGTTGCCGTCGTCGGACCAAGCCTCAGTCTCGGGAATCGCCCACAGGTCATAGGAACCGTTGCTCAGCTCGGTAAAAACGAAATACTTTGAATCGGAGGACCACGCGCCGTCGGCCGTGAGCCCGGCATCGTGAAGGAGAAGACGCAGTCGTGTGCCGTCCGCGGCAACTTCCCAGAGAAAGTTTGTGCCGTTTTGCGGCACCATGAACCTTATCCACCTGCCATCGGGAGACCAGCGAGGGTTGCGTGCCGGACCCGGTAATCGAGCCAGCTCGCGGACCGCATTGCCGTCACGTTGGGCAACATAGAGGCTGTTTCCATTTGCGAAGACGATGCGATCGCCGCCGGGAGACCAGCCGGATGCATGCGCCTTCAAATTGCCCGCCGGCCTCGGGGACCCAGCCGGTACCGGTTGTATCCAAAGCTCTTCTTCGCCGGTACCAGCATCCTCCTTCAAGACCAGAAACTCCGTGCCGCCAGGTGAAAGGTCGTCAAGCTGGAGTTTCAGCACAGGGGCAGTGGGCGACAGGAACGTAGGCTCGCCGCCAAGCACAGACATCTGGGCCAACCGGACTCCTCCTGGCGTCGATGCTGTGAAATACAGGTGGACGCCGTCACTGAACACGGGGCCGACAGGATTCACTTCCCTCGAAATAGGAGCGTAGTCCAACACTCGCAGCGCGGCCCGCGGCCGGAACAAACCATAAGCGAACGCCACAACGACGACCAGACAGAGCCCGCCCATAACTGGGTAAATCGTGCGCCGCTTGCGGAGTATTGCAAAGCCAGATTCCTTAGGCGCCGCCGCCGTTGCGGGGCCGGGAACAGCAAGGGCATCGGCCCCTGGCCAAGCGTCTTCGATTGCCGGCTCGTCCATTGCGACCGACTGTTCCACTTGACGAATGACAATCCGGGCCCGGCTGTTCCGGAGGTAAGCAATTCCATCTGCTTCAGTACCAGCAATCGACTTGCTGACTGGACCTACAAAGCGATACCCCAGTTTAGGGACGGTTTCAATAAAGCTATGCCCGTTGTTTTTTTCATCCAGCACGCGTCGCAGAGTGAAGATACATTGGGTAAGGTTGTTCTCCTCGACGAACGTCTCCGGCCAGACAGCGCGCATCAGTTCTTCTTTGCCCACAACGCGCCCGCCACGCTCTACCAGGATCACCAATGCTGCAAATGCTTTGGGAGGAACAGATAGAGGCTTCCCGTGGCGAAGCAGCAAGCGCTCCGCCGGTTCCAAGCGAAAGGGTCCAAACTCGTAGAAGTCTCCGGATTGGTTAGACATAAGTGGCTTAAGAAAAACCTGATCAAAATCTAATCTGCGCCTAATGACTCTGCGAGGGGAACAGGAGACATTTGGGAGCAGATTTTAGAACCACTCTGCTATTCGAAGCAACCGGACACGCCCGGCCCAGGGTCTCCCTGCCTCTGCGTGGCTGGCTTGGCTGTTCAGGACGGCAGGGAGGAGCAAATCAAAACCTCAAGGAGAATTCAATGCGGAAGTTAGTTGCCCTCGTCGCTTTCCTGCTGGCTGTTTCCTTATTAGGTGCGGCACAGGACTACCCCAGAACAGAGCTGTTTGGCGGTTATTCCTACTTTCATAGCAGCTTTGGCGGTACCGGACTGAATTTCAATGGTGGCAGCGGGTCGTTCAATGCGAATTTAACCCCGTGGGTGGGACTGACCGCCGACTTCGGTAGATACGACAACAGCCATTCAGGGGTGAGCAGCACCAACTTTACCTATCTCTTCGGGCCGCAATTTACCTATCGTGGCAGCGATCGCTTCACACCGTATTTTCATATACTTTTCGGCGGGTCGCATTTGAGTAGTAGTTTTTCCACGGGTATCAGTTCGAGTTCCGACTCCAGCAATGCCTTTGCCTTAGCCCTGGGCGGCGGGCTGGATGCAAAGGTGTCTCCTCACATCGCCATTCGCGTAGCGCAAATCGACTACCTGCTTACCAAGTTCCGGGACGATGAGGACAACCGGCAGAACAATGTGCGGATTTCCGCTGGCATCGTCTTTCGCTGGGGAGAAAGTCACGGCGGCAAGAAGTAGGCGCGGGCCAGCTCGTGGCTCTGTTGTTACATTGCCGGTTTGTGGGCGAGGTGATCGCTGTGGAGAGCGGGTTTTGAAGCGAAAACGCACCAGGAAGACCCCGGAGATCGAACTGGAGGCGCGAGAGGTCTTTCTGGCATCGGCCAAAGACAAGGCGGTGATCGCTTGGTGCCCCGAGTGTGCCAAGCAGACAGCTATGGATTCTCCGGAACGAGCAGCCCGGCTCGCCGGCAACAGTGTTCGTACCATCTACCGCTGGGTGGAGACAAGCGATCTCCACTTCATCGAGACGCCGCGTCTGCTGTTCTGTCTGGCTTCGCTCCCGGAAGCAGCAGGCCGCAACTAAGCATGAGGATCGTGACCGGGAGGGGCCGACGGGTATCCGGAAGTCCTGAGCAGAGCCTGAGGCTTGTTGCCAGGCCCCAACGGGGCGCGATTTAGGATGCAACTACCTGCAGCTCTCTGATTTGTTCCTGAATTTGCCTCTGCGATTGCTTCACGGTCTGACTGGTTCGATGTTGACGGCGATGTGCCGCCATTTCCCCTGCCGGAAACGCAGCACGCTCAACGCAGCGCGGGTGAGATGACCGAGAACGATGGCGAGCCAGATGTCGCCAGGCTGCAGACCATGCAACCTCTGGAATAAGGCGCACAAGCCGATGGGTATAGCGATCTGGGAGACGATCGAAATGTAGAGCGGGCTACGCGTGTCGCCTGTGCCTTGCAGGCCACCCGTGTAACTGAGCGCTACGGTGACGAAGAATCCGGACACAGTCAGGTATCGAAGCAATTGCTGCCCTATCTGAGTTACCTGGGGTTCGGTCATGCCGAAGATGCTTAGGAGGAAATGCGGAATGAGGAGGAACAAGCTACCAACCACCGCGGCAACCATCAGGCCCATTCTCGAAGCAACAGCTACGCCGCGAATGGCCCGCTCAGGATTACGTGCGCCCAGGTTCTGTCCTGCGACAGTGGCGGAGGCGCCCATCAGTCCAACGGATGTCCATGTGATGAGCGAAAACAACTCGGTGTAACCCACCGCGTATGCCGCCTGGGCAGCTGCGCTGTGTTGCAGCGATCCGATGAACCGCAGGAGCAGCACGCCGGCGATGTTCATCGCGATGCCCTGAACACCCGCCGGCAAACCAAAACGGAACAAGGACCGGATGATGGCCCAATCGGGACGAAGTGCCATGCCGCGATGAAACTGAATCACCGAGTGGGGCGCGAACAGCCTTCGCACGCCATAGACCGCGACGATCGTGCTGCTCGCGATCGTGCCCAGGGCCGCGCCCAGGGCCCCGAATTTCGGGATCAACGTGACGTTGAACGCGATGGTCAAGACCGTCATGGTGATACCGAGCCGCAGCGGTGTCCGTGGATCCCCGGCGGCACGAAACGCGCCGCTCAGCATAAAGAACATCACGAGACCGAAAATGCCGACGAACATAGCACGCAGGAACGGGAGCGCCAGTTTCTGGACTTCCGGCGCCGCATTCACTAAACGCAGCAGTGCCGGGGACGCAAAGTATCCGATCGCCGCCATCAGGGCCGATAGTACAAAGGTCGTGAGGAAAGCCTGATAGACGACGCGATTCACTTTCTCGGGTTCATTCGCGCCGGCAAACCGCGCGACCAGGACCGCCATTCCAGTGAACAGCGAACTGATGAATACGATAACGACAAGGATGATCTGCCAACTCACCCCGATGGCGGCGTTCGCCGTGTAGCCGACAAAATGGCCTACCATCACGTGGTCGATGATGCCCTGCAGCCCGGCGATGATGTTCTGCAGCATGGTGGGCCAGGCCAGCTGCCAAACGGCCGGACCGATAGGCCCTTCGACGATGGAGCGGTCAAACTTTTGTGCCGGCTTTCGCGAGGCCTTGCGCCCGTCCACATCAACGCTGGTGCTCATGAACGATATCTCTCTATACCGGTGCTCGCGGCTCGATCGCCCGCGGGCCAATACCGAGTGACCTGGAGGGCGAGGTTGTCCCGCTCTCGAGTCTACATGAGTTCTCTTGGATGATCGTGAACACAGGAAGATGCTTCTGTTTTGCACTTCACAAGGCTTGTTCGTTCACCCATGCGGAAGGAGATGGCTCGCAAGCGGCAGGAACGCCTGAAGGAATTGCGACCGTTACAAAAATGCAGGCAAGAGACCCTTGATGATCGTTCACCCCTGTCGAGACAAATTAATCGCGCCAATCGCGGCCCGAAATGAACGGAGGTGATGCAGCATTCTGGGCCTGCGTCTATGTGGACGTGAGAATGTTTTCCTGAGCCTGAGACTGACTTCAGGGGAACGGAAAGTTTGGCGCGAAATCATCGTTGCAAAAAACGGATACCGCCGCCCGACAGGGTTGGTAGAATCATTGGCTTCCCCGCAAGAATTCTTCGTGACACCCGGGAGGGTGGCCATGATCCATCAGGTGATCGGCTGGCTAGGGCTGAACTCATCATCCCGAAGACGCTTGAGCCTCACTTCCCTGTTTTTGCTTGTCCTTAACCCTATTTATGGCTCCAGCAGAGCGATATCAGCGACCTACTCACCTTCTACTTATTCATCGGAGCAACAACCCGCCGGGTCGAGGGTGGCCGCCCAGAGCGCGGCGGTCGACGTGCTTGCACCGGGGCAGCCCGTTGAACGCGAGATATCCGGCGAGCGCACGCACACCTATCAACTTACGCTCGCCTCGGGTCAATACGCCTCCCTGACCGTTCAGCAGAAGGGCATCGACGTGGTCGCGCATATCTTTAGCCCCGACAGCAAGCTGATCAGCGAAGTTGACAATGAAAGTCGCACCCAGGGCCAGGAAAACCTCGAGGTGGTTGCGTATATATCCGGCGCATACAGAATAGAGATCATGCCGAAATACAAATCCGTGCCGCCGGGGCGCTACGAAATCCGCATGGCTGAGTTGCGCATGGTGACCGATCGCGATGATCGCCTGGATGAAGCGCGCCGTCTGGACGCTCAAGCTCGGCGCGAGTACCTCGACGGGCGGTATGAAGATGCAATTCGAACGGAACGGCGATCGTTGAACAGCCGGGAACAGATCCTCGGCTCGGACGATCCCGACGTCGCTTCTTCTCTTTTCGGTCTGGGTTTGTATTACCGGAATGCTGGCGATATTCGCGAAGCGGAAGAGGCTTATTTACGCTCGCTCGCTATCAGAGAGAAGGTGCTCGGGCAGGATCATCCGGGCGTGTCCCTAGTGCTTCACAACCTCGGGTACCTCTACTACTACGACCGTCACGATTACGCACAGGCGCAGTCCATGTACGAACGTGCTCTGGCGATCAAGGAAAAGTCGCTCGGCTCGGAGCATCCGCTCGTCGCGTCGACCCTGCTCAACGTGGGGCTGCTGCAATGGAAGCTGAAAAACTACGCGCAGGCCACGACCTATTACCAGCGTGCGCTTGAAATCTTCGAGAAGAACGAGGGGCCGGACAGCGATAGCGTCGCTAGCTGTCTTCACAACCTTGGGATCATTTACAAGGAGAGTGGCGACTACTCGAACGGCGAAGCCTCTTACCAAAAAGCCCTACGCATCTGGGAGAAGAATCTGGGCAAGGACCACCCCCGCGTCGCGTTGGCGCTTGAAAGCCTTGGCATTCTCTACCGGGACAAGGGCGATTATCAAGGCGCTGAGCCATTTCTACAAAGGGCACTCTCCATCGAAGTTAACAAGGAGGGCGCAAACCATCCCGACGTTGCCAACACGTTGGTCATTCTGGGACGGCTCTACGAAGCGGAGGGAGACACAGCTCATGCGGTCGAGTACCAATCGCGGGCCGCTGAAATAGAAGAGACGAATATCGAGCGAAACCTTACGCTGGGATCGGAGAGGCAGAAACTGGCCTACTTTTCTTCTATGACGAAGGAGGGAGAGCGCCGAATTTCTCTACACGTCCGCTCGGCACCCTCTAATCCGAAAGCGCGCGACCTCGCGTTGACGATGGTGCTGCAGCGCAAGGGGCGCGTGCTTGACGCATTGGCCGATACTGCAGCCGCGTTGCGTCGCGAGTTGAGCGCCCAGGATCAGATGCTGTTGGACGAGTTGAACGACGTCACCGCGCGGCTGGCGCGGTCGGTTCTGGAAGGACCGGCGGACGAGGAAACGGCTGGACACGAAAAGCTGGTCAAGTCTCTCGAAACCGAGCGTGAACAGCTCGAACAGGAGCTCAGCCGGCGCACCGCGGGAATCTATCAGCCCTCGCAACCGGCCACTATTGATGCCGTCCGCAAGCTTTTGCCGGAGGATGCCGCGCTGATCGAATTCGCGGTCTACCATCCGTCTGATCCCAGAGCCGCCCTCGAACACGACACGCCCGCAGATCCGCGTTATGTCGCGTACGTCATTCGCAATCGAGATGAAGTGGAATGGCGCGACCTCGGTTCGGCAAAGGAGATTGATGGAGCGGTTGACGCTTTCCGCCAGGCACTGGGCGACCCGAAGCGGAGGGACGTGTGGCAACGCGCGCGCTCGATGTACGAGAGGGTCTTGCAGCCCTTGCACGATTCGCTGAGCGGAGCAAGGCGAATTCTGATCTCGCCCGATGGCGAGTTGAACCTCATTCCGTTCGCGGCACTGGCGGACGCTCACGGGCATTATCTGCTTGAGCGCTATTCGTTCACCTATCTCACCAGCGGGCGCGACCTTCTGCGCCTGCAAGCTCGGCCCGAGAGCAAGGGCCCTCCTACCGTCGTTGCCGATCCGGCGTTCGGCGCGCCGGCCTTGGTCGCCAGCGACGACCGATCAGGCGCCGATGATCCTGAACCGGGCAAACGTGTGAAATTCGATTACTCGCAAATCTTCTTCTCGCCTTTGCCCGGTGTGGGTGAGGAGGTGCGGGCACTCAAAGCCCTTTTGCCGGAGGGCAGCTTTTTCACTAGGGAGCAGGCCACGAAAGGGGCTGTCACTAAACTGAGGGGCCCGGCCATCCTGCATATCGCCACCCACGGATTCTTTCTGCACGACGAGCAACGGGCAACGGCACAGGACCGCAATGCAGCCCAGGTCAAAGAATCCACACGGTTGGGCAAGCTAGCCGCTCACGTGGAGAATCCACTTCTACGGTCCGGCTTGGCACTCGCCGGGGCCAACCAAAGCAGCAACGGAAACACGGACGGCATTCTGACCGCGCTTGAATTAGCGACACTCGATCTCTGGGGCACGAAGTTGGTTGTACTGTCGGCGTGCGATACGGGCGTCGGCGTGGTGAAGGATGGCGACGGCGTATACGGCTTGCGGCGCGCTTTGGTGCTCGCGGGCGCCCAGAGCCAGGTCATGAGCCTGTGGGCTGTGCCGGACCGCAGCACGGGTGACCTGATCGTCAACTACTATCAGACGCTCTTGCGAGGAACAGGAAGAGGTGAAGCACTGCGTCGAGTGCAATTGCAGATGCTTAAGGACAATTCTCGCCACCACCCGTACTATTGGGCCGGTTTCATTCAGATGGGCGAATGGGCCAACCTGGAGGGGAAGCGCTGAATGGCGCCAACGCTCACGGCCGAGGCATTCACAAAGCTCCTGGCTTGCCTGGATCCCGAGCGCGAACGGGCCGGTGAAAAATACGAAGACCTGCGGCGCACCCTGATCAAATACTTCGAGTGGCGCGGAGCCCCGTTTCCCGAAGATCACGCCGACGAGACGTTGAACCGAGTCGCCAGAAAGCTGAACGAAGGCGTCGAGGTCAGAAACGTCAATGGCTATTCCTACGAGGTAGCCCGCCGGGTCTGCCTGGAAGTCTGGAAAGGAGACGACGGGAGGCGCGCACCATTGCTGGAAGGGCGCGGTCAAAACACAGCCTCCCCCCAAGCGACTGACGCGGCCATGGAGCGGGAAGTCCTTTTGGAATGTTTGGAGGAATGCTTGAAGCGGCTTCCAGCGGAGAGCCGGGCTTTACTGGTGGAGTACTACCAGGATGAAAAACGCGATCGGATCGACCGACGCAGGGTTTTGGCCAAAGCGCTGGGCCTGCGGCGGGAAGCTCTGGCCAATCGAGCACAGCGCCTGAGAGACAAACTTGAAGAGTGTGTGACGAGGTGCTCTCGCCGGAAGCCACCGATATGAATGTTGTGATTTGCCACTAGTGAATGAGGCTGATGGTCCGTGGCTGGCCGCGCGTTTTTTGATTGGGACTTAAGCGATGACTAACTCTGACGAGATCATGATGACGCGCTACCTGTTTGGCGAGCTCTCTGAGGCTGAGCAGGCGCAAATGGAAGAGCGTTATTTTGCGGACAGGCCTTCCTTTAATCGTCTGGTGCAGCTCGAAACCCAGTTGCTCGACGATTACGCCCGCGGACGGCTGTCTGCGGAAATGCGCGAACGGCTGGAGCGCACCTATCTGCACAATCCCAATCGTCGCGGACGCCTGAAGTTCAGCAACGCTCTTACGGCCAGATTCGACGAGGCTGCTGCTTCAGCAGCTGCTGGAAAGTCGGGGTCAAGATCCACATCCCTGTGGTTCAGGATCTGGTCGCTGCTGACCGGCGGCCCAAAGGCCCTCCGCTTTACAATGGCGGTGGCGCTGCTTGGGTTCGCTTCCCTGTCCGTCTGGCTCTTCATTGAGAGCCAGCGACTGCGGCGGGAATTGGCCCGCACTCGGGACACGCAGAGCGTGCAGGCACAGCAGCAGCGTGAAGCTGAACGACAGCTGGCCAGCGAGCGAGGGCGAGGCCAGCAGTTGACCGACGAGGTCGAGCGCCTGCGCGCCGAGGCTAAGCTACTGCCGGAACCTACAGGTCGCATCGCCTCGTTGCTGTTGATTGCCCGTGAGGCCCGGGGAACCGAGACAGGGGCGCCGCCCACGCTGATCATTTCCAGGCAGACAACTCAGGTTCGGCTGGAACTAAGGCGGAGCGAAAATGAGTACAAAAGCTACGAGCTTGGTTTGCAGACGGCCGGCGGTAAAGAGGTTCTCCATCGGCGGCACTTCAGACCTATGAGTGTCAAATCCGGCGCGGCATTTGTTTTCACGTTGCCGGCCTCTCAGGTCGCCCCAGGGGATTACATGCTCATGCTCAAAGGCTACACGCCGGACGGCGCACTCGAGGACGTGAGCCAATCACTCTTCCGCGTAGAGAAGAAGTGATTGAAGCCCATGATCCAGTGAGCGACACGGGGACCCACCCGACTTCATCGCTTCAAACATCCGCCCCTGCACCCGTCGCCGTTCAGCCGCATCGCATGCCCAGGCACCGGCCAAAAATATTCCGCGATATGTATGCCCTCTTCCGCCACTAGTTAACAAGCGTTCTCAAGTTCTTCAAGCAGAGAACAGCTCAATTTTCGAGAATTCAAGAGCCCGGGCAGATAAAGCTCCGCTGCGGGCGAGGCTTTGGCTGCAGTTGGGCCATGCTGTCCGTCGGGTATCCCAATGAATCAATATGACAAAGGAGAAGACGATGATTCCTTCACTCTCAGGTACGACGATTTCAGATGTTGCTGCGCGCAAGCTGGAGGCTGGGCGCACTGGGGGTCGGTCAATAGCGCTCACGGCATTGATTGTTCTGGTTTTGGCCG
>Ga0066903_100005365_pt1 | contig 11108 bp, 11 predicted proteins | sample PanSoiMetaGPlot1_FD_67491 | JGI IMG/M metagenome (GOLD analysis project Ga0066903, IMG submission 67491) | Tropical forest soil microbial communities from Panama analyzed to predict greenhouse gas emissions - Panama Soil - Plot 1 (version 2) | ecosystem: Environmental > Terrestrial > Soil >...
CAATGGAGCCGACGAGGGTGCCATGGCACCTAGCCCCTACGACACCGATCTCGACCGCAACCCGGCGAACTTCCAGCCGCTGACGCCGCTCACGCTGCTCGAGCGTGCGGCGGGGGTGTTTCCCGACCACGCCGCCATCATCCACGGCAAGCTCAGGCGCAGCTACGCGGACTTCTACGCCCGCGCGCGGCGGCTCGCATCGGCGCTCGCGCGGCGCGGCATCGGGCGTGGCGACACCGTCTCGGTGCTCGCCGCCAACACGCCGGCGATGCTCGAGGCGCACTACGGCGTGCCGATGGCAGGCGCCGTGCTGAACACGCTCAATACTCGGCTCGACGCGCCGATCATCGCCTTCTCGCTTGAGCACGCCGAGGCCAAGCTGGTGATCGTGGACCGCGAGTTCTCCAAGGTGATGAAGGAGGCGCTGACCAAGGCGAGCGTGAAGCCGCTGGTGATCGACTACGACGATCCGGAATTCGCCGGCGCCGGCGAGCGGATCGGCGTGATCGAATACGAGGACTTTCTGCGCGAAGGCGATCCCGCCTTCGCCTGGCCGATGCCCGCGGACGAGTGGGACGCAATCTCGCTCAACTATACGTCTGGCACCACCGGTCATCCCAAGGGCGTGGTCTACCACCACCGCGGTGCCTTCCTGCTCGCGGTCGGCAACGTCGTCACCTGCGCCATGGGCAAGCATCCGGTCTATCTGTGGACGCTGCCGATGTTCCACTGCAACGGATGGTGCTTCCCCTGGTCGCTCTCGCTGGTAGCGGGCACCCATGTGTGCCTGCGGCAGGTGCGCGCGGCTGCGATGTATGAGGCGATCGCGACCCACAAGGTGACGCATCTCTGCGGCGCGCCGATCGTGATGGCGACGCTGCTCAACGCGCCGGCAGCGGAGAAGAAGCCGTTGCCGCACGTGGTCGAGTTCTTCACCGCTGCTGCACCGCCGCCCGAGGCGGTGCTCGCGGGCATGAAAGAGGCCGGCTTCAATGTCACGCACCTCTATGGGCTGACTGAGACCTACGGCCCGGCGGTGGTGAACGACTGGCATGCCGACTGGAACGCCCTCGACGTCGCGGCCCAGGCGGCGCGCAAGGCTCGCCAGGGCGTGCGCTATCCCATGCTCGAAGCGCTCGACGTGCTCGACCCGGAAACAATGACTGCGGTCGCGCGCGATGGCGACACCATCGGCGAGGTCATGTTCCGCGGCAACGTAGTGATGAAAGGCTATCTCAAGAACAAGTCGGCGACCCAAAAGGCGTTCGCGGGCGGCTGGTTTCATTCCGGCGATCTCGGCGTGATGCACCCCGACGGCTACATCCAACTCAAGGACCGCTCCAAGGACATCATCATCTCGGGCGGCGAGAACATTTCATCGATTGAGGTCGAGGACGCGCTCTACAAGCACCCTGCGGTGCAGACTGCCGCAGTGGTAGCGAAGGCTGACGAGAAATGGGGCGAGACGCCGTGCGCGTTCGTAGAACTCAAGCCGGGGCGCGAGGCGTCGGCGGAGGAGCTGCTGGGCTGGTGCCGCAAGAATCTCGCCGGCTATAAATGCCCGCGCTACGTGGTGTTTGCTGAGATCCCGAAGACGTCGACCGGCAAGATCCAGAAGTTCAAGCTGCGGGAGATGGCGAAGAATGTCTGATCGGGAAGAGCCACATGTCAGCAGCACGCTGCGGTGGGAGGACGTCCGCCTGCCGGATTCCGTTGCGGTGAGCGATCTGGATGAGCTGACCTTTTCGGTCATGAAGTCAGTCTGGCGGAAGACCGCGATGGTAATCGCAATGACGTCGAAGCAATGCGAGGCTCGTGCCCTGACGCTCGATGACAAGGTGATCGGGGCGCGGATCGCAGCGCTGGCGGATGCGGGGCGCATCGGCTCGCAAGGAGATCTCTCGATGTGGCGTCACAGCGAAGTGCGGCTTCCCGCTCCGTGACTGACGAGGAACGATTGCGCTTCTTCGAGGCGCAGGCCGAGCAGGCCTATGACGAAATGTACGACGCCAGGACGCCGGGCGATGCGGCGGCGCGCTACAACGACGCCAAGGAAGCACTCTACGAGGCTATCGGGTTGGCGCGCCGCCTCGGCCTCGGCGAAAAGGCGGACCGGCTCGAAGCGAGGCTCGACCATATCAAGGGCGTTTACCGGTCGCAGTTCTGGCAGGGCTAGCCACCCCTATAAGCCGTTAGCAGGCGCTGTCGCGGATTGCGCGATGAGCCGGGCTCTTAGCCGGCGGCGAGCTCAAGCCGCGGCTTGCGCGGGCGCAAGACCCGATCCCGCAGCACCTCGGTCATGCGCTCGCTGCTCAGCGGTCGCTCGAAGTAGTAGCCCTGCCCGTAGGCGCAACCCGCGACCACAAGGAACTTCACCTGCTCGGGGGTCTCGACGCCCTCGGCGATGCATTCGATGCCCAATTCATTAGCGAGCCGAATCGCGGCGCGCACCACGGTTGCGCTGCGGGCATCCTTGGTGGCGCCGAGGACCAGCTCCTGCGCGATCTTGAGGCGGCTCACCGGAAAGCTGGTCAAGTAGTTGAGCGACGAATAGCCGGTTCCGAAATCGTCGATCGCGATCCTGACGCCGAGCTGGCGCAGCCGATCGAGACTGTCGCTGTGCTCCTTCGTGACCTCCATCAGCACTGATTCGGTAAGCTCGACCTCGATCGCGAGCGGCGCGATCCGCCACTTGTCCAAGGCCGCGGACAGGAACGTGTCGAGGCGCGCCGAGCCCTTGAACTGACTTGCCGAGAAATTCACGGCAACCAGGTTGGGTGCGATGTGCTGATCGCTCCAGCACCGCAGCTGGCGACAGGCTTCCTCGAACGCCCATTCGCCCAGCGTGGTAATCGTTCCGGTCCGTTCGGCGACGGGAATGAAGAGCCCGGGCGAAATCAGGCCGCGGGTCGGATGCCGCCAGCGCAGCAACCCCTCGACGCCCACGATGCGGCCGGTCTTGAGCTCGACCTGCGGCTGGTAATAGAGCCGCAGCTCGTCGCGCTCGATGGCGCTGCGCAGCTCATCGGCAATGGTGACGCGCTGATACACCTCGCGATCGAGCTCGGAGGTGTGGAAACGATAGCAGTTCCGGCCGTCTTCCTTGGCGCGGTACAGCGCCAAGTCGGCCTGCACCACCAGGGCATCAGGCGTCGTCGCGTCCGGGCCGTATTGCACGATTCCGATGCTCCCCGTGATATGCACGACGTTGGAGTCGATCTCATAGGGCTCGGCAAGCGCCGAATTGAGCCGATCGGCGGTCGCTGCCGTCGTCGCGACGTCCGCCTCGCGCTGGAGAACGGCAAACTCGTCGCCGCCGAACCTCGACACCGTATCGCCGCGACGGACGATCTGCTGAACCCGTTCCGCGACCTGCTTGAGCAGCCGATCGCCGACCGAGTGGCCGAGCGTATCGTTGATGTCCTTGAAGTGATCGAGATCGAAATAGAGCACCGCAAATGGCGGCGCGCCGGCCCGACATTCCGCGAAGGCGCGCCCCAACTGGTCGGTGAAGGCCCGCCTGTTGACGAGACCGGTAAGCGAATCGTGTTGCGCAAGAACCGTGATCTCTTCGTTCGCGAGCTCCAGCTCGCGCGACTGGCGCAGTGATGACCGAATGAACCAGGTGACGATGAGGCAGAGCAGAAGACTTCCTCCCAGCACGATCCAGGTGCGGTCGTGACGGGCAATGAGCGGTCCGCCCGCGACGGGTACGGCAAGCAGATTCCAGCGCGCATCACCGGCCTTGAGCGTGCTGCGAATGACGAATGCGCCAGCAGGCACTGGTTCTGCCGGCCTTTCATCTACGCTTGGAGCGCGCAGCCGCGACCAGTGCACATGGAGCGGCGACGGATCCGCCGCCGTGCCCGGAAGGGACAGGTAAATGTCGAGGCCGGCCGGCGTGGTGGTGCCTGTCAGTACGTGCTCGATCGCCTGCGCGGTCAGGAAGGCGCCATGCGCGAACCCCATGAGATCGGCGCGGCGCTCCGCGACCGTGGCGTGCGGCCGATCCGGGCGATAGACCGGCAGCGAAAACAAGAACCCATGCACCTTGCCTTCGGCGCTGTGCAGGATGAAGTCCGGTACCGCTGAGAGCTGATTGTTGTCGCGGGCGCGATCGAGTCTCACCTGGATGACGGGCTGCGACAGGAGATCGATGCCATAGATCCGCGACCGGCGGTCCGCGACCGTCGAATAGAGGATCGGCAGGTACTCCGGCTTCGGCGGCGAGACGACGATACGGTCGTCGGGGGTGACTTCCTTGATCCCATAGCCGAGAAGCCCATTGGCGGCGGCAGCCGCCTCGAACGCCGCCCGATCCGCATGGACCACATGCGGCACCCAGGAGAAATTCTGCACCGCGGACTGGCCTTCGAGCAAACGCCCGGCGAAGCTGTCGAACTCCTCGCGGGTGACATGTTCGCTCGATTCAAAGAACGCGCGCAAAGCGACGAGCTTGCTCAGGTACTCGTTCAGGCCGTTCTGCAGCGCCAGGAAGTGGCCCTGCGCCGCCTCGGTCGCGCTGGCGTCGGCGAGCTTTTCCTCCCACCGCCACATCAGCAGCGACGCCATCAACGACCACAAAAGGCCGATCAGCGCCACTGCAAGAACCGTGAAGCGGACGGGCCTACGGCGCCGGGGCGCCTCGAGCGGAGCGCCGGTTTGAACAGGTGGATCGAAATTCGGCAGCATGTCGGCGGCGGGCCTCGGAACCTCAGGTCGCCGCTGTATATTTCGAACCTACCGGCTCCCTGTCATTCCCGAACCCGGGTATTCGATGGGTCTGGTTATCGAACCCTAAAGGCGATGCCAGAGATTGTAGGTAGCGGGGGAATGACCTAGGCTCGCGCGCCACAAATCGAAGCATTGGATCGTCGTCCATGCGGACCACAGCGACACTCAGCCTCACCATCCTCGCCGCCGTGAGCATGGCGACCGCACCCGCCGCCGGGGCCGACTATTATGCCGGCAAATCGATCGACCTTCTGATCGGGGCGCCGCCCGCCGGCGGCTATGACATCTACGCCCGCGCGCTGGCGCGCCACTACGGCCAGAACATCCCGGGCCGACCCAGCATCGTTGCCAAGAACATGCCGGGCGCGGCGAGCGGACGCGCGGCCGGCTATCTCGTCAACATCGCCCCCAAGGACGGCACCGTGATCGCGGCGATCATGCCCGGCGCCGTGATGGGTCCGCTGCTCGACGAGAAGGCCGAGGTCCTGTTTGACCCGACGACAGTCCAATATCTGGGCACCGCCAACAACGGCACGCGTGTCTGCGTCACGCACAAGAACTCGAAGATCAAGACCTTCGACGACGTGCTCACGCAGAAAGCGGTATTCGGCGGCGTGTCGGCGAACGATTCGACGCGCGACTACGGCTACATGCACAAGCACACTTCGGGTGCGCTCTATGACGTGATCGCCGGCTACAGCGGCACCAACGACATCGGGCTCGCGATGGAGCGGGGCGAGATCGACGGCGCTTGCGGCTGGGACTGGGCGAGCTTCAAGTCGCAGCGGCCGGATTGGCTGCGCGACAACAAGGTCAACGTGCTGCTGCAGGTCGCGCTCGAACCGAACGAGGAGCTCACCAGGATGGGCGTCCCGCACATCTGGAAATACGTAAAGACCGAGGAGAACCGCAAGATCGTCGAGCTGATCATCGGCCAGCAGGTGTTCCAACGCTCCTATATCGCGCCGCCCGGGATCACGCCGGAAGCGCTCGCCGTCCTGCGCGCCTCCTTCGACGCGACCATGAAGGACGCCGACTACAAGACGGATGCGGACAAGCTACGCATCGACATCTCGCCGCTGCCCGGCGCGGCAGTGCAGGACATCGTCATCAAGCTGCACACGACGCCAAAGGATATCGTCGAGAAGGCGCGGGCCGCGATCCGGCCCTGATCCGGCTCCGCGCCTGACAATCCGCCGGCCGCACCCAACCCCTGCGCGCGATCTTCAACACCGTCGCAGAAGTCCCGCGACCCCTGGCCGATGTGCAGAAGACGGGCACCCGACGCGCGAGCATCGAGCTTCACCCGAGAAACTTGCATCGACGATTCATGCCCTTGCCACAGTCGCCCCGCCTAATAGAGCTCGTTTGCAACAGGGGGGCATCATGAGTCTATTGTCCGATGTCGGTTCTGCCGCAGCGTTTGTTCTCTCCGCCTACAGCCTCTACCAGACCACGCTCAAGCGCGCCTCGCTCAGGGTGTTCGTGTCACCGGTCATTCGCTATGCATCGCCCTATCAGAACAGCAACTTCGAGGCATTCGCGGTGCCGGTCACGATCACCAATGAAGGCGCGCGCACCGGGACCGTCATGTCCGTCGACCTGCAGGTCAGAGCGCCTGAGCGCGACTTGATCAAGCGCTTCTACAGCGCGGATCTCGGTCAGTGGAGCATCGAGAAGAGCCGCAGCGGCGACTTCCGCCCATTTTCACCGATCGTGCTCGCCGGCCGCTCAAGCCACACGGAAACGATCTTGTTCCATGCAAGGCGTGACGAATCGGTGATGCAAATCATCGAGAAGGAAGGGCCGTATCAATTCATGCTGACGCTTCAGACGACGCTGGATGAAGGTTTCGGCTTTTTCAATCGGCTGCGGCAGAAGCCGCCAAGACCGCTGCTGTTCGAGATGGTGCTTCCCGTACTCGATCATCGCGCTTTCACGAGCGGCAGCGGGACCCTGCCGCTGCACCACAAGAACTTTCAGACCAGCGTCAGCACGACCTAGAGTTTGACTCGCTTACCTTCCGGTCATGCTCTGGCAGCGCGACTTGACGCGCGACCGAGCGTCGCAAGGGCGAGTTGGTTGTCTGCCGCATGCGAATACCCTAGCTTGCGGGGCGACGCGGAGTCCGGAAGCATTCAAAATGTCTTGTAAGAGAACGTTGCCGCAGGCCGGCTTCGTCTTTGCGGCGCTGGTGTCGACGACGCCCGCAGCGGCCGCCGACTATTACGCCGGCAAGACCATCGATCTCGTGGTCGGCAACTATCCGGGCGGCGGGTACGACATCTATGCGCGGGCCCTCGCGCGCCATCTCGGGCGCAACATCCCGGGCAATCCGACAATCGTGGTCAAGAACATGCCGGGCGCCGGCAGCGCCAAGGCCGGCCACCACATCCAAACGATCGCCGCCAAGGACGGTCTGTCGATCGGCGCCGTGACGCCCGGCGCGATCATCGGCCCACTGCTCGACGACAAGCCGGAGATGATCTTCGATCCAATCAATGCGACCTATCTCGGCACTGCCAACGCCGGGTCGCGCATCTGCGCGACCTACGGCAACAGCAAGACCAGGACCTTTGCCGATGCGCTGGCGAACAGGACGCGGCTCGGCGGCGTGTCGCCGGGCGACGCCGTGCATGACTACGCCTACTTGATCAAGCGCACCACCAACGCGCAGATCGACGTGGTCGCCGGCTACAAGGGCACGCTCGACCTCGCGCTCGCGATGGAGCGCGGCGAGGTCGACGGCGCCTGCGGCTGGGACTGGTCGAGCGCCAAGGCGCAGAAGCCCGACTGGATCCGCGACGGCAAGCTCAACCTGTTGGCGCAGCTTGGACCGAGCGAGAGCGCCGAACTGACCAGCCTGGGCGTGCCACAGATCTGGCCCTACATGAAGGACGATGCGGCGCGCAAGGTGCACGAGATGGTGGTCAGCCAGCAAGCCTTCACGCGCCCCTATTTCATCGCCACCGGCACGCCGGCCGAACTGGTGACGACGCTGCGCGCGGCGTTCGACGCGACCATGCGCGACCCGCAATATCTCGCTGACGCCGAGAAGATGCACATCGACATTTCACCGCTGCCCGGCGCCACCGTGCAGCAGCTGATCCAGGCGCTCTACGCGACGCCGAAGCCAGTCGTCGAACAGGCGCGCGCCGCAATCAGGCCGTGACAGGGATCAGATATCAGGCATAGGGATTAAGGACGAGACGGGCGCTGTCCTAGCCCTGACGCCGATACCTGGAATGGAGTCCATGATGTCAGCCACAATAAGAATCGCCCTGATCAGTGGAGCGATCTGCACGGTGCTCGCCGCGGCGCCAGCGCACGCGGCCGACCACTATGCCGGCAAGACCATCGAGCTCGTGGTCGGGGGCGATGCCGGCGGCGGCTACGACATTTATGCGCGCGCGGTTGCCCGCCATCTCGCCCAGCACATTCCCGGCAACCCGACAATCGTGGTCAAGAACATGCCGGGCGCGGGCTCGACCCGGGCCGGCATCTACATCAGCTCGGTCGCGCCCAAGGACGGCACCTCGATCGGCGCCATGATGCCGGGCGCAATCATCGGCCCGCTGCTCGACGACAAGCCGAACCTGCAGTTCGATCCGACCAAGGTCATCTACATCGGCACCGCCGATTCAGGCGTGCGCATGTGCGTGACCTATCAGAATTCTAAGATCAAGACCTTCGCCGACGCGCAGAAGACCAAGACCATCGTCGGCGGCAGCGCCGCCGGCGGCGCGACGCGCGACTACCCCTATCTGCACAACCACACTGCCGGGACCAAGTTCGACGTCGTCTCCGGCTACCAGGGCACGGTCGACATCGCCCTCGCGATGGAACGCGGCGAGGTCGACGGCGTGTGCGGCTGGGACTGGTCGAGCGTGAAGTCGCAGAAGAGCGATTGGGTGCGCGACAAGAAGCTCAACCTGCTGGTGCAGGTAAGCCTCGAGCCGCTCCCCGAACTCACCGACATCGGCGTGCCGCACATCTGGAGCTTCGTAAGCAATGCCGACGACCGCAAGGTCGCCGAGCTCGTCGTCAGCCAGCAGGTGTTCCAGCGCTCCTATATCGCGCCGCCCGGCACGCCGGTCGAGCCGATCAACATCCTGCGCGGCGCGTTCGACGATACCATGAAAGATCCGGCGTTCCTCGCCGACGCGGAGAAGATGAAGATCTCGATCACGCCGCTCGCGGGCGCCAAGGTGCAGGACCTGATCGCGAGCCTCTACGCCACGCCGAAACAATTCGTCGAGCGGGCCAAGGCTGTGATCAAGCCTTAGGGCGTTTCAGCTTTTTCGTGTCATTCTCCGTAGTCGTCCCCGCGCAGGCGGGGACCCGTGATTCACTGGCTCTTCGATTTTCGCGCGCTCGTGCCACAGCCTGCGGACGCGTATAGGTCCCCGCGTTCGCGGGGACAACACCGAGGTTGTCCGCTTACTCAACTTTCAGGCCGAGCTTTTTGATCAGCGCCGACCATTTCGCCTCTTCGCGGTCGATGTCGTCGGCGTATTCCTCGGGTGACGAGGTCATGGCGTCGCCGCCCTCGGCGAGGATGCGCTCCTTGACCGCGTCGGTCTCGACCAGCGCGCGCAGCTCCCGGTTGAGGCGCTCGACGATCGGGCGCGGCATTGCGGGCGGTCCGACCAGCCCGTAGTGCAGCACCGAATCGAACCCGGGCAGCCCGGATTCGGCCGCAGTCGGCACGTCGGGCAACAAGCTGAACCGCTTCGGCCCGGTCACCGCGATCGCGCGCAGGGTGCCGGCCTGGATGTTGCCGATCGCCGGGGGCAGCACGCCGAACGAGACCGGCACATGCCCGCCGAGGAGATCGTTCATCAGCGCGCCCGTGCCGCGATAGGGAACGATCACCATGTCGAGGCTGGCCACCGACTTGAAATATTCGGCGGTGAGATAGCCGCCGGTGCCGACCGCGGAGGTGCCGAAGTTGAGCTTGCCGGGATCCTTCCTGGCGATCGCGATTACGTCGGCCACAGTCCTCGCCGGAAACGAAGGGTGCGAGACGAGGGCGACCGGCATCGAGGCGATGAGCCCGATCGGCGTGAAGTCCTTGCGCGGGTCGTAGCCGGCGTTGGCATAGAGGCTGGGATTGATCGAGATCGTGCCGGTGTGGGCGAGCATCAGGGTATAGCCGTCGGGCTCCGCCTTGGTGACGGCGCGAGTGCCGACGGTGCCGCCTCCGCCGGTGCGGTTCTCGACCACGACGGTTGCCTTGAGCGCCACCGAGAGCTTCTCGGCGACGATCCGCGCCAGCGCATCAACGCCGCCGCCCGGCGGGAACGGCACTACAACCGTGACGGTGCGACTCGGATAGGATTGGGCGCGGCTCGCGTCGGCGGCAGCCAGCAGGGCGGCGGCCGCGATAACGGCGGCGCGCGCCCCGGCGGAGAGCGTGCGCATGCATCCTCCGGTCTGTCTCTTTTCGTCTGTTCTTGAAATAAGCCACGCCTTTCGGCCGTCTGCAAGGCGACGGTCGGCGCAAAGCTCTTAAGGCAGCGCAGTCAGCGGTCGCGCTTAATGCACGCTCGCATTCTGCCGTAGGCGCTCAATCTCGTCCTTCACTTGCAACTTGCGGCGCTTGAGTTCGGCGACCTTGAGGCCGTCGATCGACGGATGCGCGAGCGCTTCGGTGATCTCGTCCTCAAGCGCCCGGTGCCGTTTCTCAAGTTCCGAAAGATGCGATTGGATGGACATGTGGCATGCCTCCTGTGGCCAGATTGCTGCCTGACGTTCCAAGTTTACACCAAAACGGATGGGAATTCGACGCCCGTTTCGGTTGTGCGGCGCAACAATTCCCCCGATTCCCGACTGGGTTACCACACGGCGGCAGCTTGAATATCACGATGCAAAACGGGATAATTTCCCAGGAGTCGGTGCCAAGGTGCGGGCAGGTGCGGTCCGGACTCCAAACCAGCGGCGGCCATGACAAAAGAGGAAGAACGCGAGTTGCGGGAGCAACTGGCACGGCTGCAGCAGGAGCATCGCGACCTGGACGCCGCTATCTCGGCTCTACAGTCCGCGCCCGGCTCCGACCTTATCCAGGTTCAACGCCTCAAGAAGCGCAAGCTCGTCCTGCGCGATCGCATCTCCCATATCGAGGACCAGCTCACGCCCGACATCATCGCGTGAGAATTCCCGCTGTGCGGCGAAGGAATCGCGCAGAAACTCCACCGTACGACGGTCATCCTGATATGCGACCGCGCCGCCGCTTGGCTGCGCGCGAGCGCCTCAGGATGACGGTCATAGAACGTCACCAGTAGGCTACTCCGGCTGGATGCCGGCCTGCCGGATGACCTCGCCCCAGCGGCGGGTTTCCTCCTCGATCAGCTTGCGCATGTCCTCGGGCGTGC
>Ga0066903_100005366_pt1 | contig 11108 bp, 8 predicted proteins | sample PanSoiMetaGPlot1_FD_67491 | JGI IMG/M metagenome (GOLD analysis project Ga0066903, IMG submission 67491) | Tropical forest soil microbial communities from Panama analyzed to predict greenhouse gas emissions - Panama Soil - Plot 1 (version 2) | ecosystem: Environmental > Terrestrial > Soil >...
TCCAAAGCCAGGCCGACGCATCGCTGACGCTTCGAGTGACGCCGTCGGACGCCGTCGTGGTGCTGGAGCGGTACGACATCCAGCCGGTCACCCAGCGACGATTGGCGGCGCCCGTCGCCTGGATCAGCGGTCCCGAACCGACCAGCCTGCCGCCCGGCAGCTACCGCATCCGCGCCGAGGCCGCGGGCAGGGCCAATCTCACTTACCCGTTCACCCTCGAACCCGGCGAAAGAAAGGTGCTCGACCTGGCGCCGCCCCTCCAGAGCGCAATCCCGGCGGGGTTCGTCTACGTACCGGGAGGCGAGTTCTGGTACGGCGACAGCGACGAACAGCTCCGGACGCAATTCCTCAACGCCGTGCCCGTCCACCGCCGCGCGTCGCGGCCCTTTGCGATCGCGGTCCACGAAACGACGTACGGCGAGTGGATCGAGTTCCTGAGCTCGCTGCCGCCTGCCGAGCGCCGCCGGCACGCTCCCAGCATCACCGCGACGATGCGCGGCTCCCTGGATCTGCGCGAAGTCTCCGGAAGCTGGCAGCTGACGTTTCAGCAGACGTCGCACCGGTACGTCGTGCGGCAGGGCCAGCCGTTCGTGTACGTCGGACGCGCGCGGCGCGCCCAGCAGGACTGGTCCCGCTTTCCGGTCGGCGGCATCACGAGCGAAAGCATCAGGCAATACCTCGAGTGGCTCGCGCGAAGCGGCCGGGTGAAGGGCGCCCGGCTCTGCACCGACGTCGAGTGGGAGCGCGCGGCGCGGGGCGCTGACGACCGGCTGTTTCCAAACGGTGATCTGCTCGGTCCGGACGACGCGAACTTCGATCTCACCTACGATCGCACCGACGGGGCCTATGGACCGGACGAGGTCGGGTCGCACCCCTCCTCGCGGAGCCCGTTCGGCGTGGATGATCTGGTGGGGAACGTGTTCGAATTGGTGACGTCGTCCAACCGGCCGAACGAGCTCGCCATCCGGGGAGGCGCGTATTACTTCGACGCAATAACAGCCCGGAGCACCAACCGAGGCCCGGTTCCGACGACCTTCAGCGACATCGCGACCGGTCTGCGCGTCTGCGCCGACGCGGAATAGCCCGGGCGTCAGCCCTTCTTCTTGCGGCCGAACAGCGTCGCGAACCGGCCGGTCGGCGTGTCGTCCGACGGCCCCGGCGCGGGCGCCGCGCCGGTCAGCGCGGCCTCCACCTCCGCGGCGCTCTGGTACCGCTTCGCCGGCGCGCGTTCGAGGAGCTTCATGATGACGGCCTCCCAGCGCGCGTCCAGGTCCGGCACGACCTCGCGCGGCGAGACCGGACGTTCCTTGAGACGCTTCAGCGCCATCACCGTCGTCGAATTGCCCTTGAACGGCATCGTGTCGGTGACGAGCTCGTACATCACGATCCCGAGCGCGTACAGATCCGTCGCCGGCGTGATCGGCTCGACGCCGGAGTGCACCTGCTCGGGCGCCATGTAGAGCGGCGTCCCGAGCGATTCGCCCGTGCTGGTAATCGTCTCCTCGCCGAGGCCGTGCCGGCGCGCCAGCCCGAAGTCGGTGATGACGAGGCGCGGGGGATCGTTCGGCCCCGCCCCCGCCTCTGGCACCAGCACCAGATTCCCGGGCTTGAAGTCGCGGTGGATGACGCCGGCGGTGTGCGCCGCCTCCAGCCCCGCCGTCATCTGGAGGACGAACGGCAGCGCCTCGGCGGTCGCCAGCCGCCCGCGCCCGCGCATGTAGCGATCGAGGGGCGTGCCGCGCAAAAGCTCCATGGTCAGGAACGTCACGACGGCGCCGTCGGGCATCTCGTGGCGCCCGAGATCGTAGGTGCGGCAGACGTTGCGGTGGGTCACCTTGCGCGCCAGCTGGATCTCGCGCCGGAAGCGCTCGACGGTCACCGCCTGCGACGCGACCTGCGCCCGCAGCGTCTTGACCGCGAGCGGCTCCGCCAGCGCCTCGTCGAAGGCCTCGTAGACCTCGCCGATCGCGCCCTCGCCGATCAGGTTCACGATCCGGTACCGGCCGGCCAGCTTGTCGCCCGGCGCAAACCGATGGTCGAGATTTGCTGTCGGGGGCACGTCGTCTGCTTCCGTCATTTCAGGAAACGCCCTTTGCAACGATGCGCTCGTTGGGGCGGTGCTGTCAAACGGCGCGCAGCGTGATCTCGATCGTCCCGATCGTCAATCCGTTGACGGTGTTCGTGCCCTGGGCCTTCGTGGCCGATGCGAGGCCGACCAGCGCCGCCCGCAGGCAGCTCTCGGCGTTGCGGTCGCCGGCGACCAGCTCGACGCGCACGATGGCGCCGCGCGCGTCGATGGTCAGGCGAACGCGGATCGGCTTGCCGGCGCTGGACGCCGCCAGGCAGGCCGCGCGGCCCGACGCGAGCGCGGCGCGGATCGCCTCCACCAGCGGGCCGCTGGCGCCGACGGTGTTGCTCTTGCCGGCCGTCACCGCCCAGACCACCGCCGCGGCGGGCGTCTTCGGCGCGTCGTCCTTGTTCTTCTTGTCGGCCTTGCCGGTCTTCGCGTCTTCCTCGTCACGGTCGGCTTCCTTGCCGGCCAGACGGCCGTGCGTCGACGCAGGCGGGGGCGCGGGCTTGGCTGTGATCGATGCACGCCGGGACGCGGAGGCGCCCCCGCCGTACCCGTTGCCGCTCGGGCCGACGGATCCGAAGCTGCCCATCACGCCCGCGGGGGCCAGCGCGGGAGCGGCCTGCTCGGCCGCCGCCAGGTTGGAGACGCCCTCCGGCATCGGCAGCGGCTGGCGGACGGTTTGACCTTGCTGTCCCTGACCGCCGGCGTTGACGACCTGGGAGTCGACGGCGACGAACGACGTGAACGCGGTCAGCAAATGATAGTCCAGGCCCAGCGCGGTGATGCCGTCCTCGGCCGGCTTGCCCGCGCCCATCGCACGCTCGTCGTCGAGCAGCTCGACCCAGCGGCGCGCCCAGAGCCAGCGCAGCGCCCCGTTCTCGGCGCGCACGTCGGCCGGGCGGACCTCGACGACCTGTCGCAGCGGCCCGCCGCCGCTGGTCCCGCGCACCTCGATCCGACCGCCCGCGTGGCCGCGGTACTTGCCGAACAGCACCAGCGGCCGGCGCGCCATCAGATCGGGCAGCTTCTGCGGCGCGACCTCGTAGGCGTCGAATCCAGAGAAGGCGACGTTGACGCCGCTCAGCACCGGCTGCTCGATGTACGCGCGCAGCTTGTCCGCCTCGGCGGCCGCTTTGTCGGGGCGCAGCACCACGAACGGCTCGCCCTGCCCTGCGCGCGCCATCCCTTCGATCAGGCCGCGGTTGACGCTCGTGCCGATGCCGAACGCGAACAGGTTGGCCTCCGACAATCGCTCGCGGATGAAGCGGAACGCCTGCGCCTCGACGCCGACGTAACCGTCGGTGACGACGACGACCGAGCGCGAGAGCTGCTGGTTCGACTTCGGGATCTTGTAGGCCAGCTCGAGCCCGCCCATCAACTCGGTGCCGCCGCCCGCGTGGGCGTTCTCGACGTCCGCGATGGCCGCGGCGATCGCGTCCGGGCTCGCCGGGATCGATCCGCGCGGGCTGCGCACGTGGGCCGCGCCCGAGAACAGGACGACGTTGAAATAGTCGGTCGGGCGCAGCTTGCCCAGCAGGTTGCGCATCAGCGCCTTGGCCGTGTCGAGCGGGAAGCCGTGCATCGATCCCGACACGTCGAGCAGGAAGATGTACTCGCGGCCCGGGATCTGCGCGGCGGTCGGCCGGCGCGGCGGCTCCATCATCAGGGCGAAGAAGTTCTCGCGGCGCCCGCCTCCGCCCTCGCCCTCCCACAGCAGCAGACCGCTCTCGATCTTGTCGCCGGACAGACGGTAGCGCAGCACGAAGTCGCGGTTGCCGCCGCCGGGGACGCCCAGGGTCACGTCCGCGCGCGCCGGGCCGCCGTAAGCGACGGCGATCTGATGCGACGGCGACGCCAGCTCCTTGATCGGGATGCCGGTCTCGAGGTGGACCTTGATGTCGAAGCGGTACGGCTCGGGCAGCCCGGCCGACAGATGCGGGTTGGCCATCCAGTGGTCCTTCCCCGGATCGGCGCCGCCCGCATAGCGCGGTCCGACGACGGTCGGGTAGACGAACTCGTAGATCGATTCGTCGGGGACCAGCATCTCCGAGTAGTCCATCTCGACCGCGATCTTGTCGCCCGGCATGATGTTGGCGACGTTCATCGTGAACACGTTGGGGCGCTCCTGCTCGAGCAGCGACGCGCGCTTGCCCTCGCGCCGCGCCGCCTCGTAGCTCTCGCGCGCGGCCGCCTTGCGATCGATCTTCGCCTCGATCACGCGCTGGCCGATCTTCATCCGCACCCCGTGCACGGCCGCCCGGGTCGACGCCGGAAAGACGTAGACCGCCTCGATCGGAACGCGCCCCGTGTTCTCGAACAGCTGGTGCACCTGCACGCGCGCGATGACGCCCGCGATCGAGACGTCGGCGGTCGTCTCTTTCAGCGGCACCCGTTCGGTCCCCTCCGGCCCGCCCGCGCCCAGCACGGTCAGATACGGCGCCAGGCTGCGATCGCCGTCGGGCCGCTCGCCGCCAGTTCCGAACGCGTTGAAGGAGACGTCGCCCGTCCGATTGCCGATCTCGGCCAGCACATGGCTCGGGCTCGGGGGCGCCGCGACCGCCGTGGGCGGCGGCGACGCCGCAGGGGCGCTGCCCGCCCACCCCGCCACCACCGCCGAAGCCATCAGGACCATCTTCTGCCGAGCGCGCGCCATGTCGGACCCTCCTGGCCGGGTCGAGACGCGCGACTGCGGGAAAGGATCTCGTTCGGTGCGTGGCGCGCGTCAGGAGCGCGACACGCGCACCGTCACGTTTCCGACGTCCTTGGTCGTCCCTTCGATCAGCGCGTAGAGCTCGATCCCCTGGCCCCGATCGTCCATCCAGCTCTGCTTCGCGTCATCCCAGTCGAAGTGCCAGGCGCGGTCGCGGAACGCCACCCAGAGCTGGTGCGGCGACGGCTGCGGCGTCAACATCAGCCGCTGCTTCTCGAAGAACGTGATCGTCAGCGTCCCCTGCGAGATCGAGACCTCGGCGACATCGGGATCGACGTCCTCGAAGGCGCGATCGACCCGCGCGTAGGCGTCGTCCAGCAGCTGCCGATATCGTTTCTCGTCGAGGGCCATGTCTTCGCGCTGTTGTCTACGTCATCGGCGCGAAAACGCCATCCAGAAATCGAAGCCCGATCGCCGGACCAGCATCGGCAGCATGTCGCCCGTCTTGTACGCGTTGAGCGCGCCCGAGACGTCCGTCGGTGACCGCACCGCCGCCTTGCCGATCCGCAGGACGACGTCGCCGACCTTGAGGCCGGCCTGGTCGGCGGCGCTGTGGTCGGTCACGCGCGTGACGGTGACGCCGCGGCCGCCCGGCAGCCCGTTCGCGCGCGCCGGCGGCAGCTCCTGAACGTCGAAGTCCTCGACCGCCGCCTGGGTGGGCTCGTGGGGCAACGCGCAGCTCGCCGGGTGAGGCGGCGTGACGCCCTTGACGGTCGCGGCGCGCAACACGACGTCGCGTTCCATCCGCTTGCCGTCGCGCACGACCGCCAGCCGCGCGTGCGAGCCGGGGATGGCGAGCTGCGCGTTGATCTTGAGGTCCTCGCTGGTGACGACGGCCGCGCCGTTCCACGTCAGCACGACGTCCCCCGGTTCCAGCCCGGCCGCCTCGGCGGGCGATCCTTTCTCGACGCTGGCGATCAGCGCGCCGCGGCCCGACGTCAGGCGCAGCGCCGACTCCAGCGCCGCGTCCAGCGGCTGCGCGTCGACGCCCAGGAACGATCGCCGCGCGCTGCCGTCCCGCGCCAGCCGCGGCAACAGCGCCTTCGCCATGTTGATCGGGATCGCGAAGCCGATCCCCTGCGCCGGCTGCAGCGGATGCCCGGCCCAGAAGGCGGCGCTGACGCCGATGACGGCGCCGCCCGCGTCGATGAGCGGTCCCCCCGAATTGCCCAGGTTGATCGACGCGTCGGTCTGGATGAAGAACGAATAAAGGTCCTGCTGCTTCTGTTCGCGTAGCGTCGATCGATCGACGACGCGCTCCTTGGCCGAGACGATGCCGGCGGTGACGCTGTGATTGAAGCCGAAGGGATTGCCGATCGCGATCACGGGCTCGCCGACGCGCACGGCATCCGAATCGCCGAGGGGCAGCACGGGCAGCGGCCCCTTCGGCTTGATCTTGACCAGCGCGATGTCCGTCGCCGGATCGGCGCCCGCCACGCAGGCCGGCAGCTCGCGGCCGTCGTAGAGGCGGATGCGCAGATCGCTGACGCCGCGGACGACGTGCTCGTTGGTGACGACGTAGCCGTCGCGGTTGATGATGAAGCCGGTGCCGATCGACGTCCGGCTGGTGTCGGGGTCGGCGTCCGAGGCGGCGCCCTCGGTCACCTCGCCGCGCACGTGCACGACCGCGGCGCGAGCGCGCTCCGCCAGGTCGGCGAAGGCGGACGCCGAGATGGCCGGCTTGTGGCGGGGCGCGCTGATCCACAGCGGCGCCTCGTGCTCGGCCCGCGCGGGCCCGGCGAACAGGGCGGCGGCGAGCCCGGCGGCGGCGACGGCGACGGCATCGACCTGGCGGCGCATCCGACGAAGCTTACGCCATCGGGCCGCGAACGAGGCTAGTGCGTCGCCTTATCCAGCAAGTACTTGAGCTGGCGCTGCTCGGACGACGACAGCCGCTCCAGCGGCGCGCCCGCGTCGCGGCCGACGGCGGGCGGTTTCGCGGCTGGCTCTTCCTTGCCCTGGCTGCCGACGTGTCGAACCGCCTGGCGCGCCCCGTCGGCCAGCTCCTGCGACTCCTTCGTCTGGCCGATCGCGTGCAGGTGCTCGAACAGCGTGCGCGACCCGAGCTTGTAGGTCATGCCGAACCAGGCGAACGCCAGCAGGGCGACCAGGGAGACGCCCAGCTTTAGGAGAGTGAACATGCGCCGCCCTAGCGCAAGGTCTGGCTTGCGGACCGGAGGACGATCTGCCCCCAGGCGGGAACCTCGTCGCGCGAGCGCAGCCGACGCTGCAGACCCGCTACGACACCCCGTCTGGATGCAGAGGCGCCCAGCACCGACGCCCTCGGAAGCGTTCGGGACCGGTCAGCATTGGAAAATTCGCCCAGCATGGAGGGTTCCCATCCTTGGGCCCTCCGTCGAGGACGTCAAATTTTTTGGTCGTTCTCCGACGCGTGGGGAGCCGGCGAGCTTTGCTCGCCGCGTACCATCGCGGGAGGGTTCGGGTACCGAGGGGGTCATCGCAGCGAAGCTGCGATGCCGCGAGGTCGCGCTTTACACCCTTTGAGGGTTCCCGAGACTACGGAGCGAAGGCCTCAGCCCGACGGGACCAGGTCGGCGCCGGTCTCCTTCGCCATCGCTTCCAGCTTCTTCCGGCGCGCCCGCTCGATCATCCAGACGATCAGGATCGACACATTGAAAAGGCCGAACAGCGGCCCCGCCATCAACACCTGCGACAGCACGTCCGGGCCGGGGGTCAGCACGCCGCCGACGACCGCCGAAAGGATCAGCGCGTACTTGTTGAACCGCCACAGGCCGCGCGCGGTCACCAGCCCCAGCCAGCCCATCACCGCCAGCACCACGGGCAGCTCGAAGGCGGCGCCGGTTCCGAGGAGCATGGCCAGCATGAAGCCGACCATGTCGTCCATCTTCACCATCGGTTCGATCTCGAACGGCAGCACGCCGGCGAACTTTTCGGACAGCGAGAACAGAAAGGTGAGCGCGGGCTTGCTGATCAGCACGTAGCCGAACAGCGCGCCACCGATGAAGCAGACCGCGGTCGCCATCGTCACGACCAGCGCCATCCGCTTCTCTTTGCGGTAGAGGCCGGGCGCGACGAACTTCCAGAGCTCCCAGATGATGAACGGGCTGGCCGCAATCAGCGCGCCGTACATCGCCAGCTTCGTGTAGACCCAGAACGGCTCCGTCGGGCTCGTGAAGACGAACTTCGCGGGGCGCCCCAGCGCGGCCGCGTAGGCGACGCGCGCCGGCCGCGTCAGCCAGTCGAAGTAGGTCTTGAAGAAGAAGAACGAGCCGATCGTGGCGGCGATGAAGATCAGCGCCGCGTTGCGCAGGCGCGTCCGCAGCTCCGACAGGTGCTCGAGGAACGTCATGCGCGCCTCGTCGACGGCCTTGCGGTCGCGATCCTCGGTCACGCCGGGTCAGCCTTTCTTCGTCGCGGGTGGGGGAGGTGGAGGCGGCGCCACGCCGGGCAGCGGCGGGGGCGGCGGCGTCCCCTTCCGGGCCGGCATCAGGTCCTCCTCCGAGAGGGTCTGGGTGATGTTGGCGCGGTTGCTGTCCAGGCTGGAGATCGGCGGCGTGACCCGCGGGGGCCCCCCGAGCCGCCCGGGCTGCAACGGCGCCGGCGTCGGCGAGCGCGGGAAGGTGCCGATCGGCGGTCCGTTCGGCGGGATCGGCGCCGGGGTCGGCGAGCGCGGGGCCGCGGCCGGCGGCGGTGGAGGCGGTGGCGCCATCGACGGCGGCGGCCAGGGAGCGGCCGACTCGTCCACGGGCGCCGCCGACGCGATCGGCTCGGGCGGCGGCGTGGCGGTCGCCTCGGCCTCGGCGGCGGCGGCGATGGCGGCCTGCGCCGCCTGCGACCGCTCCAGCTCCTCGGCCTGGCGGCGGACTTCCTCGAGCGACTGCTTGATCTGATCGCGCCGCTTGAGCTCCTCGGGAGACAGCGTCACCGCGTCGCGCAATTCCTCGAACGGCTTGCGGAACGTGTCGTCGAGGACGATCTCGTTCTTCACGTCGGCCGTCGCCTTGCGGATCTGACGGATGAGGCGCCCGAGCCCGGTCGCGAGCTCGGGCAGCTTCGACGGCCCGAGAAAGATCAGGGCGAGCAGCAGGATCACGGTGATCTCGCCCATCCCGAGGTTGAACATCGACGGGAAATTTAACACATGCCCTCGCCGGCGAGGCCCGCAAACCCCACCCAGGGACATCAGCCAGCTCAGGCGGCGAACAATTCGATCTGGCGCGGCGGGCCCAGCGTGTAGGCGTCGACGCCCCGCGCGCGCAGCGTGGCCGCGAGCTCGTCGCCCGGGGCGTTGACCAGCGCCACCTCGCCGGCGCCGGTCGCCTCGATGTAGCGCAGGAGGGGCTGGCGATCGGCGCCGGTCGGAAAGACGACGTGCGCGTCGGCGGTGGCCCCGACCCGAGCTGCGCCAGCGTCCGCCGACACCAGCACCGTCCCGAAGGGGCGGGCGCCGGCCCGCCGCGCCGGAGCGCGCAGCGTCGCGGGCCAGAGCAGCGCGTCCCCCGGCCCGAGCCGGGTCGCGAACCGCTGCAGGGCCGGGGCCGGCAGCCCGGCCTGCCGGTGAGCGGCGGCCGCCTGCACGATCGCGCGGTGCGCGCACAGGCCGATTCGATCAGCGGCCAGCGCCGCGGCGACGTCGACGGCGATGGCGACGGGATCCACGAGCACGACCGGCGTCCCGCCGCCCGCCAGCACCGCGCGCACGGCGCGCCCGACCTCGCCGAGCGCGTCGGCCCGGGACGGGAACGGCGGGACGTCCGCGTTGCCCGCGAACGTCGCGTCGATGCAGAGCGCGTCCGCGGCGCGCACGTCCGCGCCCGCCGCGCCGATCGCCCCGGCGTAGACGATCCGCCGGCCGGCGCGCTCGCACAGCAGCGAGGCCGCCCCCGGGATGAACCCCGACGGAAACATCTCCAGACGCAGGTCGCCGAGGCTGAAGGGACGCCCGTAGCCGGCCGGCAGCGCGTGCGCTTTGAGCCGCTCGCCGGCGGGACCGAGCAACGACAGCGTCACATCCGTCGCCAGCAGCTGGCGGCGCACGCCGCCGAGCCGCGGCAGCGCGCGGCGGGCGTGCACGCCGAACGCGGGTGCATGCGACAGGAACACCAGCTCGGCGCCCAGCGCCGCATCGCACGCGATCACCGTACCGGCGATGCGCACGCCGCCACCGCGATGAACGAAGGCGCGCGCGCCTGTCTGCCGGTCCTGCATGTGGGATGGACTATATGTTGCTCGGAGGCGAACCGGGCCTGTAAGCTCTTGGCCCGGATGGACGAGGCCAGCCCGCGGTTCCGCCAGGATCTGGAAGCATCTGCCACGGAAGCCGACGGTGTCGCGTGCGTCGACGTCCGGGATCCGCAAGCGGGAACCAGCTTCCGGTTCTACGACTTCGAGTATCAACTCGCGCTTCAGTTCACGGGCCAGCCGCTCAGCGCGGTCACGGCCTGGGCGTCCGATGCTTACGGCGTCGACCTGACGGTCGAGGGCATCAACGAGTTCGCGGGTCGCCTCTCCGAGCTCGGCTTCCTGGAGACCGCCGACGGCGCGCCCGCGAGCCCCGACATGACGCCCGCCCACGGCAGCGCGTCGCCCGAGGCGATGGACAGCGCCGAGAACGAGTGGATGTCGCCGGAGGGCGCCAAGACGGCGTCGTTCGTCCCCGACCCGGGGATGCTCGATTCGCCCGCCGATCGGACGCCGGTCGCGCCGCTGCTCCCGATGGACGCGGAGGGCGAGTCCGAATCGGAGCCGGTCGAAGCGGCGCCCCCCGCGCCGACGCCGCCGCCCCGGTTGTTCGACATCCCCGCGCCCGCCCCGAAGCCGCCGTCACCCGTGGACATGCCGACGCCGCCGCCGATGCCCGCGGCCGCCAACCTGTTCGCGCCCGGTGGCATCAACTCGAAGCCGGCTCCCAGCTGGGCGTCGGACCTCGACGACAAGCTGCAGTCGGAGGCGGCGACACCTGGCCCGACGGCGCTGCCGCCCGGGCTGGCCGCGGCGCCGCCGATGCCGAAGGCGCCTGCCGAGGTGGATGGCAGGACGCCGCCGCCTCTGCCCAGGCCGCCCGCCAGCCCTTCCGCGTCGTTGCCGTCGGCCGCGACAGCGACGCCGCCCGGTGTCCCCGAACGGCGGCAGCCACCCATGCCGGACGCCGTTCAGATGACGTCGTTCGCGCCGGAACCGACCAAGACGACTGTGACGAAGGGCAAGTGGGGAGCGGGGCCCATCGTCGCCGTGGTCCTTCTGCTGGCAGTCGTCGCCGCCGTCGTCTACTTCGCCGTCAGCCGCGAGAAGGCGCGCGTTCCCCAGGCGTCCGTGCGCGTGCGCGTGTTGTCGCCCCAGCCG
>Ga0066903_100005368_pt1 | contig 11106 bp, 12 predicted proteins | sample PanSoiMetaGPlot1_FD_67491 | JGI IMG/M metagenome (GOLD analysis project Ga0066903, IMG submission 67491) | Tropical forest soil microbial communities from Panama analyzed to predict greenhouse gas emissions - Panama Soil - Plot 1 (version 2) | ecosystem: Environmental > Terrestrial > Soil >...
GCCCCCAGGCTGAGCTTCGACCTACTCGCGCTCCGTGCTCGGTGCGACGGGGACGTTATGGCCGGGCGCCGCGGAGGTCAAGGGCGGCGCGCAGCCGATTGCCGCACTTTGCGACGTTCTTGGTCGCACGAGGTCGTCAGTCGGCGGCGATACCGAGAAGAGCTCGCAACTCCCTCGTCGGCACACCGTCCGTATACGCGGGCGTCCCGGTCTGGTGCTTGCGTCCGCCCTCGGCAAGGGTTCCTGCGTCGACCGGGTCGAATCCGATCTCGTCGATCAGCTGCGCCACCGTTTCCTTCGCCTGCTCGTCGTCACCCGAGATCGGGACGCCGAGCCGTTCAGGGTCGCCGGCGGGGCGGGCTTCGTCGCGCAGACGGCTCCACAGGATCGCGTTGAACGCCTTCACCACGCGGGCGCCGGGGAGGTGAGCCTGCAAGAGCTCGCTCGAGGTCGTCCGGTCGCTGTCGAGGCCCTCGAAGTGCCCGTCTCTTCGCGGGTAGTAGTTGTTGGTATCGATCACGACCTTGCCCGCGACGCCATCGCCTGGCACTTCGCGGTAGCGACCGAAGGGCACGGACACGACCACGAGCTCGCCGAACCGTGCCGCCTCCCCAGCCGTCAGCGCTTGCGCTCGGGCACCGAGCTCCTCCACGAGAACCGCGAGCGTCTCCGGTCCACGCGAGTTGCTGACCGCCACCTCGTGGCCGGCGTCGACGAAGCGCTTGGCGAGCGTGCCGCCGATCTTCCCCGATCCGACGATCCCGATCCTCACGCCCGCGCTAACCGCCCATTGCGGCCGTGTAGATGTCGAGCTTCGAGAGCGCGCCGTCCGGATTCGTCGCGGTGCTGTTCGAGTTGTCCGACCAGGCTGGGTGAGCGATGCCGCCGTAGTACGAGAGGCCGCTGTAGTCCCCGTAGTCGATCCCGTTCCCGGAATCGTGCGAGTTCGACGTCCCTGCGCTGATCTGGACATCGGGGGTGAAGCTCGTGCCGTCGCTCGAGAACGCCCCCCAGAACTGCGCATCGTTGTTCGGCACGCCGTCGGTGTCGCCGGCGCCACCCAGGCCGAGGTCGTTGCGCGCGTCGTACCAGACGACCGCGATGTGCCCGGTCGTGGGGTCGAGGGAGATCTTGGGCATGAACTGGCTGTTCGCCCCCGTGTCGTCGTTCACGCGCACGGGATTGCTCCAGGTCGCGCCGTCGCTGTCCGAGTAGCGCAGGTAGACGTTCGTGTCGTCGCTCCCGTTCTGCTTCTCGAGCGTGTAGACGAGGTACACACGGCCGTTGTGTGCGCCGCCCGTCCGGTCCCACGCAAGGCCGGGTTCGGCGTCGATCGACCGGTCCGGCTGCGCCGGGATGAAGTTGAAGCCGCCGACGTGAGTCGAGTCGACGAACACCCGGCCCCCGAAGCCCGAAGGCCCGAGACCGTCGGGATCGACGTTGACGAAGAGCTTCCCTCCGCCCTGTCCGGTCTCGGTGAGGGTGCAGACGTTCATCACCTTCCCGCCCAGCCCGATGGCGATGTCCCCATAGGTGCAGTTGTTCGTCCCGGGAATGACCTCGGGAGCAGTGAAATCACCGACCTGGCCGGGCCCGCTGACGGGGGCGCCGGTCGCGCTCATCGGCCCGCCGCCGTTGAAGATGAGCCAGACGGAGTTCGCTCCGGCGACGATCGTCGGCTGATCGACGAAGCGGTACTCGCCGTGCCGCGAGGGGCCCTTCGTGCCAGGTGGCTTCGGCGGCTTCGCGATGTTCGCGATCACGTGGAACGTCAATCCGCCGTCCGTGCTCATCGCGACCGGCACGACGTTCTCGAGGTTGTAGAGGTACGTGAAGAAGAGGTTCCCGTACCGGTCGAAGCTCAGGCTCGGGTCGCAGCAGGAGTCGCCGAGTCCGTCAGCCCCTCCGCCGATGCTGTCGCCGGCGGCGATGATCTTCCGCGTCCAGGTGTGGCCGCCGTCGAAGGAGACCCCCTCGAACAAGCCCGAGACGCCTTCCTGGATGTTCGTGACGACGACGATGTTGTTCGGGTTCGTCGGGTTGACGGCGATCGCCTCCTCCGACTCGTTTCCTGCCCTCTGGCTCACGTCGACGTTCGTCGGGACGACCGCAAGAGCGGGTCCCCGGGCCGCCGCGCCTCCTCCCGCCGCGAGCGCAAGCGCAGCGAGGACCGACAGCACAACGGATGCACCGCACAGCGAGCTTGTTCTCACCGTTCCCTCTCCCCTCGAGTGGTCGCGCCCGAGGGTACTCCGCTGCGTGCGCCTGCTGCGTTCGGAACCGTCGAGCAGAGCACGAGCGACGCCTCGAGAGCTCTGCCCACCTTCCGACGGGTACTCTGCCGTGGAAACCAAGAGCGAGTACCGGAGGCACCGCCTCTCTTACCCGTTCGATTCTTGGGTGAGAGGAGGTGTTGGTATGGCATCCGGAACCGTGAAATGGTTCAACGACTCGAAGGGCTACGGCTTCATCACGCCCGACGAAGGCGAGAAGGACCTGTTCGTGCACCACTCGAACATCGCCGGCGAGGGCTTCAAGTCGCTCGCCGAGAACGCTCGCGTCGAGTACGACGCGCGTGAAGGGGCGAAGGGCCCCGAGGCGATCAACGTCCAGACCGTATGAGCGAAGGCGCGGCCCCCGGGGCCGCGCATCGCATGGAGAAGGGCGGGATCGTGGCCGAGGAGAAAATCGAGATGGACGGCGAGGTGCTGGAGGCGCTCGGCGGCGGCATGTTCCGCGTGACGCTCGACAACGGGCATTCGCTCATCGCCTACACGGCGGGCAGGATGCGCCGCTACCGCATCCGGATGGCCCCCGGCGACCGCGTCAGCGTCCAAGTGTCGACCTACGACGTGACGCGCGGACGGATCGTCTACCGGATCGGCTGACTCATCCCTGTGGCGGGCGTCGGTGTTCGCCGGACCCGCCAAGCTATCCCGCTGGATCTTCGCGCGGAGTCGCCGCGCTTTGCACCGCGCAACCATCGCGCGCGTACAGGTGAGGCGAGCCTGCGATCGCGCCTCGTGCGCCTCCGCGTGCACGCTACGGATGAGATCGATGCGAACCACACGGACAGCGCCCCCCTTCGACCCGCCGGCGAATCATCTCGGCGCGAAGGCTCTTTCGCCTGGGCAGGGGCGAGAGTCTGTACTAGCCTCGGGGCGCGCTCGGCTTTGGGCGCTCACCTCCCCCTGTCAGGGGCTCGGGCCTCCCCGCGAGCCGCCCAGACCCGCGAGAACCCGGGCCCCTGGCTCCCCACCGACGCCCGTCGCACACGCGGAGGAGCGCAGCTCTCAACGCGAACGTGCGGGCCTAGTCGTGTCTTCGTCCGCTCGCACGTCTGCGCGTGGGGACACAACCACGTGAATCACGGTGTTGCCGCGTGTCCACGCGATGAGCCCCAGTGCCTCGAGCCGCTCGAGCGTCCACTGGAACGCCTCCGCCTGAGCGCCTGATCCGTATCGGCGGCGCAGGTCGAAGGCATAGCCGGTCGCATGCACCGACGATTGCGTCTTCCGGGACTCGACATCGCGGGTCGCGAGGCGTGCGCCACTGGCTTCGTCATAGGCCGCCCTCGTCAAGGTCAGGGGCGTCTGCTCCTTGCTCAGCTCGTAGACCTCGTGTGTCAGATAGCCGAGAAGGCCCAGAGCCCGCGGTCGCAGCGCGCGATAAGCGCGTGGGTCGACGCCAATGCCTGCCACCAGCCGGCCCAGTCTCGGGTCGACCCGGTAGTGCAGCCGTGGGTCGTTCGGGATCTCCCTGAGGAGGCCGTTCTCGAGCGCGGCCCCGAGCTCCGCCGGGGTCGCGAATCGCCGCACGTTTCCCGGCGGCAGTAGGACGAGGTCGGCGCTCGGGCCGTGGCCGTGAAGGTTCGCGAGCCGCTCGAGCCGCGCGGGATCCTGTCGATAGAGGCGCATGATGTCCCGCGCGGCCAGCACCCGCCAGTAGTAGGTCTGTGAGTCGTCCCCGAAGGACGCAAGACGCGCCCAGGCGTCTCGATGGTTCGCGGGTGAGGAGTCGAAGTAGACGCGGGCATAGCTGAGATCGTCCTTCCGCACGACGTCGGCGATCGGCGCGCTCGGCTCTCCCGCATACGAACGCAGCACGCCCTCGAGATTTCCGATCCCCATGTGATAGGAGACGACCGCCAGGTCCTCTCGCCCGAATCGCTCACGGGCCGTGCTGAGGTAGCGCACGGTGCCCGCGATCGCCTGTGCAGGATCGAAGCGCGCGTCGACCCGTCGGCGCCTTGCCTGCAGACGGGCGACTGCGAGCCCGTCGCCGCGCTGCGCCGCCAGGCGGATCCTGTTCGTGAGCCGCCGACTCGCGCTCAGGTCGACGGGCATGTCGAGAAAGTCGGTCGCGGTGCCCGCGAGGATCTGCGTGAGCCCCGAGGCATTTGCCGGGTCGCTTCCCGCGACCACGTCTTCGCGGCCCGCGCTCTCGAGAAAGATGATCGCCTCGACGAGGTCTGCGTCGATTCCGCTTCCCGAGACCGCGTGCTCGACGAGCGGGCGGAACGACACCGTCCTCTTCGCGGTCGCAAGAACGCCCCCCGGGCTCTTCGCGAAGAGTGCGTGACTCAGGCCGAATGCCGCCGCCTGCTCGTACGCGGAAGAGCGACGCGGATCGAAGGACAGCGGGTCGCCCACCGCGATCGCTGCAGGCACCGAAAGTGGAGGCGGTGCAGGCTTCGGCCCGCGCGCCAGAGCCAGGATCGCCACTGTGACTGCGAGCGTGGCGGTGACGAGCACGGCGAGGGCAAGCGCTGCGTTTCGCAGCACGTGAGATCGTGAGCGCGGCCTGGTTGCGCGGGTGGCGATCCTGAATTCTCGTGTGTCGCACGTTGCCCGGGAGGAAGCAGCGGTTCAACCCGGACTGCGCCGGCTCAGGACCTGGAGGAAGGTTGGCCCCGACGTGCCGTCGGGGCCAACCGGAAGCTCCGACCTATTTCCTGGGCGGGGATCCGTCCGGCACGAGGTTGTGATCCTTGTTCGGATTGCACTCCGTGCCCGGGCTCGGCGAGCCGCCCTTCGCCGTCGACGGATCGAAGGTGCCCGACTTGACGTCCTGGCCCCAGTTCTGCGTATTGCCGCCGGGGTCAGCTGGATCGGTCGAGTTCGGATGGTCGTTCTGGCCCGAGAACCGGCACCACGAGTTCCCGTTCGAATACTCCGCCTTGCAGTTGTCCGCGGACTGGGCGTTCGTGGCGTGGTTGCAGTTCCCTGTTACCTCGCCGGCGGATGCGGCACCCGCACTCAGGCCGATCACGACGGCGGCTGCGAACGCCGTCACCGCGAGCAACGCGAGCAACGACTTCTTGCGCATTTCCTGCCCCCTCTCCCCGTTACCGACACACGCCAGATCGGCGTGACCGGGGAACCTACTCTCACGAGGCTCCGTCGTCAAAGGCGCGGCAGGCCTTCTTCGAAACGGCTGTGCTCGGTTCTGCTGCAAGAATCGCCGCTCTTGGAAGGCACGCCTTGCCATCCGAGCCCGAGGCTCGCCTGGTCGCCGTGCTCTCCGACGTCCACGGAAACGCGGTCGCGCTCCAGGCCGTGCTGGCCGAGCTGGAGGTCGCAGCTCCCGATCTCGTCGTCTTCGGAGGCGATCTCACGTGGGGGCCGCTCCCGGAGCGAACGCTCGAGCTCGTACACGAGCTGTCCGTCCCCACGCGATTCGTCGCCGGCAACGCCGAGCGTGTGCTCCTCGAGCCTTCGGAGGAGCCGACGCCGCGGGAGACGTGGATGCGCGCGAAGCATCCGTGCGAGGCGCTCGACTTCCTCGCCGGCTTCGAGCGCACCGTCTCGATCGACATCGAAGGTCTCGGGTCGACCTTCTTCTGCCACGGCTCGCCGCGAAGCGACGAGGAGCTCGTGGCCCCGCGGACGCCGGAGAAACGCATGCGGGCGCTCGCGGAAGGCCTCCGCGAGCGGGTCCTCGTGTCCGCGCACACGCACGTGCAGTTCGATCGGCGCACCGCCGGCTTGAGATCGGTCAACGCCGGCAGCGTGGGGATGCCGTACGAGGCCCGTCCCGGGGCGTACTGGGCACTGCTCGGCCCGGACGTCGAGCTCAGGCGCACGGAGTACGCGCTCGACGCCGCAGCAGCGGCCTACCGGGCGACGGACGACCCCTTGGCGGAGGAGATGGTGGAGGTGCTCGAGACGCCGCCGGATCGGGACGAGGCGATCGAGCGGGCCGAGGCGCTCGAGTTCTCGGGCTAGACGCTACGGCTCGTGTTCGCGTTTGCCCTCGGCAGGGTGTAGAAATGCCGGTATGCGGCCCGGAGGTGCGACTGCGCGCGTCCACTTTCCGAACGGCAGGACGAGGATCGTGATCCTCGAGGAGCCACCCGCGCACGGCCGGCAGCTCTTCGGCCCACTGCCATACGGACCGTGGATCTGCGAAGGGGTGAGGCGCCGCACCCGTCCCGTACCGGAGCTCGAGACCGAGATCCAGTACGAGGTGTGGCCGCGGCGCGACGAGTAGCTCGCCGGCGCGAGCTGCGCGTTGATCTCCTCGCCCTGGGCGCATAGAGTCGCGTGCGGCGCGGCTCGCCGCGTGACTCGAGGTCTCGGGCTAGCTCGGGTAGTGGCCCGGGCCCGGCCACGGCGCGAGCAGAAGCAGGAGGCGAGCGCCCGACGGCGAGCGCAGCGCGCGCCGCTCGGTCGGGTCGAACTCCACGAGCGTCCCGAGCGGCGCGGACACGGTCCCGTCGCCCGCGTCGACCTCGACCTCGCCGTCGACGACGACCACCCAGGCCCGCTCGCGGACCTGGTGCTCGCCGAGCTCCTGCCCCGGATGGAGGCCGATGAGCACGGCCCGGCTGTCCTCCGAGTCGAGCACGACCGGCGACCGCGTCCCCTCGGGCAGCTCGATCTCGTTGAGCTGCCACACGCGCACCCGTCCAGCCTAGACGCTCAGCCCCCGAACCGGACCGACTGGAGCTCCTGGTGCTCGCTCCCTCCGCGGACCGTCCGCTCGAGCACGTTGCCGACGCCCCGCACGTACATCTTCTGGTCGAGGACGCCCGGCTCGAGCGGGCTCCACTCCGAGGTGAGCAGCCCATTGCTTGCCCGAGGGCCCGTAACCGTGCGGAAGACGCTGACCGCGCGTGCGAAGTCCTCGGCGTGGCCCTGCAAGAACTCCTGGCGGTATGCCTTTCCGAGCACCGGCGTCGCGGGCATCAGGATTCCGGGCTTCGCTCCGGACACGCCGGTCCTCCACGTTCCTTCGGTGCTCGTCACGCGCCCGTGGCGGTCGAGCTCGGCCGTGTCCTCGCCGAAGTACCAGACGTTCCCGGAGCGGTCCTGCGCGTAGTAGTCGCTCGTCCGCTCGGCGAGCCGACCGTCGAGGTAGAGGAGGTCGCGCACGACCCGGCACCCCACGCCCGAGATCGTGATCGTCCGGTGGGTGACCGTGACGAGGTCGCGCGACGGCTTGCCGTTCTCCCCGCCCGAGTACACGTAGACCGTCCCCGGGCGCAGCGGGAACCACGGGTTGTCGATCCGGGTGGTGAAGCGGGCCGGATCCACGCCGCCGGAGGCGCTTGCGCCGACGCTGCCGAGCACGATGGCCGCCAGGGCCGAGCAGAGCAGGAGCTTCGTCTTCATCGGGATCTCCTTCGTCGTCGTCTCGGCCACCGTAGTCGGGCCACATGAATCCGAGATGACCACGTCCGTTCATCCGGTGTTCACGTTCTCTGCGTCACGATGGCGTGGTGCGCGTGCTGATCGTCGAGGACGAGCTGCGGATGGCGAGCCTCGTCCGCCGAGGACTGGAGAAGGAGGGGCTCGCAGCCGACGTCGCGCCGGACGGTGAGGAGGCGCTCGTCCTCGCTGGCGCCCACGACTACGACGCGATCGTCCTCGACGTCCTCCTGCCGGGGATCACCGGCTTCGAGACGTGCCGCCGCCTGCGGGCTCGAGGTGTGTGGACACCGGTGTTGATGCTGACCGCGAAGGACGCCGTCGAGGATCGGGTCGCCGGTCTCGACACCGGTGCGGACGACTACCTCGTCAAGCCGTTCGCCTTCGCCGAGCTCCTCGCTCGTCTGCGTGCACTCGTCCGCCGCGGGGAGCCGGAGCGTCCGAGCGTGCTCGAGGTCGACGGTCTCCGACTCGACCCGGCGACGCGGCAGGTGACGCGAGACTCGCGCGCGATTGCGCTGTCGGCGAAGGAGTTCGCACTCCTCGAGACCTTCATGCGCCGGCCCGGAGTCGTGCTCTCGCGACTCGACCTGCTCGAGCACGCCTGGGACTTCGCGTACGAGAACCGCTCGAACATCGTCGACGTCTACGTGCGCCGGCTGCGGGCGAAGATCGACGAGCCGTTCGGCCACAGCTCGCTCGAGACGGTGCGCGGCGCCGGCTACCGCCTGCGGCGGGAGGGGAGATGAGGTCGATTCCGATCCGTGTCCGGGTCGCCGGCGCGTTCGCCGTCGCGATGGCGATCGTGCTCGTGGGCGCGAGCTGGTTCGTGTACTCGAGCCTCTCGGCCCACCTCTCCACGGCGCTCGACCACGACCTCAGGCTCCGCGCCGAAGACCTGAGCGCCCTCGTCCGCGAGCGCCGAGGGTCGCTCGCGGCGACGCGGAATCCACGCTTCGTCGAGAGCGGCGAGGCGTACGCGCAGCTCGTGGGCTCGAACGGCGAGGTCGTCGACGCGACGAAGCCGCTCGGCGCCGGCTCGCTCCTGACGCGCGCGGAGCTGACCCGGGCCTTCCGTTCGCCGTTCTTCGCCGACCGGAAGAGGGTTCCGGGGCTCGACGAGCCTTCGCGGCTCCTTGCAACGCGCGTCGAGCGGGGCGGAGAGCGGTTCGTCCTCGTCGTCGGCGCGACGCTCGGCGACCGTACGGACACGCTGGCGAGCCTCCGCGACGGGCTCGTCGTCGCGGTGCCGCTCGCGCTCCTGCTCGCGACGGTCGCCGGCTACGTCCTCGCCGGTGTGGCGCTGCGGCCGGTCGACGAGATGCGGCGCCGCGCGGCGTCGATCTCGGCCGACGAGCCGGGCGCGAGGCTTCCCGTGCCGTCTACCGGAGACGAGCTCGAGCGCCTCGGCGCGACGTTGAACTCGATGCTCGCCCGCCTCGAGGCGGCTGTCGAGCGCGAGCGCGGCTTCGTGGCCGATGCGGGGCACGAGCTGCGGACACCCCTGGCCCTGCTGCGCACCGAGCTCGAGCTCGCGCTTCGGCACGGGGAGTCGGCCGAGGAGCTGAGGGACTCGATCAGCTCCGCCTCGGAGGAGGCGGACCGGCTGTCGCAACTCGCCGAGGACCTCCTCCTCATCGCGCGCTCCGACCGGGGCGAGCTCCCACTCCGCCGCGAGCACGTCGACGTCGCGTCGCTCCTCGCCGACGTCGCCGCCCGTTTCGAATGGCGCGCGACGGAGGCCGGACGCGAGCTCCGGGCCGCGGGAGGCGCCGGCCTGTCGCTCGAGGCCGACCGGATGCGCCTCGAGCAGGCGCTCGGGAACCTCGTCGACAACGCGCTCCGGCACGGGACGGGAGCGGTGCGGCTGGAGGCGTCCAGCGAGCCAGACGGTCGGGTCGTCCTGCACGTGCGCGACGACGGGCCGGGCTTCCCGACCGAGTTCCTGCCCCACGCCTTCGAGCGCTTCTCTCGTGCCGACGCTGGTCGGACCGGGGCGGGAGCGGGCCTCGGGCTCGCGATCGTGGACACGATCGCGACCGCCCACGGCGGCGTCGCCATTGCGTCCAACGCCGCCGACGGTGGGGCGGACGTGCTGATGGTCCTTCCCGAAAGCGCGAGGCTCGTGGAGACCGACGGGCCCGTGATCGCGACGAACGTCTCCTGACGCACGGCAGAGTGTGCGGCCATGCGCCTGGAGCTGATCGCGCACACCTCGGCCGACGTCGCCTCGACTTCGGCCCGCTCCAAGAAGACGGAGCGACTGGCGGCGACCCTCGCGGAGCTTCGCCCCGACGAGGTCCGCGTCGGCGTCTCGTACCTGTCGGGCGAGTTGCCGCAGGGCTCGATCGGCGTCGGCTGGGCGGCACTCAGGGAGCTCCCGCCGCCGGGGCAGGCGCCGACGCTCGAGCTGCTCGACGTCGATGGCGTTCTCGCACGGATCGCCGCCACGTCGGGCAAGGGGTCGCAGGCGGTCCGCGCGGCAGAGCTGCGCTCGCTCTTCGAGCGTGCGACCGAGGAGGAGCAGCGCTTCCTGACGCGCCTCCTGCTCGGGGAGCTGCGCCAGGGCGCGCTCGAAGGCGTGATGGTGGATGCTCTCGCGAAGGCGGCCGGAGTCCCGCTCGCCGATCTTCGGCGCGCGCTCATGCTCGCCGGCGACCTCGGCGAGGTCGCCGAGGCTGCGCTCACAGAGGGCGAGGCAGGCCTCGGCCACTTCTCGCTGACGCTGCTCCGTCCGGTCAAGCCGATGCTTGCCCAGAGCGGGGAAGACATCGCGGGCGCGCTCGCGCGGGTGGGGGAGGCGAGGGTGGAATGGAAGCTCGACGGAGCGCGGTTGCAGGTGCATCGCCTCGGAGACGAGGTGCGGGCGTACACCCGCAACCTCGCCGACATCACGGCTCGCGTGCCGGAGATCGTCGATGCGGTGCTCGGCCTGCCCGCGCGGGCGATCGTGCTCGACGGCGAGGCGATCGCCCTCACGGACGACGAGCGGCCTCGTCCCTTCCAGGTCACGATGAGCCGCTTCGGCACGCGCTCCTCGGGAGAGACGTCGCCGTCGAAGGTGCCGCTTTCCGCGTTCTTCTTCGACTGCCTGCACCTCGACGGGGAGGATCTCCTCGGCGTCCCCGAGCGCGAGCGGCTGCAGGCGCTCGAGCGCGCAGTGCCGGAGGAGCTGCGCATCCCCGGAATCGAGACGAGTGAGCCGGCCGAGGCCGAGACGTTCCTCGCGGACGCGCTGGCGCGCGGCCACGAGGGCGTCATGGTGAAGGCGCTCGACTCCCTGTACGAGGCCGGGCGGCGCGGCGGAGGCTGGCTGAAGGTGAAGGTCGCGGTCACGCTCGACCTCGTCGTGCTCGCGGCGGAATGGGGGCACGGGAGGCGCCAGGGGCGCCTCTCGAACCTCCACCTCGGAGCGCGTGACCCCGAGGGCGGGTTCGTGATGCTCGGCAAGACC
>Ga0066903_100005369_pt1 | contig 11106 bp, 9 predicted proteins | sample PanSoiMetaGPlot1_FD_67491 | JGI IMG/M metagenome (GOLD analysis project Ga0066903, IMG submission 67491) | Tropical forest soil microbial communities from Panama analyzed to predict greenhouse gas emissions - Panama Soil - Plot 1 (version 2) | ecosystem: Environmental > Terrestrial > Soil >...
CGCCAAACCCCCGATGGAACGTGACTTCCGGCAAATATTTTGTCGATTTTCGTTTGCAGCGCCTGAAATATGCCGTATTCTGCGATTGCGAACTCGCTCCGAGGGGCGTGTGAAGAGAGCGAGGGTCGCTGAGGAGGAGCACATCGAAATTGGCAACTGCTAGCGCACCAGCCCAGCCTATCCAAAAAACCGTCACCCTCGTTCCCAGGAAAAAATCCACCCGATTGACCTTGTGGCCACTGATTGCCGCCACCTTCTTTATGGTCTCCGGTGGAACCTATGGCACCGAAGATATCGTCCACGGCGCCGGGTACGGCAAAGCCATCCTTCTTCTCCTGTTGACTCCGGTACTGTGGAGCCTGCCGACAGCCTTTATGCTCGGCGAGTTGGCTGCAGCTCTGCCGAATGAGGGTGGCTACTACTCATGGGTGCGGCGCGCCATGGGGAACTTCTGGGGATTCCAGGAAGCGTGGCTGTCGCTGGTTGCGTCGAAGTTTGACATGGCGATTTATCCCACGCTGTTCGTTGCCTATCTGACCCGCATGTTCCCGTGGTTCTCGGTCGGATACCGTGGCGTGATGGTAGGAGTGGCAATTGTTATCGTTTGCGCACTGCTGAACATCGCTGGCGTTAAGGCAGTTTCCTACACTTCGATGTGGCTACTCGTGACCCTTTCTGCGCCATTCCTGGTTGTCGTGCTGATGGCGCCCTTCAAGTACAAGGCATTGCTGAACGCAGTCACGACACCAACTACGTCGAACGTCGACATGATTGGCGGCCTCCTCATCTGCATGTGGAACTACATGGGCTGGGACAATGCCTCTACCATCGCCACCGAAGTAGAAGATCCGCAGCACACGTATCCACGAGCAATGATCGGCGCTGTGGCGATCATCGCGTTGACTTACATCGCTCCGATTGCCGCCGTCTGGACGACCGGACTAGCTCCTTCGGCATGGGAGACCGGGTCCTGGGCTGACATTTGCGGGCTCATGGGCGGACCGCTGCTCCGTGTTGCCGTGGTGCTGGGCGGGATGATCAGCGCCTTCGGCATGTTCAATGCCCTGGTGATGAGCTACTCGCGTCTGCCGCTTGCGATGGCGCAAGACGGTATGCTCCCGCAATTTTTCACCAAGACACTTCGCCGGACGCGCGCACCCTGGGTATCGATCACCGTATGCGCCGCGGGCTGGGCGATGTGTCTGGGCCTCGGCCTGGATCGTTTAGTCACTATCGATATCCTTCTCTACGGCGCTAGCCTGGGCCTCGAGTTCCTCGCTCTGATCGTGCTGCGGATCCGTGAACCCGAGTTGCATCGGCCATTTAGAGTTCCCGGAGGCTGGTTCGGCGCTATCGCCGTGGGCGTCACACCCATGTTGATGCTTGGCTTCTCGGTCGCCCGCAGTCAAAGCGAGCAGATCATGGGCATGAGTTCTTTTTCCTTTGGAATGATTCTGCTTGGGATGGGTGTGGTGGTTTACTACCTGAACCGCATCTTGAAACCCGACGGCTGGGCCCGCACGGAACCCAAACCGGAACCGGAACTTGCATCGTAAGTTTTTCGAGCAAGAATAGTCGCATAACGATCGGAGGCGCCTAAACAACGTCTCCTTTTTATTTGCCTTTGATATCCTGTCTCCGGCGATGACGAAGCGTAGATCCAAGGGTGCTTACATGATCTCGGCCGTGGCCGAGATGTACGGCATTCATCCGCAGACCTTGCGCTTATATGAACGCGAGGGCCTCCTCAAACCATCGCGCACCGAAGGCAATACGCGCCTGTATACGGATGAAGATCTGCAGCGTCTGGAATTCATCCTATCTCTGGCACGCGATCTGGGCGTCAATATTTCGGGAATCGCAATCATTCTTCAAATGCGCGAGCGCATGGAAGAAATGCAGCACCAGATTCAGGAGTTTGTAACTTACATCCAGAAGGAAGTGCTGACCCGCGCAAACGCTGCCGCCGATCCCTCACGGGGTGCCATCGTCCCTGTGCGTAAGCCAGGAATCCCCGTGCCGATCACCCGCACAAAAAAGTAGCATGCTTCCTTTCAAACTGGTCTATAGCGACGATTACTACCTGCCCATAGGCGTACACGTCTTCCCGGCGGAAAAGTATCGCCGCATTCATAAGCGTCTCCTCGATACAGGCGTTGCCACCGTTGACGATTTCACTACGCCACAACCGGCCTCTGATCAGGACATCCTCTTGGTACACACTCCGCAATACGTGCAGAAACTTAAGACAGGAACTCTTTCGGCCCGCGAGGAACTCATGTTAGAGGTCCCTTACTCGCCTGAACTCGTACGAGCCTTTTGGCTGGCTGCGGGAGGCTCCATGCTCGCCGCCGACCTTGCACTGAAGGATCGCGTGGCATTTAACATCGGTGGCGGATTTCATCACGCGTTTCCCGACCACGGAGAGGGGTTTTGCATGATCCACGACGTGGCCGTGGCCATCCGCCGCATGCAGCGTGACAACAAGATTTCCCGCGCTATGACGGTTGATTGCGACGTTCACCACGGCAACGGAACGGCTGCAATCTTCGCCGGAATGCGGGTCCCGAGCGATCCCCTGCCCTCGCATTCGGCTTCGACTCTGGGCAGTGCACGTTCAGCGAAGTTACGCAACGCGCACGACGGCGATGTGTTTACGATCTCCCTGCACCAGGAGAACAATTATCCCGCGTGGAAGCCTCCATCCTCGATTGATGTCGACCTGCCGGACGAGATTGGCGATGAAGAATATTTGGGTTGGCTCGATAATGCGCTGAGCTCCGCTTTCCGTCAGTTCGAGCCCGATCTGATCTGCTACATTGCCGGAGCAGATCCCTACCGCGAGGATCAACTAGGCGGCCTTTCCCTGACTATAGATGGGTTGATGCGGCGCGATGAGCTGATGTTTCGTGTTGCCAAGGCCCGCAACGTTCCAATCATGGTCACGTACGCCGGTGGCTATGCCCAGCGCGTCGAGGACACGGTAACGATTCACTCCAACACGGTTATTGCCGCAAAAGAGATTTTTACCACGAAGTGAAAAGTCTGGCCCACCTGTCATCCTGAGCGAAGTGATCGCAGAGCGCAGCGAAACAATCACGCAGTCGAAGGACCCCGCGACAGCAAGATTCTCCACCCGCGTCGCAAGGAATTTCGATAGTGAACCCTCCACCCTGAAAATTCCCCGCAACGCCCCCGTCGTCTCCCGCAACTCCCGGATCCTTCGACTCCGTGGCCGCTTTGCCAAGTAGCCACTCGCTCAGGATGACATCTGCGTTCCCCAAGCGTTATACGCGCGCTGCGCGCCTCACGCGTTGTACCATCTTCCTTATGCGTCTTCGACTGATTCGCCACGCTACCCTCATCATCGAGTATCACGGCCGCAAAATTCTGCTCGATCCCATGCTTGACGATGCCGGCGCGCGTCCTGCGATCGAAAACACGCCGAATGCCCGCAACAATCCTTTGGTGTCGCTTCCAGAGCCAATCGACGAAATATTGAAGGATGTCGAATGCGTACTCGTCACGCATACCCATATGGACCATTGGGACGCGACGGCTGCGCGGCTCATCGCGAAACATCTTCCCCTGTTCGGCCAGGTGGAGGACGAGGGAAAGTTCCGGAGTGCAGGATTCACTTCCGTGCAGCCCATTCGTGATAAGGCTGAATGGAATGGCATTCAGATATCGCGCACAGGCGGCCAGCATGGCACAGGACAAATCGCAAAGATGCTCGCGCCCGTCTCTGGTTTTGTCTTAAATGCGCCGGGTGAGCCTACGCTGTACGTGGCAGGCGATACCATCTGGTGCACGGAGGTGGAACAAGCATTGAAGGCCTTTGCACCTTCCATCATCGTGCTCAACGCCGGCGGCGCGCGTTTCCTTCAAGGAGACCCCATCACGATGACGTCAGAAGACGTGATCCGCGTCTGCAAAGCAGTACCGCGCGCGCAGGTAATTGCCGTCCATATGGAGTCGATCAATCATTGCTTGCTGACCCGTGCCGATCTGGCATTTCAACTGGAAGCCGCTCGCGTCAGCCAGCAGGTAGTGATTCCAGGAGACGGAGAGTGGGTTGAAACTCGGGTCACTGGGCGTTAGTCTTCGGCGGAGCAACTCTCCCCGAACCAGGTCAAAACGTGTAATCGCGAGTTACCTCGACAGTTTATCTCGCCTTTCCAGCGATTGAAGTGCAAATTCGCAACATTGCTGAAACTCACCGACTGGCTTGTGAAGGCCCTCGTAGTCGTGACATTCGTTGGTCTGCTTCTATCTCCGGGAGAATTGGACTTTAGAGTGGGACACGCCTGTTTTGCGGTGGTGGGTTCGTGGGCAATGCTGTACCCGCAGGGCGTCCTCGGTTGGGCGAAGACCGCCCACCAGAGCATAGACGTGGATGACCCTTCCATCTACTGGATCCCACGGCTAATTGGCGGCTGCCTTGTTATTGGCGTCCATCTAATCACGTTCGCCCTTATCAGGCGATGAATCCCCTATTACCCTCATCCACCTCTCGCCGCACCGCATCTTACCGATCCACGGTCCCGTCTGACCACTCTTGCACCGGAACCAGGAACGTAGTCAAATGCTCCCACTTGTCATTAAAAGCGAGAATCGGAGAACCCGGCAGGCCTGCTCCCCATGCAACAGGGTCAGTTCGTGAATAAAAAAACATCAGGTGCGGATGCCAGTGTCCGTCACGATCATTCAAGTAACCCTGCTTCGACAGCATGTAGCACATGGCTCCAGGTTCCATCGCCGGCAATTCTTTCTTGTCGATGGCGGCAACGATGGCCTCCATCATTTCAGCTTTCGTTCGTCCCGCTAATATCAAATCAGTCTTCTTTATTGTCCGTGGAAGGTAAGAGCGTGCGGCTGCCGCATTCAAGCAGATGGGAGCGCGTCCCTTCGGATTCCAAAAGCCGGGGTCATCGATTGGCGAAGTCCAGGACCGTTCCACGATGCACACGAAGCCGTTCTTCCCCTGAATCGCGGTTTCATAGCCGTGACGTCCGAGAACCAAGACCTCGGCATCGCGTGAGATTGACTCTGGCGCCGCACTCCGAGCTAGCGCGATCTCAGAATCCCGGTCTTGCATCAGGTATTGGTCAATCGGGGCCATGTTCGGATAAGGTGTCTGGGTGTCTTGTGCTTGCGTCTTCCACGCCGCGCCCAGCACGACAACGAACGCGAAACTTCTCACAACAAATGTTCTGAGTCCCTTCCGTCTCATTGATTTCTCCCAGGATCTGGATTCGGGATACAAACTCTGGTGCGTTCATTCTCCGACTGTTCGATAACAGGCTGATAGTAAACGCTCGCGGATGCACTGATTCTCCCTTAGGAGGAGTTCCTTGCACGCGCCCGACCAGTCTTTGCCCCACGTAGGCTGTCGGTTCCAGCAGTTGTACGGGCGGGTCTGGGTAACCATCCAGCGGGTCCCACAATCCTTTTGGCGCGGTATTACTTCGGGTGTCCTGGTTGTTCAGGAGGCGTCCCGCGAAGCGGCGACGCGAGCCCTTCGGTCGTTGCGCTCTCTCCAAGAAAACTGCTTAAGTGTTGGCCTAGCCGCTGACGTTGGGTGTTGCGACGTCAAGGGCATCTTGACTGCTCAGTTTCGGAGGCGCCATCCAACGCAACACTCCCTCTTTGAAAAGCCTCATGATGGTTCGGCGGTTCTCGATCACGACCCGCAGCCACGACGACTTCTTCAGCATCGGGAAATAGATTCCACGAAAACAAAGCCGCGCCAGGAAAATATTGACGCGATCACCCACATGCTGATCGTCGAGCGCGGCGACTGCCTGAGCCAGCGCTTCCGGGCTGTAGGAGTGAGCCCAGCCGTAGTTCAGTTCGGCATGCGCTTCCTCGATCGTCATCTTCAGGGGAGTATGCGCCATGGTAAACGGAATGAAATCCTGCCAATGCCTGGGACGCGTGAGCCGTCCGGTGGTCTCCAGTCGCTTGTACAAAGGCGTTGCGGGTAGCGGCGTGAGCAATCCGAAGATCGGCAGGCCCGGAGGCCATGAGCGGACCTGTTGCAAGGTGCGTTCGGCGACTCCCGGCGTGTCGTTATCCATGCCGAAGATGAATGAGGTGATCGCATAAATATTGCGCTTTGCCAGACGCTCAAGCACGGCGGCATACTCGTCAGGCTTGTTGAATCCCTTATTTACGCCTTTCAGATTTACCGGATCGACAGACTCCATGCCGATAAAAATCCATTTGCCTCCCGAGGCAGCGATCAAGTCGACGAGTTCTTCGTCGCGCAGCAGATTGGCGCTGATCTGCGCGACCCAAAACACCTGTGCCTTCGCCGCGATGATGTCCCGCAATAGTGATTTGGTGCGCTTTACATTAATGGCAAAGTTGTCGTCGATGAAGAAAACAGCAATCTGGCCTTGCTCTTTGCGAGCGCGGCCTTTCAGCAAGAGCAATTCCTTAACGACGCTTTCATTCGTGCGAAACCGAATCGAGTCGCCGAAGAACCCGGTGACCGTGCAGAACTCGCAGCCGTAAGGACAGCCTCGTCCTGATTCAACCGGCACGATGCGAAATGTTCCCCAGCCTTCCCGGAAATCCTTCAGCAAGGGGTGCATCAGTTTGGGAACAAGGTTGAACTGGCGGAGATCAAGCTTGTCCCATGGAATCGTGGGATAGGGATGCAGGGAAGGCTTACGCTCTTTGCCCGCGCTGTCAACAGGCGCGTAGATCTCCTTGAGGTCACCGCGAACCGCATCGTTCACGATTTGCGGCCAGGTCTCATCGGCTTCTCCCAAGGCAACGGCATCGGCATGGCGCGGCCCACCATCGCGGCCGAGCGCTTCATCGGCCTCTTCGGTTACGTGCGGGCCTCCCATCACCACCGGAACTCCGGTCGCCCGAATTGCGTCCGCCATACGATAGGCCCTGGCGACCATCCTGGTCATCGCCCCAATACCAACCAGCCCGATGTTCTGTTCGCGGACAAATTGCGCAATTTGCGTTTCGTCCATAGGTTGGGCGTTGCCATCGATCAGCAGGACTTCATGTTCGGGAGGAGTAAGCGCCTGGAGCAGAAACATCCAGAGATGAGGCATAAAGTTGCGGGTGACGCCGTTGTCGGGGTTATAAAGCAGAATTCGCATGGACACTCCTTTAAGACACTCGCTTGCCGTACTGAGTCGGTCACGACGATCATGAAAGGGTCGACATCTCAGATGTGTCTTGCAAACTAAATGTTGTTGTTGTCCGTATCGCGGCTCCCCGCCATCATGCATAACCCCGTCAATCTGAGCAACTGGGTAATTGGCGATAAATCCCCGATTACACTCATCATGCCTCCGAGGGCCGAAAGTCTCTACGCCCGTGGTTCTGAGTGTGGTTCGCCTGTTTACAATAATTGTAGGATTCCCCTGAGAAGTCAGCATAGAGTGAACGCATGGGAAAGACACGTTTGCCCTCCTAAGCCGTCGTGAGTAGTTGGTGCCAACGCCTCATTGTGACCAATGCTGATTGCTCCGTTCCCCAGCCTCCCATCATTTAGCTGATAAAATAGGCACCAACGCCTATGTTTGAGAATCTCCAGGAAAAACTACAGCGCGCATTCAAGACATTGCGCGGGCAGGCCGTTCTCAGCGAGGAGAACATCCAGGAAGCCCTTCGCGAGATCCGTCTTGCGCTGCTCGAAGCCGACGTCAACTTCAAAGTCGTCAAGCAGCTCATCGACCATATTCAGGAAAAGGCTGTCGGCCAGCAGGTACTCACGGCCCTGTCGCCCGGCGAGCAGGTCATCAAAATCGTCCGCGATGAACTCGTTGAGACCCTCGGCAAAGATACCGCCAAGCTCAAGTTCGCATCCCAGCCGCCCACAGTCGTGCTCATGGCCGGCCTGCAGGGTTCCGGTAAGACGACTACCTCAGGCAAATTGGCGAGTTGGCTCAAAAACGGTGGGCATCGCCCCATGCTGGTTTCGGTCGACGTGTACCGCCCTGCCGCGCGCGAGCAGTTGAAAGTCGTTGCACAAGCAATCAAGGCACATCTCTACGAAGGTTCGGTAACCGAGGCGAATACGCCTACTGTCGAGCGCCTCGCAAAGGAAGCTCGCAAAGAAGCCGTCATCACCGGATGCGATGTTCTGATCGTCGACACTGCAGGACGCCTTCACATCGACGATCAATTGATGGACGAGATGCAGTCTCTCAAGAAGCTGCTGAGTCCTTCAGAAATCCTGTTCGTGGCTGACGCTATGACCGGGCAGGATGCGGTCAAGTCGGCAGACGAGTTCCACAAAACACTTTCTCTCACCGGCGTGGTGCTAACCAAAATGGACGGCGATGCCCGCGGCGGCGCGGCGCTTTCCATTCGCCAGGTCACCGGCCAGCCGATCAAGTTCATCGGCGTTGGCGAAAAGTATGACGCCCTTGAGCCATTCCACCCGGATCGTATTGTTTCCCGCATTCTCGGCATGGGCGACATCCTGTCCCTCATTGAAAAGGCCGAGCAGCAGATCGATCAGAAAAAAGCCCAGGAAATGGCCACGCGTGCCCTCAGCGGCGATGGCTTTTCTCTCGAAGACTTCCGCGATCAACTTCGCCACGTAAAGAAGATGGGATCGTTGCAGAGTCTGATGGGAATGCTGCCGAGCGTTGGACCATTTGCCGGCTTACAGAAGCATGCGGACAAGGTGGACGACAAGCAGATCAATCGCGTCGAAGCCATCATCAACTCGATGACCGCGCACGAGCGTACCCATCATGAGGTCATGAACGGAAGCCGGCGCAAGCGAATTGCGCGCGGCTCTGGAACAACCGTCCAGGAAGTCAACAACCTTCTGCGCCAGTATGCCCAGATGCGAAAGATGTTTAAGCAAATGGGCAAACCAAGCTTTGCCCGCAAACTGGCTGGAATGAAACTACCAGGAATGTAGTTCTCAGGAAAGTCGTTCTCACGAAACCTTGGCGAGCTTCTCGTTCACGAGTTGTTCAACCCTCTCGAGCACTTGATCTTCAGACATGCTCGAAGAATCAAGCACCAGGGCATCCTCTGCAGGCTTCAGTGGAGAGACTGCCCTGCTCCGGTCTCGCCGATCGCGTTCGCGTAATTCCTCGGCCGTCGTCGGGCTCGAGAGGCCACGCATCTGCTGCTGTTGCAACCGGCGCTGCTCGCGGACCACCGGATCGGCGTCAAGAAAGACCTTCACATCCGCGTTCGGAAACACCTTGGTTCCGATATCGCGGCCCTCCATGATGACTCCACCACCGGCACCCATGGCCTGTTGCCGGGCAACCATCCACTCTCGAACCTTGGGATGCACCGACACCCGTGACGCTCCCTCGGTGACGTCTGCTTCGCGAACTCTATCCGTAACATCGCGGCCGTCCAGCGACACGCGATTTCCTCCACGGCTGGGATGCAGCTCGATGCGCGAATTGTTTGCCAGCTTTAGGAGCGGCTCTTCCTCATCGAACGATGTGTCCCACTCAATTGCCTTCAGGGCTAGGGCTCGATACATCGCGCCACTCTCCAGGTTGATATAGCCCAGCTTGCGAGCAAGGCGGGAGGCAATCGTGCTCTTTCCCGCCCCGGCAGGACCGTCTATGGCAATGATCAGTTTTCTTGGACTGTCTGTCATGCGAAGTCCCTCATTTTACATGGAGACTTGCGCTTTTTTTTATTCCGCGATTCACTAGCAAGTCATGATGCGCAGACTCCTGCTGGTTGTCCTCCTGCTGTCCTCCTCTTTCCTCATCGCCGAGGACTCCAAGCTGTCCCCTGATGTTCGCAAGGAAATCGAAGCGGCTGTATCCAAGTTCATGGCGACATCCCACGCACCGGGCGTGTCCGTAGCGATTGTCGAGCACGGGACTTACGTTTGGTCCGAAGGCTTCGGCATGGCCGATCTCGAAAACTACGTTCCAGCGACGCCGCAAACACTGTATCGACTGGGATCCATCTCCAAGCCACTCACTGCCACCGCAGCCATGCTGCTATGGGAAAAAGGAAAGCTCGACCTCGACGCCCCTGTTCAGAAATACTGCCCCGCATTCCCTGTAAAAGAGTCGCCCATCACAACCCGTCAGGTGCTTGGACATCTGGGAGGAATTCGACACTACAAACGCGACGCACCCGACGAAGCCGAACTGAACAATGTGAAACATTTTGACGATCCCATCCAAAGTGGACTCGACTTCTTCAAGAACGATCCCCTGGTCGCCAAACCGGGTACGAAGTTTAGTTACTCCACGCAGGGATTCACGCTGGTGGGCTGCGTGATGGAAGGAGCATCCGGCGAGAAGTATGTGGATCTTGTCCGCGAGAACGTGTTCACTCCCGCCGAGATGACAACGACCCAGGCAGACAACCGTTATTCCATCATTCCCTACCGGACTCGCTTTTACAGCATCGATAAGAAAGGTGCGGTGGTGAACGCCGACTTTCTCGATTCAAGCTACAAAATTCCCGGTGGAGGATGGCTATCGTCGGCCGACGACATGGCCGCCTTCGAGGTGGCGATGTTGCGCGATAAGCTAATGAAACGTTCGACGCGCGATCTCATGTGGACTTCTCTCAAGCTTCCCGATGGCTCCGAAACCGAATACGGCCTGGGATGGGGAACGGGCAACGACCTGGGAGTCACTGACGTCGGCCATAATGGTGGTCAGCAAGGCACCAGCACGTCGTTCGTGATCGTGCCTCAGCAGAACGCGGGCGTTGTCGTGCTCGCAAACATGGATAGCGTGGATTCCGGTGCTCTCGCCACTGATCTGCTGCGAATCGTCCTGAAGTCAGAGGGCGTGGCCACCAGGCCACCCAAAAAGTAGTGGAATTGCTCAACGCGACCGGCGAGAGAAATATGGCCCGCGCCTGCTGGAAGCCTGAATAGACACCCAGCCTTTTTTCCAAAATTGTCATCCCTGAGGATGGGAGGCGTTAGCCGAGTTTCCGAAGGACCTGCTTTTAAGAAAGCGAAGCTACGCCAGTTCCCACCCTGATGAATTTCGCCGCTAGCTTTTCACTCTAGAAACCGGCTGAGCCGGCACCGCAATCGCTGGCTTGGCTGGGGTAATCTGAATCAGGGTGCGGTTGCCCACACGAGCAAACTCCAGTTCTCGCGCGCCCACAAGC
>Ga0066903_100005370_pt1 | contig 11105 bp, 6 predicted proteins | sample PanSoiMetaGPlot1_FD_67491 | JGI IMG/M metagenome (GOLD analysis project Ga0066903, IMG submission 67491) | Tropical forest soil microbial communities from Panama analyzed to predict greenhouse gas emissions - Panama Soil - Plot 1 (version 2) | ecosystem: Environmental > Terrestrial > Soil >...
CCCGACGACCTTCGCCCAGTTTGACTCATCGTTGCCGTCGCTGCCAGGGGCGTACTTCCCGACGATCTGCTGCGGCGTCGTCAGCCCCTGGTCGATGTACCCTCGGCGCAGGCCTCGAGCGACGTCCATGATCGCCTCCGACCACGAGCCGTACGACTGGCCGCGATGCACGCCCCAGTTGAACGCGGAGTAGGGATGAGCGAGATGGGCGCCGGCGCCGGACTCGATTGTCGCGATCCCGACGAGTAAGCGCGGGTCCACTCCGTACTTACGGCCGGCGCGAAGGAACTCCATACCCTGCCCAGCCATCGGCGAACCGCGCTTCTGCAGATAGGCGTCGATCTCCGGCGCGAGAGCCCTATCCCGTGGAGGCATTGGGCCCGTAGTTCGAGTAGTCGGAGAACAGCTGGTGGCGGCCGGCGTTGATCAGGTCCTTCAGCTGGCTGATGTAGTCGTCGAGCGGCTTCTTGTACTTGGCCTGCCACGCGTCCGTCATCACCGAAGTGTCCCAGAGCGACGAGGTGTACTCGGGGTAGTTCTCGCGGATGACCTCGTCAAGGATCTCTGCCGTCTGGCGGCCAGTCAGCTTGCGCTGTCCGGTGGAGCTCTTCTTCTCGTCGACCGCCTCTTGGTAGTTCCACCACGCCGTGTACGAGCGGCGGATCTCGGCGGCGTCACCGCCGACGGCCTTGTAGCGGTTCTCGATCTTCTTCCAGTCCTGGTTTCGCGCGACCTCGTGCGTGTTCACCGAGTGCATGTCCGAGTGGTACTGCGCGATCCGCTCATTGACCACCTCGGGGTTGACGCCTCGAGGGAAGAAGCGGAGCTCGCGCTGCAGGACGTACGAGAGCCAGGAGCGGTCGGCGTACACCTTGCTGCCGCGGAACTGCGGGTCGTGCCCCATGTACTCTGGAGCTCCGGGGATCGTCTGGCGGATAAAGTTGATAAGCGCGTTCTTCTTCCCGCCCGACATGCCCTGCACCATTGCCGCGAGCGTCGGGGAGAGACGGTCCTGCAGCACCGAGAGATCCATCTTCGTCGGATCGTTGAAGAACGTCCGCGACTGCTGGGCGACGTCGGCAAGCGGACCGAGCGGGTTGATCGTCGAGAGGTCGATCCCGTGCTTCTTCCACAGGCCGGCGATCTCGTTCGGCATGTCTTTCCCCTGTTCGCCGGCGTATTGCCCGAAGACCGCAGCACGGAAGGGGTATTCCCTGGCGAACATTGCAGGCCACTTTGCAGACGCGTAAATGAACGGCCAGAGGTAAAGGAACTGGCTCGCAACCCTGCGCTGCGAAGGATTGAGCGCGTTGAAGTCGAGCATCTGCTCGCGGGTTAGTTGACGAACATCGGCCAGGTCGCTTGCGGCGTTCGGGTTGTCGAGCAGGTCGTAGAGCTCCGCTCGAGTCTTGTACCCGCGCTTGGCGGCGTTGTTCAGGAAGGCGACCGAGCGGTAGGGGGTGTCGGCGCCGAGCAACGATCCGAAGCGTCCCCCGACCCCGCCCGAGAGGACGTCGGCGAGCCCGCGCTGCAGGTGCGTCGCACGGGCCTCGAGCTCCTGCACGGGGCTCTGCGCGCTCACGTACCGATTCGGGAGACCGCCGGAAGCCCGAGTCTCTCCCGTCTCCGAGATGATCCTGCGACCGAGGACGGGGTCCTCCTTCAGGATGCGGAACCAGCGGCCGGCGTTGCGCAGCGACGACACCGGCATCGTCGACATGAGCGAGAGGACGTTGAAGGGGATGTTCCCGGCGAGGTAAGCGATCGGGCGGCCGTAGATGCCGGTCGTCCGCTGCAAGGACGTCGTCAGTCCGAGCGCCGACCAGATCCCGCCTCGAGGCTTCTCCTCGAAGACGTCGCCGAAGCGCGTCTGCACGTACTCGTGCGGGACCCAGCGGACGTTCTGCTCGTCGGCCGCCCACTCCGGATGCTCTCCCGGCTTCGCGATCATCTCCTGGCGGATCTGCTCCGCCGGCGCCGAGAGCTTCCCCTCGAGGGAGTCGAGCGCCTCGGCGTCCTGAGGGACGGTCACGCGCTGTCCGCGGACGGCGGCCTGCACCTGCGGCGCGATCTTCTCCGGCGTCGTGTCCGGATTGCGGATGAGCCAAGCGCCCTTCGGCGGAGGGGCGTCCTCGAGCGAGTGCCCCATCGACCAGAGCTCGTCGCGCGCGTGCAGCGTCTCGGTGAAGCGGAGCCGGCGCAGGAAGACGGAGACGAGTTGCGCGGGATCGTGCGAGAGACGCCCCGTCTGGTAGTGGATCAGCTGGTTCTCGTGCTGGTTGATGCCCTGGACCTGCGGCCGGCCGAGCACGTTCCCTCGAGCCGGCGGCCGGACGCCGGAGCGGTACTCCTGGTTCGCGATCTCGGTGATGTCACGATGCGGGAAGTAGCCGTAGACGTCGGCGTTGTCGGGGGCGCGGAACATGCGATCGAAGACCTGCCGCACGTTGTCGGGGAGCCCACTGTGCCCGCCGCGGCGGCCCTCCTCCTGCCAGACGACCTTGATCCAGTTCGCCATCTTCCGGAAGACGCTCTCGAGCGCCCGCACAGGAGCAACCCCGCGCTTCACGTAGTACTCGCCGTCCTTCGCGAACTGCTCGTGCTGCGGAGTCGTCCAGTTGTCGATGTGCTCGCCGCCGGCGTAGTGGTTGTTCAGGGTGGCCTGGTCCTCGGCGGAGAGGTCGTGGTAGGAGGAGTGCCAGAGCTCGTGCACGAGCGTCGACGGGTCGGCGCCCTGCTCGGGGAACTCGTGGATCCTGGTGCGGTTCCCCTCGAGGAACTCGGTCGCGCCGCGCGGGAGCTCGCCGCCCTGCTGGTAGAGCGTCCCGCGGAACTGCTGCTGCCCGCGCTCGTACGCGTCCGCGGCGGTGGCGATGAAGTTCTCCATCCCCTTCGGCTCGTATCCCTCCGCCCGTCGACCGGCGAGGTACGCGGAGCGGACGAACGCCGCGCGCTGCTTTTGCACCTTCCCCGTCTTGCCCAGGAGCTCCTCGGGGATCTCCCCCCGCTTCGACATCTCCCTCGAGAGCGCCTTTACCTCCTCGGAGATGCTCATCTCCCCGGCCTTCCAGGGCACCCAGGCTGCGGCCTGGACTTCCTTCGGCTTCCAGCCGAGCTCGCCAGCGGCGTCGGTGAACATCTGCGCGACCTTCTCGTACTGGGCGTCGGTCACGCTCTTCTTGCCGAGCACCATGTTCGCGATGTGGCGGTCGACCGTGACCTTGTGGGCGTCCTTGCCGAAGAGGCGCTCGTAGAAGGCGGGGTCGAGCTCCTCGAGGAAGTTCGCGAAGTAGCTGTTCGTCTTCAGTCCTGCCCAGTTGAACGTCTCCGGGTTAGAGAGCACGTGGTCGACCTTGTCGGCCTGACCGGCGAAGTAGCGCTCCTTCGTGATCTGCCCGCCCTTCCACTCGGCGATGATCTCCGCGGCTCGGCGCAAGTTGAAAGTCGGGTTGGCCTGCTGGGAGGTAATTGCAACAACCGCGGCGGCCTGGGCGTCCGTGATCCCCGTCCTGTCTGCGAGGTCGTGGATGACCGCGGCGCCGCGCTGGTACCAGTCGCGGTAAGGAGCCCCCTGCTTGATCAGTTCGTAGATGTGGGCGGGGACGCCCTTGAGCTTGCGCGGCATCGGGGGGACTCGAGCTCCGTTCGGGTAGAGCTCGTCGACCTCGTGCGGGGCCTGGAAGAGCGAGGGGGTTCCCTCGGCCTCCGTCCGCGCGACGTACTCCTGCGCCGTCTCTGTCGTCGGCATGCCGACGCGGTCCGCGTAGAACGAGGCGGGATCGTTCGGGCGGATGCCACGCGCCATCGCGTCTGTCGTCGCGATCCTGGCCTGCGCCTCCTCGGGCCCGTACAGGTTCGTGTAGTGGTCGATGCGCGCGGCGCGCTCGGGGGAGCTCTCGAGCTCGAGACCGGCGAGCCCCCTCGAGCCGAGCCGGCGCGGAAGAATGGAGGCACGGCGCTGCCAAGCGGCCTCGAGGTTCGTGACCTGCTCGTCGGTCAGGTTCCCGCGCCGCGCGAGGATGTCGATCCCCATCTGGTGGTTGCGCTGAGAAATTTCGGACATCGCGTCGAGCGCGGCCTGGAACTCGTCCTCGTGCACGTGCCCGGAGGCGAGCTCGTCCCGCACCTTCTGGATGTCCGCGATCTGCGAGGTGAGCGCCTGCTTCTCGTCCGGGCGCAGCGGGATCTGCTGCACCGTCCGCTTGCCCTTGGGAATGGCCTCGAAGTGTCCGGAGTCGAGGATGTTGCCGAGGTCTGTCTGCACTGCCCCGAGCGCCGCATCCGGCTCCATGTGCCTCGGCATCTGGAACGCATACGAGAGCGCGGTCGCGCGGCGCCGCTCGGCGGCGTTCATCCCCTCGCGGTCGACGAACGTGCGAACGAGCTTCCCCATGCGTCCGTACACGACCTTCGCGATCGGGCGCGCGAGCTCATGCGTCTCGAGGTCGATGCGACGCGTCTGCTCGGCGCCGAGGCGCTCCTCGACGCGCGCGACGCGTCGCTGCTTCGCCCCCTCGGTCAGGAAGAGCCGGTCGTAGGCTCTCTGGCCGGCGCGCATGGCCGGGATACGAGACCACGGCCGGCCCTGCACCGTCCGTTCCTCCGCCCCGATCATCGCCGTGTGCGTCCGCGGGGCGATCCCGCCCTCGAGGCCTGCTCGAGCAGCCGTACCAGGGACGTACGACTCCTTGATGCCCGCGCGGACGGCGCCGAGCCTCGAGAGCTCGGGGTTCATCCGTCCGATGCTCGAGATGAGTCTGGCGGAGGAGAGAGGCCTCGAGAACGCGGAGGCGACGGGGAGGACGTCGAGCGCGGCCTGGACAGGGTGCTCCGACCAGTAGTTCGCCGCCTCGCGGACGTCGGAGGGGTGCCAGGGAGTCGGGATGGCCTTCGCGACGGAGCGACCCCAACCCCCCAGCATTGCGGCGATCAACGTGTTGAGCTCGGAGTCCGACTTGGGCATCGACTTCGGGTTGCGCCCGTGGACGATGTCCTCGTACGTCCAGTGAGCGAGACGCTTGTACTGGCCGACGTCCGTCCCTGAGAGCGGGTGCTTGAGGTCGTGCCAGAACGCCTTCCCGACCGCGCCACCGGCGGGGAGGAAGCCCGCCCCCATGTCGGAGATGTCCTTGGGGACGTTCGAGACGACCTTCGGGGCGCCGGCGGCGTGCAGCACGCGCGAGACGTCTCCGACCGCACGCCCGGGAGCGAGCCCTTCCATTAGGACGTCCTTCGGGGTCAGCGTCCCGTGGGTCAGCTTGTGCAGGAAGGAGCCTCCGCCAGGAGGGGACGGGCCCTTCGGCTTATTGCGATTCAGGTATTCGTGCTGCGCCCACTCCGGCAGGCCCCTCGGCATCGCCGGGTGCAGCCGCTCGTTCTGCTGCTCGCGCTGCTTGCGACGACGCTTCTCCGCGTCCGTCTCGATGACGGAGCCAAGGCCAGGGACCTGGTTCAGCGGATCCTTGATGAAGCTGGGGAGCCCGAAGGCCACGGGCTACTTCGTCCCCGGCTGAGAGCCGATCGTGCCTCCGCCTCCGATTGACGGCCCCTTGCCCGGGTAGATCGAGTCGGCGATCGCCTTCGCGATCTGCGGGTTCCCCGGGTAGAGCGCGTTCAGGTACGCGACCAGCTGCGCCTTCGTCGCCGCCGGAGCTCCCGTCCTCGAGCGTACGCGGTAGAGCCAGTTCTGCGCGTCCTGCGCCATCTGCTGGCGGATCGTCGGGCCGGCCGACTTCTGCTGCACGGTCTTGGGGACGGGGATCTTCTTCCCGTTCTTCGTGATGAAGTTCCCGTTGGCGTCGACCCAGTACCCGCGCGCGATCGAACCGGCCTCGTCGACGGAACGACCCGTCCTCGCGGCCTGCTGCTGCGCGAGCTTGTTCGAGGCGTTCCATTCCTTCGCGTGCTGGGCCTGCTCTGCCGCCCACTGCGAAGCCTGGTTTCGGATCTGCGTGCCCTGCTGGTTGATCCCCTGCTGCGCGCGCTTACCCGCGCGGATCGTCTCGCCGTGCTGGAAGATTTGCTCGCCCGTCGCGCGCCGCCCTTCGAGGAGAGACATCGCGAGCGCGTACTGCTGGCGCTGGGCGTCCTGCAGCTTCATCAGGTAGTCGGAGGCGGTGGCGCCGCGCCCCGCGGCGAGCTCCCTGATCGCGGAGCTCCGCGCCTGGTCTGCGTCCATGCGCGCCTGGTTGTAGCCCGCGATCGCCTCCTGCGTCGCGCGCAGGTTGCCCGCGTTGATGAGCCCGAACATCCCGGTCTCGGCGGCCGTGCCGGCGGTGCCCATCGCCTGCGCGGGGAGCTCGGCGCCGCGGTACGTCTCGACACCCTGCTGCGCCGGTCCGGCGACACCGCCGGAGCCGACCGGTCCGCCGACCGAAATGGCGGGCGCCCCCACATTGGCCGCTGACGCATTGGCGGCTGCGACGTCCGCTGCGGTGGCGCCCGCCATCGCGGCTCCGAGCGAGCCCCCAAGAGCACGCTGGTTGGCGGCGGCATCCGAGTATCCAGACCCGACGAGACCGATCAGCTGCGCGTTCATCGCCGACGCGGCGCGGCCGGCGGCCTGCGCAGCGAGCTCTTGCGCAAGCGCCGTCTTCATGCGGTCGTTGTAGTCGCCTTGGATGAGCGCCTGCTGGCCGGCAAGGTTCTGCTGCGTCATCCGATTCGCCTGCGCCTCCATCTGCGCCGGCGACTGGAAGGAGAGCCCGCGCAGCATCGACTCGTAGGTGGGGAGACGCCCCCGCACCGGGGAGGGGATGCGCTGCGTCTGGTAGGCCTTCGCCACGTTCCAGGTCGGACCGCGCTGACGCTGCAGGTAGTTGAGGTAGGCCTGATAGGAGCCCTGCGGTCGTTTCCGCTGGAAGACCGACCGCGGCATCGCCGGCGCGTAGACGCGCGCCATCTATCTGATCCCGTAGCGGCGGTTGATCGCCGAGTAGTCGGGGTAGTTCCCGTACCCGGCAGACCCGTGCTCGGAGGGTTGCAGACCGGCGGGAACTCCGGGGATGACCGTCTGCGGACCGAGCGAAACGGGCCCAGCAAGTCCGGGCGCGCCCTGATCCCAGCCCCCACCGCCGTATTGCCCCTGTTGGAGCATCTGTTGCCAGTAGTACTGTTCGGCCGCGCGCTGCGCCGCCGCGTAGCGCGCCTGCGCGACGCCTTGCGACAGCTGGTCCTGCAAGTCCGCGATCTGGGTGAGGCCGGAGGCGCCGCTCGAGAGGAAGTCCCTGAGCCCCTGGTAGCGCGCCTTCTCCGCCGACGCGGTCGTCTGCTCGGCGGCGTTCGTGAACGCGCCGGAAGTGAGGATCCCCCGCGCGGCGAGTGCGGCCGCGTTGTCCGCGTTCGCCTGCTGCTCCTGCTGGGCGACAGTCGCCATCGTCGAGTACTTGTTCGCGGCGGCGTTCGCGATCGTGTCCTGGTCAATGTACTGACCGAGGTTCCCGAGCTTCGACTTGTCCGTCACTCCCAGGTCGACGAGCATCTGGCGAAGCTGCGACTGGAAGTCGCCCCGGGCCCTGCCCATCCTCGAGGCCATCGCCGCTTCTGCGTCCTGCACCTCGTAGTCGCCACCGATCATCCCCGGCCAGAAGGAGCCGCCGCCGACGTCGATCCCGCCGCCTCTCGGAGCGGGGGCAGCGACGCCCGCCGACTGGTACGGGTTCCAGGCCGGCGCGCCACCGGGGAACGCACCCGGGTAGTTGTTGAGCGGGCTCCCGGTTCCGCCTCCTGGCGGTGACGTCGGTCCGGGCGCTCGCTTCGCCAGCGCGTACCCCTGCGCGGTCGGGCGGTAGGGAGCGGCCACTCGAGAGGCGCCGTACGGTCCGTACGCGGTGACGCGCGGAGCGAGGGAGACGGCCACGTCGGGAGCTTAGACCGTCACCCGGTCGTTATCCCGTACAGGATCCCCGCGTAGGAGCCGTGGTTCAGGCCGAAGCCTCCCGACGTCGTCCCTGAGACGGAGTGCTGGTGAGCTCCGCCGCTCGAGGTCGACCCCGAGTACGAGCCCGAGAAGGAGTGCGAGTGGCCGCCGGCTGACGCCGTGTTCCCCGTGAAGTCGCCGATGATGTAGCGCGACGTCCCTCCCGAGCCGAGTGCGGCCTGCGAGTAGCCGCCCATCGCGTACGCAGAGAGGACGCCGGGGCCGTGCTGGTGGTCGCCGACGCTCGAGGTGTTCCCGGAGACGCTCCCCGAGTACGAGTGCGTGTGAGCACCCTGCGAATCGGTCGTCCCGCCCCAGGTGTGGGAGTGATCCGGACCGCCTCGAGATCCGAAGGCGACGCCGTCCGTCCCCGCGAGCCCGATCTTCCCGCCGGCGCCGTACAGAGCTCTGTCCCTGAGGTCGGGGATGTTGAAGGTGGTCGTCCCATCGCCGGCTCCCCAGGTCGTCCCGATGGCATTGAAGAGGTTGATGTAGTCGGCTCTGACGAGCGCTCGTCCGTCGCAGATGAGCACGTCCGCGGGGAGCGCCGCGTTCGCGGCGACGGGGATGATGGCTCCGGGAGGAAGGTTCGTCCGCTGGGCGACGCCGCCCCCGCCCTGGATCGCCGACTGTGGGAGCACGATCCCCGAGCCCTCGAGGTAGTTCTTGATCCAGGTGCGGAACTCGACGGGGAAGTAGGTGGGGTCGGAGAGGAGTCGCGCCACCATCTTCTGCTCGGCCTCGGTGAGGCGAGCGTCCTGCGGCGTCTCGACGGCGAGGTTCGTCCCGCGGACGATGCCGTTGCCGGAGACCGAGCTCACAGCTTCCCGCGATCCTGCGGCGTGTCGTCGATCGAGATGTCGTACAGCCTCGAGAGGTAGACCGGGAGCACAGCCTGCACGTCGATCTGTACCCCGTACCCGCGGCGGTCGATGCGCAGACGGTTACGCGTATAGCGCGGAGAAGCGGGGAGCTTCCCGAAGGACATCGGGTCGAGGTGCGGGTAGGGCGAGATACGAGCTCCGATCTGGATCACGTCCGCCTTGTTCGTCGGGTTCGACTGCGTCATGTGCGAGACGTAGACGTGGCGGATGCGCTTCGCGCCCTCCTGCCCGAGCCGAGTCCAGCCGGTGCGGAGATGGGGAAGGACCGGGAGCCCGTTCCCGTCGACCGCGTCGGGCGCCGTCGGCGTTCCTGCCTCTGGATCGAACTCAGTCGGGCCGAAGTACATGGGCGAGAGCTTCGCCACCTGGTTCGAGCCGAGTCCGGCGACGGAGGGGTCGACTCCCCAGTACACCTCCTCTGTCCCGATCTCGGTGTCCACGTAGCAGGTCGCATGCACGTTCTTGAGGCGCATCCAGGTCCGCGAGGAGAGATCGCACACGAGCGTCATCGGACGCTGCTCGTCCGGCGTGGCGGTCGCCCAGTTCGTCAAGACGGTGACGAACAGCTGGTCGAGGAAGACGGTCGAGTGAACCTGTGAGCCGGCGCGCTTGAGCGCGTAGATCGTCCGCCAGAGATCGCCGATCCCGCCCTGGTCGGTGAGCGAACGGATCGTTGCGCCGTCCGTCAGGTAGACGCCGTGCGGGTTGGCGAAGCAGACGTTCTCCTGCCAAGCGGCGATCGAAGCCGGATCAGAACAACCGACCTGCTCCGAGAAGGTGTCGGTGTACATGTCCCCGTTGTTGCCCGTGTAGGGCGGGATGGCGCCTTTGATGCGCTCGATCGAGCCGTCGTGGAAGACGAGGATCTGCGCCGACATGGGAAAGAGCGCGGTGACGGCGCGCGTCGTCCCGATGAAGCTCCTGGCATCCCAGGCCGAGAGTGGCCCCAGATTGGGGGCCGTGCCAGCCGACTCGAGCGGAGAGAACCAGACGTAACCGGGGTCGGCGGTCGTCGCCACTCCGCCGGCAGTCAGGACGCCGGAGGCGACGAGGCGCTCCTTGTACGCCGCGAGTAGCGACGCATGCGGCGCGTTCGCGTTGCAGTTCCCGACCGCGCATGGGTTCCCGTAGGTGACGACCTTGGGCACCACGTCGCCGGCGGCGCTCGCGAAGTAGACGCGGTCTCTGAGCAGAACACCGTTCTGCAAGCCGAGCGAGAACATCGTCCCGCAGAGCGTGGAGACCCCCGTCTGTTCGTTCACCTCATAGAGGTTCCCGCCGTTCCCTGCGATCAGGAGCTTCGTGCCGGCGCGGAAGGCGGCGTGCTTCCCGCCCCAGGGCATGCCGGCGAAAGCGGGCGTCGAGAAGTACGACCACGCGCCTCGAGACTCGAGCTTCGCGCCGCGACGATCGGGGAGGTAGTCGGCGAGGTCCCACACGAACCCCGCCGGCATCTGGTCGATCGCGTGGTCGCGCGCCATGCCGCGAGCTCCGGCGATGATCGAAGTCGGTCGCGCCATTACGCCCCGATGTACGAGCCCGACTCGGAGAGGGTGCCGACGTTCATCTCGAGATTGCGTCGGCGCGAGGCCTGCGGCGTCACGCGCTTTGCGAGCACGCGCTTGATACGAGCGATCTCACCCTCGGTTCCATCCTGGCCTTCGTACTGGACGCGCCAGCGTTCTCCCTGACCGGAGCCCTCGTGCTGCACGTACTCGCCGCCCTTCCAACAGCCGTACATGACGATCGCCGGGTGGAACTCCGGGTTGAGCCCACCCGTGCCCGGAAGCTGCGGATCGTCCGCGTCGGCAGCGAGAGGAGTGGGGCGGAAGATCCCGAAGGCGTTCACCTGCGTGTCCTGGTCAACGACCGGGCTGACCCAGAGCAGCGGCTCCTCGTAGGCGAAGCCCGCGCTCCCTGACGCCTGCATCTTCGTGATGTCCTCGCGGGAGAACCGCTTGAGGAACGAACCGTCCGGCCCCTGAAGATCGACCAGCGAGATGATCGCGTTCGACATGTCGTGGATCGGGGTGGCCGCCGTCAGTTGAAGCTGGATCAGGCGCGTGTACGGGCGCGTGCGGGTGAGGATGTCCACGATCCCTTCGTTCAGCCACAGCTTGATGAGGGCTACCTCGTCGTTCCAGACGTTCTCCTCCATCCCGAGCGTGTACTTCACGCGGTCTTGCATCTGCTTGAAGGTCATCTCAGCCTCCTATCGCCCTAGGAGTGGCCTGCATCCAGCGGTACTGCCAGCCGCAAGTATTCGGAGTGGTCGCCTTGTACTTCGCCGTCAGCGTGACCGC
>Ga0066903_100005371_pt1 | contig 11105 bp, 8 predicted proteins | sample PanSoiMetaGPlot1_FD_67491 | JGI IMG/M metagenome (GOLD analysis project Ga0066903, IMG submission 67491) | Tropical forest soil microbial communities from Panama analyzed to predict greenhouse gas emissions - Panama Soil - Plot 1 (version 2) | ecosystem: Environmental > Terrestrial > Soil >...
TACTGGACGATGCGCGGCTGGTGGATGCCTGGATTCGGGTGGCTGGACGACGCGCGCTATCCGCGGCACAAGGACGAGCAGATGAAACTGCTCACCATGATCACCGACTATGCGAAACAGGCGCCGGGCACCGTCGCGCTCAACGAGCGAGCCTATGCGCGCTACAAGCGCTACAGCTTCGACTTCGATCAGAAGAACTTCAAGCTCGATTTCACCAACGGCGTGCTGATCTACAAGTCGATCAAAGGCGCGCGCGCCAATCCGCAGAGTCAGGACTTCATGACGCGCAACCCGAACGTGACGATCTGGGACGGCGTCACTGAAGCGCCGGACGAGACCGCCCGCGGGGACTGGCTGAAGCTGGTCGCCAACGCGGGCCTGCAGTGGGACAAGGCGATCCTGGAGTATCTCGTCCAGGGTCATCACGAAGTCGAGCGGACGGTGACGCCGTTCTGGAACGGCGCGTCGCTGACGATGAATCGGCCGCGTCCGCCAAAACCGGCGGCCGGCGAGACGCAGAAAACAACGACTCAAGCGAGCCGAGAGCCGTAAGACAGATAGGACCGATCGGCCCATGGGCGTGGTGGGGCCGGACCGACAGGGCCAAGCCAACCCACCCTACGGGCCGATCGGTCCCACACGCCACGTATGACGACGTACATCGCATTGCTGCGCGCCATCAATCTGGCCGGGCTCAACCGGGTCTCGATGAGCGAACTGCGCGATCTCGCCGCCACGCTCGGATTGCAGGACGCGCAGACGCTCCTTCAGAGCGGCAACCTGGTGTTTCGCAGCAGCCTATCGTCGACCGAGAAACTCGAGCGCCTGCTCGAGGAGGCGGCCGCGAAACGGCTCGAGGTCTCGACCGACTTCTTCGTACGGAGCGCGAAAGAGTGGAAAGCGGTGATTGCCGCGAATCCATTTCCCGCCGAAGCGAAGAACGATCCGGGGCGTCTGATCGTGATGGCCCTGAAGGACGCGCCTGCGCCCGGCGCGGTCGTGGCGCTGCAGGGTGCGATCAAAGGGCGTGAAGTGGTCCGCGCAAAAGGGCGCGAGGCCTTCATCACCTATCCTGACGGCCAGGGCCGCTCGAAGCTCACCGTCGCGCTGATCGAGAAGAAACTCGGCACGCGCGGAACTGCGAGAAACTGGAACACGGTCCTCAAACTCGCCGGGCTCGCCGGCGCGCAATAGCACGCTGCGGCGTGCAGCGGCGGACGAGCCGTCCGCGCGGATTCCAAAACGAAACACTCGCGATCGCGCATTTCATGGCTGTTTTCCGTTTGATCTGACGTAAGTGATCACTAAAGTCACAAAAAGTGCCGCTGCATGTTTCGAAACAGATCATCCGTGATCGATCGAGCCGCCAACCGGATCCACTCGCAATTCCCGTAACACCTTCGAGCGGAACGACTAGCCACCAGGCACTCGCTGCATGCTCGAGCCGGTACATGGGTTGCGATTTGTGCTGGCATGATCAGATTACGCGTCGGCGGCGTCGGTGTCGCGTTGCTCGCGGCTGCATTGTCGCAGCCGTTCTCCGGGGCCGATGCGGCGTCGAAACTCGATCGCGCGCTGCGCGAATGGATGCAGCAGCGCCCCACGGCGTCGGCCCGCGTTCTGATCCAGACGCGGCGCGACAATGCCGCGCGTGTTCTCCAGCGATTGACCGCGCGTGGCGCCGTCCGAGCACAGCCGCTGACCGCGTCCGGCCTGGTCGTTGCGGAGGTGTCACTCGACACCTTGCAGTTCGCGCTCAGAGACGCCGACGTGCTGCACGTCTCGTCCGATGCTCAGGTGAAATCGACCGGGAACGCGCTGGGCCAGAACGCCCTGCTCGCGACTGAGGGCCTGGTCTACAAAAGCGGCGCGGATTGGAAGCTCACCACACCGTATACGGGACATAACGTCGGCGTCGCCGTCATCGACTCGGGAGTCAATAACGGGGAGATCGACTCGATCACCTTCTTCGATGCCACCAACGCGATGAAGAAGGTCGGTAAGTACGACGATTACGGTCACGGCACCCATGTGTCGGGTCTTCTCGCGAGCAACGGCAATTATTCGAATTTCCAATACCAGGGCGTCGCGCCGTCGGTGCAGCTCGTCGAGGTGAAAGTGCTCGACGGGCAGGGGAACGGCTACACCAGCGACGTCATCAACGCGATCAATTTCGTCGTCCAAAACCGCGCGGCCCTGCACGTCGCGGTGATCAACCTGTCGCTTGGCCATCCGATCTACGAGCCGGCCGGCAGCGATCCGCTGGTGCAGGCGGTTGAAAACGCCGTCGCGAACGGCGTCGTCGTGGTCGTCGCGGCCGGCAATTTCGGCGGAGACCTGACAACGCACGATCCGGAATATGCCGGGATCACTTCACCCGCGAATGCTCCGAGTGCGATCACGGTTGGCGCTCTCGATACGCTCGGCACCGTCTCACGCGGCGACGATCAAGTTGCCTGGTACTCCTCGCGCGGTCCGACCTGGTACGACGGCTTTCAAAAGCCGGATATCGTTGCGCCGGGATCGCACCTTGTGTCGGACGTCAGCACAACCAGCAGTCTGTACGCAAAGTATTCGAAAGGCCTGATCGCTGTCGGCGACAAGAAGTTCCTCACGCTGAGCGGCACGAGCATGGCTGCGCCCGTGGTCAGCGGTGTCGTGGCATCGATGATCGAGGCGAGTCGAGCCAGCCACGGCGGGGCTCAATTGACGCCGAACGCGATCAAGGCGATCCTCCAGTACACGGCGCTGCCCCTGCAAGACGTCGATCTTCTTTCACAAGGCGCCGGCGCCCTGAACGGCACGGCCGCGATTGCCCTCGCGGTGGCGATCGACCCACGGATCGCGACCGGAGCGTCGTGGCTCACGACCGCCATCAATCCGTGGACGACTATCGGTGCCGACACACTGACGTGGAGTCAACGCGTGGTGTGGGGCGATCGGGTCGTGTGGGGCAACCAGATCTACACCAACGATCCCGCATGGGCGCTCCGCGTGGTGTGGGGAGATCGTGTGGTGTGGGGCAACCGCGTGGTCTGGGGCAACAGCACGGTGTGGGACGATGGCAATCCCGCGCTCTGGGGAAACCGCGTCGTCTGGGGGAACACGCTCATCGGACAGGCGTTCGGCTCGAACGTGAGCTGGGGCAGCCTGTCGGCCAACGTCGATGCGACGCGGGTTGTCTGGGGTGATCTGCAGGGGTTGAACATCGCGCCGACGTCGATGACCTGGGGCAACCTGGAGCGCGCGAACGACGACCTGGTCGCGAAATGACGATGCAGCGAGCTCACCGTGTCACTGCATGACTCGCCGGTGCCGGTCGGCGCTTCGTCCCGTCCGTCAGTCGACTGGCGGCGGGGCCTTCCCGAACTGAGCGACGGCAGCGTCACTCTGCGGGGACTGCGGGCTCGCGACGCGGAGTCGCTGGTCGCTCACTTGAGCGACCCGCGCGTCGTGCAATACATCGCGCCGTCGCCGACCACTGTCAAAGGGTTCGCGCGCTTCATCCGCTGGACGCACGCCGAGCGGCGGCGCGGTGCCCTGCGATGCTACGGGATCGTGCCGGCCGGCATGGAGTCGGCGACTGGCGTCGTCCAGGTGTGGCCGATCGAACGGGACTTCTCGACCGCCGAGTGGGGATTTGCGCTCGGCCATGCGTTCTGGAGTACGGGCATCTTCATGCGCGCCGCCCGGCTGTTCCTCGACGCGGTGCTTTCAGACTTCGGGGTGTATCGCCTCGAAGCGCGATCGGTCGACGTCAATGTCCGCGGCAATCGTGTGTTCGAGCGGCTCGGCGCGACCCGCGACGGCGTGCTGCGGTGCGGCTTCCGCGACGGCGCCGTCTACCGCGATCAGATCATGTGGTCGATCCTCGCCCCCGAATGGCAGGCGCTGAGGCGGGAGGCGCGCCGTGCGAACTGAACCGGCGGCGCGCATGACGACCGCGCCGCTGCGGGCCTTCCTCACCGCAATCGTGGCGAGCGGCGCTGCCATCATCGCGCACAGCGTGCTGTCGCTGCACGCGCCGCTGCTCAACTGGTACGCCTTGCTGCTCGCCGCGCTGACCATTGGGGGCAGCCGCTTCACGATCCAGATTCCGGGCCGGCCGGCGACGGTGTCGGTGTCGGAAGTCTTCGTGTTCGCGTCGGTGCTGCTGTTCGGGCCGGCGGTGCCGGTCCTGACGGTGGCGATCGACGGGCTGTACATCTCGGTCACGCAGAAAAACCGGCGTCTCTACCGGACGCTCTTCAACGTCGCCGAACCGGCGATCTCGACGTGGACCGCCGCCCAGGCCTTCCTTGCTGTCGCGGGTGTCGCGCCGGGCGCGCCGCTGTCGACCAGCATGCCGGTCCTGGTGCCGGCCGCGGTGGTGATGGCGGGCGTGTTCTTCCTGTTCAACAGCGGCCTCACCGCGATTGCCGTCGCGCTCGAAAGCGGTGCGTCACCGTACGAACTGTGGCGGAGTCATGCGTGGTACCTGGCGGTCAATTACCACGCGGCGGCGTCGGTCGCGACGCTCGCGGTGAGCAGCGGCGCGCACATCAACTTCGCCGTCGTCGGGCTCGTCGGCCCGCTGCTGGTGCTTTCGTACGTCGCGTATCGGGAAGCGTCGACACGGGCTGACGAGGCGCACCGGCACGTGGCGGATGTCGAGCATTTGTATCGCGCATCGGTGGAGATGCTCGCGATCGCGGTGGACGCCAAGGATCAGGTCACTCACGGTCACATCCGCCGCGTGCAGCGGCACACGTTGCGGATTGCCGCGGCCATGGGCGTGACCGACGCCCGCGAGCTGAAGGCGATGGAAGCCGGCGCGCTGCTGCATGACATCGGCAAGCTGGCGGTGCCCGATTACGTGCTGAACAAGCCGAGCGCGCTCACGCCGGGCGAGTTCGAGACGATGAAGAAGCATGCGAGCATGGGAGCACGAATCCTCACGGCAGTCGACTTCCCCTATCCGATTGTGCCCATCGTCCGCCATCACCACGAACAATGGGACGGACGCGGCTACCCGGATTGCCTGGTCGGCCCGGAAATCCCGCTGGGGGCACGCATCCTTTCCGTGGTCGACTGCTTCGACGCGTTGACGTCGGATCGACCGTATCGTCCCCGGCTCACCGACGAGCAGGCGATCGCGATACTTCGGTCCCGCCGCGGAACGCACTACGATCCGGCGGTCGTCGACAGATTCGTCGAGCTGGTCCCCGAGCTGCGTCAGCTGGACGCCGCCAGCGGTGAACACCCCGATGCACAGGCGTCGGTCGTGGCCGGCCTCTCGCGGATCGCGGTCGGCGAGCTGTCAGGTGCGGGAGTGCGCCAGCAGCCCGCCGCCATTCCTTCCGCCGCGCAACGTCTGATCGAAGACTACGTCGCGACGAAAGCCGGCGCTGACGCCTGCGTCTTCGCGGTGAACGCCGCGCAGGACGCGCTGGTTGCGACGTTCGCGACGTCCCGCATCCGCGGAGCCGTGACGAACGTGACGATACCCTTCGGATCTGGCGTGTCGGGGTGGGTCGCCGCCAATCGAAGCACGATTCGGCGCGCCGAGCCTGTGCTCGATCTCGGCGAGCTGGTAGCGCAGTTCGGGCTGCAGACCTGCATCAGTGTTCCGCTGCTGGCCCGTGCCGACCTGTTCGGCGTGCTCACCGTCTACGTCACCGACAAAGTCATGTCCGACGACGACGTCGCTGACGTGGGCTTGCTGGCACAGGAGGTCGGGCTCTCGATCGCGCGCGGCTCATCGCTGCTTCACCTCCAGTCGCGGTCGGCGCGCCCACCGATCGCAGCCGCAAGCTGACAATGGCGTCGAGCTCGTTCCGGCGCTCGGCTGCCGCCGCGGTTCTTGTCGCCGTCCTGATCGGGATTGGCGCTGCGGCGGCGATCCGCCGCGCGAGCGCGACGGAAACGGCGCGCGGCGCGCGCGTGTCGCACACGCTCGTCGCGTCGATCCGTGCCGAACCGCGTTCCTTCAACCGCTATACCGCGCGCGACCTCTCGACGGCAGTGCTGACGTACTTGATGCATGACGGGCTGGTTCGAGTCAATCGCGCCACCGATCAGCTCGAACCGGCGCTCGCAGAGCGCTGGGAGTTGTTGCCCGACGGGACGACCTATCGCCTGCACCTCCGGCCGAACCTGCGGTTTTCCGACGGCACGCCGTTTACTTCGGCCGACGCCGTCTTTTCGTTCAAGGCGATCTACGACGCCGCCGTCGGCAGCGTGCTGGCGGATACGCTCCTGGTGCGCGGGCAGCCGCTGAAGGTCGCTGCTCAGGATCCGCTGACCCTCACGATTCAGTTCCCGTTCGCGTTCGGGCCCGGACTGCGCATGCTGGACGGCGTCCCGATCTACCCGCGCCATCGACTCGAGGCGGCGCTCGCAGCCGGCACCTTTCGGTCGGCGTGGGGGCCGGCGATCGCGCCCGAGAATCTTGCGGGACTCGGACCGTTCGTGCTCCAAAGTTACGACCCCGGTCAGCGGTTGACGTTCGAACGCAACCCGCATTTCTGGCGGGCGGCGACCGCGCCGAGCGTGGATCACGTCGTCCTCACTGTCGTCCCGGACCAGGATGCGGAGCTGCTGCAGCTCGAAACCGGCGAGATCGATCTCACGCAGAGCGAGCTGCGGCCGGCGGACGTGCCGGCCTTGAAGGCCGCGACCGGCGCCGGACGCGTTGTCCTGACCGACGCGGGCATCGGCCTCGATGGCGATCTGCTCTGGGTCAATCTGGCGCCGGCAACGGCGCAGGATGCGCGTGCCGCCTGGTTGCGGCAGGCCGACTTCCGCCGCGCCATTGCCCACAGCGTCGACCGTCGCGCCTTCGTCGACACGGTGTATTTCGGAGAGGCGGTTCCGGCCGACAGCGTCATTTCTCCGGGCAATCGTGACTGGCACGTGCACGCGCCGCCGCCTGACTACGATCCGGCGACGGCATCGCGACTCCTGGCGGGCCTGGGACTGTCCGGTGATTCGAAGATCCTGCACGACGGCGCGGGCCGACCGGCGCGGTTGTCGCTGCTGACGCAGAAGGGCAACACGTCGCTGGAGCGCGGCGCCGCGGTGATTCGCGCCAGCCTCGAGGCGGTCGGCGTGCAGGTAGACGTTGTCGCACTCGAGGCAGGCGCCGTCGTCGACCGCATCATGCGCGGCGACTACGACGCGGCGTATTTCAGGCTGCTCACGACAGACACCGACCCGGCCTTGAATCTCGATTTCTGGCTGAGCTCCGGCGGCGCGCATGTCTGGCATCCGGAACAGCGTGTCGCCGCCACGCCGTGGGAAGCCGAGATCGACGCGTTGATGGACAAGGTGGCGACAACGCTCGATCGCGATGGCCGGCGCCGGAGCTTCGCCCAGGTCCAGCAGATCATGGCGCGCGAAGTCGCTGCCTTGTGCTTCGCGTTTCCGCGTCACCGCATCGCGGTCAACTCGCGCGTCGCCGATGCCGCTCCGTCGCCGTTCCGTCCGCCGCTCCTCTGGAACCCGTCTGCTATCGGGCTGCGACCTGCGCCGTAACCCAGCGGCGCAATCCCCGCTCGCGGCCGGGCGCATGTAGAATCCCTGGCTGGTAGGACTGATGAGGGCCATCGGTCTCACGCACCCATGCGCATTGACATCAACTCCGATCTCGGCGAGTCCTTCGGCGCGTACTCGATCGGCCACGACGCCGGCCTGATGCACGCGATCACCTCGGCGAACGTCGCCGCGGGGTTTCACGCCGGCGATCCCTCGGTCCTGCGCGACACGATTCGGCTCGCGAAGGCGAACGGTGTCGCGGTCGGTGCGCATCCCGGCTTTCCCGATCTCGTGGGCTTCGGCCGCCGCGAGCTGAACGTGACGGCAAGGGAAGCAGAGGACATGGTGCTGTATCAGGTTGCCGCCGTCGCCGGCGTTGCCGCCGCCGAAGGTGTACGGGTCCAGCATGTCAAGCCCCACGGCGCGCTGTTCAACATGGCGGTGCGAAATGCCGAGCTGTCCGCGGCAATCGCGCGCGCGGTCGCGGCGTACGATCGCAACCTGATTCTGTTCGGTCTGCCCGGCTCGGAGATTCTCTCTGCCGGACGCGCGGCCGGATTGCGCGTCGCCGCCGAAGTGTTCGCCGACCGCGCCTACGAGCCCGACGGCGCGCTTGCGTCGCGCCGCAAGCCGGGATCGGTGATTCACGACGCGGACGCCGTTGTCGCGCGCGCCGTTCGCATGGTGAAGGAGCGCACGGTGGTCGCGATCGACGGATCGGTGGTCCCGCTCGAGGCCGACACCATCTGCGTGCACGGCGACACGCCGGGGTCCGACGCGCTCGCTGCACAAATCCGCGCCGGCCTCGAGGCGGCGGGCATCACCGTGAAAGCGATTGGCGCCTGACGCAATCCTGGTAGCGCGAAGGCTTTCGCCGGGCGTTCGACAAACGCGATAGGATCAGCGCCCTGTGGCTACTCCGCACCGCGTCACGGCCCGCCCCGAGCCCCCAGCCCCCGGCCCCGACACCTCTCTCTTCGGCTGGTGGCGCGATGCCGATACCGACGCGCGCCACGCCTTCGTCGCGGCATCGCTCGGGTGGATGCTCGATTCGTTCGACGTGATGCTCTACGCGATCGTGCTCGCGGCGCTGATTCAGGATCCCTCGATGCACCTGTCGTTCGAGGTCGCGGGGATTCTCGGATCAGTGACGCTCGTGTCCGCGGCGGCCGGTGGCATCGCCTTCGGCGTGCTGGCCGATCGCATCGGCCGCAAGCGCGCCCTGATGGCGGCCGTGCTCATCTACTCCGTGTTCACGGCCGCCTGCGGCTTCGCGCAGTCCGCGTTGCAACTTGCCGTATTCCGCATCCTGCTCGGCCTCGGTATGGGCGGCGAATGGGCGACTGGCGCGGCGCTGGTCTCCGAAACGTTTCCAGCGCGGCATCGCGGCAAGGCGCTGGCCTTCGTGCAGAGCTCGTGGGCGATCGGCTACGGCCTGGCGGCGCTCGTGAACCTGATCGTGATGCCGCTCTGGGGCTGGCGCGGCGTGTTCTTCGTCGGGGTCGTGCCCGCGCTCCTCACATTGTGGATTCAGCAGAACGTCAGGGAGCCGAAGATGTGGCTCGAGACGTCCTCGTCGCAACGCGGACGCATCGGCATGCTGTTCGCGCCGTCGATTGTCACGGTCACGGTGGCGATCACGCTGATGAACGCCTGCACTCTCTTCGGCTGGTGGGGCCTGAACAGCTGGGTGCCCGGCTATCTCGCGTTGTCGCCGTCGCGCGGCGGCATCGGCCTGTCCTCGTCGCTGATGTCGCTCTTCGTCATTGCGATGCAGGTAGGAATGTGGTTCGGCTACGTGAGCTTCGGCTACATCGCCGACGCGATTGGGCGCAAGCGGACCTATGTCGTCTACGTGATCGCGGCCAGCGTGCTGCTGCCGCTGTACGGCAACCTGCGGACGCCCGCGATCCTGCTCGCGCTCGGACCGCTGGTCGCCTTCTTCGGAACCGGCTATTACAGCGGCTTCGGCGCGCTGATCGTCGAGCTGTATCCCACCACCGTGCGCGCGACCGCCGCCGGCGTCTGCTACAACACGGGCCGCATCGCGAGCGCCGCAGCGCCGTTCGTGGTCGGCTCGCTCGCGAACACCCGCGGGTTCGGCGCGGCGTTCACGGTCGCCGGTGCGGCATTCCTGCTGGCCGCCGTCATGTGGATCTGGATTCCCGAAACCAGGAACGCGGAACTGACTTGACGGTGGCTTCGCCAGTCCACGGCGGAAAATCCGCCGCGGAGGCAGGAGGTCGACCTTGTCACGCACGCCTCGAGCAGCGCTCCTGATTCTGCTGGCGGCCACGGCGGCGGCCGCACAGTCACAACAGTCCGTCCAGGATGAGTACGCCGTCTACGAACTGCTGTCGCCTGAAACCGCGTCGTTCAAGACCACGTACGAGGTTGCGGTTACCACGCCCGGTGCGACTACTTTCTTCGATCGGGCCGGTAGCGGGCTGAGTTTCGTCGAAAGCCGGGACGACGCGGTCGTCGACCTCATGACGGGGGCACCGCTGAAGGTGGATCAGCGTCCCGACGGCTTGCAGATCCAGCTCGCTCGTCCCGTCCCGCCCGACGGCGGACAGGCTCGCCTGCGCATCGTCAAGACCTACAGAGACGCGACGAGTTATCGGCGCGAAGGCGACTCGATTGTGTTCGAGCGCGCGATTGGCATTGGCCGCGTCGCGTTCGTGCTGCCCGCCGGCTATCGACTGACCGACTGCAACGTGCCGTCGCAGGTGCTGGCCGAGACCGATGGGCGAATCCGAGTCAGCTTCATGCACCAGAGTCCGGGACCGGCGGCGCTCACGCTGAAGGGTGCGCGCGGCGCTCCGTCGGGCGATGCCGCGAGGCCGCGGCCGCTGACCGACGCGCGCAGCTGGGAGTCGCCGCCGTCACAAGGACCGACTGAGCGAGCGCGTCTCTCCGAGCGCGCGCATCAGGATCGCGACATCGTCTACTTCCTGCAGCAACCTGCGACGAGCGCGTTCAGCCTGTATCACGACTACACCGAATCGCGCGAAGGCGTCGACAAATACCTCAACGTCGTGCGGACGGGCAGCACCGTAACGAATCCGTCGGCGCGAATCCTCGATACCGGCGAAGCCCTGAAGGGCGAGATCCTCACCGGCGCGCAGATGAAGGCGGCAGGCATTGAAACAGACGGCGAGCAGGTGGCACCCGGCCAGCAGGTGGTCGTCACGCGCTTCGCTCCGGTCAGGAAAGGGCAGTCGGTGCGGCTGCGGCTGTCCGAAACGTATACGGCGCGACAAAGCTATCGCCTTGACGGTGACGAGTTCGTGTTCGAGCGCAGCCTGGGGCGTCCGCACAACTCCGTCGTGTTGCCAGCGGGCTGGTATCTGACCGCGTTGTCGATTCCGGCGGTGATCGGTCAGACGCCGGAAGGCCTCACACGTGTCGATTTTGTAAATGGCCGGGCCGATTCAATTGATGTGCTGCTGAAGGGGCGACGGTTGACCGGGGAACCGCGGTAAGCTTACGAGGAGGCCTGAGGAGCCACGGCACGTCTGCAGCACCGGCGGACCTGTCGGGATTGACACCGGAACCGCCCGCCGCACCGTGGCTCGTCAGGACGCCGT
>Ga0066903_100005372_pt1 | contig 11104 bp, 15 predicted proteins | sample PanSoiMetaGPlot1_FD_67491 | JGI IMG/M metagenome (GOLD analysis project Ga0066903, IMG submission 67491) | Tropical forest soil microbial communities from Panama analyzed to predict greenhouse gas emissions - Panama Soil - Plot 1 (version 2) | ecosystem: Environmental > Terrestrial > Soil >...
AAAGCCAGGGTCGTTGCAGTCGGCAGCAGCACGAGCGGCATCTTCCTTGCGAAAGACGTCCTTCCGCGGCTCGGCATCGCGGACAGGGTCAACGTCAAGACCACACCGCGCGGCGCAGGCGCAACGGCGATGGTGGCGGCGGGAGAAGCGGACATCGCGGTCTTGCCGGTGAGCGAAATCGTGCACGCGCCGGGGGTTGAACTCGCGGGCGTACTTGCGGAGGAGATCCAACTGAACCAGATCTTCGCAGCGGCGATCGTGGCAGGATCGAAGGAGGGCGATGCGGCGAAGCGACTGATCGCGTTCCTCGCGTCCGAGCGCGCATCCGGGCCGATCAGGAGCAGCGGGATGGAGCCGCTCGGGAAACGCCGCCCGGAGTGATGCGAACCGACCGCCCAACTATGTGCTGCAGCCGACGCGCCGGAACGCGCTAGATCCCCACGTCTTCTATTTGGGATGCGAACGTTAGGCGTCTTGTTTCACCATTGGAGGATTGCACTATGTCCACTCCCGAAGCACCTCGTCCGCCCTTGCCGCCATTCGACTCTCAGACCGCTGCGCAGAAGGTTCGGATGGCCGAAGATGCCTGGAACACTCGCGATCCTCAGCGCGTTGCGTTGGCCTACACACCCGACAGTGTCTGGCGCAACCGCTCGGAGTTTCTAATCGGCAGAGAAGCCATTCAACAGTTCCTCACTCGGAAATGGGCCAAGGAGCTTGACTACCGCCTGATAAAGGAACTCTGGGCATGTCAGGGCAACCGCATCGCCGTTCGCTTCGCCTACGAGTGGCACGATGACTCCGGGAACTGGTTTCGATCCTACGGCAACGAGAACTGGGAATTCGACGACCGAGGCTTCATGAAGCGACGGATCGCCAGCATCAATGACCTGCCCATCGCCGCTGCCGACAGGAAATACCGCTGGCCGCTTGGGAGACGTCCCGACGATCACCCCGGACTCTCGGACCTTGGGCTGTGACGCCTAACGGTCGTGAAAGTGATGTGGTTTGATGAAAGGCATGATGTTCGCGATCAAAGCCGAGGTTAGCGATCCGAAGTCAGAGACGTTCGTGTTCAGCGAGCAAAAGACGATGTATGGTGGCAAGCACATCGCCAAGGGCGATACGATTTTCATCTTCGCGAGCGAAAACGAAGGTGGGCCAGGTCTTGTCGCTAGCGGCCTCGTCACCTCGGCCAGCGCGATTGCAAAGAAGTTCGGGATCGCCCGGCAAACGCCGCGCGTGAGCATCACCGTCAGGCGAGCTGCGCTCGCGAAGCGGAGGCTCGGGCGCGGCGAGCTCAAGCGCTTTTCCGTCTGGAACGACGGTCAACCCGAGACCGAGCTCAACTTCAAGTTCTATCGGCAAGCAACGAACAAGATCGCGGGCATCTCGGATGAGGCGGCGGCATTCCTCCGCGGATTCTTCTAGCGTGGGCGTGACATGCTGGAGCGTGACCTGATGAGAATGAATCGTCTCATACCGATGCTGCCCGTGAAGAGCATGGCAGCGAGCCTTGCGTTCTATCAGAAGCTCGGATTCAGTATCGAGCGAAGGAATGATGAGTGGGGTTGGGCGATGCTTTGCTTTGACGAGTGTCGTCTGATGGTAGATCAATCGATCAACCGTGATCGGGATGCGCCGCGTCAGTCCGTCCTTTACTTGTATCCCGAAAACATAGTGGAGTATCACCAGCAGATACGGAAGCAGGGACTGGCCATCCCAGACTTGGATGCAACTTTTTACGGCATGACCGAGTTTCGCCTCGATGACCCAGACGGCAATCGGTTGTGGATCGGTCAGAACACATCGACCGGAGCCTAGTAACCTCTTGTAGCGTGCTATGCGCGCACAAGCCGCCCCACGGACCAACGACGCGGAGGCCCCGATGACGACCGCGCGGACCATGTGCCCGATGAACTGCCATCCGACGCTGTGCGGCATGCTGGTCGACATCGTGGACGGCAAGGTCGTCGGTGTGCGGGGCGACCCGGACAACCCCGACAGCCGCGGCTTCCTCTGCATCCGCGGCCAGGCCGCGCGGGAGATTCTCGACAACCCGGCGCGCTTGCTGCACCCCCTGGTGCGCGACCGGCGGGAGGATCACTTCCGCCGCGCCACCTGGGACGAGGCGCTTGACCGCATCGCCGGGGCTTTGGCTGCTGAACCGCCGCAGGCCACCGCGATCTGGCCCGGACACGGGACCTTCACCACCAACTACGGAACGCGCCTCAGTGCCCAGCTGTTCGCGCGCTTCGCCAACTTCCACGGTAGCCAGTTCTTCAGCCCCACGATGATCTGCTGGGGGTTGGGCGCCTTCGGGCTGGCGCTGACCGGCATGCTCGAGACCCACACCAAGGAGGACATGGGCGCGCACTCGCGACTGATCCTCCTGTGGGGCGCCAACTTCGCCAGCCAGCCCAACACAGCGCGCCATCTCAACGCAGCCCGGGCCCGCGGCGCGCAGGTTGTGGCAGTCGACGTGCGCCAGACCGAAGCCACGGCCAAGGCCGATGAGGTGCTGCTCTTGCGGCCGGGCACGGACGCGGCGCTCGCGCTTGCCCTGATGCACGTGATCTGCGCCGAGCGCCTGTTCGATGCGGCGTTCGTCGAGAAGTACACCGTCGGTTTCGAGGCGCTCGACAAGCTCGTGCGCGGCCATTCGCCGCAATGGGCGGCCGAGGTCACCGGGATCGCGGCCGAGCGCATCGCCGCGCTGGCGCGGCGCTACGCGACCACGAGACCCGCCACGATCGTGCTCGGCGGCAGTTCGATGCACAAGGGCGACAACGGCTGGCAGGCTTCGCGCGCTATTGCCTGCCTGCCGGGGTTGACCGGCAACGTCGGCATTCCGGGCGCTGGCTTCGGCCCGCGCCACGGCGGCGCGGCGCATGGTCGGGGGCTGGCAAGCATCATCGAGCCGGAGCGCCGCAAGCCGGGCACGGCGCTGCCCAACCAGATGGCGACGGTGATCGAGGCCCTGGGCGACGGGCGGGTCGTCAACCTTCTGCTCATGGGCACCAACATGCTGTCTTCGTTCGCCGACGCCACGCGGGTCGCCGAAGGGCTGGCGCGAACGCGTCTCGTGGTGAGTTACGACCTTTTTCTCAACGAGACGGCGACGCGCTTTGCCGATGTCGTGCTGCCGGCCACCGCCTGGCTGGAGGAACTCGGCTGCAAGTCCGCTTTCACGCACCTGTACCTGATGGAACCCGCGCTGGCGCCGGCGGGGGAGGCGCGCCCGGCCACCTGGGTGATGCGTGAACTGGCCACCCGCCTGGGGCTGCAGGGCTTCTTTCCCTGGGCCTCCGACGAAGCGCTGCTCGACGCCATCCTCGACCATCCGGCCACCGGGCACGCGACGGTGGCGTCGCTGCGTGCGCAAGGCGGCATCGGCGAGCTCCGGGTGTCGCACGTCGCCAATCCCAGGCTTCAGTTCGAGACGCCCTCGCGCAAGATCGAGTTCTACTCCGAGGACGCGGCGCGACTGGGCCTCCCAGCGTTGCCCGAATGGCAAGTGCCGCGGGAGCTGACCGCCGACGTCCGCTATCCGCTGACGCTCACGCAGGGCCGCACGCTCGTGCACTTCCACGGCTTTTACAACAACGGCCGTGAGCTACCGACGCTCGCCCGCCGCGAACCGGAGCCGCGGGTGTGGATCTCGATCGCTGACGCCGCCGCGCGCGGGCTCGCGGACGGCGCTGCGATCCGGGTCTACAACGCGCGCGGCGAATTCCCGGCGCGCGCCCATGTCACGGACCGCATTCCCGCCGGCACGCTCTGGCTGCGCGACGGTTGGCCCGGCCTCAATGCCCTGACCGATAGCGCGCCGGTCCTGCCCGATGCCGCGGCCGACCGCTTCGCGTTCTCCGCCGGACAGTCGACCTTTCATGCGCGCGTGGAGGTCGCTGCGGCGTTAGGCCCGGCGGAAGCATGCACCGGTCCGGGGTGAGCCCTCCCGCCAGACGTCGCTCGTTGCGCGAGTGGATCGGGCCCGGGGTCATCACCGGGGCCGCTGACGACGACCCGAGCGGAATCGCCACCTATTCCCAGGCGGGTGCTCAGTTTGGTACCTCGTTGCTGTGGACTACCGCATTTACCACGCCACTCATGATCGGCATCCAGCTCGCGTCCGCCCGCGTTGGCTGGGTGACCGGGCGTGGTCTTGGTGCGAACCTCCTGGCCGCATTCCCCCGGGGGGTCGCGGTGACCCTCGTGCTCTTGCTCATCGTCGCCAACACGATCAACATCGCCGCCGATCTCGCTGCGATGGGCGATGCGCTCCAGCTCCTCATTGGCGGCCCGCAGCATCTCTACTCCGGCGCGTTCGGCGTACTATCCGTCGCCCTGACAGTGCTCTTCCCGTATCGGCGGTACACGCGTTACCTCAAGTGGCTGACCTTGTCGCTGCTCGCCTACGTCGCGGTCGTGCTCTCCGTTCACGTTCCTTGGGAGGAGGCGATCCGCAGCCTTGTGGTACCAAGGTTCGAGTGGAGCGCGGCCTACTGGATGCTGGTCGTTGCCGTGCTCGGGACTACGATCAGCCCGTATCTTTTCTTCTGGCAGGCGGCGCAGGAAGTCGAAGGTCTGCGCGCAACGCCCGACGCCGCCGCTTTGCGCTCGAATCCCGTGTTCGTCGCCGAGCACCTGTACCGCATCAAGCTCGACACGATCCTCGGGATGGTGTTCTCGAACGTCGTCGCGTTCGCGATCATGCTTAGCGCCGCAGTCACCCTCTTTGAGAACGGGGTCACCCAGATCGGCACGTCCGCCCAGGCGGCCGAGGCGCTGCGCCCGATCGCGGGCGACTTTGCGTTCGCGCTGTTCGCTCTCGGGATCGTCGGGACCGGCATGCTGGCCGTGCCCGTGCTCGCGGGGTCTGCCGCCTACGCGGCGGCCGATTTGCTGCGCGTTCCGGCGAGCATCGAGCGCAAAGTCACCGAGGCGCGCGAGTTCTACGCGATCATCGCCGTGGCGACAGCTGCCGGCGCGGCACTGGACTTCACGCCGATCGACCCGATACGCGCGCTCGTTGCGAGCGCAGTCGTGAACGGGATCATCGCGGTCCCGATCATGGCGGCGCTGATGATCGTGGCGAGCCGCGAATCGATCATGGGCGAGCTGCGAATCGGGATACGGACTCGCATCCTCGGCTGGGCCGCCACCGCCGTCATCGCCGGGGCGGGCGTAGCAATGCTGGCATCGCTAGCAGCCTGAGGCCGAGGGGCGTTAGGCATCTCCTGCGGAGGACAAGCACGTGACAGTATCTGCCTCGAGCGGCATCGTGAGCATCCGTAGCCCGCATCCCTTTGCAGACACGGTGCAACGCTTACTCGCTGCGTTCGCCAGCCACGGCCTCAAGGTGTTCGCGACAATCGATCAAAGGGCCGAGGCCGCCGGAGTGGGTCTGACGATGCCGCCGACTACATTGGTAATTTTTGGCAACCCCAAAGCTGGTACGGCGCTAATGTTGGAGCAACCTCTCTCGGCACTCGATTTGCCACTCAAGGCCCTCGTGACGGAAGCTACGCCGGGCGAAGTCATCGTGAGCTTCAATGCTGCGGCGTATATCCTCCAGCGCCATTCGCTCTCTGCCGACCTAGCGAACAATCTTGCGCCCGCGGAGCGCCTGATCGCGGGCGCTATCACCAGTTGAGCGTCGAGACACCGCGGTCCTGGTCATGCTGCGCGCACGGACGGTCGACGGGTCACGAGTGATACGCTTCTCGGCCGCCGCCCAAGCGCAGCGTTCGGCCCCGAGAGGTCTCGCGGCCAGGGTCTCCTGAACTCGCCAAAAGAGGGCTGTCGAAATCGCGCTCGCCCGTTCGACTACGGGGTGCCATTCCCGGCGCTAGCAATCGAAAGGAGAACCGATTATGCCCAGTACCATCCGCCTTCACCGTGTCCTCCGGGCTACGCCCGAGCGCGTCTATCGCGCGTTCCTTGATCCGGACGCGATGGTCAAGTGGCTGCCGCCAAACGGGTTCACCGGCAAGGTTCACCAGATGGACGCCCGGGTTGGTGGCTCTCACAAGATGTCGTTCACGAACTTCACCACGGGCAAGAGCCACTCTTTCGGCGGGGAGTATCTCGAGTTGGCGCCCCACGAACGAATTCGCTACACCGACAAGTTCGACGATCCGAATCTACCCGGCGCAATGCAGGTGACCATCACCCTCAAGAAGGTGTCCTGTGGGACCGAGCTGAACATCTCTCATGAAGGCGTCCCCGATGTCATTCCGGCCGAGGCTTGCTATCTCGGCTGGCAAGAGTCGCTCGCGCTGCTCGCGAAACTGGTCGAGGCGGAGATTCCGGATGGGGCATGAAGCCATGGAGGTTGGCGCGTAACGGGGCGCTCCGGCGCTCCATGTGGCGCGCCGCGCAACGGCGACGTTAGGATCATCCCCATGGGAGACGTGAACCAGCTCACTTACCTGAAGCGCTTCATGCCGTCCGTTTCAGGGCCGGTACTGGAGATCGGCAGCAAGGATTACGGGAGCACTGCCAGTTTCCGCGAGTTCTATTCGGGCCGCGAGTACATCGGGATCGACATGGAGCCCGGAAAGAATGTCGACCTAGTAGTGGATCTGACCAAAGGCACCGCCGGGCTGCAGAAGGACCATTTTGCGCTCGGTATCTGCTGCTCGGTTTTGGAACATGTCCGGAAGCCCTGGGTATTCGCGGAGCATCTCACGACCGTGGTTCGCACCGGCGGCGCGTTGTACATGTCGGTCCCTTGGGTCTGGCGCTACCACGCCTATCCGGACGACTACTTCCGGTTCTCATGGCGGGGCGTCATGGAGCTGTTTCCCGAGTTTGCCTGGACCAGGATCTGCTACTCGACCAATGTGCCGAACGAGTTCGTCGACATCGTTCCAGACAATGCCGGCGTAGATAACAGCATGGCAGCCTTCGCCGAGACGCCCGCCGGGACGCGGAAGTATCTGCCGTACTTGATGGTCAACATGCTGGGCTATAAGAACGTGGCAGGGGCGTGAGATGCGCGGCTTGCGTGGGCTGTTGATTGATGTCGTTGCGCGCCGAACGCGTGCGGTCACCAACGGAAGGAGACGTCGACGATGGCAGTGAGGATTGAAAAAGACGGACCGGTGTGGACAGTCATTCACGACCGTCCCGAAACCCGTAACGCCATGGACCCCGAAAGCGCGGATGCGCTGACGCGTGCTTTTCTCGAATTCGACGCCGATCGCGACGCTTCGGTCGCCGTCTTCTACGGGGCGGGCGGCGCGTTTTGCTCGGGCTGGGATCTCAAGTACGTCAGTACGCTCGCGGCTGATTATCCGCTCGGTGAGCTGGATATCCCCCCGGCCCGGCCGCGCGGCAATGGCGGCGAAATTCCGCGTGGCCCGCTGGGGCCCTCGCGGCTTGAGCTGGATAAGCCGGTCATCGCAGCAATCGAGGGACCTGCCGTCGCCGGTGGTATGGAACTCGCGTTATGGTGCGATTTTCGAGTGATGGCAGAAGAATCGTACCTCGGCGTCTATTGCCGCCGTTGGGGAGTACCGCTGATTGACGGCGGAACCGTGCGGTTGCCCCGGATCGTCGGCCAGGGTCGCGCACTGGAGATCATTCTCACCGGGCGAAAGGTGCCAGCGGAGGAGTGCTTGAGCATCGGCTTGTGCGAATACGTCACCCCCAAGGGCCGCGCCCGCGAGAAGGCAGATGAGCTGGCGCGGGAGATCGCGCGCTTCCCGCAGGCGTGCGTGCGCGCCGATCGACGCTCCGCGATCAAGAGTCACGGGCTCAGCGTGCGCGAGGCGTTGATCCAGGAGTGGTACAACGGGCGCGAGGCGCTGATCAAGGACGGCGTATCGGGCGCGAGCCGCTTCAAGGACGGCCTCGGTCGGCATGGCGACTTCGCCAAGATCCGGTGATCGACAGCAAGAAGGCGTTCCGGGTGGTCCCAGAGGGCCAGAACCTCGGGCGTCACGAGCGACACGGACCCCGCGAACCTTCTCCGGGCTTGGGAGATTTTGATGGAAACCCTCAGCATCCTGAAGCGCGAAATCAAGGCGCTCGCGTTCGACCAGTACGGGACCATCGTCGACATGCAGAACGGGCTCGCCGAGGCCGTCGCTCCCTTCCTGAAACGGAAGGGCTGGGCCGGCGAGCCGAACAGCTTCGTCACCTGGTGGCGCCGCACGCACTTCGAGAATTCGATGATCGACGCGCTTTGCGATCGCGGGCACGCGCCTTACCGGCAGATCGGGCATCGCGCCGTTTCTTACGTCATGGACCGGTGCGGCATCAGCTATAGCCAAGACGAGGTTCGCTCGCTCGTCAGCGAGATCGAGAAGCTGAAGCCGTTTCCCGACGTCGTCGCCGCGCTGGACAAGCTTCAGTCCAGGGGATACAAGCTTGCGATCCTCTCGAACGGCGACCGCGACATGCTGAAGGCCGCGGGACCGCACATCGGTTTCACGTTCGATCATGTCGTTTCGGTGCAGGAAGCCGGCTATTTCAAGCCGCATTGGAAGGCGTACGCGAAGGCCGCGGAGATCCTCGGCGAGGACCGATCCAGCATCCTGTTCGTCGCCAATCACGCCTTCGACTGCATCGGCGCGAAATCCTACGGCATGCGGACGGCGTTCATCGACCGGCGCAAGCGGCCGTTCGGCGAGACGCCGCATCAACCGGACCTCATCGTAGCCGACTTCACCGAGCTCGCCGCCGCGCTCGCGTGAACACCGCGCCGTCGCGCAAGGCTCTCGGAATTCGCGAGGCAAGACCGTGCTGAAGACATACCGTGGCAGCTGTCACTGTGGGGCGGTGAGGTTCGAGGCCGACATCGACCTCACCCAAAGCACTTTCCGCTGCAACTGCTCGATCTGCAAGCGAACGCGTTTCTGGGCGGCGGTGGCAAAGCCGGATGGCTTCCGCCTGCTGGCGGGCGAGGCCGATCTTACTCAGTATCGGTTCAACACCGAGAAGAATCACCACTACTTCTGCGAGCGCTGCGGTGTTCGCACCTTTGGCATCGGCAACGAGACTCCGATCGGGAGGATGTACGGAGTCAATGTGGGGTGCCTGGAAGGCGTCTCTGACGAAGAGCTGTCCCGGATTCCCATCGCGTACGTCGACGGTCGCAATGACCGATGGCAGGACGCTCCAGAATTCTTCGGTCATTTGTGAGAGCTGAGGATTCGTGCATGGACCGCGATACCGCTGAAAAGCTTGTTGCGATTTACCACCGCCTCGACAATTGCCTGAACGAGGCGACGGCGCTCATCGGGACGATCCCGGATGCTGAAGAGCAGCGCCGTTTCCGGCGCCCGGTGGGCGAGATGATGCAATCAGCGTGGGCCGACCTCATGTTGCCGATCTTTCGTGAATTCCCCGATCTCGATCCGGATGAGACGCGGTAGCCGCCCATGGACCTAAGACTGCTCGCAACCGTGTTCGGTACCGTGTTCCTGGCGGAGCTCGGAGACAAGACCCAGCTCGCAACGCTGCTCTTCGCCGCGCGCGAAAGATCCAGCTTGGTAACGGTGTTCGTGGCCGCTTCGTTGGCCCTCGTGGCGACCACCGCCATCGGCGTGCTCGCCGGGGCGGCGATCTCGAGCTATGTCCAGCCGAAGTACCTCAGCTACGCCGCCGGGGTCGGTTTCATTGTTATCGGAGCCTGGACCATATGGCAGGCTTGAGCGCTGCCCGCCTGGCCACGACACGAGGAGAACTGCATGAGACGAAACGCGCGTTACTCGATCAAAAGAATCTCGCTCGCGACCATCTTGCTGAGCGCGGTGAATGTGGCGCTGGCGCAGCAAGGTCCTCCGGCCAGTCCGGTCAAGCGCACGGAGCTACTGAAGCAAGTCCTTCCCGCCGGAAATTTCCGCAACGTCCAAGCGGTGGTGATCGAGCTCCCGCCGGGAGCAGGTGCTCCGACCCATCGCCACGACGTTGCGGTGCTGGCGTACGTCATCGAAGGCGCGGTCGAGAATCAGTTTGACGGCGGGCCAGTGCAAGCCCACAAGCTGGGAGACAGTTGGTGGGAGGCCCCCGGTACGGTGCATAACGTGGCGCGGAATGCGAGCAAGACCGAGCGCGCTCGCCTACTGGTCGTCTACATCGGAGAAGACGGCAAGACGCCCACGGTGCCACTGAAGTAGCGTCGCTTGCGATGCGCTGGTCGGATTGTGTCAACATCCGCGGATGAAATCGCTGCTGCGCGCGTTTCCGCTCATTCACGGGGTGATGGCCGTTGCGTTTGCCTGTGCCGCGGTCATGCTCGTTGTCATCGCGGCCAAAGTCGGCGCGGACGCCTTCGTCGAAGGCCTGACCCGCACCGCGGCACAGCAGATCATCGAAGCAGTCGGGCTTCTCGCTGCAGCCGTCGTAGCGCTGCAAATCGCGCAAACCATCACCGAGGAGGAAGTGGTTCGCACCGCCCATGTAAGCGGGCCGACGAGGGTACGTCGGTTCCTGTCCAGGTTTCTCGTCGTGGTTGTGGTTGCACTCGCCATCGAGGGTCTGGTGGCAACGTTCCGGGCAGCCAACGAGGACCCCGCACACCTGCTTCATGCCGCGGCCATGGTGTTCGCGGCCGGCGCATTGCTCGCCGGCTGGGGCGTCTTCATCCGCCTGAACCGCTACGCCGAAGAGCTCGAACCGGAAGCGATGCAGGAGGCGAAGCGTGAGGACAAGAAGCTCAAATAGGTATCACCGTCCGCCTCAAGATCGAGCGACATTCCTGGACCCGGTCGGCACACCCGTGGGGTTATCGTGCCGCCGGACGTGGAACGATTTCCCAACGGCGCGCTGCAGGAGCCACTGCACATTAAGTGAATTGGCACCGATGGTTGCTAACCAGCTCGCTTGAGCGGACACGCCGACAGCGTCAGCGCTCGCTCAAAGCCGCGCGGTGCGCCGCCCGACAACGGCGTTAGAGGCCAAAGGAGGACCGTCGCATGCGCACCACCGCCTGGTACTCCCAGTTTGCCAAGGCTGCAGCCCGCTTTTGCGGTAAGCCGAGAGTGTTCGTATTCGCGGTTCTTGTAGTCATTGCGTGGATGGTCACGGGGCCGATATTTCATTTCAGCGATACGTGGCAGCTCGTCATCAACACGGGCACGACCATCGTCAC
>Ga0066903_100005373_pt1 | contig 11104 bp, 10 predicted proteins | sample PanSoiMetaGPlot1_FD_67491 | JGI IMG/M metagenome (GOLD analysis project Ga0066903, IMG submission 67491) | Tropical forest soil microbial communities from Panama analyzed to predict greenhouse gas emissions - Panama Soil - Plot 1 (version 2) | ecosystem: Environmental > Terrestrial > Soil >...
ATAGTGATCAAACGCCGGTCCCCCCACCGCGCCCAGGACCACCGCTTGCGAGCCAAGGCATGCATCGATCGTCGATTGTGGCAGTGGATTCCCGAATTTTGTAAGCGCCGTTCCACCAACTTCCTCTTCGTCGAGTTCAAGCTGGTGCCCAAACTGTTCCGATATCTGCTCCAGCACACGAATTGCTTGCGCAACGACCTCGGGACCAATCCCGTCCCCCGGCAAAGATGTCACTCGTAGCTGCATCGACCCTCGCCTTCAGGCTTGAAGAATACAGGAAAAGCATGAAGACTCTGAGCAAATCTGATCTTGAAACAGACTTCCTTGCGCCCAGCACGACATGCGGAATGGCAACGGAGGTGAGCGCCGGTCTGACCTTCACCAACCTTCCCTATCAGCCGACGGCCAGGAGCAGCCTACGCCACCATGCTGAGGTTCATCCCTCGGGTCGAAATGACTGACAAGGATCAAATCAAATTCGTCAGAATACGAGTCGCCTGAAAGACCAGCTGGCAGATTTGGGCTATTTCCGTCTCGCCATGTGTGGCGCAAGCTTCATGATTGGGTGATGGAGCTTGAAAGGGCGCATTTGCGGAATCAGGCAGCACACGACTGCATAGGCGCGCAGTTGGAAGAAGCGGCCGCTACCTACAGTCAGGCGTCGGATATGTTTGAGAGAACCAAGGTAACGCCGGATAGATTCCAGGCACGGCCTACATCGGGAAAGACCAGCGTCCCCAGAGGGCGGTTTTCTTTCGCGAAAAGGTGTCTCGGCGACCGATTCTGTTCGACCCGATCAGATTCAAAAAAGCGGCAGCGATCGGTTTGGAGAGGCTTCCACCCATCTACCGCCGGCCCTAGCTGAATGGCCTTCCTGCTCTCCGGAGACTACACACCCCAAAGGTAATCTTCTTGCTCGCCATGATGCTCGGCGAAAGCTACAGGCAAGCTTCCGTGGCTGCCGGCACCGGTCACGGCCGCGGGAAACGGCGTTGGCGGAATCTCGTGGTTCGCGCCGACAACAGCCGAAGTCACTCGCGCAAACGGTGTTGTCTCCGATGCGGGCGGAATCCGCATACTCCGGACTTCCTGAATCAACTCCAACAAGTGACTATCCTGTACTTTCTTGATGCGATCCGCCAGGATGACGAACTTGCGGTACACGTCGTCGAGTTCACGGCGATCAAACTGGTGGCCCAGTTGTTCGCAGCGCATCGCCAGGGCATGGCGTCCGGAGTGTTTGCCCAGCACCAGCTTGGAATCCGGCACACCAACCGACTGTGGCGTCATGATCTCGTACGTGAGTGGGTTCTTCAAGACTCCATCCTGATGAATACCCGCTTCATGCGCGAAAGCGTTGCGTCCTGTAATCGCCTTGTTCGGCTGTACCGGAACGCGCGTGATATCGGCCAGCATCTGGCTGGAAGGATAAATCTGTTCGCTCAACACGCCAGTCTCATATGGATAGCGGTCCGGACGTACTCGCATCGCCATGACGATCTCTTCCAGCGAAGCGTTGCCCGCGCGCTCTCCGATGCCGTTGATTGTGCATTCGACCTGACGTGCGCCCGCCTGCACTCCGGCCAGCGAATTGGCTACCGCCAATCCCAGATCGTTGTGGCAGTGAGTCGAAATCGTGACCTTCTCGATGCCGGGAACCGTTTCACGCAGAACGCGCAATATACGCGCGTATTCCTCGGGCATCGTGTAGCCGACCGTGTCGGGGATGTTGACGGTGGTGGCTCCCGCCCCGACAACCGCTTCCACGACTTTGCAGAGAAACTCACGGTCCGTGCGCGTCGCATCTTCGGGCGAGAACTCCACGTCAGCGCACAGAGCCTTGGCTCGCCGCACCGATTCCCGCGCTTGTTCAAGACACTGCTCGCGCGAAATCCGCAGTTTGTATTTGAGGTGAATATCTGACGTAGCCAGGAATACGTGAATCCGGGGCCGCTCTGCATTCTGCAATGCCTGGAACGCACGCTCGATATCTCCAGGACAAGCCCGCGCCAGAGCCGCGATCACCGGCCTGCGCACCGACGCCGAAATCGCCTGAACCGCTTCGAAGTCACCATCGGAAGCGATCGGGAATCCGGCTTCGATCACGTCCACACCAAGACGCTCGAGCTGCCGTGCTAGCCTCAGCTTCTCCTGCACGTTCATGCTGCAGCCCGGCGATTGCTCGCCATCTCGAAGTGTGGTGTCGAAAATCGTAATCCGCGGCCGATCCATAGTCCGATCCCTCCGGAGGATGAGTCTTTACTTTACGAATCGGCACGTGTAAAGAAAAGTTTATTATGTTTTAAACAAAATTAGATATTATGATACTATAAGTGTTGTTAATGGTTGTATCAACAATCATCAAGATGTGGTAGGGTTTGGCGAAATGCTGACCGTAGTACGCCCATTCGCTTCAGCGATACCTTACACGGTTCGGCCCTGAAGAGCCCCTTTAGGGGCTAAGTTGGTAGCGCCGCCGGTTTGAGACTGCCACAGGAACTTCACACCATGGACCTGTCTCAGCTAGAAGTGTTCCTCACCGTCGCTCGCGAACACAAATTCTCGCGCGCCGCCGAGAAGCTCTATCGCACCCAGTCGGCGGTGAGCCAGACCGTACGCAAGCTGGAGCAGGAAATCGGCGAACCCCTGTTCGATCGTTCCTCGCGCGAGGGCGTTCTGACCGACGCCGGAAAAGTACTGGAGGAGTATGCCGAGAAACTTCTCAACCTGCGCGAGGATGCGCAAGGTGCTCTGGCCGACCTGCGCGAACTGCAAAAAGGAAAGCTGGCAATTGCCGCCAACGAATTCACGGCCCTGTACTTGCTGCCGGTGCTGACGGAATTTCGCCGCCGCCATCCCATGATTCGCATCACCGTGCAGCGCGCATTAGGCAGCCACATTCCCGATGACATTCTGAAACACAACGTGGAGTTCGGCGTTCTTTCCTATAACCCGCAAGAGCCTCTCATTCAGTCGACGATCGTCTATCTGGATCAACTCGTGCTGGTCGTGCCGCCCGGCCATCCTTTGGCATCCGCAGACGAAATCAGCATCCGCCAATTGGCAACCGAGTCTTTCGTTGCCCATATTGTCGCCTCACCCTATCGCGACAAGGTCATCGAGGCCTTTCGCCAGCACAAGACCCCATTGCACATGGACGTCGAGCTGCCCACGCTGCAGGCCATCAAGCGCTTTGTGGCCATGGGAAATGGAGTTGCCTTAGTGCCCGAGATTAGCGTGGAGAACGAGATCGCCCGCGGAGAGCTCCTTCGTATCGGGGTACGCGAGCTGCACTTCGAACGGCAGCTTCGGCTTGTTTCCCGGCACGATTCGACCCTGTCGCACGCGGGACGCGCCTTTCTGAAAGTTGCCGAGCAGCTTGCGAAGGAGCGCGGGGGCCGCTATCTCTTTGAGGCTGAACGCTAGTTATGGGCCGGAGGCGTGATCAGGCCGAACAAAGGGTTTCGTGGCGCATCGCGGCCGTCGCCTCGGCGAGGGTGTCATAGGTATCAAACACGGAGGCAAGGTTCGTAAATTCGAGCAGGCTGCGCACCTGCGGACGAAGTCCGGCGAATTTCAAGGAGTGCCCGGCGGCTTCGGCCCACATGTGCAGGAGCACCAGCTCACCCAGCGCGGCGCTGTCAACAGATTCCACCTGGCCCAGGTCGACGATCAGACGCCCCACGGCGGGCAGGACATCGGCGACAACCGTCGTGAGTGCCCGCGAATCGCGCCCGAAAACGATGCGCCCCTTGCAGTGCACAACCACGCTGCCTCCATGCTGCGGCCGGATATCAAGCTTCAATCCCTTCCCCTGCTTTGACCACGCACGGTGGCCCGATGAACCCTGAACGCCATCTGGTTTTTCGAGTTTCATGCCACTAACGTAATTGGGTAGATCACCGCGGGTGGTTGCAGAAAAATGAAAATCTCGTTAATTCAATCGATACTGGTTCCAGAACTGAACTGTGGAAGTGGCAAACTGGAAAGGAATTGCAAATCATACTTTCTCTTCATTCTGGTTGCCTTCGTTGCGCTCTCGGGCTGTAAACGCACGCCAAGGCAGGAAGAAAACGACGCACCTTCGGCGTTGGATCACGTAAGGCAGTCTGCTCGTGTAAATCCGCAGCCGGTCGCGCACGGGCTGACGCAACTACAGAGATACGTGAAGTTCCCTTTCGAAGTACCGGCGCACGTGATCTCGCCCCGTGTCACAGGTGAATTTACATCCTTCATCCAGGGTCCCGGTGGCGCCCACATCAGCGATGAGTCCGCCGATGTCGAACTGATGATCATGACCGAAGAGCAGTTCGAGGCTTTCGAGAAGAAAACGAGCGCCGAATCGGTGTACGCGATCGAACCGTCGCACGCCGATGCCGTCAGTATCATCCTGCCAACGACGGAGGATGCTCCGGTGCACTACTACGCGGTGTTTCGCCGCGCGAAGGATGGCAAAAACACGATCTGGCTGAACGCCACCCTGACCGCGGAGTTCGGCTCCTCGTAGACGCCCAGCGAGTCTTCCGCGCTACTTCCGACGGGAGGATTCTCCGGGCGCAGCAATGGGCCTCCGCAATGGCACGATCGCACCCTTCGCAGGATCCGCGGCCGCCGTGGCCCGGGTGAGTACTTCACGCTGGATGTACTGCACGAACTCCTGAATTTGGCGTTGCATCTCCTCCATGCGCTCACGCATTTGCAGGATGATGGCGATTCCGGAGATGTTGACGCTGAGATCCCGCGCCAGGGTCAAGATGAACTCCAGCCGCTGCAGGTCCTCGTCGGTATACAGCCGGGTGTTGCCGTCGGTCCGGCTCGGCTTGAGCAACCCCTCCCGTTCATAGAGTCGCAGCGTTTGGGGATGAATGTCATACATTTCGGCTACGGCCGAGATCATGTACGCGCCCTTGGATTTGCGCTTGGTCATCTGGGAATAATGTACAACAGGCGTGTCTGGTTAGGATGGGTTGCAGGTGTCGGCACAGGCCAGGGTGACGCTAGGAGTGGCGACACCGATCGAATGCCCCACAGGGAACGTTTGTGCATGTCGATTTGTATTTACTGAATTGCATGTTGTACCGACCGAACACCATCGCGGACTATGCCTTAGCGGTGTTCTGACGTCCGGCTCTTGCGTGCCGAGAGGTTTGCAGGGGGCCGCCCCCAGGTGCGGCTACATCCCTTCCAGAATCCCGGACGCTCGGCACTTTCGGGGTGCCGAGTGATTGCATAAGGCCCTGTATCTCTGGAAAAATAGAGCCGGGTTCTTTCCCATGTCTCAAATAGGAAGTTTTGCGCTCCTGTTGGCGCTGGGGCTCAGTGCGTATTCATTCCTGGCAGGCATGCTGGGGCTATTCGGAGGCGACGCAGGCTCTTTGCGCCTGGGAGAAACGGCTCGCCGAGCTGGAATTGCGACGTTCGGCGCCGTGCTTCTGGCGTCGATGGTATTGGTCACTGCCGCATTCAAAGACGATTTCTCGATCGCCTACATCCTCCATCACAGCAATCGTGACCTCCCAATCGCTTACAAGTTTGCCGTGCTTTGGTCAGGGCAGGAAGGTTCGCTGCTGTTCTGGTCGCTGCTGCTCGCCGGATACGGGTTCGTTTTGCGTCTTCGTTACAAGACCGACCAGCGGCTGTTCGCCTATGCCTCGGTCGTAATTGCGGCGGTGCAGGTTTTCTTTCTGATGCTGCTTAATTTTGCAGCGCACCCGTTCGGCATGGTTGCCGGAACCATTCCTCCGGACGGCAACGGATTGAACCCTCTGCTGCAATATCCGGAGATGGTCATCCATCCTCCGATGCTCTACCTGGGGTACGTGGGCTTCACTATCCCGTTTGCCTTCGCGCTAGGGGCGCTGATCATGCGTTATCCGGGCGAGAAATGGATTCAAATCACGCGCCGCTGGACCATGGTCACGTGGGGATTCCTGACCATTGGAATTTTTCTTGGCATGCATTGGGCCTATTACGTCCTGGGATGGGGCGGCTATTGGGGGTGGGACCCGGTCGAGAATGCATCGTGGATGCCATGGCTCGCGGGCACGGCGTTCCTGCATTCGGTCATGATGCAGGAAAAACGCGGCATGCTGAAGATCTGGAACATGTGGCTGATCTTCTCCACGTTCCTGCTGTGCCTGCTGGGGACGTTCCTGACACGCTCGGGCGTGATCAGCTCGGTGCACGCGTTCGCGCAATCGTCCATCGGGGACTGGTTCGTGGTGTTCATGGCGCTGACGCTGGCAGCGTGCGTGTTCTTCTTCGTGAAGAACAAAGACCACCTGCGGAGCGAGCACAAGTTGGAATCCCTTGTTTCGCGCGAGTCGAGTTTCCTGTTCAACAATCTGTTGCTGCTGGTCGCCTGCTTCACGGTGCTTTGGGGGACACTGTTCCCCATCCTTTCCGAATGGGTACAGGGACACAAAGTCACGGTGGGGCCGCCGTTTTTCAATCGCGTGATTGTGCCGATTGGGCTCTTGCTGCTGCTGCTGACCGCAGTGGGCCCGCTGCTTGCCTGGCGCAAGACCTCGCTCGAAAGCCTTAAGCGCAACTTCCTCTTTCCGTTTCTGGGTTCGCTGGCGATCGGGCTGATGATGATCGGATTGGGCGTTCGTCCCTGGGAGGACCCGTCATATTTCTACGCGACCATGGCGGCCATCCTGTCCATGCTGGTGATCTTTGCGGTGATCTCTGAGTTTGTGCGCGGCGGTCGGGTGATCGCCGGCAAGAGCCAGATGGGACTGGTGCAGGCGATGGTCCATCTGTGGCATCGCAACACGCGGCGATATGGCGGCTACATTGTCCATTTCGGCGTGGCGCTGGTGGTGATCGGGTTCTTGGGAACTCCGTTTAACAAGGAAGTCGAGAAGGAGATGGGTTTCGGCGACAAGATCGAGATCGGCCCTTACACTCTCGTCTGCCAGTCTTACACGCAGGACGACAACCCGAACTACGCGAACGAATGGGCGATCATGACCGTGTTTCGCAGCGGGAAGCCGGTCACCACGATGTATCCGGAGCGCCGATTCTACAAATCGACCGGTCAGCCGCAGACGATTCCGCGCATTTACCCGAGCTACAAGGAAGACCTGCTGCTGGTGCACGATCTTTATCTGGTGTATGAAGGGCGCAACGAGGATAGCGGGCACCCGATCATCAAGGCGCACGTGAATCCCCTGGTGCCCTGGATCTGGTCGGGATTTCTGCTAATGGTTTTCGGGACTCTCTCGTGCCTGGTGCCGAACGCGGCGGCCACGCGGACTGTGACCGCGGCGGCGCCTGTGCGCGAACCGGTGCAGGTGGGAGCGGGAGACTGAGATGCAAGAAGCCCTTGCAAGATACAGCGAGCCTCGGGAACGAGAGCCTCTATCTCCCGAGCGGCAGGACCGCACGGCTGAAGCCTTACCCTTCCCGAAACCAGCGAGCGACGCTGGCTTTGCCATGCGATCTCGACGAGTTCTGCAGATGGCCTTGCTGGCGCTCTCGGTACTGGTCTTCCTGGGCGCGGGTAACAATGAAGGACGATTCAACACTCTCGGCCACAAAATGATGTGCACCTGCGGGTGCGGCCAGATTTTGCTGGAATGCAATCACGTCGGCTGCCAGTCGTCGGACAAGATGCGTAACCAGCTTCTGGCGGCGCTCGATCGGGGAGACAACGACGATCTCATTTTGCAGGGGTTCGTCCAAGAATACGGGCCGACCGTTGTGGCTGCGCCGAGCACAACCGGATTCAATCGCGTTGCCTGGGTCATGCCGGCTCTGGCGCTGATCTTCGGGATGGCATTCGTCGTTTTTGTGGTGCGCGCGTGGAAGAACAAGCCTGCCCCCGCGCTCGCCGATGGGATCGAAGTGCCTCAAGGGGGCGAACTTGACGATTTCAAACGCAAAGTCCGCGAGGAGACAGAACTATGACTCTGTTCTTCATGGCCGTTTTCACGCTGGCCACGCTCTACTACGTGTTCTTTTTTCCCGGCGAGGTCTTCGCCGGACCGGAAAAGACACGGCTGCTCTATCTGCGAGAGCGGAAAGAAGCGGTTTACGAAAACCTGCGCGACCTGAATTTCGAATACAAGGCGGGCAAGGTCCCAGACGCGGATTTCCAATCCATGCACGCCGCATTAGAAGAAGAGGCGGCGGCGATACTGGCGGAGATTGCACGGCTGGAGCAGGGGGCGGGGCAAGTTGTTTGAATCCGTTATGAAATGGAAGCCCGCGACGCGGGAGAGGAAAATTTGAGGAAACAATCGCTACGACGGCTTCCCGAAGTACTCTTGGGGTTGCTCGAATCAGTCCCGGAGGGGCCGAAGCCCGCATTCTTTTCAATCCCCAGCGGCGCGGCTGAAAACCGTGCCCTTCCCAAATCCGTGGAGGGACCGGTTGTTCTTTGTTTGTTGCTCGCCATGTCTGCAGCGGTTCTCGCCCCCGCCCAGACCCTCACCGGCACCGTCACCAACGGCACCAACGGCAAGCCTGCGTCCGCTGCTGAGGTGATCTTGATCAATCTCTCGAACGGCATGGAAGAGGCCGGGAAGACGAAGACCGACGGCAGCGGCAAGTTCAGTTTCAAACTGTCCGACGGCGGGGGGCCACATCTGATTCGCGCGGTCCACGAGGGCGTGACCTATCACCAGATGGCGCCGCCGGGAACCAACTCCGTCGACGTGAAAGTCTATGACGTCGTTCGCAAACTCCCGGATCTGTCCATGACCGCCGACGTGCTGCGCTTTGAAGCCGGCGGCGATCAGCTTCAGGGCAAGCGCTTGTTCGCAGTGGAGAACAGCTCGGCGCCGCCGAAGACGCAGATGAACGACCACAACTTCGAGTTCTACTTGCCGGAGGGCGCCAAGATCGAATCGGTCCAGGCCAGAGCCCCCAATGGTCAGCCGATCGGGGCCGAAGCAACACCGCAATCGGAAAAGAACCGCTATGCCATCGCCTTCCCGATGCGTCCCGGCGAGACGCAGTTTCAGGTCGCTTTCACCATGCCCTATTCGGGAAACCTGAAGGTCGACCCTAAGCCGCTGTATCCGGCGCAGCATGTGGTCGTGGTGATCCCGAAGTCGATGCAGTTCACGCCGGCGAATCCCTCGCAGTTTCAGTCAATGGAAGATCCGAACCAGAGCGATACGATGGTGCAGGTTGCGCAGCAGGTGCAGCCGGGCCAGGCGCTGGCGTTCACGATCAGCGGCACAGGGAGCATTTCGGAATCGCCGGCGCAGGTTGCTTCCAGAGCGGCGCAGAGCGAGGGGCGCGACAATCGTCCAGGCGGCGGGCTGGGAGCGCCGATCGACGCACCGGACCCGCTCCAGTCCTTCCGCTGGCCGATCCTGATCGGCTTCGGCGCCATGCTCGCGGTAGGCGCCTGGGTGGTGATGAAGCGCAAACCCGCAATTTCTGTTGCATCTTCGGGCGCCAGCTCCATGGTGCATCCTGATGTTCACGCCCCGCCGCGCCCGCCGGCTCCGGTGGCAGCGACACCGGTAGCGGCGGCTCCGGCGGGAAAGTCGACAATGCTGCTCGATGCTCTGAAGGAAGAGATCTTCCAACTGGAAGTCGAACGCAAGCAAGGGAAGATCTCTGCCGCGGAATACGAGAAGGCGAAAGCGGCTCTGGATCAAACCCTGGAGCGGGCGCTGAAACGTCAGGGATAGACGCCGCTCGTCGCAGCAGCCCGTAGGGAAGTGCAGCACCTGAAGATGCCTGATTCTCGCGCCACGTTCGGCCGCATGAACGCGTGCCCCGATAGGAATCGCTCTTTCACCGCCGAAAACCGGCGCCCACTGTGACCGGTAAGCGCGAGTCGTCCGCCTGCTGGTAGCATCTAATCAGCACAGGAACTCTTACTATGGGCAATGCGTTTAAAACTGCGTTTCTGTTGACGGCAATGACGCTCTTGCTGCTGCTGGCCGGCCAGGCTTTGGGCGGCCGGAATGGCATGACAATAGCGCTGCTCTTTGCCGCGCTGATGAACTTCGTCTCCTATTTCTTCTCCGACAAAATCGCGCTGACCATGTATCGCGCGCAGCCGGTGTCGAGGAACGACCTTCCGCGTGTGTACAACATTGTGGAACGCTTGTCGCAGAAAGTCGGGCTCCCGATGCCGAAGGTGTACCTCATTCCGACCGATTCTCCGAACGCCTTCGCCACCGGACGAAATCCAAACCATGCCTCGGTTGCGGTGACCCAAGGCATTCTCGCTCTGCTGAATGATGAAGAACTCGAGGGCGTGATCGCGCACGAACTTGGTCACGTGCGTAATCGTGACATTCTGATAAGTTCTGTAGCGGCAACGCTGGCGGGCGCCGTGACCTGGCTGGCATCTGTGGCGCGCTGGGGGATGATTTTCGGCGGCTATGGCGGCGACCGCGACGACCGGCGTGGAGGCGGTATTGCTGCCCTGATCATGATGATCGTCGCGCCCATCGCGGCGGCTCTGATCCAGTTGGCGGTTTCGCGCTCACGGGAATACGGCGCCGATGACACCGGAGCGCAGTGGACGGGAAATCCTTATGCGCTCGCTAGCGCCCTGGCGAAGATCGACGCCTATTCGCGCCGCATGCCGCTGGTGGCGAGTCCCTCGACCGCACATCTTTTCATTATTCAGCCCTTCCTCGGCGGGATGAGTTTCGGGAATCTTTTCTCGACGCATCCGCCGACCGCAAAGCGCATCGAGCGGCTCACGGGAAGACCGGCGGAGTTTTTGCAATAACAGCGCCAGGCTCTCGGCTCTTCGCTCCAAGCTCTCAGCGCTCGGGCAATAACTGCGAGCGATATTGTGGTTTTGCTGAGAACTGAGAATTGTTGCGGTGACTCCGGTAACCGCGCCCCGCCCATCCTGCATAGTAGAATCCAACTGATGTCCTCCCAGATCGGAACTGCTGTGGCGAGTCGCGCAGCTCAGCTCGAAGCCGGCCTCCGTAAGGTCATTCGCGGCAAAGACGATGTGCTCCGCCTGGCGCTGGTCTCCATTTTTGCCAGGGGACATCTCTTGATCGAGGGTGCTCCCGGAGTCGGTAAAACGACGCTAGGCCAGGCTCTGGCGCGCGCCATCGATTGCACCTTCCAGCGGGTTCAGTTCACCAGCGACATGCTTCCGTCGGAC
>Ga0066903_100005374_pt1 | contig 11103 bp, 10 predicted proteins | sample PanSoiMetaGPlot1_FD_67491 | JGI IMG/M metagenome (GOLD analysis project Ga0066903, IMG submission 67491) | Tropical forest soil microbial communities from Panama analyzed to predict greenhouse gas emissions - Panama Soil - Plot 1 (version 2) | ecosystem: Environmental > Terrestrial > Soil >...
CGATCTCCACGTGGTGAACGACCTTGTCGCCGCTGAAGGTGTAGGTTCCCGCGTAGGCGTTCAAGGTGGAAAACGCTTGGGCGCGTTCCTCCACCGGCGCAGCGACGCGGTCGTTGACCGAAAGCGGCTTCCGTCCGTCCTCGGTGACGACCACAATCATCCGGCCCTCGGCCGTGTAGGTGACGAATCCCCCAGGGTGCTCGCCATAGGGGGCGTTGTTGACCTCGCCCTGGTCTGTTTTCGAGAGCGCCGAAACCAGCCTCCAGGTGCCCACGAGCTTATTCTTGTTCTCTGCCATCGCCTTGGTTGGCGAAGCTAAGACTAACGCAGTCGCTACGACAGCGATGATCTGCTTCATCGTTATCCCCACCTCCATGTGAACGCTGGCTCCATACCTGAATCGAAGGCGTTCAACCAGCGTACTCGTGGTGCCCGCTCGATGGTCCTCCGCTGACAAACCCCAACCACGAGGACTTTGTGGTTGGAGCGGCCGCCGACCCGGCGCGCTTGATGCCTATGTAACCCCTTTAAGGGGTTGCAAGGAATAGTGCTCGAGGCTATTTGAAGCTTGAGCGGGTGATGCTCCCGCCTTGAAGGAGAACGCAATGCCGATGATCAATGTGCAGGTAGCAGGTGAACCGAACGCAGAGGTGGCGGACAAAGTGCAGCAGACGGTAACCCGCCTGACAGCGGAGATTTTGGGGAAAGATCCGAAAGTTACCGCCGTGGTCGTAGAGTTCATCTCGCCGAGGTTTTGGTTCATCGCCGGCAAATCGGCGGCGGTACGCGGATCCGCCGAGTTCTTCGTCGACGTCCGGATTAGCGACGGCACCAACACCAAGGACGAAAAGGCGCGTTACGTCGCGGAGACTTACGCTGCGCTCTCCCGCCTGCTCGGGGGCAGGCAGTCCGAAAGTTACGTGCACGTCAACGATGTCCGCGCTGACGCCTATGGCTACGGCGGACTCACCCAGGAGCGCCGCTACATCCAGAGTCGAGCTGCGCCTCGTGTTGAAACGTGAGCTTTTCCTTCCATCGCGGCTCTCTGGCGCTCGATTTCGTGGGCACGGTGGGCTCCCGCGCATCAAACAAACCGGAGGAGCGTCTACCGGACGGCGCCGCCCTGCATCGTTGGCTCGGAGAAGCGGGGATGCCCGTCCCAGCGCGCATTGACCAGAAGGAGCTGGAGTCCGCGCTCGCGCTGCGGGAGGCGATTTATCTCCTCGGAACAAATCTGCTTGACGGCAAGCTCTGGCCAACCGCCACCCTCGATCGGGTGAATCGGGCGGCGCTTGGGCCCGAAGGGGGACGGCGCCTCGCGGCAACGGGCGGGGCTCGCTGGGTTACCGAGTCGCCACTGAGGCTTGCTCTGGCGCGGATCGCTGAAGACGCGATCGTGCGCTTCGCCGCCGACGCAAAGCGACTGACCCGCTGCAAACTCCCGGGCTGCGGCGCGCTGCTGTTGTCGAGCTCGCGTGGTGAGCCGAGGCGCTGGTGCAACATGGAGACCTGCGGCAACCGAGCCAAAGTGGCAAGCTTCCGCGCGCGAATGCGCCGCCGAAAGCCCGCCAAGAGTCGTCACTCCTCGAAGGCTTAACCTAACCCGTAACGTTGTGTACTACTGCGAAGGGGAGGGCATGAGCCTCAACTCGCGCTGGGTAGCAGTGGCTTTGAGCCTGCTCGCGTTCACAGCCGGATCGGCCGAGGCCGACGTCTGCGACCCGAGGGACTTCGGCGCGGTCGGCGACGGGATGCACGATGATACCGACGCCGTTCAAGTCGCCCTCGATGCTTGCATCGGAGGGGGAACCGTGGAGGTGTCGCCTGGCACCTATCTGATCCGGCCGATTGTTTTTCACGGCGATGGATTGACGCTTCGGCTGGACTTTGGAGCCACTCTGCTGGGCTCGCCCAACCTCATCGACTACGCGGCCAACATGAACCTCATCTTCGCCAATGGAAAGTCGGACATTGCGATTGTGGGTGCAGGCACGATCGACGGCTCGGGGCCCGCGCTTTGGGGCACGGAGCCGCGGCCCCGCCTGATTCGGCTCCGACGCTGCGAGCGCGTGCTCGTTCAAGGGGTGACGCTCCAGAATTCCCCGACATTTCACCTGGTCCCGGAGGACAGCAACGACGTCACCATCGACAACGTGACGATCTTGGCGCCACCCAATTCGCCTAACACCGACGGCATCGATCCGGGTGGCAGAAATATCAACATCTCGAATTGTTACATTGACAATGGCGATGACAACATTGCGATCAAGGCGGGCACCGGCGTTCATGTCGACGGCGTCACGGTCCGTGACTGCACCTTTCTCCACGGCCACGGCTTGTCGATGGGCAGCGACCTCAACGGCGGCGTCGAAAACTTCGTCGCTCAGAACATCAGCTTCGATGGCACGGACAATGGGCTGCGCATCAAAACCGACAGAACCCACGGCGGTGTTGTTCGTAACTTGAGCTACGACATCATCACGATGCGCAACGTCGGTCGGATCATCGACATCGCCGGATACTACCCAGAGCTGACCATACCGCCACCCTTCACCGATCCACCGCAACCGATCACCGACACGACGCCTCAGTACTCGAACATCTCTGTCAGCAACCTCGTCTCGGAAGGCGGCGGCCATGGGAGCCCCAACGGAGCCTTTTTCATTGGCGTGCCCGAAGCGCCGCTCACCGGCCTGGTCTTGCAGAACGTGGCCATCGACCGGGCCGCGCGGCGGTTCGAGCTTCGAAATGTCGAAGTTCAGAGATGCAACGTCACCGTCAACTCGGGCTTTCAATTCGACGAGAACGTCACAATCACCGACGAGGGATGCGACAACGATGGTTACTCACTTTCGCTGTGCGACGACTCGCAAACCGTGGAGCAGGGAGGCACCACCACATTCGAAGTTACAGTCACTCCAAGCGGCGGCTTCCAGGGGCCAGTGAGCTTCAGAGTCAGCGGTCTGCCGGGAATGTCGAACAGCTTCGATCCGCCGGTGGTGCAGGACTCAGGCTTTACCACCTTGACGCTGCTCTCCAGCAACCTCACGCCAGCCGGGACTTTCCCACTCACCATCACCGCCACCAGCGGAGACAGTGGACGATTCAATCGGATTGCGGTGGCAACCCTGGTGGTTGTCGAGGCCCTCCCCGACCTTGATCTAGGACAACGCGGCGAAGTACCTGCGAAGGCACACCAATGATCGGCGGACCGTCCTCCTAGGGCTGCTCCGCGCCTCAAAGCCACCGCGCATCGCGATTTCCCTGGCGGCAAGCTCACCGCGAGCAACAACTCACGAGAGCCTTTGACCGGGAGGGTGCGAAAAACGCACCGTTTCGTCCCAAGGCTCAAAACTGTTATTCGGGCGCCATGGAAGTTCAATTCGCCGTGTTCATCGCCGTGAGTCTCGACGGTTTCATCGCTCGCCCAGACGGTGGCCTCGATTGGCTCGACCCATTCCACAATGAGGAGCACGGCTACGCGGCGTTTCTCGCCAGCATCGACGCGTTGGTAATCGGCCGAGGTACCTACGACACCGTGGTCGGCTTTCCCACGTGGCCCTACGGTGAAAAGCGGGTCATCGTCTGCACCAGTCGTCCGGCTAAGCCCGCTCACGGCGAGCAGATATGGACGGGCTCGCCTCGGGCGCTTGCCGAGCAACTGGACCGGGAACGCGTCCGGCGCGTTTACCTGGATGGCGGCGCGCTCATCCGCAGCTTCCTCCGCGAGGGACTCGTGGACGAAATGACCATCAACGTGGTGCCTCTCATCCTTGGGGCGGGGTTGCCGCTCTTTGCGAGTAAGCTGCCCGAGCTGCCGCTGCGTCTGCATGATGCGAAGAGCTTCCCTTCCGGCTTGGCGCAGCTGCGCTACACGCGGCGCTGAAAATCGACCTCTTTGCACGGAGAATGAGCCTGCTGGTAACAGTTGGCGCAGCGATGCTGATTCGAAAAAACGCCCTGGTTCTCGCCTTGCTCTTGGGAGGTTGCGCTCAGCAAGCCGGCGTGCCGCTTCGCCCGGCGAAGCAGGGCGACGTGATCTTCACTCGATACTCGCCGCTCTCCCGCACCGAGGAAATCGCGCGTCGCACGCTGACGCCATTGACCTTCTCCCGGGGACAGCAGGCACTTGCAGCCAAGGGTGAAGCGCTACAGGAGCAATCGATCGACCTGTCGAAGGAGAAGTTCGCGGTCTACGTCCCCTCGGGACCGGCTCCGAAAAATGGATACGGCCTGCTCGTTTTCATACCCCCCTGGTCCGAGCTTACGCGTCCGAACCGTTGGAGGCCGACGCTGGATAGGCACGCACTCATCTTCGTCGCCGCGGAAAATTCCGGCAACGACGCGACCATTCTCGACCGCCGCTTGCCCCTGACTCTGCTCGCCTACGAGAACGTCCGCGCCCAGTATCCAATCGACGTGGCGCGGGTCTACGTCGGCGGCCTCTCGGGTGGCTCGAAGGCGGCCCTGGTCACCGCCCTCGCCTATCCCGACGTGTTCCGCGGCGCCCTATTGAACGCCGGCAGCGAGCCCATCGGCGGCGAGGAAGGAATTTACTTGCCCGCCGCAGACCTGTTCCGAAAATTCCAACAGAGCAAACTCGTTTACATCAGCGGCGAGAGCGACGAGGTCGGCCAGCGCGAGGATACCGTCAGCCGAGCCTCGATGCGAAAGTGGTGCGTCTTCAACATCGAGGTGAAAAGAGCGCGTAGACTCGCGCACGAAGTTCTCGATGAGGCTTCATTGGACAGCGCGCTCGATGCGCTGGACCGACCCTCGGTGGTCGACCCTGACAAGCTCGCGGAGTGCAATGAGCGCCTCCAGGCCGAGCTTTCTTCAAAGCTGGCGGAAGTGGGAGATTTGATCGCCACCGGCAATCTCGACGGCGCCCGGGGACTACTCAAGTTGATCGACGGGCGCTACGCCGGCTTGGCGGATAAAGCGATTCTGGATCTCGACGCCAAACTCAGCGCGCTCGAGCAGCGCTCTGGATCCGCTGGGCGCTAGGGCGCTGGTCGACAGCGTGTTACACAGCGCTTCGGATGACGCCCGAGAACAGGCCGCTCGAGGAACTTCGGCTGCTGGTGGTGGTCGACAACGAAACCGACACCCTCTCGAGCGTCGACTCCGGAGTCCCCCAAACGCCCGAGGCCGCGCACCTTCTTCCCCGCCTGCCGACGGCGCGCGAGCATGCCGGCCACCCGGGCAAGGTGGTGTTCGACAAACTTTGCTGCGCCTGCCACGGTTTCTCGGTTCTGGCGACGGGCCGAAGCGGCAACCAAGAGCACACGGTCCTATTGGACGTTGGGCCCTACCCCGACCTTTGGATGGCCAATGCCAGGTGCCTCGGCGTCGACTTGGCGAGCATCGAGGTCATCTTCCTCTCGCACTGGCACTTCGATCACAGCGGGGCGCTGCCCGAGGTCGTGGCGGCAGTTGCCCAGGCTCGGCGCAAGTCTGGGCTTCCACCCCCGATCGTCGATCTCCACCCCGACCGGCCCGATCAACGCGGAATCCTGCTACCCACCGGCGTCATCGCTTTGCTCCCGCAGGAGCCCAGTTTCCAGGCCATCGAAGCCGCGGGCGGCCTGGTGGCCAAGCATGGCGAGCCACATGCGTTTTGCGACGGCTTCTTCTTCGGAAGTGGCCAAATCGATCGCGTGACTCCTTACGAAACGGGCCTGGTCGGCCACCACACTTTTCGAGGCGATCGAGCCGAGGAAGACCCGCTTATCCTGGACGAGCGCCTCTTGGCCGCTGAGGTTCGCGGCCGAGGTATAACCGTCCTTTCGTCCTGCTCGCACGCGGGTGTGGTGAATGCCTGCCTCGCCGCGGAAACGCACTTTCGTGGTGCCGCAGTCGATCTTGTCCTCGGTGGTTACCACCTCAGCGGCAAGGCGATGGAACCCCGAACCGAGCCGACGCTGGCTGATCTCAACGAGCGCATTCGACCGCGCGTCGTGGCACCGGGCCACTGCACCGGCTGGCGCGCCAAAGCCGCCTTCGCTCGTAGCTTCGCGCCCGGACGCTACGGTCCGAGCGTGGTCGGCTCGATGTACGTGCTCAAAGGAAGCGCTTAAGTCGCCTCACTCAAATGTCACAGCATGACCGACGACAACGACCTGCTGGATCCGGTTCCAGGGCGGAACAGGACCCTCTAACAGTCACAATTTTCCCTCTGAAAAGTCCTTTGGAATGTCACGAAACGTTTGCAGAGTGCGTGCGAAAGGGAAGGCCCAATCCATCGACATGCATCGATGGAATGTCACAGCGCCCGCGCGCTACCGTGACCCTGTTCGCGACTTCGCTAGCTGTTCTCGATCCTCTTGGATTCGGTTTCCGCCATGGTACGGAACCTCCTTCCTCGCGAGAACTCGGTCGCCGCCCGGTCGTGGTGCGGCTTCACCCAGGACGCGAAGCGCTTCCGACGAAGTCGCGACTTGCCGCTCCACGTTGTGGACGATTCGGCGCAGTCGATCGATCGCTTCGTCTTGCTCGCGCACACTTGCCTTGCGGTAAGCCTCCACTACATGCCGAGCCGCAATCAAAAGCGCTGCAACGTGCGCTTTCAATTCTGTCTCTTGCATCGTTGCTCCACGGGTAGAACCCCCCGATGACGCGAAAAAGCCGGCGCCCTCCTCCTTGATATCGACTGAGTGCTGGAATTTCAAGTTTCTCTAGGTTTGCTTGACTTACAGTTAAACAGCAGGTACCGAACTCCGAAACTTGGAGGTTCGAAAATCGTGCGGGTGCTCACTCAAAGCGTATCACTGCAGAGTTCGTCAATTTTTTCACCAATATCCCGAGCCGTCACACCGGCCCGGGTGAAGATGGTGCTCAAAGCCGGCATTTGCACGTTGGTCGCCGAGCTCCGCCGTCCAAGGCTGAACGTTCGAACCGGAATGTGCAAGATTAAGCGCGCAGACCGACAGCTCGTCCGCTCGTTGGGAAAAGCGCCGACTTTGCGTACGCTCTATAGAACGCTGACCTGGCAATGAGCCAACCGCACGGCAGCATTCCCGCGCAGGGATGAGGAGAGCCGAGAATCTGATTGTCGCTTTCGGATGCTCAGCCGAAAAAAGTACGCAGCTCGGCGTAGGTTTCGTCTGGGACTTGCTCGGCAGGGTAATGCCCGCAAGGCAGCATTTTCCCGCGGACGTGAATGGCACGTTCCCGCCAAGCCTCGATCGGTTTGAAGCTGCGGTTCACGTGGCTTCGCTCTCCCCACAGAACGAGGACAGGCATGGCGAGCTTCCGGTGCAGGTCCGCTTCGTCCTGAGCGAAGTCGATTCCGAGCGCTGCCCGATAGTCCTCGCAGACCGCGTGGATGTTTTCGGGCGTGCAACAGCGGATGTACTCGGACAGTGCCTCGGGCGTGAAGCCGCTTAGCCCAACTCCCTTTTTGTCCAGCTTCTTTCGGATGTAGCGCTCCAGTCCGTAGCTGATCAGCATCTGCTCAGGATAGTCGTACGGCTGGGCCATGAAGAACCAGTGATAGGAGTCAATGGCCCACTGCTGGGTGATGTGGGTGAGCACATGGTGGGTGGGAACGATGTCCAAAAACGCTATGCGCTTCACCCCGTTGGGATGGTCGAGCGCCATTCGATGTGCGACGCGCGCGCCTCGGTCGTGCCCACATACGTAAAACGAGTTGAAACCGAGCGCGGACATCACCTCTACCTGATCACGTGCCATCGCACGGAAGGAGTAACCGCTGTGGTCGGGTCCCCCGTCTGGCTTCGAGCTGTCGCCGTAGCCGCGGAGGTCGGTGGCGACCACCGTAAAGTCCTCGGCGAGCCGCGGGGCAATCTTGTGCCACATCACGTGCGTCAACGGATTTCCGTGCAGAAGCAGCAGCGGTGGCCCGCTGCCCCCTCGGCGCAAATGGATGCTCGCGCCCGACACATCGAGGCGCGCTTGGATAAAGCCTTCGAACATCGCGGCCACTTCTTTCACCAGACGAGTCTATGCAAGTGGCGCGTGAGCTCGCTGACGTCCTTGAGCTCTTCGATCCTCCAGGCCAGATCCAGCACCTGATCCGCCTCCTCGCGCCGAAGGCCGCCCCAGGCGGCGCACTCTCGAAACTTTTCCTCAAGCTCCGCGTCGGTCATCGGATTCGCCGGGCTGCCCTTGCCGAAGTCCGCCCTGCCTTTGAGGATGGGGCCATCGACCAGCTCGACTTCGATCAAGGTCGTCATCTTGTCAAAGCCGGCCGCCTCGGCCTCGGGGTGAACGCCGAAACTCACTCTTTGGAGCATCGCCTGGACGTCGGGACGGTTCACCACCTGATCTGTGAACTGCCCCAGTCCGGCCTTGCGCTCGATGAGTAGAATCGCCATGCAAAATTCCATGCTGAACTTCGCCTGAAGCTCGGTTCGCGGGCGGTGATGGATGAGCGCGTTGGGCATGTTGTGGTTGGTGCCAACCGACACCCGCTTCACCCGCTCTGGACCCAAGTTGTGGCGCCCGATGAGGTCCATCATCACCGCCATCCCCGGATGCGTCAGCGAGCCACTTGGATGCGGTTTGATCGACACCCCTGGAGAATGGAACGTCCACGGGCGCCCCAGCTTGCCATCGATCATCTCCGGGCTGTAGCCGCCGCCGGCGGCGCGGAAGAAACCGCGGTCCGCTTCGAGGCCATTCTGCGAGGCGGTGAAGCCAAGCTTTGCCAGCTCAGCCGCCACCAACCCGCCCTCCGCTGCGTGCCCAGCGTGAAAGGGCTTGGTCATCGTGCCGAAGTTTTCCCGCAAGCCCGCGGATTGAGTGGCGCCAATGCTCAGCGCGCGCCGCGCCGCTTCCCGATCTAGGCCGAGGAGCTTGGCCGCGCCCGCTGCCGCCCCGATTGTCCCGACTGTCCCGGTGCTATGGAAACCCTCCTGGTAATGCCGCGGCAGGATTGCTTCCGAAATCTTGCATTCCACTTCCACGCCGACCTGATACGCGGTCATCAGATCGCGCCCGCTGCGTCGATCTCGCTCGGCAAGCGCGAGCACCGCCGGCAGCACCGGCGCGGTGGGATGGGTGAGCAGCCCATAGACGCGGTCCGGCGCTTCCGCGAGTTGGGTGTCATCATAATCGTCGGCGTGAATCGAGATGCCGTTGGCGAATGCCGCGAATCGCGCCGGTACCCGCAGCTCGGCTCCGATCACCACGCTCCCCTTCTCCGACCCGATGCCTAGCGAAGAAAGGTAGCGCCGGGCGATCCGGCTGGTCTGTGATGCCGCGCCGGCGAGCGCGAGGCCAATCCCGTCGATCACCGACCGCTTTCCAAGATGCGCAACATCCTTGGGAACGTCCCCTTGGCTCGTGTCGACGATGAAGCCCGCGACATGATCGGTAATGGTCGAAGAAGATTGCGCCCTGGTGGCTTGCATGGGGAGTCCTAAGATCCAATAGGAATGGGCGCAGCGGCCTCGCTGCGACCCGAATTGATTCGTGCTGAGGCGGACAGCCGCGCGCAGAGGCGCACCGCCTGCTCGAGGGCGCCGGTGGCGGCGATGCCCTTGCCAACGATGTCGAAAGCGGTGCCGTGCGCCGGAGTGGCGAAGGGAATTTTCAGCCCGGCGGTGACGGTGACGCCGCGCTGGAAGCCCTTGAGCTTCGTCGCGATCTGACCCTGGTCGTGGTACATGCTGAGCACTCCGTCATACTCTCCGGCAAACGCCTTGAGGAAGACGGTGTCCGCGGGGAACGGCCCTCGACAACCAATTCCGCGGCGCGCAGCCTGGGCCACGGCGGGCGCGATGATCTCGATCTCCTCGCGGCCGAACAGGCCGTTCTCGCCCCCGTGGGGATTGAGCGCCGCCACTGCGATACGAGGGGAATCGAGCCCGGCGCCCCGCATCGTCCGATCGGCGAGGGTGAGGGCCTGGTCAATGCGCTCGATGCTGATCTGATCGAGAGCCTCGCGCAGCGAGACGTGAGAGGTCACCCGCGAGAACCAAAGGCCATCGATGACATTCATCTCGCCGAACGCGCTTCGATGCGCGGTCAGGTGCGCGAACATCTGATGCTCATCGTGGAAGTCGAATCCTCCTCCGTGGAGCGCGGCCTTGTTCAGCGGCGCGAAGACAATGCCCTCGAGGCGTCCTTGGAGCGCGAGCCGGATGATGTAAGCCAGGGTTTCTCCGCAAATCCGCCCGGACTCGGGCGAGACTGCGGCGCGGGGAATGCTGCCGGGGTCGAGATTGTGAAGGTCAATCAGCGCAATCTCGGGGCGCGTCCAGTCGATGTCCTCCGGCGCGCCGTACGCGATGAAGGCAATGCTCACCGCCGCATCGCGCGCGCCCTGCTCGAGCACCCGCGCATCGCCAATCACCACCAGTTGAGCGGCGTCGACCATCCGCCGATCAGCAAGGATCCTCGCGCAAATCTCCGGCCCCACCCCGGCGGCATCGCCGAGCATCAGCCCGAGCACCGGCAAGCGCTCTTGCGGCACGGGATTCACGTAGGCCTCCGGTCGGTAAAGCGGTAGACGAGCGCAATCATCGCGAAGGTGATCAGCAGCATCGTAGTCGACAGCACCGCGATTGGCCCCCAGTCGTTGCTTTCGCGCAGGTCGAACATCGTCACCGAGATCGTCTTGGTACGAGCGGTGAATAGCAGGATGGTGGCCGACAGTTCCCGGATTGATCCGATGAAGATGAACATCCAGGTGGCGATCACCCCGTTGCGGATCAGCGGTGCGGCGATGTCGAAGAGCGCGCGCAGGCGCGTGGCGCCGAAGATTCGGCTCGCCTCCTCGAGCTCGGGATGGACCGCCCTCAGCGACGCTGAGACCTGCTGATAGCCCACCGGAAGCTCCTTGGTGAGGTAAGCGAGGAAGATGATCCACAAGGTGCCGTAAAGCACAAGCGGCGGCCGGGTGTAGCTCAAGAAAAGTCCGACCGCGAGCACGATGCCGGGAATCGCCACCGGAGCGGTGGCGAGAAACGCGAGCGAGCGGTGGCCCCAAACTATCTTGCGCAGGCTCAAGTAGCCCACCGCGGTCACCAGGATTGTCCCCGCGGTCGCCGTGGCGATGCCGAGCACGAAGGTGTTTTGCAATGCGAGCTGGGTCTGGCTGAATTCGAGAAACACGAAGCGCCAGTGCTCCAGCGT
>Ga0066903_100005375_pt1 | contig 11103 bp, 9 predicted proteins | sample PanSoiMetaGPlot1_FD_67491 | JGI IMG/M metagenome (GOLD analysis project Ga0066903, IMG submission 67491) | Tropical forest soil microbial communities from Panama analyzed to predict greenhouse gas emissions - Panama Soil - Plot 1 (version 2) | ecosystem: Environmental > Terrestrial > Soil >...
GGCACTTACAAGAAACTCCTGTTCAATGCCGAAGGGACGAAGCTCCTCGGCGGCATCCTCGTCGGCGACGCGAACGAGTACGGAACGCTATCAACACTCGCAAAATCGGGGAAGGCCCTCCCGGCAAGTCCCGGCGAGTTGATGGGAGTCGGCGGGAACACAGGACTCAAGACTCAGCATTCAGCACTGGCGGACGACGCCCAAGTCTGCTCGTGCAACAACGTGAGTAAGGGCGCCATCTGCTCGTCGATCCGGGAAAAGAACCTCAGCTCGGTCGATGAGGTAAAAAAGTCTACCAAAGCTGGGACGGGCTGCGGTGGGTGTCTGCCGCTCGTCAGCGATCTGTTCAAGGCGGAGATGAAGAAGTCCGGCCAGAAGGTGAACAACACCCTGTGCGAGCACTTTGCGTACACGCGGCAGGAGTTGTTCCAGATCGTCAAGATCAAGGGGGTCAAGTCCTTCAGCAACCTCATTGCGAGTCACGGCAAGGGGAGCGGGTGTGAAGTGTGCAAGCCAGCGGTGGCGTCGATCCTTGCAAGCCTATGGAACGAGAACATCGTCCATCACACCACGATTCAGGACACGAACGACCGGTTCCTGGCCAACATCCAGCGCGGCGGGACTTATAGCATCGTCCCGCGGGTGCCCGGCGGCGAGATTACGCCGGACAAGCTGATCGTCCTCGGGCGGGTGGCCAAGAAATACGGCCTCTACACGAAAATTACCGGCGGCCAGCGTGTGGACCTGTTCGGCGCCCCCGTGCATTTGCTCCCGGACATCTGGCAAGAACTGGTTAACGCTGGCTTCGAGAGCGGACACGCTTACGGGAAGGCCCTGCGGACGGTGAAGAGCTGTGTCGGCACGACCTGGTGCCGATACGGAGTCCAGGACTCGGTCGGGTTCGCCGTGCGGATCGAGAACCGGTACAAGGGCGTCCGGTCGCCGCACAAGGTCAAAGCAGCCGTGTCCGGTTGCGTTCGCGAATGTGCCGAGGCGCAGGGCAAGGACTTCGGGCTGATCGCCACCGAGAAGGGGTACAACCTTTACGTGTGCGGGAACGGTGGAGCCAAGCCGCGGCACGCCGACCTGCTCGCTGCCGACCTCGATGAAGAGACGTGCATCAAGTACATCGACCGCTTCCTCATGTACTACATTCAGACCGCCGATCGCCTGACGCGTACGTCCGTGTGGCTGGAGAAAATGGAAGGCGGGATCGAGTACCTGCGCGACGTGATCGTCAACGACCGCCTCGGGATCGCCGCCGACCTCGAACGGCAGATGCAGTTCCTGGTGGACACGTACAAGTGCGAGTGGGCCGAAGTCGTCCGGGACCCGGAGAAGCGCCGGCTGTTTAGGCAATTCGCCAACACCGACGACACGGAGCCGACGATCGAGTTCGTCAAGGAACGCGAACAGAAGAGGCCGGCGGACTGGAACGGTTCATTCGTCCCGTCGAGCGAGCTGGCTGTGCGAGCGAAGCCGCGAGCTTCCCAGTGGGTGTTCGCCGGTAAGGTCCGGGACTTTCCGGCTGACGGCGGGGCGACGATCCGGCACGGAAGGACGCAGATCGCGGTGTTCCACTTCGCCAGCCGCGAGGAGTGGTACGCGACCCAGAACATGTGCCCGCACCGCCGCGAGTTCGTCCTCGCGCGCGGAATGCTGGGCGACCAGAACGGGATGCCGAAAGTCGCGTGCCCGGTGCACAAGAAGACGTTTTCCCTCGAATCAGGCGAGTGTCTCACCGGGGAGGACTTCCGGCTGAGCACATTCCCGGTGAAGCTGGACGGCGATGACATCTACGTACAACTCCCGCCGGCGGCGGAATTGGACGCAGTCCTGGCGACAGGCATGACGTGCAGCCGGGCACAGTCGTGCGAGCTCCAGACCGTATGAGTGCAAGTGGGCACTGGGCGGCGGCGGTCTGCCACAGGAAGCACGCGGCTAGCGCGGCTCGGCCGAGGAATCCTCTTGGCGGACGCGATCACTGTGCCGAAGAACCTGGGTTTGAAGCTCCGGAAACACCCTGCCAACTTTGCCGAGTAGATAGTCTCCGTACGTGCCGCTAAAGACGTGCACGCTGGACTTGTCCCATCGGCTTCCCCAATCGTCCTGGGCCACTTCGCCGGATGGGAGTTCAATGGGGCGGACCGGCGCGAAGAAGTTTGGATCAAAGAAGAACGGGAATGACAATCGGTCACGGCGCGCGACATTGCGCACTCGGTGTGGGGTTGATCGATAAACTCCGCGAGTCATCCGATCAAGCATATCGCCAATGTTGCATACGAACGATCCATCAATGGGAGGCGCCGAGACCCAAGTTGACCCGGACTTGACCTGAAGCCCGCCGCAATCGTCCTGAAGCAGGATGGTGAGCAACCCGTAGTCGGTGTGCTCGCCGACTCCCCAAAGTTCCTCGGAGACCGGCGGCGGGTAGTTGAAAACCCGGAACAGAGTCAACGGGTCGCGGGTGCCATGCTCAGCGAAATAGTCTTCGTCGAGCCCGAGTCCGAGCGCGATGGCGGCCATGATCCGATGGGAGAGTTTGGTCATGGCGTGCATGTATTCCAGGACCGTGTCACGGAGCCCGCTTGGATGTTCTGGAAAGAGGTTCGGACCGTGCAATGGGGTTCCCGCAGCGACCAGCGGATCGGTCGGAGGTCGCTCTTGGCCGAAGTAAAGTCCTTCCTTCTGATCGGGCTTTCCGGAAGTGAGTTCTTCGCCGACGCGGAAATAGCCTCTCCATGCTCGCCCCCCGCGACGCATGGCGATTTCCTGTTTTGCCATCAGCGGTTGCCGGAAGAAGTCGCGGCTTTGTTCCACAAGCCGAGCGATGAGACGGGGACTTACCCCGTGTTCAATGATGTAGAAAAACCCGCTTTGCCGACACGCGCCGTCGATCTGTCGAGCGATGTCTGCACTGCGCCCGCTTCCGTCAACCAGTTGAGCGACGTTAATGATTGGAACGTGCGAGGAGTCAGTTGGCATTTCAAACCTCCTTCGAACCACCGCAACAACTCAAATCACGTGCTCCGAATTGAGAGTGCGATGGGGCGCTCCGCCGCCATCAGCGCATCCGCCAACTTCCGCAATTGCACCTGTCTCGGTATTACTTCTTGCCGCGCTTGATTGCGAGTTCCAGCGTCTTGGTGAAGTTGACACGGCCGTATCCGGTGTAAATGTCAAAGCCAGGATCGCCGACGTCGTCGCAGCCTTGCTTGATCAGTTCAACGACAGTCGGGCCATCCAGGTCGGGTCGGGTCGAAAGGACGAGCGCTGCTAGCGCGGAAACGATTGGTGCGGCACTCGAGGTCGCGCCGACTTTCAGGACGTCGTGGACGCCTTTGAATTCCTCTTTCATCGCTCCGTAGGGACCGTCATCCGTCTCGTAAACGCGTTTCTCATGCGGAACGCAGACGAGCAGGTCCTGGACCGGGGCCATGCACGTCAGCCGGTCCCCGAAATTGGAACCCTGTTTGACCTTCACCCCGCGTAATTCCACTTCCTTTTCCCACCGCTTGTCGTCGAGCAGAACCGCCCCGGCGACGATGACCGTCTTGCCGTCCCCCGGGTAATCCTCCGTCCGCGCCCCGTCATTCCCCGCGCTGATGACGATGACCACATTCTTAGTCGCGGCATATGCGAAGGATTCCTCCACCTTTGTCCATGCCTCCTTCGTCGGAGCCAATCCGCGCCGCAGGCCGCCGCTCAGGTTGATGACGCGAACTCCACGATCGGTGAGGTAGCGAACCGCCTCCGCGGCGCCCGTCGCCTGGTAATTTGCAAAATCCTTGGCCCACGGGCCAATCTCAGACGCGTGCCGAACGAAGAACTCCTGCATCGTCCCCCTGGGGTTTTTCTCGAAGAAATCCTTTTGGAGTCGAAGCAACTTGTGATCTATCGTTCCCTGGCACGCCGTCAGGACTTTACACCGTGGGGCCAGTCCGCACATTGAGTCCTTGCCCCGCCCGCGCGCGACGATCAAGCTCGCCACGAGCGTCCCGTGCGCGAGGTTGACGAACACCTCGGGGTGATAGCCGCCGGCATAGTAATATCCGGGTTCGACTTGCCCTTTGAGATCGGGATGGAAGAAATCGAAGCCGTTGTCGATGACCCCGACGACGACCTTGGGGTCTCCCTGTGTCACCTTCCACGCCCCATCGACGTGGAGCTTCTCAAGCAATGGCTTCTGGCGGGGGTCGGGGACGGCGGGTTCGGCGGCGCGGACGCTCTCACACAATGCGAGCACGAGGCATGTGAAGCACAACACCCGTACTGGTAGCATTTCGGTTCTCCGCAACGACCGCCGCCGACAATGGCAAAGGTCCGGTCTGTGGCGGCTCGCTTCACTTACCGTTACTTCTTTTCGCGCTTCGGCGGTTCGCGCTTGGTTGCGGACTCCTTCCACTCGACGGCGACCTCGGCCGTCTGGCCGGCGCGGACTTCGATCGGCTTCCGCTCTTGCAGGCCGGTATCCGGGTGCTTCAGCCAGAGCGTGTACTTGCCCGGCGGGACGTCGGTCAGGGCGAAAGCACCCTTCTCGTCGGTCACGGCCACCCACGGGTGGGGGGCGATATAGAGCCAGGCCGTCATATGGCCGTGCAGGACGCAGCCGATCCGGATTGGAGCCTTCTCCGCCGCGAATGCCTTGGTCACCGGGTCCCGGGCGGTCACGAAGACATTCATTTCATTCTCTGGGATGCGGGAAGCGGTCGTGACGCTGTGGTTGAACCCGTCGCTGTTGTCGAATCGCACCGGCCGTCCGTGCTGAACCGCGACAACGCGCGGGATGAACTGCATGTTCTTCTGGTCGATCACGACGGGCTCGCCCGCCTCCAGCTTCGATTGCGGTGGTGCGTCCTCAAGAGCCGCGATAACCCAGCGGAGACCTTTCGACTTCGCATCCACGACCAGGTCGTAGTGGTCGATCGTGGCGCCGTCACCAGTCGGGATCTGTTTCGCTGGCGGCACAACGCCAGTGAAGCGGACGACGCCCTGAATCTTGCCGGACTTGTCTTCGCCCGCAGCCGGTCCCGCCAGGAAGGCACCGAGGCAAGCGACGATCCACTGTTGCATGCGCATTTCGTGGACTCCGGTGAGCGTCGCGGACATTCTTGTCGAGAGTCCTCCCTCAAGGCAAGCCCGCGGGCCACGCGGGCGAGGTCGGCGATCAAATCTCGATCACGTCTTGTACAATCTTCATGTCCGCGCTCCGCCGGTCTGACGTGATTGCACTCGAATGTGATTCGACACGACGACCAGGCGAGCCTTGCGTGCCAACTCCTGCGCCATTTGCTTTCCATAGAAGGTGGCCGAAACCCCGTTCAATACGACGCCGCCATCGCATTGAATCAGGGCGAGTTCGGCCACGCCGAAGCGCCGGAGAGATTCGCGCAGATCGTTGCAGATATCAGCCGAGCCAATGGTGTTGCCTGGCATAGCGTGCTCATGAACGGCGAGTCATCCGCTGTCGTAACAGGCGTCGTTTGCAAAAGGGATACCGACGCGCGCAAAACGTGTCGCAGCGACAGAATGCCCGCCCGAACTGCGGGCCGCGATGATCATAGCCGTAGTGGTCGCTGGCGCTACTGGCAGAAGGTGTGCTCTTTTGGCACGCCGACGCGCGCGCCCGCACACTGCCGCACACTGCAGTGATTGCAACCTCGCAGGTGATACTGCCAGGAATTCCAGGGATTTCCTGAGGTGAAACTGGCTCTTCGCGGCGCGGCACAGGGCGTGCCTTAGCGATGGATGCGGCACAAGTCGGCCGTTGGCTGCCGGCGCCGAGCCACACCGGTTGCTCCAGAGTGAAGAGATACCGGCTCACGGAGGGCACGAATCATGACCACTGCAATTACACCCTACCGACGCGGCGTGAACCTGTTCGACTCGTTCCGACGGGAGATGGACGACCTGTTCGACCGGTTTCTCCGATTTGATGGAGATAACGGGCAGGCCACGACCGCCTGGGCGCCGCAGGTAGATGTGGAGGAGACCGAGAAGGAGTTTCTGGTGAAGGCCGATCTTCCGGGCGTGGATCCGAAGGATGTAGACATCCGGGTCGTCGACAACGTCCTGACTGTTCGTGGCGGGAAGGAAGAGAAGAGGGAGGAGAGGAAGAAAAACTACCACCGGATGGAACGTTTCAGCGGCCAGTTCTACCGGGCCATCGCCCTGCCGGCCGGAACCGACGCCGACAAGGTCAACGCCACGAGCGCCAACGGAGTCATCACGATCACCATCCCCAAGAGGCCGGAAGCCGCGCCGAAGAAGATCGCGGTCCAGCCCAAGGGCTGATCCAAACGAATCGCGGGCCGCCCCCCGGTCCAGCTTCATTGGCGTAGCTGGTTTCCGACTGATTTGCCCGGATGCCCAGAGGAGGGTGTCATGATCGCGACCCAGAAACACCTACTCGACTTCACAGCCGCGGACCTTTGGACGAAGGTCGTGGTCTCTCTGTCGCAGGCGATGCCGCTCCGAGAGGCCGCGAAGGAACTCCTCCACGCCGGCATCCACGGCGCCCCGGTGGTTGACGCGGATGGTCGTTGCGTCGGGGTGCTCTCTGTGACCGACCTGGCCCGGTGGGCCGTCCAGCGGACCGGCGGAATTGTGGGGCACCCCCGTACGTGCTCGTACCAGGAGACGCACCGCGGCCTTCGGGGAGAGGAGACAGTGCTCTGCACCGTCGAGAGGGGTAGGTGCCCGTATCAGTTCGAGAAGCGGCTGCCGGACGGCACGGTCGTCACCGGCTGTCATGAGCCTCACACCGTTTGCCTCGAATGGCAGATGGTGGAGATCGAAGGCCTCCCAACCGAGGACGTCCGCCACTACATGACGGCCGAGCCCGTCACCGCTGATCCGGATACGTCGATTACGGCCCTGGCTCGACTCATGGTCAACTCGGTGGTCCAGCGCGTGGTGGTGACGGATGCCGACCGCCGGCCGATCGGAATCGTGTCGGCCACCGACCTGGTCGCCGCGCTGGCCGGGGCGAGTGACGATTGGGCGACCGAACAGGGAAGCGGGGTTCAGGTACCGGGGTAACACCGTGTGCGCTGTCGCCAGCGCAGGAGTGAGCCGAGATGTTGAACGAAGGGGATAAGGTACTCGTGGTCCACCGGCGGCTCTTTCGCGGAGACGCGGCACACTACCTCGTCGGCCGGGTCGACGCCTACGAGGCCGGGTTGGTCAAGGTGACTGGTCACTCGTACGTGCGGGATCCGTACACCGGGCGGATGATCGAAAAAACCGAGCCCAGGACGAAAATTCTGGCGCTCAACTCTGGCACGCTGATCGTTTACCAACTCCCGTCGGCCACAGCCCTGGAGACACTTGCATTCAGCTGGGTGGAAGGGCGGCTGTCGGCGTCCGACGGGCAGGGCTTCACGATGAACCTGGGCGAAGTGGCGCATGGCGGGAAGGTCTAGGGCCGAAACCGCCCTCTCGCCGACCGTTCATGCCGGTCGGAAGCCCTCCGAAAATGCAATTCACCCCGCGGGGGGCGACGAGGGGCTCTCTCCAGGTGCATCGGCGGCTGCCGACACGACGCCAGTCCGTTCCTTCCCCGACGGCAATCCGTGTTTGTCGATGAGCCGGTACAGGGCCCGGCGGCTGATACCAAGGGCCTTCGCCGCCTGAACCTTGTTCCCCTTCATCTGGGCGAGCACGTCCTGCACGTGCCGCCGCTCGAGGGCGTCCAGATCGAAGGGTGCCTCGGTTGTGTTGACCGGACGCGGCACCGGCCCGGTCACCAAGTTGTCCGGAAGGTCGTCGCGGGTAATCACGGACCCCTCGGCCAGAATCTGCGCCCGCTCCAAAACGTTTGCCAGTTCTCGGACGTTGCCGGGCCAATCGTAACGGACCAGGAGGGCGAGAGCTTCGGCGCTCACCGTATAGGGCGTCTTGCCGATCTGGCGCGTCTGCAACAGGTGGTCGATCAGTAGCGGGATGTCTTCACGTCGGTCCTTGAGCGGCGGGAGGGGGATGGCGATCACGTTGAGCCGGTAGTACAGGTCTTCGCGGAAGCGACCGGCCTTCTGCTCGTCCTCGAGCGGCTTGTTCGTCGCGGCGACGATGCGCACGTTCGCGTGCATCTCCTGGGTGCCGCCCACGCGCCGGTAGTGCCCATTCTCGAGGACCCTGAGCAGCTTGGCTTGCATCCCGGCCGGCATCTCGGCCACTTCGTCGATGAACAGCGTTCCCCCGTCGGCCACTTCGAACAGCCCCACTTTGGCTCGGTCGGCCCCGGTGAATGCTCCCTTCTCGTGCCCGAATAACTCGCTCTCCAGCAGATTCTCCTGGAGGGTGGCGCAGTTGACGGTCACCATCGGCTTGTCGCGCCGCGGGCCGTTGCTGTGCAGGGCCCGGGCCACGAGTTCCTTCCCCGCCCCACTCGCGCCGCGGATCAGGACCGTGGCATCGATCGGGGCTACCTTCTCGATCATGGAGACGACTTTTCGCATGGCCGGACTGGTGCCGACGATCCGGTACTTGGCCGACTCGTACGTCAGCCGCTCGACGTATTGCTTCAAGCGCACGTTCTCGACCTTCAGCCGCCGCACCGCCATGGCCCGATCGAGAATGGGGAGCATTTGCTGGATACGGAACGGCTTGAGGACGTAGTCGAATGCGCCGGACTTCATCGCCTCGACGGCGGTCTGGATCGTCCCTTGCCCGGTCATGATGATCCCGACCAGGTTCGGGTCAATCTCCAAGGCTTGTTTGAGAAGAGCGATTCCATCCGTGCCGGGCATCATCAGGTCCGAGAGGAGCAAATCAAAGTCCCCGTCGCGCAGAGCATTGAGGGCCTCGGTGGGCCGGCTGACGCCCGTGACCGCGAATCCCTGGTCTCCCAGAGAGTCGCACAGGGCGCGCATGAGTTCGACTTCGTCATCGACAACCAGCAGGTTGCCGCGCTTCTGTTCAGGCATTGCGGTCTCCCGCGCTTGAAAGCCGCCTACGAGCGTTTCAGCCCGTTGACGTTCGCCCCGTTCTTGACCGGTAGAGTGATGCGCACCATCGTCCCCTGGCCGACAACACTCTCGATTTCCAGCGTCCCGTTGTGCTCGTGGACGATCCGCCTGCAGATGGCCAGCCCGAGTCCGGTCCCTTTCCCCTCTTCCTTGGTGGTGAAGAAGGGGTCGAACACGCGGGGCAGGATGTCCGCGGGGATGCCGGTCCCGGTATCCGCCACCTCGACGACAACCGCGGCCTTCCCATCCGACAACGTTCCTGGGCGGACGCGAAGAGTCAGCCGGCCCCCTTTCGGCATGGCGTCCCCGGCGTTCGTGAACAGGTTGAGCAGCACCTGCCGGAACTGTTGCCGGTCGGCGAAGATGTCCGGCACCCGTGGATGAAACTCCGGGGTCACTTCGACGCCGCGCCGGCGCAGGTGCGGCTCAGTCAGTTCGATCGTCTTTTGCACCTCGTCCGGCACGTTGACTGTGGACACCTGCTCCCGACCAGCCCGGCTGAACTGCAGCAGGTTGGCGACAAGATTGGCCATCCGCTCGACTTCTTGCTCGACGACCTCCAGTGGTTGGCGTCGCGCGTCGGCCGGAGGAGTTTTGGCCAGCACCCCCTCCAGACGCAGGTGGACCGTGGCCAGCGGGTTGTTCAGCTCGTGGGCGATACTTGCCGCCAGTTCGCCGACCCCGGCCAGGCGGGCGGCTTGCCAGAGCTGTTGCGTTGTGGCCCGCAGCTCGTCGGTCTTCGCCTGGAGTTCGGCGAGGGCGCGGGTCCGTTGGCGAGCGGTCTCCCTGAGTTCCTCCTCCGCTCGCTTCCGCTCAGTGGTGTCGCGCAGAATGAGGATGTAAAGGTCCTGGTTCGGGACCGCGGCGCGCGAACAGGTCACTTCCAGCGGGACCGGGGTCCCGTCCGCTCGCCGGCCTTCGACGTCGGTCGGAGTCGGAAACAGGTCGTTCATCCACGGGGCGGTGCCCGGCACAACGGTCGGAAGGAACCGGTCGATGGTTCTCCCCACTGCGGTCGCGGCCGGACAACCGAGCATCTGCTCGGCGGCCGGGTTGAGCAGCGTGACCCGAGATTGCCCGTCCATGGTTATGATCGGGTCGCGGGCCGAGTTCAGGACAGCGCGAAGCAATGCCACGAGCGCATCCTCGTACTGTTTGCGGACCGTCGCGTCTCGAACGATGGCGGTCAGCAGTGTCTCGCCCCCGCGCTCCAGCTTGGAGATGGTCACCTCGGCCGGGAACTCGGTCCCGTCCTTGCGTCGGCCGGCGACGACTCGTCGGTCGCCCATCACGCGGGACACTTCGGGCCCTCGGGCAAACGACTCGACCTGGGCCGGATGAGCGGCCTGGTAGGCCGGTGGGAGAAGGTCCTCGAGCGGCCGCCCGATGATCTCAGTGGGGGCGTACCCGAAGATCCTGGCCGCCCCGCGATTGAACAGGACGATCTCCCGACTCAGGGTGACCGTGACAATCGCGTCCTCGGCGAAGTCAAGGATTTCGGCCAGCCGCTCCGCTGGCACGGCCGACGCACGGGCCGCCGACGGGGCAGCCCTGGGGTCCTGCGACATAACAGATGGCCCCAAAAGTCCAAGGCGATCGGCTGATTATCGCCCCTTGCTCCGGTCTCGTCCACGATCCTGCTCCACACTAACCGCGTCCAAAAGCAACTGGGAAGCCAAACGACCACATTGCAGCGCTGGTCAGAAATCCCCGCCGAATGTCGAACGCTGAGACGCGCGGCTCGACAGCAGTGTGCGGTTCGGGCTCAGTCGGCAGATCGCGTGCGTCGGAACCGCACACTTCGGAGCACGTCTCCGTGCGATGACCAGTGGTGTCGTTCCGTGCATACCGGCTGTTTCCGTCGAGATTCGGCGATCGCCATTGACATTGCGTGGTTGGGTATCCCGGTTGCTTTAGAGTGTCTGCGCCCACCGAACCACGAGGGACCGCCATGAAGCGAATTCGGACCATCCTGCACCCGACGGACTTCTCCCCGGGCTCGGACGCGGCCTTCCAATTTGCGTGTGACCTGGCACTCGACTACTACGCCCGCCTGATCGTGGTCTACGTCCAGGGGCCAGTCGTACCGATCGCCGCCGAGGGGGTCCTCGTCTCGAACAATCCTCTCGAACTC
>Ga0066903_100005376_pt1 | contig 11103 bp, 12 predicted proteins | sample PanSoiMetaGPlot1_FD_67491 | JGI IMG/M metagenome (GOLD analysis project Ga0066903, IMG submission 67491) | Tropical forest soil microbial communities from Panama analyzed to predict greenhouse gas emissions - Panama Soil - Plot 1 (version 2) | ecosystem: Environmental > Terrestrial > Soil >...
GCATTGCTCGCGACCGGGATGCCCGTGTTTCTGGTGCTCGGGCTGTGCGCCGGTGCGATGTACACGGCGTCCGGCCAGCCGCTCGTGGGTGCGGCACAGCTCGTCATCAACGAGCTCAACTCGCCGACGCTGATGGCGCTGCCGCTGTTCGTGATGGCCGCGGCCTTCATGCGATTCGGCGGCGTGGCGAAGGCGCTCGTCGACCTGGCCGCCGCCTGGCTCGGCGGATTGCCGGGGTCGCTAGGGCTGGTGACCGTCCTTGCCTGCACGCTGTTTGCCGCCATCTGCGGCTCGAGTGTCGCGACCGCGCTGGCGATGGGCACGATCCTGATCCCGGCGATGATCGAGCGCGGATATCCGCGCTCCTTCGCACTCGGCGTCGTTGGCGCGTCGGGAACGATCGGCATCGTCATTCCGCCGAGCCTTCCGCTCATTCTGTACGGGATCGTTGCCGAGCAGTCGGTGCCGCGATTGTTCCTCGCTGGGATACTTCCAGGTCTCGTGCAGGCCGCCGCGTTCTTTATCTGGGTGTTGTACGAAGCGCGCCGCCGCAATTTTCCGGTTGATCCCGTCCTGCCGTACAAGGAGCGGCTGCGCCTCACATACGCGGCGCTGCCGGCGCTGCTCGTGCCGTTTGTCGTGATGGTCGGCATCTACGGCGGCTTTGTCACCGTCACGGAGGCCGCGGCGCTTTCGGCCGTCGTCGCGCTGGTGGTGTCGCTGGTTTTCTATCGCGGATTTCATTGGACCGAGACATTGACCGTTGTCGCCAGCGGACTGCGCAGCGCCGCGAGCATCATGCTGATCATCGCCACTGCGCTCGCGCTCGGTCATTGGGTGACGGAAACGGGCGCGCCCGCGCGCCTGCTCGAGTTTCTGCTCGGCAACCAGTTCTCGACCTGGCAGTTCTTGCTCGGGATCAACGCTGTGCTGCTCGTGCTCGGTTGCTTCCTGGAGGTGACGGCAACGCTCTTGCTCGTGCTGCCGATTCTTGCTCCGGTGCTGTTGCCGATGGGCGTCGACCCCGTGCATTTCTCCATCATCTTCACGCACAACATGGAAATAGGGCTCGTGCATCCGCCTGTCGGGCTGAATCTCTTCGTGCTGTCCTCGGTCGCCGTAACGCCGATGGGCACGGTGATCCGGGGCATTCTGCCGTATCTCATTCTGTTGCTGCTCGTGCTGGCCGTCATCACCTACGTGCCCGTGCTCACCTTATGGCTTCCCGGCGTGGTGCTTGGGCGATGACCGGCAGCAGTCCGTCTATTCCTGCGTGCTCGACCACCGAGATCCGTCGTGTCATCGCGCAGGCGAGCATCGTGCGGCCGGTCACCGAGCGGCTTTTTCGTTCGGCGGGCATCGCATGCGGCATGCGCGTGCTGGATCTCGGTTGCGGCGTTGGGGATGCGTCGTTTCTCGCCGCCGAGCGGGTTGGGCCGACCGGATTGGTGGTCGGCATCGATTCGCGTCCCGACATCATCACCGTCGCACGCGAACGGGCAGGCAAAAGACGTCTCAGGCATGTCACGTTCAAGTGCGTCCCGCTCGACGCGCTATCCGGCCCGGCGTCGTTCGACGCGGTCATCGGGAGATACGTGTCCGCGCATCAGCCGAATCTCACGGGCGCCTTGTGCATGGCGGCGCGCTTGGCACGAGCAGGAGCCGTTGTCGCACTCCACGAGGGTGAGCCGCCAAACGCCATAAGTAGCGGACTGGTGTCGTTCGTTCCGATCTGGAGTGTCGTGGGGCCGTCGCTTGCGGCGGCTTGCCGGGAGACATTGATGGAACCTGAAGCGGCGAGGAGCCTGATGACGCATTTCGTCGATGCCGGTTTGCCGTTGCAAGGGGCTTTCTGCGAGGTGCCAGTCGGTCGCGATGACGATCGTGCACCGTGGAGCAGCAAGCGCGCATGCGTCGCGGACGGCGTCACATCGATCGAGGGGATCGAGCGTCGGCTCAGAGCGGCGGATATCAAAGCGCGGCGACGGCTCGAGCACGGCGCCCAGATTTGTGCTTGGGCAAGAACGTCCCGCTGACGCATCGACTAAACGCAAACTCGCGGTGTTGGTTCAAGACCGCGGCAAGAAAGGAGCGATAATGATGTCTCTTCGACCTATGCTCACTGTGTTTGTGGTCACTGTGCTTGCCTTGCTATGGGCGTTGCCCGCGCTCAGCCAGCCGAGCGGAGCAGAGCCCGAATGGATGGCGGCGCTGCGCGGGGGCGGCCACGTCATCGTGTTGCGGCACGGTGCCACCAATCCCACACAGACCGACGCCGTTCCCGTGAACTTCAGCGATCCGAGCAAGCAGCGCCAGCTCAGTGATCAGGGCCGATTAACCGCTCAGTCGATCGGCGACTCGCTGCGCAAGCTGCGCATACCGGTCTCCGCCGTCCAGACCAGCCTCTATTTTCGCGCCGTCGAAACGGGCCGACTGCTCGGGTTCGGCGAGGCCACGAGCACGATCGATCTCGCTGAAATCGGAGGTGCCAACGCGAGCGGGATGGGAATGGGTCAACCCATGAGTCCGGACGAGATCAGCCGCCGCACTGCGGCTTTGCGCAAGCTCGCGGCCACACCTCCGAAGGCCGGCAGCAACGTGATTTTGGTGACGCACAAACCGAACCTCGTCGAGGCCTTCGGCAAGGGTTGGTCCGACATGGGCGAAGGCGAAGCCTCGATCTTCAAACCAGACGGAAACGGCGGCTATACGCTGGTCGCGCGGGTGCGAGCTGATGACTGGAGCAAATTTGCCGAGACCGCCAAATGACGGCGTCGCCGCGCGCGGCCGCCGCCTTACCATCGTGAGGCCATGCGCCTGCCTGCGATCACTCGAGCGTCACGTCGGCGGAGCGTACGATCCCGCCCCACCGTGCACGTTCCTCGCCGATGAATCTCGCCGTTGCCGCGATGTCCATCGGCGCGGGCCGGACGCCGAGCTTGACGAACTGGGCCTGAATGTCCGGCTCCCCAAGTATTGCGGTGACCGCTGCGTTGAGCTTCGCGACGATCGTGTCCGGCGTGCCGTGCGGCGCCATCAGCGCAAACCAGGTGACGGAGGTGAAGTCCGGCACGCCGGCCTCGCGCGCGGTCGGCACGTCGGGAAGCGACGGCACGCGCTCGGTGTCGCAGACGGCGAGAATGCGTAGCTTGCCGCCGAGATGCAGGTTCATCGAAAAACCGAGATTGTCGAAGAACACATCGACCGTACCGCCCACGATGTCCTGCAGGGCAGGGGCCGAGCCGCGATAGGGGACATGCACCATACGGGTGCCGGTGAGCTTTTCGAACAAGATCGCGGTGAGATGCGAGGTGGTTCCGTTGCCCTGCGAGGCGAACGACACTTTATCCGGATTGGCCTTCACGTAATCGATGAGCTCCTTGACCGACTTGGCGGGGAAATCGGAGCGGACGTCGAGGACATTCGGCACCGTCCCGAGCACGGTGATCGGCATCAAGTCGGCCGGCCGGAACGGCAATTTCTTGTAAAGGGTCTCGTTGATGGCGATCGGACCGGGCGGACTGGACATCAGCGTATAGCCGTCGGGCGGGCTGTTCGCGACGACCTCGGCGCCGATATTGCCGCCGGCACCCGAACGATTCTCGATGATGACGGGCTGATTCCACTTCTGGCGAAGCTTTTCGGCGACAATCCTCGGCAGCGTGTCCGCCGTTCCGCCAGCGGGATAGGGCACGATGATCCGAATATTTTGCGTGGGGTAGTTGGCCGCGTCCTCCGCGCGGCAGTCCGCGGCGCTCAGTGCTGCGAGCAAGGCGATGGCGGACAACGCGAGGGTTCGTGCGTTCATGACTGGGCTTGCACCGGTTGGAGGTCGTTGGACGGTCCGGACGCGACGAATGCGTCCGCGAAGAACTGCGCGTCGGGCAGGCCGTGACCCCTGGTGAATTCCCGTTGTGCCGCGGCAACCATCAACGGATTGCCGCAGGCATAAACTTCCATCCCCGAAAGATCCGCGTGGTCTTCGCGGACCGCATTGTGGACGAGGCCCGTGCGGCCCGTCCAGGAGGAATCGGACTCGGACAGCACGGGGGTGAACGAAAACCAGGGCACGCGTTGCGCCCATCTCGCGGGCAGGTCAGCGAGATAGATGTCCTCGCGCGTGCGCGCGCCCCAGTAGAGATGCATTGGCCGGCGATCGCCCGCACGCATCGATGTGTCGATGATCGATTTGATCGGCGCGAAGCCGGTGCCACTCGCCAGCAGGATGACGGGCAGCGCCGACGGGCGCAGATAGAAATCACCGTACGGCGCTTCAATCTGCAATTTGTCACCGACCGACAGTTTCGACAGCGTCCCGACCGAGAACTTTCCACCCGGCACGTGACGAATGTGCAGCTCCGCGCCGTCGTTATCGCGCGCGGCATTCGCCATCGAGAAATTGCGGCGGTCGTCGTCCTCCATCACCACCTGCAGATATTGCCCGGCCTTGAACGGCGCTCGCAGGCCGATCGGAAAACGCACGGTGAGGATGGTGACATCCGGCGCCGGTCTGGCAACCCTGAAGATTGTCGTCGCGATGGTCTTGCGGCGAAAGATATCGATGCGCTCGACGCGTTTGGGACGGATGGTCAAATCCGCGCGCGGCTGGGCGCGGCACATCAATGCTGCCCCGTCTCGCGCGGTCCTGTGTCCGTGGCCGCGCTGCTCGACTTCGCCTTCGACGAGCCCGGCCTCGCAGGTATTGCACACGCCCTTCCTGCAGGATGAAGGCATGGAATAACCCGCGCGTTCGGCGGCATCGAGCACGAATTCGCGGGGCTCACAGGGAAAGGCGATCTCGCTTTCGGCGACGCGCACCGTAAAGGTCATATCGCGCCTGCCGACACTTGCGTTGCCGCGCCTGCGGGCACGTTCCCGATCAGGCGGAGCGTTCGCAGCACCGCGGCCGGATCGGCTTGGTCCTTCCCGGCAATATCGAAGGCGCTGCCGTGCCCGACGCTCGAGAACAACACACCGGCGCCGACCGAAAGCGCCGAGGCGTTGCGTCCGGCGAGGAGCTTGATCGGAATGTGGCCCTGGTCGTGATAGATGGCGACGAAGCCGTCGATGTCCTTGCGGCCGAGGATGATGTCGGCGCCCGTCGGGCCTTCGGTCTTTATTCCAGCTTTGCGCAAGCGCTCGACCGCCGGCACGGTGATGCGATCATCGTCGTCGCCGAACAGGCCGTTCTCGCCGGCGTGCGGATTGATGCCGAAGACGCCGATCCGCGGATGGGTCACGCCGAGGCGCACGAGCGTGGCGGCGCAGGCGAGCCCTGCCTCTTCGATGAGGTCCGGCGTCAGGCGCGCCAGCGCGTGGTGGATGCGCTCATGCAGCGTGGCATGAAGGATGCGCAGGCCGCCGCCGACCAGCATCATGAAAACCTTGTCTTCCGGGGTGCCGGTCAGGCGCGCAATCAGCCCGGGATATCCCGAGAATGGGATGCCAGCAGCGTTCACGGCCGTTTCGTTGTGCGGGCAGCCGACGATCGCGTCGGCGACTTTGCGCCTGATGAGACCGACCGCGGCCTCCACATAGGCGACCGTGGCGCGCCCCGCGGCCGCTTCGATGTGTCCGGGACGGAAATAGGCTGAGGGCAGGGCGTCGACCGGATGCAGCCCGACGACGTCGCTTGCCAAGCGGCTGTCGCCAGCGAACGCCTGGAGTTTGGTGCCGCCGCCGCACCGTTCGCCGTAATGCCGGATAACGTATTCGTCTCCGACCAGGATCACGCGAATGCCGGGGTTGCCGAGCAGCGCAGCCGCGGCCTTGACCGCGATTTCCGGACCGATCCCATTGGGATCGCCGATCGTCAGCGCGATCGTCTTGAGGCCGTCCGTCATAGCGGCAGCGCCAGCAGGGTATCGAAACGCGAGCTGTCGCAGACGACGATACGTTCGCGGAGTTTGGGCGTCGTGCCATTCAGCCGGTAGACGTCGATGTAACGACCGGTCGCGTAGAGGTCAGTGGTGCCGTCGCGCATGATGCGAGCGACCAGGAACGACGTCTCGCAGCGTACCTCGCCCGCATCCTGCGACACGATCCAGGCCTGGCCGAGCAGATGCCGGTAGGTGTGGCGTTCATAGATATTGGCTTCGCGCAGCGAGGCGACGCGGTCGCGCAGCATGCCCTTGGTGTTGGCGAAGATCACGCCGGCCTCGAGCCCCTGCGCGTAATTGTCCGCCGTCGTGATCTTGTAGATGCAGTCTTCCTCGAAGAAATCAGGCCAGGCCTCGAGGTTGCCGTTGTCGATGCAGCGGGCATAAGCGCCTTGCACGTGGTTGAGCAGTCCGATGACGTCGGTCACTTCGGCGGTTCCCTAGCGCATATCCCGGAAAAGTGGACACTGATATCGGGTTTACCCGATATCAGCGCATTGAGGTGCGCAAATCGGAAACATCCGATTTGCGTGGTTTTCCGAAAGGATATGCGCCAACGTATGAATCTAGAGCGCATTCTGATCCCATCAAAGCGGAATGCGCTCTAGATACCCATCAGCGCGCGGTAGGCTTTCCAGAAGCCGCGGACGGAGGCCTCGGTCACCCGGCTTTCGCTGCTGTCGGTGCCGGCGCCGCCCATCTCGATGACGGCCTGCTCGCCCGCCGCACCGGCGATGCCGCGCTGCACGAAGCCGCCGACGCAGCCGTCTTCCATGGAAATGTAGCCGGCGGGACCGACCAGATTCGCCTGCTTCAGCCGGATCAGGCGCTGCTCCGGCGAATCCTCCGCGAATCCGAGCAGCGTCCAATGAAGGTCGGTTCGGTCGACGCCGCGTGGCACGATCTGGCGCACCGCGATCGCATTCTGGATTTGCTGGAGAACGAAGGTCGGAAACGTCGACAGGATCTGCAAGGTCACGCTGTCGGGGAATTCCTTGAAGCTCTCCAGCAAGGAAGGATCCGCCAGCTTGAACTCGCTGTCGGAGCGGATGTTCTGCTCGGCGTATTCATTGTCCTTTTCATTGTTCTCTACGTTGTTCTTTTCATTGTCGTTGGCGGAGCTCGCATCGATCGCGGAAAAGCTGACGTGATGGCCGCCGGTCGGATCGACAATGATGCCGCCGGTCTGGGATAGTCGATTGAGCTCGAAGGTGGTGAAGAACAGGTGCAGGATGCTCGCGTGATAGGAGTCCTTGACGTTCTCCATATAGAGCTTCCAGTTGTTGGGAAGCGCTTGCGTGTAGCGGCCGAGAACGACCGGCGTGCGTCCGCCCAGCACACGGCCGATCCGCGTGTAGATGTCCTCCCCCAGATGCTCTTCGAGCGGCACAACATCGTTTGAGAAGCTGCCGAACACGACCCCGAAGGCCTCGGCCAGGCGCAGCTTGCGCGGATTGTGCTGCTGCATGCAAAACGACGCCGGCATTCCGCCCTTGCCCTTGATCCCGTCCTTGAAGGCGACCTCCTTGAGGTTGCCCTGCCGGTCATAGCTCCAGGCGTGGTAGACGCAGGTGAAGTCCTTGGTATTGCCACGCGGCTCCAGCGTGATCAGGGCGCCGCGGTGCGCGCACCGGTTCTCAAATGCGTAGAGCTCGCCGTCCGCATCCCTGACGACGATGACCGGGGTGTCGCCGACGAAGGTCGCGATGAAGTCGCCGGTGTTCTTCACTTCGACCGACAGGCAGAGATAGTTCCACGACGGCCCCTGAAAGATCCGCTCTTGCTCGGCGGCGTAGATGTCGCGGTCCTGGAAAATCCAATAGGGCACGCGCGTCACGCCGTCGCTCGGCCAGGCACGATCGCTGTGTTCGCTGGCCGAATGGATGACTTGATCCAGCATGAGATCTCCCGTGAGCGAAAGACGCCGCCGAAGAGCTCATTTATTCACCAGGCGCGCGTCTCCATCAAGCAGATGGTGATCTGCCGAGGCACGAGACGCGGCGGCAGGGGAAGTCTTCCCAAGTCCGTAAAAAGGCTTGCACAACGTTACACCATATGGTGTATTGTATGCATGGATCACTTGAGCGATGTCCTAACCGCAATTTCGCACCCGACGCGGCGGGCGATTATTGGGCAGCTGGCGAACGGACCAGCCCGTTTCCTCGATGTCGCGAAGCCGTTCGATATTGCTTTGAATGCGGTGACGAAACACCTGAAGCTGCTCGAGCGAGCCGGACTGATCGAACGCCGGAAGCGGGGTCGAGAAGTCTTCATTTCGTTTCGCGGCGAGCCGCTTCGCGAGGTGGCGGGATGGGTGAGTGAATATGAGCGCTTCTGGAACGAGCGCCTCGATCAGTTCGAACGTTATTTCGAGGACAAGAAAGAGAAGAAGGTTTTGAAGACGAGAAAGAAAAGAAGGTGAAGGGAAAATGGCGACGACATCGACAAAGACCGTGGACATCAAGATTGAACGGACAATCCCAGCGCCTCCGAGGGAAGTTTTCGATGCGTGGCTTGACCCAAAGATCCCGGGCACGCCTTGGCACGAGAATGAAAGGCTGATCGTCACTCCGAAGGTGGACGGCCTCTGGTACTGGCGCTCTTTGGGGGGTACCCCGCACTATGGGCGGTTTATGGAAATGGATCCGCCAAGTCGAATTCAGTATTCGTGGATGTCACCGAATACATTGGGGAAGGAATCAGTAGTTACTGTGACATTCCAGAAAGAGGGAGAAAGCACCCTCATGACTCTCCTGCATTCCGGCCTCCCCAATGATGACATGGCAAGAGCGCACGAGAAGGGTTGGAATTCTATTTTTGATAAGTTCGGCAACATTTTCGCCAGTGGATCGCACCGCCGAACGTAACGCCTGACAGCGTTCGATCTGACCTGGCGCAATGGAAATCACGAGGCGGAGCGGTCATGGCAAAGGCAATTTTGAAGAATGATGCGTCCGCTTTCGTGTCGCTCGGACTTTGCATGGCCCTCGCAACTCTCGCGGTCGCAGCCGGCCCAACTTTAGAAGCTCGGGCTGCCCGGATGGATGCGGTGAACATCGTCCTCGTGCATGGCGCGAACACCGATGGTTCGGGATGGCGCGGCGTCTATGACATCCTGACAAAGCACGGATACCACGTGAGCGTCGTCCAACAACCTCTCACGGGCCTGTCCGACGATGTCGTGGCCACCAAGCGCATCATTGACCAGCAAGACGGACCGATCATACTCGTCGGTCACAGCTACGGCGGTACCATTATTACGGTCGCCGGCGCTGATCCGAAGGTGCGAGCGCTGGTCTACGTTGCGGCGCTGCAGCCCGACGTCGGTGAAACGACCAACCAACTCGCCGCGTCGATACCGGGGGACATTCCGAGCAGCGACCTGAAGCCGACCAAGGACGGCTTCATCTTCATCGATCCCTCGAAATTCGCGGCCGACGTTGCGACCGACCTGCCCGCGGCGCAGGCGGCATACATGGCGAACTCGCAAATGCCGGTGGCGGCAGCCGCATTCGACGCGCCAGTGACGGTCGCCGCGTGGCACGACAAGCCGAGCTACGGGATCGTCGCCACGGCAGATCGCGCGCTCAATCCCAAGCTTGCGCGCTGGATGTACAGACGCTCAGGAGCGAAGATCACCGAGATCAAAGCCAACCACTTGGTCTACATCGCCCAGCCCGGAGCCGTCGCCAGCGTCATCGAAACGGCGGCCCGTTCCATCAACGAGAATACAACGAAGGCTCGATGAAGGGCCTTCGCTTCGCACCGCCTTCTCGACGCCACTGCTTCCTGGATCGGCTCCGCAACACACACCCTTTGGAGGGGACGACTTATGATGCGACTCTATCTCTTCCCCCCGTCGTCACGCGTGCTCGGCATCGTTGCACTCAAGAACCATCTTGCGCTCGATTGCGAGCTCAACCCGATTGATCTTGGCCGTGGCGACCAGCTCGCTCCCGAGTATCTCGCCCTCAATCCCAACCGGAAGATGCCGACTCTCGAGGACGGCGAATTCGTGCTCTGGGAGTCGAACGCCATCCTGTTCTACATGGCGGCGAAGCGCCCCGAGAGCGGGCTCTGGCCTTCGGATCTGCGCGGCCAGGCTGATGTGCTGCGTTGGCTGGCTTGGGAGAGCGCGCATTGGGATGCCGAATCGTGTGGCATGGTCGCATTCGAGAAGGCGTCGAAGGCGGTGCTCGGCCTTGGCGCACCGGATCCAGCCTTCATCGCCAGAGGCGAGCAGAACTTCGTCCGCTTCGCCGCGGTGCTCGACGATCAGCTGAAAGGCAGGGCTTGGCTGACCGGCGAGCGACTCACCATCGCCGATTTCTCCATCGGGGGCTTGGTGCCGACCGCCGAGCGCTTGGGGCTACCCCTCGCACGCTTCTCCGAAATCGGTCGCTGGTACGAAGGCTTGGCAGCGCTGCCGGCCTGGCGGGATGCCGTCGCTGCCAAGGATGCGGCCACGGTTGCCTGGTTCGCGAAGGCAAGTGGGTAACGCCGGTTGCTCAGGGCGGTTACGAGGCAGGGTCGCCCAATCAGCTTCACAGCGGATCTAGAGATTTGCTGTCCTGCTCGCCCTTCTCAGTCAAACCAGGGACGGGCCAGTTCTCGCCGGACTTTTCCGCGTGCCGGATGAAGAGAAGGATGAGCCGGTCCATGGCGTGCCTCTTTTTTGATGAGCGCGCAGCTTGTGTCAGCCAATCGGATCATTCTGGAATTTGAAAAAGAACCAAGTCCGTTTCGGATTTCCCGTTTGTGCATCCACCGAATAGATGAGCAGGGCGCCGTCCTGGTTCGTCTTCCCAACGTTGAAATGAGTGTCGTGGATGCCTTTGCCGTCAGGGCCACCGTCGTCAAAAGTCATCCCGTAGGCGACGACGAAATGTGCGGCGCTCAGCGCCGCCTGCAGTTCGCCGTCGATTCGGTAATAGGACAGCGGATAGAAGTCTCCCTGGTTCAAGCCGATGGAGGTGTAGCTGAGCCGCGCGTTCGGAAACACCCCGTAGGCCGGCGCGCCGAAAGGTTCGTCGGGGTTCGAGCCGGAGGTGTTGACGTCCTGGTCCGCGACGTAGACCTGGATGTCCAAGCCGTCGCTCGACTGGGTATTGACGTCGACCTGGTAGCGAGCGCCGCCGCCGACGTCGAGATAGAACTGCAGATGATCTCCGCTCCGGCCGGTGATCGGCTTTTCCCCGCTCTGATCCACGGTACCGACGACCGC
>Ga0066903_100005377_pt1 | contig 11102 bp, 6 predicted proteins | sample PanSoiMetaGPlot1_FD_67491 | JGI IMG/M metagenome (GOLD analysis project Ga0066903, IMG submission 67491) | Tropical forest soil microbial communities from Panama analyzed to predict greenhouse gas emissions - Panama Soil - Plot 1 (version 2) | ecosystem: Environmental > Terrestrial > Soil >...
CATGAGGCCGCGTTCCAGGAGAACGGCGCACGCATAGCCTGAGAGCAGAGGATTGCGGTCGTCGGCGTCCGACAGCTTGCGGAGTTTTTCGACCCACAGGTCACCCTCGACGCGCTCGTGATGCTCCAGGCTGACGCGGTTCAGCTCGTCGATGGAGAGGATTAGATCCTTGGCCGCCGTGTTATCGCAGGCCGCCGCGACATGCAGGGCCAGGGACCCTTGCACGAACAACTCGTCGATGAGGGGAAGGAGAGGCGACGCGTCGAACTTGCGGACGTCGCCGTACCGGGTCACCAGGCTAAGCTGCGCCGCCGCGTGGGCAATCGCCTTCAAGTCCGAGCTCACGGCCGACACCTCCTGGAGCCGGGCCCGCGCCAGGTCCATCGACTTGGCCAGCCCGCACTGGCAGGCGTCTTTCACCACGTCGGCCGCCTGGTCGATTCCGGTCGCGGCTTCCAAGAGTTGCTTGAATTTGAACCCGGTCGCCAGTTCGACGGTCTCGCCGAGCAGAACCGCCTCGACGAGGGCAATTTCGTGTTCAGGATCCCACTGGAGCTTCCACCGCTCCGCCCATGTCGCCCCCTGCTGGCGAGTCGGCAGCGGCTTGGCGAACTCGATTCCGAGCACCCGCAGACGGTGGAAGAACGTCGAACGACTGAGGTCAAGGAAAGCGGCCTCGACCGATTTCACCAGGCGGTTCTCCCGCAAGTCCAGCTCCAGTTCCTCGGCGACCGTCTTCTTGAACTTTTCCAGCTTCAGGCGCGACATCGCCCGGTCGAAGTCTTCCTGGATGGAAGTGCGAACGACCCCCTTGGGCAAAGCGCCGATCGCCGTGCCAACATTGACGTGCTGAAGGGCCTCGGCCACGGTCGATTTCTCGCCGTGCCCGACCAGCGTGACGGCCGCGTCCTGCAGGTCGGAGAGCGTCGGGGCCGCCCCGTCGTGTAGCACCGCGAGCGTTCTTGCGAGCCGGACCCCCTCGATCACTTCCGCCGTCGAGCGGTGGGTGCCGGCCGCCCGCAGATGGCGGACAACCTCGGACAGGTACAGGTGGGGCAATTCGTCCAGCCCGGCGGCGTTCATCTGCCGCCAGACCAACTCGAAGTATGCCGGAGCGCGGTTACCGGCCCCGTAGCCGGACTGGCTCGACAGCTTGAAGTACGAGTACGGCATGAGCGTCAACTTGCTCGAACGTCGCCGCAGGCGACCGAGTTCGTCGTCGGTCATCGCCGGGAACTCGGGACTCAATACCGACGCGTGGAATGCTCCGACCACGGCCAGCACCTGCTCGGGCTTGACGCCGTCAGCCAAGACTTCCTGAATCCGCCGGCGCATGAACGCCTCGCGGACCAGATTCTCGGCCCGCCAGACCGGCGGGTCAGGCTCGTCGCGCAGTGCCGCACCGTGGGTGTAACTCATCGCCTTGTAGCTGCCCGGCGACAGGTTGTGTTCGAACCGCCGTTCCCAGTAGGCGTCGTAGTCCGCCTCGCCAGTCATTTCGGCGATCCGGTCGTAGAGTGACCGTTCCGGCTCCGGCCGCCACGCTGGCGACGCCTGGGCGTCCGGCAGCTCGGCCTCGCTCGCTTCGGATTTCTCCGCGTCCTCTTCGGCCTGCTCGCGCAGCTTTTTGAGCCGCTCCAACTCGACGTCCTGCAGCCCCAGGAAGATGTCGGACGGCAGGTCGATGAATTCTACGCGGGCCCTATTCTCCTTGGCCCACACAAGCGCCTGGTACTCCGGGCTGTAGGTTGCCAGCGGGTAAACAAGCGTCCGCACCGGGACTGAGTCCGTGTAGGCCAGGATGGCGACTGGGGGTTTCGTCCCGGAGCGCGTCAGGTCGGCGATCAGTGAGTCGGCGTCCGACAGACCCTCGATCAGCACGACCTTGGGCCGGATCGAGTCCAGGGTGGCGCGCAGGTGCCAGGCACCGCCGGGAGACAGGTGTCGAACCCCGAACACGTTGACCCCGACGGTCACGAGTTGTGCTCCGCACAGGCCGTGAAAAGGGGCCGCCACTCCGCCCCGCGTTTCTTGAGCACGTTGGTCAGGTACTCCTGCCAGACTACCTTGTCCTTCTCCTCGTCCTTAACTACTGCCCCTTGCAAACCCGCCGCCAGGTCGTGGGCCGTCACCTGGCCGTCTCCGAAGTTGCCGGCCAGGGCCATCCCGTTGGCGAGCACCGAGATCGCCTCCGCTGTGGAGAGCACGCCGCTCGGCACCTTGAGCTTGTTCTTGCCGTCGAGCGTCTGCCCGGCGCGCAACTCGCGGAAGATGGTGACCACCTGCGTGACCGCGTCTTCCGCCGGCGGGGCGGCCTTCAAGTCCAGGTTGGTGCCCAACTCCTTGACCCGCTTCCGGACGATTTCCACCTCGGTCTCGAGCGTGGCCGGGGTCGGCAGGACGACCATGTTGAACCGCCGCTTGAGCGCGGCCGACATGTCGTTGACCCCGCGGTCGCGAGTGTTGGCCGTGGCGATGACCGAAAATCCCTTGACGGCCGGCACCTCGGTGGCCAGTTCGGGGACGCTCAGGCGCTTCTCGCTCAGGAGACTGATGAGGGCGTCCTGCACCTCGGCGGCGCAGCGAGTGATCTCCTCGAACCGGGCCAGCGTGCCTGATTCCATCGCCCGGAAGATGGGTGACTTGATGAGCGCCTCAGGGCTTGGCCCGCGGGCGATCAACATGGCGTAGTTCCAGGTGTATCGAATCTGCTCCTCGGTCGTCCCGGCCGTGCCCTGGACCACCTTGGTCGAGTCGCCGTTGATGGCCGCAGCGAGGTGCTCGGACAGCCACGACTTGGCCGTCCCCGGCTCGCCGAGGAGCAAGAGGGCCCGGTCGGTCACCAGTGTCGAGATGGCGATTTCGACGAGCCGGCGGTGGCCGATGTACTTCGGCAAAATGGCCATCGACCCAGCCTTGCCGCCGGTGATGTACGTCAGGACGGCCCGCGGGGAGAGCTTCCAGCCCGGCGGCTTCGCGTACCTGTCGTCTTTCGCGAGCTGGTCGAGCTCCTCGGCATAGAGCGTCTCGGCCGGGGCCCGCAGGATGTTGCCGGTAGTGACGCCGTTCGGGGCGTCGGCGTCATCGGTCTTCTTCTTGGCCATCGCGTCACTCGTGAGATTTTTGGCTTGGATCGCGCCTGATCGATCAGTCGTTCCTCTCGCGCAGTTCCTGGATCGCGTCCACCCACCGGTCGGCCTCGCGGTCCTTCAACTTCGGGGTCACGGACTCGAGCAGCGGAACGGCCGATTTTGGAAGGTGTGGGATGAGGTTGTAGTACCAGTAGGTATTGACGTTCGCCTTGCCGATCGTCTTCTGGAAAGACGCGACCAGGGCGTCGGCCGCCTTCGGGTGTTGCATCCGGACCATGACGGTGAGGACGTTGGTCACCGCCTCCTGGCCTTTTCCTTTCTGGAACGCCGCGTCGAACTCGGCCTGGACGAACGCCTCAGAGGCCGGGTGTCCGGCCCGGCCGACGGCGTGGACGAGCCCCAGGTGCCGGAGCTTGACTGCGAGGTCGAGCCACCGCGGGTCGAGCGGCGGGCGGTCGTCCCGGCCCGCGTGCCAGTAGACGTGGGTCGCCCCGATTGCGTCGATGACGGCTGCGGCTCCGGCCGGGCCCTTGCCCTTCTTTCCCTCGCCCGCGGCGGCCAGGTAGGGGGAGAAGAGTTCGTACACCTCGGCCGGCGCCAGCGCCGTCCGGGCGGCCTCGAAGGCCGCAGCCAGGTCGTCGGGTTCCAAGTCACGGTGGGCGCGAGCCAGCACCACCCGCTGGGCATTTGGGCCATTGGCCATGCGCGCGATCACCGCCTCGACCACGTCCGACCCGGACAACGTCTCCCCTTTCACCTTGGCCAGGTCGGCCCGGCCGGCGAAGAGGTCAAGGGTCAGGGCGTCAGCCGCGGCGTGCTCGTCCGCGGGGAGCACCCCGATCAGCCGGACCAACCGCGTCGCCAATCGGCTCGCCTCCTTCTTGTCCTTCACCCTCGGCAGGTCGGTACGGTCCTTGCCGATCTCCGCGATCAATAGTGCTGTCAGGCGTTCGCATTTGCTTCGCTCGATGGCTGCGACGGCCAGGTCGAGGTCCTTGCCGGCGATTGCCTGCTGCAGGACGGAGACTCCAGCGGGATCGTCGATCGCGGCCAGGGCGTGATAAGCGGCCCCGCGCACCTCCTGAGCCTTGGCCCCAGCTTGCTCGATCAAAAATGCCAAGTCCTCCTTCTCAGCCCCCAAACAAGAAATGGCTGCCACCTTCACGTCCTTCGACCCGCCGTCGAGGGCCTGCTTGACCAACTCGCGGGCGCCTGCCGGGTCGATGGAGTGCATCAACCTCAACCGCCGCGGGTGCCCCTTGGTCCCCTTCGGGTCATAGGCTTTGTGCAGCTCCGGCAGGATGACCTTGCCGTACATGGACAAGACCTTCTCCGCCAGGAAGTCAGCGACCTCAGCATAGGAGTCATCGAGCCCGCTCAACGCCGGTTTGATGAGCCGCAAGTCTCGGAACGCGCCGCGCTCGTGCGCGTCCTTGACCAGTTCCAGCCGGCCGGACCCGGTGGTGCTGAGGGCTTCAAGCAGTGGCTTGAGCAGCCGGGCGCTGGTCTGGGCCAACTCGCCGCCGAGGTTGACCGACTCGACGGGTTTCAAATTGCCGGCGATCCCAGTTTCCCCCTGGGTGTAAAGGATGGCTGTGACCAGCGAGGTCAATTCGAGCAGGCTTTCAGCGGACGTGTCCTCGGGGCCGTCGATCACTTTGGTGGCGGCCTCGGCCACCTTCGCGAAGACGGGGGCCTTGGCGCCGGCCTGTTCGAGCGGCGGGATGAGCTTCTTGAGCCGGAAGTCGCCTTTCGCAACCACGCTCCCGGCGACTGCCAGCCGGCGGGCCTCATCGTACACCTGGTTCAGAACGGCAATGCTCATGGAGAGCCTGGGATTTGACCTAAAAGGACTGTGGGACCAATAAGTCGGAGCGGGCGACTCACCTAGTTAAAGCGTCAGACGAATGATGGCCGTGGGCGTTACGATGCTCAGCGGCTTAACTTGCAACTTTCGCGTGTCCAAGTCGTGTCGGAAACGCGCGATTATTGTCTGCCCATTCAACGCTTCGCGCGGCAACAGCGGTAACAGGTGACAGCTCGCCGGCTCCTCCGCCATGCCGGTATCGGTCAGCACCAGCCGCTCGCCGTCCGCGTCCTCGGCGACAAAGGCGTCGCCAACCCGGGCGATCGTCTTGAAGTTGAGCGCCAGAATCGGGATCTTATCAGCGATTGCGCTTTTGAGCGTCCCCTTGACCTCCTTGATGGCCGTGGCAAAGTCAGGCCGGCCATGTCCGCGGATCACCGCCAGGTCTTTTGGCTCCAGCGGGCGGGGGACCATGCCATCCCAGCGAACCCGCGGGTTCATGCCGCCGGGGTAGACACACAACTCCTTCACCTGAGCCACCTGGAAGAAGCTGTCGTCGCTCTTGATGAACTTGGCCGCCTTGTACGGGCGGAGGGTCTGGGTGACCCGGATTCTCCCGTTCCCGAGCGTCATCCATATGCCGGTATCGACAAACTCCTCGCGGGCGCGGTCGTCGTGCGAATTGAACGCGAGCTGAACCAACTCGGCGTTCGGCTCGACCAGCCCGCACGTCTTCAGTTCGGCGAGCTGCCAGGCGTGGCCGAGCCAGGCGGCGATCGGGGAGTCGGTCGGGACGGCCAGGTTCGAGTCCTCAAGTCGCTTGTTCAGATATGCCCGGCCCTGCTTGATGGTGGCGTGCAGTTGCGCAAGCTGGTCGAGAGCCTCGGTATGAACGCGTTCAGCACGGGCCGCCGGCTTGTCTACAAAATCCCCCTCCTCGTCGGCGAATAGTTGCAGGTAGCGGTACAGAGCCACCCGGGCCCCGGGTAGGTAGGCGTCGCCGAGTTGGTCGGCCTGTTTGGCCATCTGCGAGGCCAATTTGGCGTTCATGTTCCCGATGCCCAGCCGCACCAGATCGTGAGTCAGCCGTTCGAGGGTGTCGATGCCGGCAAGCTGCGCCTTGATCTTCTTGGCGAGCGCGGCTTGGTTGACCTGTTTCGGCTTGTCGGTCTCGACGGTCTTCTTCTCGGCGCGGGCGGCCAGCTTCTCGCGCTTCGCCTGGAGATCGGGCGGGACTGCGGCCGGAGTGAATTTCTTTTGCTGCGCGTAGGCGTACATGAGCCCCAGGCAGTGCTTACACGGGAGCTGGCGGCTCGGGCAAGTACAGCGGTGGGTCGGCTGGTCCGGGCGGGTGAAATCGCAGGACACCAGGTACGGGCTCTTCCCGCTCCCTTGGCACTCGCCAAAAATCAGGGCACCGTCGTCCGAGACGTGCAAATTGGACAGCTTGTTCTTGAGAACCAGTCCGCGGCCATTCTTGGCGGCGTCGGCGTTCGGTGCGGCGGCGTCCACATACGCCTCGTTGATGGCGATCATCCGGGGCCTCTCCGGCGGTGGAAAGTTGGGAGAAATATAACCCCCTCGATGACCGCCTGCCATTGTCGGTTGTTCGGATTCTCTGACGAATTGATCTTGGCCCGGATGAAAGTTGCCGGCCGGACCGAACGGCCGCTAGCGCAGACGCGGCTAGCGCCGTTTCGAGATGCGCCGATGACACGCCATTCCCAGTCCCATGAAACGCGTTGGTTGCGAATCGATCGGCGCACCCGGCGGGTTATTTGCCTTCTATCGTGGCATCGGGTTCGTCCTATCGACGCCGTCGGTCTAGGGATGGTCACTCGTTCCCGTCGGGTTCGACCAGTTGGGCGTGACTTGCGGTACACTTCAGTTGGCTTAGTCACAGTATCGATTGAATCGACGTCCCGAACGGGAAGATCATCTGCGCTGGGTTTTGGACTGTCGTGAGGTCTCCAGTCCCGCGGTGAATGACGTACGTACTCAGTACGATCAACTCCTGGTTGGCGTCGGTGTAGCCAACGAGGCCCACCACTTCGTTCCCGGCCCCCAGAACGATGAGGACCGGCCGCTGGAACGTGGTCGGCGCGCTGCTGCCAATTGGGGACGGATCTGTTGGCGGCGCAAGGCCATGGGGCTCCCAGGTTGGCAGACGATAGCGCATCCCAGGCGCGGGCGCCGGGTCGCGTCGAGTCCGAGGAACGCGATGGGTCAGGAGAAAAACGAGTCTTGAAACGATTGAATTACTTTCCGTACGGGGACGCAAGGAGAAACCCCACGCATTGACCCTCTAAACATTGGTGGTCCCATGCCCGACGCCGACGGAGCGCGTTACCGCGCCGCCGACCTGGTCGAATACGCGACGCGCCTCTTTACCGCCGCCGGCTGCGACGGCGACAAGCCCGCAACAATTGCCGCGGGCCTGGTTGAGGCGGACTTGCTCGGCCACAACACGCACGGGCTGGCGCTCGCCGCAGCCTATCTTCGAGATCTTGCCAACGGCGCCATGACTCCGCGGGGCGAGCCGGAAGTCGTCGCCGATCGCGGGGCCGCGATCACCTGGGACGGCCGCCGGCTGCCGGGCGTCTGGCTGGCCGAGAAGGCCGTGGACCTCGCGGCCGACCGGGCTGGAACTCACGGCATCGCGGCCGTCACCATCCGCCGCAGCCATCACATCGGCTGTCTGGCCGCCTTCCTGCAGCGGGTGACGGACCGCGGATTGATGGTGATCGTCGCCTGCTCCGATCCGGCCGTCGCCACCGTTGCCCCGTTTGGCGGCCGGAAGGCGGTTCTGACTCCGGACCCGATTGCGATCGGCATTCCGACCGACGGCGATCCAATTCTCATCGACATGAGTGCTTCGATTACCACAAACGCCATGTCGGACCGGCTGCGCCGCGAGGGGAAGCGCTTCCCCGGCCCGTGGGCGCTCGACGCGAGTGGTCGGCCAACGGACGATCCCGGGACGCTCTTCACCGATCCGCCGGGCACCATTCTGCCCACCGGCGGGACCGATCACGGGCATAAGGGATACGGACTGGCTCTGATGATCGAGGCGCTGACGCAGGGTCTGAGCGGATTCGGACGTGCCGATGCGCCAAAGGGCTGGGGAGCTTCGGTGTTCGTGCAGGCGATCGATCCCGCGGCGTTCGGCGGCACGGATGAGTTTCGGCGGCAAACGGGCTGGACCGCGGCCGCGTGTCGCAACAATCCGCCGGCGCCGGGTTTTGACGCGGTTCGACTGCCGGGGCAGCGAGGATTGGACAGCAAGCGCCGGGCGTTGGTCGAGGGCGTGTCGCTCTATCCGGGCATCATGCAGGCATTGGCGCCGCATGCGGAGCGGCTGGGAGTTGCGCCGCCGGCGCCAATCGGGTAGCCGCGATCAATTGCGATATTCCACATCCCGGACTTCATAGAACCGCAGCCATTCGTACAGGGCCCACGTCGTTGCGATGTCGTCCGCGGTCAACGTCGCGACATTTTCATCCCACCAGCGGCTCCAAAGAACATCGGGGGCCTTGTAGTCCCAGACGTTGGCAAACTTGATCGGGGCCATGTCCGACAGGACCCCCCAGATGTGGCCGCCGTGGAAAGGCCCCCATTCGTGTGGCGTGCCGAAGCGAAACGGGGACGGCGTCGTGCGCGCCTCGGCCTCCAGGTGAGCGATCGCGGCGTCGGCGGCGGTCAGCGTGTCGTACGCCGCCACCGCGCGGCCGCACGACTTGGCCCCGGTGCGGTTCCACCGCCACCAGCCGTCATCGGGTATTCCGAGTCGCCAGGAACGGCGCAGGACGACGTAGACCGTTTGGCCCGGAGTGGGCTCGCGAGCGCTGAACAGCTCGAGCGGCCGGCGCTCGGCGAATTCCGATCCGCCGTGCCACTCGCGCGGCCGCTCGTCGAACGGGTCGGTGTCTTGGACCGCCCAAGTTTCGGGGACGGTCGGCGTCCCGATGTATCCGCCCGTGCGCGCGACGCGATCGACGTAAAGCGCATGGCACAGCTCGTCGGCCGTCCGCGGTGTGCGCACCAGCATATACGGAGTCGAGCCGACGTGGCGGAAATGCCCGTACGGCCGCTCGATCGGGTCTTCCTCGAAGTGCGGGTGGCTGACCAGATGCATCGGCCGGCCAGTTTGGCCTTCGACGACGCGATAGAACTGCACCCTGTCGAGCGCCTCCCACGCCGCGGCCCGCTGGGCATCCGTCATGCTCGCGTGGTCGCGGTCCCAGATTGCCGCCCAGACAGCGCTCTCCGCAGTCACGCCAGGTGAGTCGAGGCCGGCGTCGAGGAACCAGTCGTGCAGCCGGGCCGCGTCGAACGTGGTCTGGTAGTGGAGGAACGGGCCGCCGCAGCGGAATGGATTGATTCGTCGCCGCAGCGCCCACTCGCGTTCGCGATGAGCGGCCTCCGCGTCGGCCCGTCTCGCGAAGGGGTCAACGCGGACGGCCCCCGTCGTCAGCCGCCAGCCGTCCGCGACCGCCCGCCAGTTCAGCCGCTCGAGAATGAAGACGTCGCCCGGCATCAGGGCATGGTAGGCAAGGAAACGGCAATGGGATTCGTCCGGTCGGGTGCGACACCCCCCTCTGTGGACGAATTCAACAAGTCTGGACGAAACACAACAACCTCGGACGAAACACGAGAAGTCCGGACGAAACACAGCAAACCGGACGAATCGGCGGCTCGACGGAAACTCTGCCCGCTCAAATCCTTAGTTCCCGATCGAGGCTCATCGCACCGACAGAACGGCCACATTCTGTCGATCTGACGAGGCATCGAGGAATATCTGAACAAAATTATATTATTTCCGTTTGACTTCGCTCCATCGGGTTTTAGTGTTACTACAGGCCATTCGGCCCGCACCTCTTCGTCGTCCCCAACCCGAGCCATCCACCATGAACCAACCAACGACAAGAACCCTGCGCGCCCTGGAACGCGCCGCACTGCTTCGGGCCGACGGCCACGGCTGGGAAATGGTCGCCCGCAAATTGAAACGGAAGGTCGAGACGGTCCGGTCGTGGCCGCGCCTGTACCCCGACGAGTGGTACGCGGCCTACGACGGCTACGACCGACCGGGCGACGACCTTGCGGCATGGGAAGCCCGCGAGTGCCTGCGCCTCCTCGCGCGCTCGGACGACGTGAAAGTGAGCCAGGCGGCCGCGCGCTGCCTGCAGAAGGAGCGGAACCGCGCGGCCGCCCCGCGCGCCCCGAAACCGACCAGCGACATGCACCGCCTTGCCGATCACCTGGAGGGACTGAGCCATGAAGAACGCCGTCAGCTCTTCGATCAAGAAGTTGCTCAACAATTCCGACGCGCAGACTCTTCTGGCGATGGTGCTGAAGAACCACGATGCACGTGACGATGTCAACACGTTCGTCGAGGCGTTCTTCACCGACCCCCTCGGCCGGCCCCTGGTGCAGGCGGCCATTCACAAGGATCTCCAAGCGTTCCTGACGACCAACCGCAAGGCGCTGGTCGAGCTACCGCGCGACCACGGCAAGAGCACGCAGGTGTGCGCCCGGCTGATCTGGGAGCTGGCCCGCGACCCGAGCCTGAGGATCAAGATCGTCTGTGCCTCGGACGCCCTGGCCGCGGAGCGCGGCCGGTTCATCCGCCAGGCGATCGAGAGGAGCCACTGGCTGCGCCTGGTCTTCCCTCACCTGACACCAGCACACCCGTGGGGCGACACTCGGCTCTCGATCGCCCGGCCGGCGAACGTGATCGGCCCGAGCGTCACGGCCATCGGCATCGGTGCGGCCTCGACCGGCTCGCGTGCCGACTTGCTCGTCTGCGACGACATCGTCGACGTCAAGTCGCTCGCCAGCCGGGCGGAGCGCGACCGGGTAAAAGATTTCTTTCGCAACAACCTCATGAACCTCCTGGAACCGGATGGCCGGTTCTGGGGCCTGTGCACCCCGTGGCACCGCGACGACCTGAATGCCGAATTGAAACGCACCGGCAGCTACCCGCTGTTTCGCAAGGCCGTGGACGAGGACCTGAATCCGGTCTGGCCGGCGCGATGGCCGACCGAAGCGCTGGCCGCCCGGCGGGACGAGATCGGCGCGGTCTCGTTTGCTCGCGGCTATCGACTGGTGCCGCTGGCGGAAGACACGCTGACAATTCGAGTGCCTTGGATCAAGTTCTGGGACCAGCCGGCCGAGCCGGATCGGATCATCCTGTCGGTGGACCC
>Ga0066903_100005379_pt1 | contig 11102 bp, 7 predicted proteins | sample PanSoiMetaGPlot1_FD_67491 | JGI IMG/M metagenome (GOLD analysis project Ga0066903, IMG submission 67491) | Tropical forest soil microbial communities from Panama analyzed to predict greenhouse gas emissions - Panama Soil - Plot 1 (version 2) | ecosystem: Environmental > Terrestrial > Soil >...
CTGAGCTCCGTCGGCTGCAGGAAATTCGGCCTGCCCAGCCACTCCGTGATGATGAAGAAGGTCCCGCGAACCCCGGCTTCGTTAAGCAGCGGCGCGACCAGGTCGAGATGGCTCTTCTTGCCGTCGTCGAAGGTGAGGCAGACGGTTCGTTCGGGCATGTCCCCGCGTAAGGCTCTTTCCCTGCACTCCTGCAGGGTGAGGAACGTGCAGTTCCGCTCCTGCATCCACCGGATCTGGCTGTGGAGCTCGTCGCGCGAGAGGTATTCCCTCGTGGGCTTGCCCCGGATCTCACGCTGATGCAGCAGGACTCCGTGATAGAGAAGGACCTGGAACGTCATGGGCTTCTCACGCGACAATCCGGCGTCCGCAGGGCTGCTGTGGGCGGAGAGTCCGTCGGCGCGTTCCCGCTCGCGCTGCTCCGCCTGCTCCCCTGCGGGTCGGGCGACGCTCTCGTGAGGATTCCGCGGCCGGCTCATGTCTCTCCTCGCGGTGACGGCGCCCGCTCCCCAGGGTCTCTTCCAGGTGTCTTCATCTCGTTTGCCATGGCTCTCAGGTCGCCGCCGCGGCCGCCGGCTCCGGGCGGACGGCCCGTTGCTCCGTCTCGACACATCGGCGGCACAGAAAATTCAAGGTCAACACCATCGCGGTACTGGAGTAGGCGAGGTTTCCCGACGAGAAGAAGAGGACCAAGGCTACCACGGTTACGGCCTCGCATGTGCGGAGATACCCCTTCATCGCCCGATCGTCGGGTATCCCCCGCTCGGCCTGCCAGAAATTGTACCCACACTGCGCAATCCACCAGCACAGAACCAGGAAGCCGACCGTTCCGGTCTCGGCCAGAGCCTGGACGTAGATGTTGTGCGGCGGCAGCTTCTTGTTCCCCCTGAGTCCCGGGTTGAACTCGGGCTGGATGTAGTAATAGCCGAAGTTCCCCAGTCCCACGCCCAGGACCGGATGGGCTTTCCAGATCTTGATCCCGGCCTTGTTGAAGTAGCCGCGCGTCGTCAGCCCTACGCGCTGGGAGAGCTCGACGGTTCCCCGGAGATCGGTGTTGAGATTCTTGAACCGGTTGAAAAAGGACTCAGGCAGGAACGGAACCGCGAGCAGCGCCAGCAGGGCGACCATGCCGACGCGCAGCCGGTGTTTGCTCTCGCGCAGGGCGATCCAGGCCAGACCGGCCATGAGCGCCAGAACGGCCCCCCGCGAGATGGAGGACACGACGCCGAGCGAGAGAACCGCCGCCAGGCAGAGACCGAGGACCTGCTTCCACCATCGATTTCCGTAAAGAAAGATGTAGACCGCGACCATCATGCTGAGGGCTGAGATCTCTCCCAGCTGGTTCTCGTTCTCCTGGAATCCCTTGGCTCTCGATTCGACGGTGATCCCCATGACGAACTGAACCGCTCCGGCGACGGCGTTCACCAGTCCCATGGTGGCGATGACCGCGAGCAGCCAGCGGAATTTCCCGAACTCGTCCACCACGTTGATCAGCAGCAGGCAGAAAAGCACATTGAGAACCAGCTTCCGAACCAGGTACTGGGTCATGACGGGGTCGTGCGTGAAGCTCAGGGAATTTAGGGTGAGGAGAACGAATCCGACGAGGGGCAGGACGATCCAGCTGAAGGTCAATCCCCGCCGCGTGAGGCCGAAGAACGCCAGGCAGAGCACGGTCACCAGGCCGCCGAGAACCTGGAACATGGTGAACTCGCCGATGCCCAGGGGAAGGTACTGCGCCGCGACCAGCGCTAGAACGCCGATGACGGGATAGCGCAGCGTGAAGATCACGAGCAGGGCCAGACCGAGAAAAGCGGGGAGGACAGTCACCGGAAGGTCGAGAAATAGCCAGACGGTCATCAGGACGAGGACCGAAGAAATCCCCGCCACGGAGATCCGCGTCTCCCGGCTCCAGCGGGCGGGATGCGCCAGGGAGTCCGCCATCCGCCTCATGCCACGCCTCCGCCCGCGACTCCCGCCGCCTTCGTGGCCAGCGAGCCGCCGGATTCCAGCGGATCCAGATACTTCTGCCACCAGACCTCGAGGGTGAGGAAGCTCCACAGATGCTCGGACAGATCCCGCGTGCCCCGCGCGTGGGACTTCAGCAGGGCGTCCATGCCGGCCGGATTCCAGATGCCGCGCTGCCGCGCCCGCGTGCCCAGCAGGATGTCGGCCAGGTAGTTCCTCAGCTCGCCACGGAACCAGCGCGACAGCGGAATGCCGAAACCCATCTTGGGCCGGTTCCACACTTGCTGGGGAAGGGATCGTCCCGCCGCATCCAGGAGAAGCGATTTGGGGCGCTGGCCCAACTGCTTCCAGGCGGGCGGAAGGGAGGTCACGAACTCCACCACCTTGTGATCGAGGAGCGGCACTCTCGCCTCCAGGGAGCAGGCCATGCTCATGCGATCCACTTTTGCCAGGATGTCCTCGGGCAGGTAGTTCTGCAGATCCAGCCGCTGCGCACCTTCCACCGGATTGGAGAGGCTCTCCAGCCCGACTTCCCAGCACACCTCGGGAAAGCTGCGCAGCCAGTCCGGGTTCAGCGCGGCGGAGACGTGGGGAACCAGCAGGTAGTTCACCGAGTCGAGGTAATCGTCCGGGAACTCCTTGGTGCTGCGCTCCAGGAAGGAGCCGATGCGCTGGGCCTGGAATGATTCGGGCCTTGTCCGGCGCAGCAACGAGGCCACCCCTTTACGCAGCGGCACGGGAATCCATCGAACCGTGCCCAGACGTCGCAGGCTCCGATAGCGCCCATAACCCGCGAAGAGCTCGTCGCCGCCGTCCCCGGAGAGCACCACCGTGACGTGCCGGCGCGCGAGCCTGGAGACGAGATAGGTGGGGACGGCGGATGGATCGCCGAAGGGCTCGTCGAAGGAGGACACCACCTGATCGATGAGCCCCACCGCGTCGGGACGCACGATGAGCGAGTGATGCTCGGTCCCCAGCCGCGAGGAGACGAGGGTCGCGATCGGAATCTCGTTGAATTCTGGGTTCTCGAAGCCCACCGTGAAGGTCTTGACCGGATCGGGCGAGATCCGCCGCATCAGCGAGACAACGCAGCTCGAATCGACGCCACCGCTCAGGAAGGCCCCCAGCGGGACATCGCTGATCAGCCTGAGGCGGACCGATTCCTCCAGAAGCCCGCGCAGCCGCTCCACCGCATCCTCCCGGGAAATCGCGGGAGGATCGGTCACGGCCGGAAGGGACCAGTACCGATGCATCCGCATCCCCCCGCCCTCGAATGTCAGCCGGTGGGCGGGCGGCAGCTTCTGGATCCCGACGAAGGCGGTCCGATTGCCCGGGAAATAGCCGAGCGCCAGACAGCGCGCCAGGCTCGCATGATCCGCGCTGCGCTTCTCGGGAGGAAGCATGGCGAGAATGCCCTTGATTTCGGACGCGAAACAGATTTCATTGGCGTCCTGGCGGTAGAACAGCGGCTTGATGCCCAGCCGATCCCGGACCAGGAGGAGCCGGTGCCGGCGCGCATCCCACAGAGCGATGGCAAACATGCCGCGCAGCTCCCGGGCGAATTCGTCCCCCATCTCCTCGTACAGATGTACCAGGACCTCCGTGTCGGACCGCGTCCTGAAGACATGGCCCGCGGCTTTCAGCCTGGTGGTCAGCTCGCCGTAGTTGTAGATCTCTCCGTTGAAGATGACCTGCACCGAGCCGTCTTCATTGGCCATGGGCTGGTGGCCGCCGGCGAGATCCAGAATGGACAGCCGCCGGAAGGCCAGCCCCACCTCGCCGGATCGATAGAACCCCTCATCGTCCGGCCCTCGGTGGGCGAGGGATGCCGCCGCCGCCCGCAGCCGGAGATCGGAGGCGGTCTCCAGCGGGCCGCACAGAGAGAGAAGTCCTGCTATGCCGCACATGCGAGATTCCCCGATCTTGCGGAGCTCACGCGACCGCCTCCCGCAGCCTTCCGAAGACGCCGACGAGACGCTGAAGGTCTTCCTTGCGAAGAAGAAGCGCCTCCTTGAGGCTCTTCTCGCAGATCCGAAGGTAGGCGATCAGGACGATGATCGTGACGAGGCTGTAGGAGACGCTCGAGGCGAGCGAGGCGCCCAGAATGCCATAGCGTGGAATCCAGGCGAGATTGAGGAGCACGTTCGCCACGAATCCCAGGGCCGCTCCCAGGGTGACCGGCAAGGGTCTCCCGCGGCCAGAGAGCGCCGTGCCCAGGATGAACTGGACGGACATGGCGAGGATGCCGGGCAGCAGGGCCAAGAGGGCCGGTCCCGCCTCGACGAACCGTGCCCCGAAGATGAAGTTCAGCGCGACGTTTCTGCCGAGCGCCAGAGCCCCGCACAGAACCACCATCAGCCAGAGGCTGCTGCGGCACACCGCCAGGGTCAGAAAATCTCCTCCCGCCCCGCTGGCGCGCGCCACGCTCGGAAACAAGACGGTCCCCAGCGAGGTGGGCACCATCCACAGAATCTCGGCCAGCGTCACGGCCGTCGAGTAAAGCCCCGTTTGATACAGATCCAGCTTGCTGCGCACCAGGAACATGTCGATGCGATAGTTGAGATACAGAAAAATCGAGCAACCGTAAATCTGAATCCCGAAGCCCAGGAGCTTGCGCAGGACATCCCAGCGAATGAGCGGCGCCGGCGGCGTCCCCAGGCGGCGGAACGCGAAGACCGCCACGGCAAGCTCCGCCACGACCTGAGCCAGCACGACACCCAGCACGTCAAGCCGGAAGACGACCAAGGCGCAGAGGATCAGGAGGAACCGGAGACCGGTCCGGCACATGTCAAAGACGTTCGCCTCGCTGATGCGCATCTCCCCCTTGTACAGGGCGCCCAGGAACAACAGCGCCAGCTGGGTCGGCAAGGTCAGGATGGCGACGGCCACGGCCGCCGGCGGCACGCCATCGAACAGGCGCTCGCGCAGGAGATAAGAGGCCCCCATACAGGCCAGCACCCCCGCGGCAGACAGCATGAGAAGCGCCCCCATCACGGTCCGCATCAGGATGTCGCGCGTGAAGGTCTTCTTCCCGAGGTGGTAGAGAGAAGCCCAGTCGACTCCCAGCGGAGCCAGCACGGCGAAGAGCTGGGGAATCAGGAGCGCAGCGGTCAGGGCCCCCTTTCCCGTGGGCCCGAGGATGCGGGCGGTGATGCCCACCTGGATGCCTCCCACACCGAGGGCGAAGAGGCCGGAGAGAAAGGTGGTGAGGGTGTTCCGTGCAAAGCTGGCGGCAGGCCGCGGCGGTTCGGCCGTCGCGGCCGTCTCCACCGTGACCGCTTCTTCCACCGGCTTGTTACCGCTTGGAGAGAACATAGTCCCCCAGGATCAGGTGATCCATTCCCGTCATGAAGAAGGTGGACACCGCATCGCGCGGAGTGCACACGATCGGCTGTCCCTTTACGTTGAAGCTCGTGTTGATGACCATGGGGATGCCGGTCAGGCGATCGAACTCCGAGAGGAGTCGATGGAATCGCGGGTTGGTCTCCCGGCCGACCGTCTGGATCCTGGCGGTGCCGTCGACGTGCGTGATGCTGGAGATGAGGCCCTGCTTGTCCTTTTTCACGTCGAAGGTCAGCGTCATGAAAGGAGACTTGACGCCTCCCTCGAAGTAATCCGCCACCTTCTCTTCGAGCACGGCCGGCGCGAACGGCCGGAAATCCTCCCGGAATTTGATCGTCGCGTTGATGCGATCCTTCATGGAGGGATCCCGTGGGTCTCCCAGGATGGAGCGGTTCCCTAGCGCCCGAGGTCCGAATTCCATGGCTCCCTGGAACCAGGCGACGATGCATCCTTTGGACAGGGCCTCGGCGGCAAAGCGGCAGACATCCTCTTCCCGCCGGTATGGAATCTTGTAACTCTCCAGTGCCTTCTGAATCTCCTCGTTGCTGAAGGAAGGCCCGGTGTAGACATGGTCCATGATCTCCGGCGCCACGCCCTGGTCCGCCAGAACCTCCAGCGCCGCCCCGATGGCCGTTCCCGCGTCGCTCGCGGCCGGCTGCACGTAGATCTGATCGACGAAGGGCAGCGCGAGGAGCCGCTGGTTCATCACGCAATTGAGTCCCACCCCTCCGGCGATGCACAGATTCCGGCTGCCGGTCTGGTCGTGCAGCCAGGTCACCAGATCGACGACCGCACGCTCGAGGGTCTTCTGCGCGCTGTAGGCCAGATCCATGTGGCGCTGCGCCAGCGTTTCCTCCTTGAGGCGTGGACGCCCCAGCCGCTCCACCAGGCGATCCGAATAGATGCCCTCCTGCTTCGAGGGAAAAGCTTGGCTGGCCCCGACGGGAATCATGTATTCCTCATGACGGAGCCGGTAGTCGCCACCGCCGAACTGCAGCAGCCAGGAAAGGTCGACCTCCTGCTTTCCGTAGGAGGCCAGGCCCATGACCTTGTACTCGTCGTTGTCCCTCTGAAAGCCGAGAATCTGGGTGAGCATGGAATAGAAGATGCCGAGCGAATTAGGCCGGGCGATCGACTTGATGATGCGGATGGTTCGTTCGTTTCCGTGCGAGAGCAGCGTAGAGACCGAGTCGCCCGACACGTCGGCGCTCAGGATCATCGCATCGGAGAAGCCGGAGACTCGATAGGCGCTGGCGGCGTGAGCCAGGTAATGCCGCACCTGCCGGACGGGTGGACAGTGCCCGAACTTGAGACTGAAATAGTCCTGCAGCCTCTTCTCCATCCCCGGCACCGTGGCGTAGCCGTAAGCGAGGAAGTCGACATCGCCCATCGAGATGCCGGCCTTCGAGAGGCAGAAGCGGATGGCGCTCTCGGGGAGCCTGCCCTCGCAGTGCTTGATGCGCAGGAAGCGCTCTTCCTCGGCTGCGGCCAGGAGTCTCCCGTCCTGATACAACACGGCCGCCGCATCATGATGACCGGAACGAATGCCTCCACAGATTCCCAGTACGAACATGCTCCCCCTCTCTTGGGCCGTTCGAGTTATCGTTGCTGACGCTCCAGCTGTTCCTCCAGCTCACGCAGCTGCGTCCGGTACACGGGCTCCGACGGCATGAGCTCCACCAGCTTCCGGGCCGGGTCCATGGCCAGGCTCGGCTTTCCGATTCTCCGGTAGAAGAGGACGAGCTGCGCCAGATTGCTGATGCGATCCGTGCCGATCTCCGAAGCGCGGATGTAGGACTCCTCGGCCTCATCCCACATCTCCATCGATTCATAGGCGCGCCCCAGCTGAAGCAGGGTCCCAGGGTCATGCGGCCGGATGACCAGGGCGGAACGAAAAGCTTCGGCCGCTTCGCGCGGGCGTTCGAGGCGCAAGAGGAGATCCCCCAGGCTGGTCAGCACGTAGAAGCGATTCTCCGGCAACAATCCCTCCGAGACCATGGCTTCCCGATAAAGCGCCACTGCCTCGTTGAGATGGCCGAGGCCGGTCTGGGCCAGAGCCTTCCAGCTCGCGTAGTTGTGACCGGAGACGTCCTGCGCCTTCTGGAAAGCCTCGAGAGCCTCCTTGAACCTTTCCTGGTCGAGCAGGAACATGCCCAGGTGGCGGCATACCACCTCGCGCGGCGCGTTGCGCGGCGGCTCCATCGCTCGGTTCAGGGACGAGATGACCAGCTCCGCCAGCTCGGCGGAGACTTTTCCGGGAGCCAGGAACAGGTGCTTGGATTGATCCGGAACAATCGTGACGACCTCGCCGTAATGGTGCATCGCCATGTCACGCAGACCCAGACCCCAGGCCTCGTCGGCCAGCGTGTCGCGATGGTAGACGTTGTTGAAATCCAGCCCCAGGGACGTCTCCAGAGCTCGGATCTGCAGCAAATCCTCGATCTCCAGACCAGATTCAGGCGGCTTCGAGATTTCCTCCAGCCGATAGGTTCGGTGGACCTGATTGACCGGTTTCAGCACGGCGTAAACGTCGGCCAGCGAGGACCAGGTGTCCGCGGCGAGCGACTCCCGCAGCAGCTGCTCGCTCAGCGTGCCCGGCAGGGCTCGCTCGACGTTCTTCTGGAGCTCCGAGCGCCGTGTACGGTCCCGTGAGCCTTCCATGGCGCTGAGGTAAATCTCAATCTCCCCTGCCCTCGCTTTCCTCCCGGCCGGCGGGAATCGTTCGGCCCGGCGATACGCCTCCAGCGAGCCCGCGAAATCTCCCTTCCAGAAAGCAGCCTCCGCTGCGACGCGCGTCTGATAAGCCCAGACGCGCGCGCCGGTCCAGGCCCAGGTCACCGCCAGCAGAAATCCGGCCACCAGAACCCGCTTCCAGCTCATGAGAATCCGCGACCCCCGACAGCATGAAGCCTCGAAGGAGCCCCTGCTACGAATGAAAGATGAGGCGAAGCCATCAATATACGGGATTTGAAGATCCGCCGCAATGTCAAAGCGGCGTCAGTCAAGGACTTCAGCGCGCCGCATCGCGGCTCGGTTCGCTTGGAACGATTGGATGCGAGCCGGTTTTGTCCGCCTCCTTCGCCCCGAGGAGGATCCCTCCCAGGGCGACGAAGAGAAGGCCGTTCGACGGAATCTGCAGATTGAAATCCACCAGGGAGTGGAACAGCAGGGCGAGGATGCCCAGACTGGCCCCCAGAACCACGGGAGGCTGCCGGTCCCAAGGGCCGGTCAGGCGGGGGCCCAGGTCGCTGCGCCAGAAGGCCACGAAGCCCCAGACGAACAGGGCGAATCCCACGATGCCGCTCTCCGCGAGAAGCTGCAGGTACTCGTCGTGGGCCTGATCCCACACGGCGGAGTCTCCATACTGCTTGAAAAGGGGAAACGCGCCGGAGAAGGTTCCCAGGCCTGTGCCCGTGAGCGGATTGGCCGCGATCATCCTGACGACCCCCTTCCAGGCGATGACGCGACCCGCGAAGGAGGCCTCCACGCCGGTCTCAGGGACGTAAATCTCGCTTCCTTTGAGGATGTAATACGTTATCCCCACCGAGCACAGGAGAAGCGGCACCAGAGCGATGAGCCTGCCGGTGCGACGACTCGTCCGGCGGGAAAGCCACCGGGATGATTGAAAGTAAAAATAGGTGCACGCCGTCAGGGCGATGGAGAACAGGCCGCCTCGCGACCGGGCCAGGACGGTGGCGAATCCCATCAGGGCGAGCATGAACGCGCACAAGGCAATCTTGGGAGCGGCCCGTCGCCGGAAATCGCGATGCCGGCGCCGACGGGAGCCCAGGCCGGCTTCCTTCAGCAGGAGACCGCCGCCGAGAAGCATCGCCATCTCCATGTACCCCGAGAAATGATTGCTGTTGACCCACGGTCCGAACGGGTGACCCTGGTAGACGGGAATGATCCAAAATATCTTGCCGTTCCAGCTCAGATACTGGATGATGCCGAGCAGCGAGAGGCCGAATCCCAGGTACACCACGAGCCACGGAATCCGTTTTTCCAGAGCACGCGCTGGCAGAAACCCCGCCACCAGAATCAGAAAGGCGGCGTAGGCCAGAAGGCGCGAAATCCACCTCACCGTCTCCCAGGGATACCAGGACATCGGTCGCCAACCGGGCTCGACGCGGAGCTTGCCCTCCAACCCGGTGGTCTCACCGGAGCGCGCGACCAGGGATCTCGATTCCGCTTCGCCATGGCTCCGGAGCCATTGCTGGGCATCCACCTCTTTCTGCTCTGCGTATCCGGGCAGGAAGCGGGCGTAGACGGCGTGTGTTCCGGGAGCGACGATGCCCAGCAGGCCGGGTGGCAAGGGCACGACTTGGAAGAGACTCCAGAGACAGAAGAGCAGGAGCGGCCAGCGCAGCCAGAGAGGAGCCATGAACTCCTCCCGGCGCAGGCGTCCCCACCAGGCGAGGATGAGAAGGGTGAAGCAGGCTCCTTCCATGAGCGCCGTGGCGCGCTCGAGCACCGATCCCAGGGCAATGGGCGTGAGAAGGAGGGTCATCCAGACCGCCCCTTCGATGGCCACGTAAAGTCTCTGCTTCCAGATCCCCCGGGCCGGATCCTCCACCGCGCCCAGGTGGTGGCGGGCGGGGGAGCTAGAGGTACGCATCGAGTCCCCGCCTCCGGAGCTCCTGCAGAGTTCGCTTCAGGTGGAGGATCTGCCGCCGAGGGGCGATGAGGATCGTGTCGCGGACCCTGACCACCAGAAAGTCATCCACTCCCTGCAGCACGCAAAGCCCTTCCGGAGCATAGACGAGGTTCCGGCTCGATCCCGGCGCGGCCCACTTCCCGACGCCACAGTTCCCCCGGGCATCCTTCGCGAGGAGCCCGTAGAGCGCCTCCCAGCTTCCCAGGTCCGACCACCGGAAAGCGGCCCTCACGACCGCCACCCGTGCGGACCTTTCCAGCACCGCCCGGTCCACGGGCAGGGCGGGGAGCGCGGCGAACGCGCGCCGGGAGCGCAGGCTGTCCGGACCTTTACCCTCCGCGCTTTCGAGCCATCTGGCGAAGGCGATTTCGCACCGCGACGCCTCCTCCAGGAAGGTCTGGACCTTCCAGACAAACATTCCGGAATTCCACAGCGCTCCTCTCCGGATGAGGCGCTGCGCGCTGGGCCGCGAAGGCTTCTCGACGAAGCGCCGCACCCGGTGACCGTCGGACTTTAGCGGAGCTCCCGGCAGGATGTAGCCAAACTCCGTCGAGGCGCACACCGGCGGAATGCCGAAGGTGACCAGGCAGCCCTGCTCCGCCAGCTTGCGCGCCCGGCGCACGCTTCGCCGGAAGCCTTCCTTCCCCTCGACGAAATGATCCGAGGGAAGGATGAGCAGCGTGGCGTCGGGATCCCGCTCGCTCAGCCAGCGCGCGGCGTACAGGCAGGCGGGCCCCGTGTTCAGAGCAGCGGGCTCCACCAGCGTCCGGACTCCCGCCGTTCCACGGATTTCCTTGCGGATGGCGCCGGCGAGCGGTCTGCCCGCGACAACCCGAATGCGCTGCGGGGAAGTTACCCGCGCGGCTCGCTGAAGGGTCTCGCGCAGAAGCGATCCTTTTCCCCGCAAATCCAGGAAGGGCTTGGGACGCCGACGCGTGGAGAGGGGCCAGAAGCGCTCCCCCTTTCCTCCCGCCAGGATCATGACCCAGAGGTTCGATTTCACCGGCTTCCCGCTCCGCTTCCCGCGCGGCGCACTCTCGCAGCCCTTCGCGCGCGCGTCCGTCAGTCGAACAGGCCGTAGCGGACGATGGAGGCGATGGCGCGGAGGCCGTCGCGCCAGGTGATTTTCTTGCCTTCCGAAAAA
>Ga0066903_100005380_pt1 | contig 11100 bp, 9 predicted proteins | sample PanSoiMetaGPlot1_FD_67491 | JGI IMG/M metagenome (GOLD analysis project Ga0066903, IMG submission 67491) | Tropical forest soil microbial communities from Panama analyzed to predict greenhouse gas emissions - Panama Soil - Plot 1 (version 2) | ecosystem: Environmental > Terrestrial > Soil >...
TGATCACCGCCCAGAGGTTTCCGACGAACGCCGAGACATAGGCGAGGCCGACCCACACGATGGTCCACACCATGGTCGGCGCGATGTTGCGATAGGGATTGGAGTCGCCGCGGAAGCCGGCGATGATGGTGATGATGAAAACGGCGAGCGCGACGAGCTTCAACGCAGACTCGAGGACCGGGCTCGCGATCCAGCGCGTCAGCGGATGGGCGAGCAGGTCGACGCGCAGCGGCCTGCGCGCGCCCGGCGTCTCGCGCACGAACAGGGCGACGATCAGGAACGAGACCGCGACGGCCGCCGCGGTTCCCACGAGATAGAACGACAGCGGCAGCGGCAGATCGTAGCGCTGGCCGAAGCCGTGGGCGCAGGCCGGCGTGGCGGCGAACGCGCCGGCAGCGGCCGCGGTCAGTGTCGCGAACGCCGTCGCTCGCCGCGCCATGCGGCGGTCAGGGATAGACCTCGATCGTGACAAGGCTCTCCCCGTGCGCATGTCCGCCGGAGGGCGTTTTCGCGAGATGCGGCTCGACCGTGAATCGGCCGGTGGCGCGCGCCGTGAAGGTCATCTCGCTGACCGTGCCCGGCGCAACCTCCTTCTCGATGTCGTAGCCGTGGAGATGAATGGTGATGGGCTTGTCGGTGCTCCATTCGAGCTTCACGACGTCGTTCCGCTTGACGCGGATCAGCCGCATGCTCTCGGGTAGATGCCCGTTCGTAATGGGCAGCACGAAGGTGACGTCGCCCGCGGTCGCGACGGAGATGGAATTGCAGAGCGGCAACGCCGCGGCCGCGGCGAGGACGAGCCGAATCGGCAGGCGAGGGCCCCACATCGCTTATTGCCCCGCGTCGGCCGGCAGGTCGGCGATGCGATTGAGCATCCAGCCGGTTTCATAGGGCGCCGGCAGCAGCGCGGGATCGCCCACGGCAAAGCCCATCAGCCGACCGAACGGATCGGTCATGCCGCCGATCGGATTCCAGGCGGCGCCGGGAGCGGAGGCGATGCCGAGCCCGAGCCAGCCGTTCCAGGGAAAGTCCTTGAGCTTCACGGTGCGGATGAAGATCGGCGAGTGCAGGCCCGCAATCGAATCAAAGCCGATGTTCTCGATGCCGGCCGAGAACTCGACGTTGACGTATTCCCGCTTCACGGTGTAGCCGGCGACGATCTTCCGGCAGCTTGCGGTGAGCGTCGTCACGAGATCGCGCTCGAGGTTGATGCGCTCGACGAGCCCGGTGAAATCTTGGGCCTCGAGGCGGCGCAGGTCGGCGTCGGCGCGCTGCTTGCGGGCGTCGTCGCCGAGGGCATCGGCCAGCAGGCGCTCGGCCTGGAACCAGCCTGCTTTGAGCCAAGGCGGCGCGAGCCAGCCGTCGACCGAGAGCATCGCGGCGGCCATGAGCTCGGCGGCATCGACCTCGACGACCTCGGCATCCCAGTCCGTGCCGCCAGCGGACCAGTCGGGATGGCGTTGCGCAAAGCGGCCGCTCGCCTTGATCTTCACGTCGCGCGCAGCCGCATCACCTGCCAGGCGCGCCTTCGCGGCCACCGCCAGATCGGCGTGATGGAGATAATCGCCGTGGAGCGGCGTGACGGGGTATGGGTGCAGGATGAAATCGGTTTGCTCCGCCAGGGTGCGGACCACCGATTTGAGGGCCGCGCAGCTGGACGCTTCATCGCGGGCGATCTCTGAGTCCGGGTTGACCCGCACGACGATGAACGAGCCAAGCGATTCGATGGCACGGATGTCGTTCGGCGGCGCGGGCGAGAAGCCCATGCCGTCGCCGACATAAGCCTGAATCTTGCCCCCGCGCAGCGCATCGGAGCCTTGCGCGGGCGCGAGCGTCCTGATCTCGATCTCATGCGGATAGAACGACGGATAGATCGGCAGCTCGTGCCCGCCCCGCGCCACGGCGACGAAGCCCGCAACGCCGACCAGGACCGCGCACCTGCCAAAGGTCCTCATGGCTCCGTCCCGCTGCGGAGGGCGCGTGCTCAGCCGCGCAGCGTCCGCATGACCTCCTCGTTCGCCAGCGCCTCCTTGGGCGTGCCGTGGAAGATGATCTCGCCGCGATCGATCACATAGAGCCGGTCGGCAATGGCAGCCGCGCTGGTGAGATTCGATTCTGCGAGCAACAGCGAAATCCCCAGGCCCTTGATCATCATGACAGCTTCGCGGAACCGCTTGACCACCACGGGCGCGAGTCCTTCGAACGCCTCGTCCAGGATCATCAGCGAGGGTGCGAGCGCCATGGCGCGGGCAATCGACACCATCTTCTTCTGGCCGCCGCTGAGGTTGAGGCCCGGACGGCTCAGGAACTTGCCGACCTCGGGAAACACCGTCAGCGCCTGCGCCTGCGCATCGACCCCGCCCTCAGCGCCGCGCGCGGTCTTGCCCGACAGCCAGCGGCTGATCATCAGGTTCTCGTCGACCGACAGCTCCGGGAAGATGCCGGAGTTCTCCGGTGCATAGCCGATGCCGCATTTGGCGCGCCGATGCGGCGGCAGCTTGCTGATGTCCTGCCCGCGAAAGCGGATGTGCCCGGACCGCATCGGCAGTAGGCCCATGATGCTCTCGATGATGGTCGTGCGCCCGGCGCCGTTGCGGCCGACCAGCGAGACCACCTCGCCGTCATCCACGTTGAGCGAGACCCCGCGCAGCACATGCGCGGGTCCACGGAAGGTGTTGATGGCATCGACCTCGAGCAGCACTTTGGCCTTCCTCTATCTTATTCGTGGAGCATGCTCTTTTTCCGAAAACCGGTATCCACTTTTCGGGATCATGCTCTGGTCAAATCGACAGCGAGGCACCGAGCAGGATATTGGCGACGTCCTTGTTGGCCCTGATCTGGTTCGGCGTCCCATCGGCGAGAAACCGGCCTTCATGCATCATCACGATGCGGTCGGAGTAGCGGAACACGACGTCCATGTCGTGCTCGATGACCACGGCGGTCACGCCGCCCTCGCGCACCACCGAGGACACCGTGTCCATGATCTGGGTCTTGTCGCGCGTGCTGACGCCGCTCGTCGGCTCGTCGAGAAAGAGCAGCTTCGGGCGCAGCGCGTAGGCGACCGCGACGTCGAGCAGCTTGCGCTCGCCCTGCGCCAGGCCGCCGGCCGGCACCTCGCGCTTGCTCTCGAGGCCGAACCGGTCGAGCACATCGAGGGTCTCATGGCGGACGGCGCGATCGTGATCCGCGAGCGCGGCGATGCGCGCGGTCTTGCCCTCGCGCGAGAAGATCGACAGCGCCACATTGTCGAGCACCGTGAGCCCGTCGAACAAGTTGACGATCTGGAAGCTGCGGGCAATTCCGGCCTTGATCCGCTCGTGCACCGACGTGAAGGTGATGTCCTTGCCCTCGAACAGGATCTGGCCTGAGTCCGGCGTGAGATGCGCGCTGATCAGGTTGACCAGCGAGGTCTTGCCGGCGCCGTTCGAGCCCACCAGCGAGAGGAACTCGCCCTTGTTGACGACGAAGTTCAGGCCGTCGCAGGCGCGCGTCTCGCCGAACTGCTTGCGCAGGTCGATGGTCTGGAGAAGGATCACGACGACCTCTCCCGCGGACGTAGCCTTCTGGCCACGGCGACCAGCGCGCCGACGATGCCGGTCGGCAGCAGCACGACCAGCAGCACGAGGACGACGCCGAGCAGCAGCTGCCAGTATTCCGTGGTCGCGACCGCATAGGTCTTGAGATAGGTGAAGACGATGCCGCCGACGATCGGGCCGGTGAAGTTGCGGAAGCCGCCGATCAGCGCGGTGAACACGATCTCGCCCGAGAACGGCCAGTACAGCACGTCCGGCGTGGTGAGGCCGTTGAGCGGTGCCCACAGGATGCCGGCGAGGCCGGTGAAGGTCCCGGAGATCAGGAACGCAACCCAGCGGAAGCGCGGGATGCGCAGCCCGAGAAACGCCGCGCGGGTCTCGTTGTCGCGAATCGCCTGCAGCGCCTTGCCGAACGGAGAATGCACGATCACCCACATGACGATCACGCAGAGCGCGAATATCGCGAGGACGTAATAGTAGTAGCCGTGGATGAAGCGCTGAAACGCGTCGCGTCCGGTGAAGGTGACCAGGCCGCCCAACAGGGTCGGTCGCGCGACGCGCAGGCCGTCGGTGCCGCCGGTGATCCAGAACAGCTTGAGCGCGAGGCCGTAGAGCACCTGCGACAGGGCGAGCGTGAGAATGCCGAAGAAGATGCGGGTGTGCCGCACGCAGATATAGCCGAGCAGCGCCGACGAGAGCGCCGCGACGGGCACGCCGATCAGCAGGTAGAGCTCCATCGAGGTGATGCCGGCATAGCGCAGCAGGAACGCGATCGAATAGGCGCCGATGCCGAAGAACGCGGAATGCCCGAACGACAGCAGCCCGGTATAGCCGAGCAGCAGGTTGAACCCGAGCGCCGCGATTGCGGCAATCATGCCGTAGGTGAGAAGCTGCGTCTGATAGAGGCCGATGAACAACGGCAGCAGCAGGAGGACCACCAGCACGGCGGCCGCGCCCGCGGCGAGCAGCAGCTCGGGGCGGTACGAAACGGTGGGGGCGGGGTCCACGTCGGCTTTCATCAGGCGCCACCGAACAAGCCGGTCGGCTTGACCAGCAGCACGACCGCAGCGATGAGGTAGAGCACCGCCAGCTCGACCTCGGGGAAATACTGAATGGAGACGGTGCGCACGAAGGCCACGATCAATGCGCCGACCAGTGCGCCCTGCAGGCTGCCGAGCCCCCCGATCACCACCACGACGAAGGCCAGCACCAGCGCATCGATGCCCATGCCGAGCACCGCCGCCTGGGTCGGCACGATGATGGCCCCGCCGAGGCCGGCCATGAAGCAGCCGATCGCGAACGCCGACACATAGACCAGCCCGACATTGAGACCGAGCGCCGAGGCCATCCGGCGATCCTGCGAGGTGGCGCGCAACATGACGCCGAACTTGGTGCGGTAGATCACCGCCCAGAGGCCGGCCGCCGCCACGACTCCGATCAGGATCACGACGAAATTGTAGCCGGGATAGATCAGGCCTCCGATCCGGATGCTCGGAAACAGATCCATGATCGGATCGGCCGACAGCGGCAGGCCACCCCACAGGAAGCGCATGAGGTCCTCGAGGATCAGCAGCAGCCCGAAGGTGACGAGCAGCTGATATTCCTCGGCACGCCGGTAGAACGGCCGCAGCAGCGTCGGCTCGAGCGCGGCGCCGATCAGCGCAACCACCACCGCCCCGACCGGGATCAGCAGGAACGCCAGGCCGATCGGCACCTGGTAGGCGATCGCGCGCGACACCATCCAGGCGGTGACGAAGGCGCCGATGGCATAGAGCGAGCCGTGCGCCATGTTGACGATGCGCATGACGCCGAAGATCAGCGAAAGGCCCGCAGCGATGAGGAACAGGACCGAGGCGTAGAACAACGAGTTCAGGATTTGGATGACCAGTATCGACACCGGGCAAGGCCCTCCGCACGCCAGCTCCACCCGACTTTCGGGAGACCGCCCGGCGACCCCAAATCTCCTCCTTCCCGTTGCTGGTGGCGAGGGAAGGGAGGGTAGGGCGATGCTAAAACCAACCGCGCTCGCCCAGGGGCGAGCGCGGCCATCAACGCGTATCGGCTGCCGCGTTCAGCCCATGGCCTTCAACCCATGGCCTTGGGCCAGGTCTTCTTGATCCAGTCGGCCGCGGCGGTCGACTCGTTGTGCCCTTGGCCGGGCTTCGGCCAGTTGGCCGGTGCCGTGATGTTGCGGATCGGAATAGTGATGACCCGCTCGGGATCCCAGACCGGGAACGGATATTCCGCCACGTTCTTGCTAAAGCCGGTGACCGCGTCCTTGTAGCCCTGGTGATTGTCCGGCCGGATGTAGACGTAGCCGGAAGGCGAATCGAAGCCCAACCCTTCGAGCTGACCGATGATCTGCTCGTCGTCCGGCCAGCCGCCCATCAGCTTGTTGGCCCGCTCGATCGCCGCCTTGAGCATGTAGAGCGTGACGTAGGAGCCTTCAGCCTGGAAGTTCGGATATTCGTTCCAGCGCTTGTAGTACTTCTGGACGAAGGTCCTGTTAATCGGCCAGCGGTCGCCGCCCGGATAGGTGAAGTGATAGTTGGAGTGCACTCCGGCCAGCACGCCTTCGGGGTGATCCTTGCCGATGGCATGGGGCGCGACGCCGAAGGCCAGCGTGGTCGCCACCTTCATCTTGTCGAACAGGCCGTAGCGCAGCGCCTGCTTGTACCAGGCCACGTAGTCGCCGCCCCACACCGACGTGAACAGGATGTCGGGGTTGGACGACAGGATCTTGGTGATGTGCGAGCTGAAGTCGGTGGTGCCGAGCTTAGGCCAGCTCTCCGACACGGTCGTCGAGCCGCCCACCAGCCGCTCGTAGGCGAGGGTGAAATGCTCCGCCGCGTTGCGGCCGTAGCTGTAGTCCGGGTGAAGGTGCGCGACCTTCTTGGCGTGCGGCCACGCCTGCGCAGCGCCGATCGCCGCCGTGATGCCGTCCGCCGATTGGATGTTGGTCAGGCGGAACACGTATTTCGGGTTCGGGTCGGCCTTGTCGAACAGGAAGTCGGTGCAGCCGTCCACGAACATGGTGAGCAGGCTCAGCTCCTCGGCCACCGGCCCGAGCGCGGGCGAGTTGCCGCTGGAAATGACGCCGGTGAAGAAGTCGATGTTGCCTTCGAGCTTCATGCGACGAAGCTCTTTGACGTTGGCGTCGGTGCCCGCGGCCTCGTCGGCCGTGATGGTCTCGATCTTGCGCTTGCCGAGGAGGCCACCTTGGGCATTGATTTCCTCGGCGGCCAGGATGTGGCCCTTGTGCGAGGGCTCGCCCAGCACCGCGGCGGGGCTCGTGAAGAACGTCATGTGCCCGGTCCGGTAGGGCGTGTCCGGAATCTTGCCCTTGGGCGGCTCGGTGGCAGCTTTGACCAGCTGCGGCCCGGCCACCAATCCCGCACCGGCAAGGCCGGTGCCCCCCACCGTGACGCCGAGTGCGCCGAGAAATTTTCTACGATCCACCGTGGCTGGTTGGTCCATGCGTTTCTCCCTTGGAAGCAATATTCATTGACGAGGCGTTCGTGTGCGGTGTCGCTCCGCTACGCCATAGCTTAATTCTATCACGGCGTATCCAGGGGCGCGACTTGTCTGTTGGTTGAGGTGGACGGGTTGTGCCTGCGGCCCTTTGTCGGGGGCTTAAGCGCGTTTACGCGCGTCTTGGCGGGCATCCGGTGCGCCCAGCGGCGAATTTCGAAATCAGCGGGCACATTAACACCCTGTAACGTTTCTGCCTACGTTTTAAGCAGTCGCCTATTTTGGGAGCAATCACCGTGGCTGGGACCCTCCCACCGATCCCCGGCATCGCAGATCAGTCATGCATCGCAACAGCTTAACCCTGCTTGCCGGCTTGGCACGGCGCTTGCGATTCACCGCGCCGCTACGGCCTTTGCGCCGTTTGCGCGCGTCAACAGAAGGACATTGCGATGCACACACCCACTGGCGCGGTCGCCCAGCGACCGTTCGCCCGCCGCTTGCTTGCCGCCACGGCGGGTCTCGCATTCGGCCTCGCGGCGGCTGCTCCCGCCCTGGCCCAGGACACCATCAAGGTCGGCATCCTGCATTCGCTCTCCGGCACCATGGCGATCAGCGAGACCACGCTGAAGGACGTCATGCTCATGCTGATCGAGGAGCAGAACAAGAAGGGCGGCGTGCTCGGCAAGAAGCTCGAGGCTGTCGTGGTCGATCCCGCCTCCAACTGGCCGCTGTTCGCGGAGAAGGCGCGCGAGCTCATCACCAAGGACAAGGTCGCCGCCGTGTTCGGCTGCTGGACCTCGGTGTCGCGCAAGTCGGTGCTCCCGGTGTTCAAGGAGCTGAACAACATCCTGTTCTATCCGGTGCAGTACGAAGGCGAGGAGAGCGAGCGCAACGTGTTCTACACCGGCGCCGCGCCCAACCAGCAGGCGATCCCTGCGGTCGACTACCTGATGTCCAAGGACGGCGGCGATACCAAGCGCTGGGTGCTCGCGGGCACCGACTACGTCTATCCCCGCACCACCAACAAGATCCTCGAGGCCTATCTCAAGCAGAAGGGCGTCGCGGATGCCGACATCATGATCAACTACACGCCGTTCGGACATTCGGACTGGCAGACCATCGTCTCCGACATCAAGAAGTTCGGCTCGGCCGGCAAGAAGACGGCGGTGGTGTCCACCATCAACGGCGATGCCAACGTGCCGTTCTACAAGGAGCTGGGAAACCAGGGCGTCAAGGCGACCGACATCCCGTCAGTCGCCTTCTCGGTCGGCGAGGAGGAGCTCGCGGGCATCGACACCAAGCCGCTGCTCGGCCACATGGCCGCCTGGAACTACTTCATGTCGGACCCGGCGCCGATCAACAAGGAGTTCATCAAGACTTGGCAGACCTTCATCAAGAACCCCAAGCGCGTCACCAATGACCCGATGGAAGCCCATGTCATCGGCTTTGCCATGTGGGTCAAGGCAGTCGAGAAAGTGAAGAGCACCGATCCGGACAAGGTGATCGACGCGCTGCCCGGCATCGAGGCGCCCAACCTGTCGGGCGGCATCTCGAAGATGCTGCCCAACCACCACATCACCAAGCCGGTGTTCGTCGGCGAGGTGCGCGCGGACGGCCAGTTCGACGTGGTGTGGAAGACGCCGGGCCTGGTCCCGGGCGACGCCTGGTCCAAGTTCCTGCCCGAGTCCAAGGACCTCATCGGGGACTGGGTGACGCAGAAGTGCGGCAACTACAACACCGTCACCAAGAAGTGCGGCGGCGCCTAGTGGCAGCCAGCTGAGGAGGTTGAGGCGGCCCGATGTTCATGATTAATTGGGCCGCCTCACATCGACATGCCGGGACCACAGGGATGCGTGCCTTCTGCGATCGCTTCACGGCGCTCGTGCCTGCGCTCATGCTTTCTCTCGGCTTACTTGCCGCCGCAATGACGGCGGCGACCGCCGGGCCTTACGAGGACGCGCTTCTCCACTTCACCACCGACAGCTTCACCGACACGACCGACGGCATCAACGGGGTCGCCGCCAGCGGCAATCCGCTCGCCGCCGCGGTGATCGGGGCCTTGCAGGAAGGCCGGCTCTCGTTCAGCGCCGAAGCCAAGCGCGTTTTCTTCCGTGACAAATCTGATCAGCTGATCGACGCCGCGACGGGTGCCCCGGTGACCGGAAGCCCGCCCGCGGATCTTGCGACGGTGCGTCTCAACAATCGCCTGCGCGGGCTCGTGCAGGCCGCCATGGGCAGCTTGACGCTGATGGCGCCCGACCCGGCCAAGCGCCTGGAGGCGGCTCAGGCGGTGTTCAAATCCAAGGATCCGAATGCGCTGCCGACGCTCGACCAGGCCATCCCCAAGGAGAGCGACGCGCGGGTGAGACAGGCGATGATCGAGGCGCGCGCCGCGGTCATGCTCTATCTCGACAGCACCCCCGAGGCCGATAAGATCGACGCCATCGCGGTCATCAGCCGGCGCGCCGACCAGGATGCGCTCGCGCTGCTCGGAGGCCTGCCGGCGAGCGCCTCGCCCGCGGTCAAAAAGGCCGCATCCGACGCCATCGCATCCATCCAGAACAGCCTGGCGATCTGGAATGCGGTGCAGAACCTCTGGTACGGCCTTTCGCTCGGCTCGGTGCTGCTGCTCGCCGCCATCGGCCTTGCCATCACCTTCGGCGTGATGGGCGTGATCAACATGGCCCACGGCGAGATGGTCATGCTCGGCGCCTACACCACCTTCGTGGTGCAGGAGGTGATCCGCGCCAGAAATCCGGCGCTGTTCAACTATTCGCTCGCCATCGCCATCCCGCTGGCGTTCCTGGTCGCGGGCTTCGTCGGCATCCTCATCGAGCGCGGCATCATCCGCTTTCTCTACGGGCGCCCGCTGGAGACGCTGCTGGCGACCTGGGGCCTGTCGCTCATCCTGCAGCAGGCGGTGCGCACCGCCTTCGGTCCGACCAACAAGGACGTGAGCAATCCCTCCTGGATGAGCGGCTCGTTCGATCTCGGACAGATCACCATCACCTATAACCGGATGTGGATCATCGTCTTTACGCTGTTGATCTTCGTCGGCTTGCTGGCGCTGCTGCGCTACACCCGGCTCGGGCTCGAGATGCGCGCAGTCACGCAGAACCGCGCGATGGCGGCCTCGATGGGCATCAAGACCAGCCGCATCGACGCGCTCACCTTCGGGCTCGGCTCCGGCATCGCCGGGCTCGCCGGCGTGGCGCTGTCGCAGATCGACAATGTCAGCCCCAATCTCGGCCAGGGCTACATCATCGACAGCTTCCTGGTCGTGGTGTTCGGCGGCGTCGGCAATCTCTGGGGCACGCTGGTCGGCGCCTTCACGCTCGGCATCGCCAACAAGTTCCTCGAGCCCTTCGCCGGCGCGGTGCTCGGCAAGATCGCCATCCTGGTGCTCATCATCCTGTTCATCCAGAAGCGCCCGCGCGGCCTGTTCGCCTTGAAGGGGAGGGCGGTGGAGGCATGATCACCGACCTCATGTCTCGCGCGCTCGACCGCGGTGCGATCGCGTTCCTGGTGACGCTGGCGGTGATCGGCGTGCTCGTGCCGGTGCTCAATCTCGCCCTGCCGGCGTCATCGCCGTTTCACCTGTCGTCGTATTTCGTCGCGCTGTTCGGCAAGTATCTCTGCTTCGCCATCCTGGCGCTGGCGATCGACCTGATCTGGGGGTATTGCGGCATCCTTTCGCTCGGTCACGGCGCCTTCTTTGCGCTCGGCGGCTACGCCATGGGCATGTACCTGATGCGCCAGATCGGCACGCGCGGTGTCTACGCCCATCCGATCCTGCCGGACTTCATGGTGTTCCTGAACTGGAAAGAGCTGCCGGTCTACTGGTACGGCTTCGATCAATTCGCCTATGCGGTGATCATGGTGCTGTTCGTGCCGGGCGTGCTCGCCTTCGTGTTCGGCTGGTTCGCGTTCCGCAGCCGCGTCACCGGCGTCTATCTCTCGATCATCACCCAGGCGCTGACGTTTGCGCTGATGCTCGGCTTCTTCCGCAACAACTTCGGCTTCGGCGGCAACAACGGCCTCACCGACTTCAAGGACATCCTCGGCTTCAACGTGCAGGCGCCGGGCACGCGCGCGG
>Ga0066903_100005381_pt1 | contig 11100 bp, 11 predicted proteins | sample PanSoiMetaGPlot1_FD_67491 | JGI IMG/M metagenome (GOLD analysis project Ga0066903, IMG submission 67491) | Tropical forest soil microbial communities from Panama analyzed to predict greenhouse gas emissions - Panama Soil - Plot 1 (version 2) | ecosystem: Environmental > Terrestrial > Soil >...
AGACCTCCTTTGCACAGCAGGCACCGCCGCAGACGAGCCCCGCTCTCCCCCGATCACAGGCACTCAGCGCCCTCTATTGCGCCGGGACGCTAGTACCGGCAACGCGCTCCGCCTAGCCGTGGATGGCGTAATCGCTCACTAGGGCAAAAGCCGTAGGCGATTGCCGCTTCGCGTACTTGATTTCACGGCGCCGTGCTTTACCATTTTCAAACAAAGGCTGCCACCCGGGGGGAGGGAATGGGCCCGTCCGACATGGTTCTTGTCGTCGACTGCGATCGGTCGACGCGGGCGTTGGTGGGAGCCCAGGTGGCGAGGCTCGGTCTCGACTGCAGCCCGGTTTCTTCGAGCGAGGCAGCTCTTCTTGCCGTGGAGAGCGACGAGCCCGCGCTCGCGGTGATCGCGGTCGAGCTGCCCGGACTGAACGGCCTCGGTCTTCTCCAAGCCCTGCACGACCGGTACGAGAACCTGCCGGTCATCCTCACCTCCTCGAGACACGTCGACTCCGTGGGCCGAGCTGCCGGCCTCATGTTGGGTGCAGACGACTACCTCGTGAAGCCGCTCGATCCAGCGGAGCTCCTCGCCCGGATGCGGCGCTCGCTGGGACGTTCGGACCGACTCGCCGGAAAGGCTCGACCAGAAGATGGCACGAGTCAAACCGACGACCTCAGCCGGCGGGAGCGGGAAATCCTGCTGCTGCTCGCTGACGGGAAGACGGAAATGGAGATAGCGAACGACCTGGTACTCAGCCCAAGAACCGTGGCCACGCACATCCAGAACGTGCTGAGGAAGCTGGGCGTGCACAGCCGCACGCAGGCGGTCGCGGCCGCATACCGCGAAGGCCTCGTCGACACAGCGAAGAGGTGAACGGCGGCCGATCGCCAGTCGATTCTCGTGCACCCGAACCAGTCAGGGCTGCGCGGGGGTCTTCACTTTCCGAGACGAACCTGTTTGAATCGATCGCGGGGGCGGGTAATCAGGCCCGGCAGTGTTGGAAGCACCCATAGCCACGATCGACACAATCGTCCAGACCGAAGAGGTCGTCCAGCTCCTCGAGTCAGCCGAGGTTGCGGGCTCGATCAACGCGGCCGATCTGCTCGAAGTGCTCGAGCCGCACGCGCTCGATCCGCTCGAGGTCGACGCGGTGTACCGCATGTTCGAGGAACGCGGGATCGAGATCGTGGAGCAGGGGTCGCAGGAGCGTGAACCGGCTCCCCCACCTCCGGCGCCGACGCTCGAATCGACGACCGACGCGCTCCAGCTCTTCCTGCGCGAGACCGGCCGGCATCCGCTGCTGACCGCCGCACAGGAGGTGGAGCTGGCGAAGAAGATCGAGCGCGGTGACCACCAGGCGAAGCAGCGGATGATCCAGTCGAACCTCCGCCTCGTCGTCTCGATCGCGAAGAACTATCGGAATCAGGGCCTTCCGTTCCTGGACCTGATCCAGGAGGGAACGCTCGGCCTCATCCGTGCGGTGGAGAAGTTCGACTGGCGCCGCGGCTACAAGTTCTCGACGTACGCGACCTGGTGGATCCGACAGGCTGTCGCGCGGGCGCTGGCGGACAAGGCACGGACGATCCGGATGCCCGTCCACATCGTCGAACGGCTCCAGAAGATGAACCGCGCCGAGCGGCACCTGTGGACGCAGCTCGGACGCGAGCCGACCCTCGAGGAGATCGCGATCGAGGCCAGCCTGCCGCTCCAGCAGGCGCGTGAGGTACGCGCCGCGGCACGTGCGGCGACGAGCCTCGACCAGCCCGTCGGCGACCAGGAGGACGCCGTCCTGGGCGACTTCGTCGCGGGCGATGGGCCCCTGCCGGAGGAACAGGTGGAGCTCTCGCTCAGGAGCCAGGCTCTGGCCACGGCACTTCGTGCGCTGGCCGACCGCGAGCGAGAGGTGCTCATCCTCCGCTACGGGCTGGCCGACTACGAGCCGAAGACACTCGAAGAGATCGGTCGGCGGCTCGGTCTCACCCGCGAGCGCGTCCGCCAGATCGAGGTCGAGGCGCTACGCCGCCTCGCGACGCTCCGCGAGATCCAGTCGGTCGCGCACTGACGGTCTGCGGCCGGGCGCTCAGGCGGAGCGGAGATACAGGTAGAGCTGCGGCGCCTGCGAGCGGAGCTCGCGCAGCGCGCGTGACTCCAGCTGGCGAACCCGCTCGCGGGTGACGCCGAGCTCGGCACCGACCTGCTCGAGGGTCTGCGGTGGTTGGCCGTCGAGCCCGAAGCGCTTGGCGATCACGGTTCGCATGCGGGGGTTCAGCCGCGTGAGCGCCTCCGAGAGCTCCTCCGAGCGCATGCCGAGCGCCGTCGTCTCCTCTGGCAGATCCGCGTTCACGTCCTCGATCAGGTCGCTGTAGTCGCTGTCGCCGTCACCGACCGGCGTCTCCAGGCTGATCGGATCCTCGATCAGCTCCAGCAGGTCGCGTACCTTCTTCTCGGTGAAGCCGGTCTCCTTCGCCAGCTGTTGGATCGTCGGCTCGCGGTTCAGCTTCTGCGTCAGGACGCGGCGTGCACGCATGACACGGCGCTCCTGCTCGGCGACGTGCACCGGGAGACGGATCGTCCTGCCCTGGTCGGCCAGCGCTCTCGTCACGGCCTGTCGGATCCACCAGGTCGCGTACGTGGACAGCTTGTAGCCCATCCGCCAGTCGAACTTCTCGACGGCGCGCATCAGGCCGAGGTTTCCCTCCTGGATCAGGTCGAGCAGCGGAACGCCCGCCTTCGTGTAGTTCCGAGTGATCGACATCACCAGGCGGAGGTTGGCCTCGATCAGGCGACGCTTCGCGTCCTCGTCGCCGGCGTCCTTGCGCTGGGCGAGCTCCCGCTCCTCGGCGGCCGTCAGCAGCCGTCCGTCGCCGATCTGTCGGAGGTAGAGCTTGAGCGGATCCTGCGTCGGCCCCGCGGCGTCGAACGCGTCCTTCGACGTCGACTCGGTGTCCGGCTCGTCCAGGGCCGGAACCAGCTCGAGCTTGGGTTGCTCCTCCTCGGCGGGTCCGGGACCAGGATTCTCTTCCATCACACCTCTGGTATCGGCAACAAGCGGCGTGGGCTGTATAGGCCCTCGATGAGGTGAAGCGGACCCTTGCAGTTCCTTTACCAAACCGGTCGTCGTGTCGATCGTCTGAGTGTCTGTGTCCGCCACCGGGACCCTCCGGCCGGCGGACTACGATCGAAGGAGCGGCACATGTGCGGAATCGCGGGATACAGCCTCAGCCCCAGCAGCGGCGTCGACAGGACGCGCGCCGCCCAGGCGCTGCTGGCCGGGATCGCCGAGCGCGGAGCCGACGCCGTCGGCCTCGCCTACCGTACGCGCGACGGTGCTCTCACGATGCGCAAGCAGCGCTCCGGCGCCAGCGCGGTGCTCGAGCGGATCACGATCCCTGCCGACGCATCCCAGGTGCTGCTGCACGTCCGCGACTACACCAAGGGTCATCCGCGCATCGCCGCGAACAACCATCCCGTCCGCCACGGCACTGTCGTTGGCGTCCACAACGGCACGATCCTGAACGACGACGAGCTGCTCGCCGGACACGGACTCGACCGCGCCGACCCGGAGATGACCGTCGACTCGGAGGTGATCTTCGCGGTCGCCGAGCTGACCGGCAGTGACGCGCGTGCCTTCGAGGAGTTCCGAGGCTCCATGGCCGCCGCCTGGCTCGACGAGCGTCGTCCTGAGCTCCTGTATCTCGCGCGTGGCGTCGGCCGGCCGCTCTGGGTCGGAACGTCACGTCGAGAGCTCTTCTTCGCCTCCACCGAGCGCGCGCTCGAGATCGCCGAGCACTACACCGGCGTCCGGTTGCGCAAGCGCGAGGTGCCGGAGGGGATCGTGGCCGCGGTAAAAGGAGCGCGAGCCGTGCGGATCAAGCACTTCACCCCTGACACCACCTACCAGCCCGACCCGCTCCCGGCCGTCAGGGCGCCGCACGAGGGTGCGTTCTGCCTCGAGCGCCTCGCCGCACTGGCCGCGGCGTAGCTACGTCTTCACCGCACCGTCCCGTTCGACGGTCGCGCCGTCCTCTCTGAGACGCTCCCGAACGAGGTACTGGAACGTCGACCACGCTCCTTTGCGAGCGTCGAACATGCGATAGACCTGCCACTCAGTCAGGAGTTCAGGTTCGTCGCGCCTGGCGTTGGCCCAATCGGTGAACTTCGGCAGCCGGCCGAGCCGGACGGCGAGAGTTGCGCCCTGCTCGATCGCCCTCTCCAGCCGTTCCTCCCCCACCGGCACGTCGAAGCCCGCCTCCTTGAGGGCGTTCGTCAGCGAACCGAACGTGTGCCAGTAGAGCGACTTCGACGGCATCCAGCCCCGGTTCGCGTCCACGTCCTTGGCCGTCGGCACGCGCCCCAGGCGGGTCCCGAGCTCCTGGAGGACTCCGATCAGCTCCTGCCGGGTGGCGAAGCGCCGTGGCACCAGTCCTGCCTGCCGCTTGGCCTTGTTCCAGGTGCCGAAGTGCTCGATCACGGTCTGCGGATGCACCTGCGTCTGCGGGTCGGCCGCGAACTCCTTCATGGTCGGCGACCGTCCGAGGCGCTCGGCGCACGCACGCAGCTCCTCGAGGATCTCCTCGTCGGAGTATCGGCGCCTGATCTCGGCCTGGAAGGCGGCCAGCTCCGCCGGATCGATGCTGGTGATCGCGCGATACGGACGCTTGCGCGGCATGGAGGCAAAAAGAATAGAGCGTTTTGACTAGTTTGCAAAGAGCCGGTTCAGAAGAATCAGAGCACGCTGAACAATCTGCAAGTCAGGCTTGGTGCTGCTGGTCGGCTCTATCCGCGGCATAGACTGGCCTCGCCATGCGTCTTGCGCTCGAGCTCGCCCTGGCCCGGTCCGCCGGCCGCCTCTCCCGCCTGGCCGGACGCGGCGGCGGCACGACGCTCCCGGGAAAAATCCTCGCGACGATCGATCCCGCTGCTCTCTCGATGCTCGCGGCACGACTTCCGGAAGGGTCGGCGATCGTGTCGGCTACCAACGGCAAGACGACGACCGCATCGCTCGTAGCCACGATCCTCGCACCCCGCGTCAGGCTCGCTCACAACCGCTCGGGCGCGAACCTCGTCTCCGGCGTCACCTCCACTCTGATCGAGGAGCGCGGCGCCGAGCTCGGCCTGTTCGAGGTCGACGAGGGTGCCCTTCCGGACGTCTCACGGCGCATCAGGCCCCGCGCGGTCTGCCTCGGCAACCTGTTCCGCGACCAGCTGGACCGGTACGGCGAGCTCGAACGGCTCGCCGAGCAGTGGCGGGTCTCCGTCGCGGAGTTGCCGGCGATGACCGCTCTGGTCGTGAACGCGGACGATCCGCAGGTCGGCGACTTGGCCACCGTCCGCCCCGGCGCCGTTACCTTCGGCCTCGACGACCCGGTGCAGGCCCGGCCCTCGCTCCAGCATGCGGCCGACTCGAAGTACTGCCTCCGCTGCGGGACGCCGTACGTGTACGCAACCGCGTACGTGGGACATCTGGGCGACTACCGCTGCCCGGCGTGCGGCCACGGCCGGCCCTCACTCGACATCGCCGCGCGGAACATCGAGCTCCACGGCCTGCAGGCGGTCTCGTTCGACCTGGCGACGCCCGAGGACACCAGGCGTGTCCGGATCGAGCTTCCCGGTCTGTACAACGTCTACAACGCGCTCGGGGCTGCAGCGCTCTCGAGGGCACTCGGCGCGACTCCGCAGGAGGTCGGCGAGGGACTCTCGCGGGCCCGGCCCGCCTTCGGGCGCGCCGAGCGGATCGACGTCGACGGACGGATCCTTCTCATCCTGACGATCAAGAACCCCGCCGGGGCGAACGAGGTCGTCCGGACGCTCGTCGCCGCCGGAGCGCCCAGGCTTGCGGTGATCGCCCTGAACGACGCGATCGCGGACGGGCGAGACGTCTCGTGGATCTGGGATGCCGACTTCGAGCCGCTGCTCGAGCGGCTCGAGCGGCTCGTTGTCACCGGCAGCCGCGCCGCTGAGCTGGCGCTTCGGTGCGCGTACGCGGGCTTCCCTGCCGACCGACTCGAGATCGTGCCCAAACTGGTCGACGCGCTCGACCGCGGGCTCGAGCTCACCGCGCACGGCGACGAGCTGATCTTCCTCCCCACCTATACAGCGATGCTCGCCCTCCGCAAGACCGTCTCCGAGAGGGGCCACGCCCGCCAGTACTGGGAGCGCGCGGCTTGAAGCTTCGCGTCGGACACCTCTATCCCGACTACCTGAACATCTACGCCGACCGCGGCAACATCGCGGTGCTCGTGAGCCGGGCGGCGAGGCGCGGGCTCGACCTGGAAGTGACGGGGATCGGCCTCGGCGAGACGCCGCATCCGGGGGTATACGACCTCCTCTACGTCGGGGGCGGCCAGGACCGCGAGCAAGCCCTCGTCGCCCCCGACCTCGCCGCGAAGGGGCCGGCTCTACGCCAGGCTGTCGAGGACGGTGCGGCCGTGCTGGCGGTCTGTGGCGGCTACCAGCTCCTCGGCCGCTTCTACCGGGACCGTTACGGCGGAGAGCTCCCCGGCGCCGAGGTGTTCCCACTGCACACGATCGCCGGCGAGCGGCGCATGATCGGCGACGTCCTGATCGAATGCGAGCTCGAGCCCGGCTCGGTGCAGACGGTCGCCGGCTTCGAGAACCATGCGGGCAGGACGATCGTGGACGCCGGTACGGAGCCGCTCGGCCGCGTCATCGCCGGCTTCGGCAACGACGGGACCAGCGGCCACGAAGGCTGCAGGGTCGGCCGGGCGATCGGCACCTACCTTCACGGGCCGCTGCTGCCGCGGAACCCCCGCCTGGCGGATTGGTTGCTCGCGCAGGCGTTCGCGCACCACACCGGCGGCGAGCCGCCCGAGCTCGATCCGCTCGACGACACGCTCGAGGCAGTTGCGCACGAAGTCTCTGCCGCGCGTGCCCGGTCGCGTGGTGGCCGGTACTAGGCCCGCCGCGCTCAGACGACCGAGCCTGAGGGCACGGGCTCAGGCAGCCCAGAGCGGGCCGAGATAGACCGTCGGATCGCCGGGCTGCCAGCGGGCGAGGAAGCGCTGGATCGGCGGATGGAGGACGACGTCGTCGATCTCGCCAAGGCCGAACAGCCGGTGGCCGCGCACGGCCGCATCGGCGGAGGTCACCGTCTCCAGCGAGCGCCCGCTGAGATCGGCCGAGAAGATGATGTGCACGACGTGCTTGGTCGCTCTACTGCGCACCGGCGAGATCGAGTCGACGATCGCGATCGGGCCCTCGAACGGCACCGGGTCGTCGATCCCCACCTCCTCGAGCAGTTCACGGCGCAGCGCGTCGACGAGCGACTCGCCCGAGTTCACCCCCCCGCCGGGGAGGAGCCAGTACTCGCGCCCCGGCTTCTCGTGACAGCAGAGCAGGATCCGATCCCGCCAGTGCAGCAGGGCCGAGACCCGGATGCGAGGCTCGACCTGCAGGTCAGTGCCTCCCTGACGAGCCGAAGCCGCCCTCACCGCGTTCGCTGGCCGGTAGTGCCTCCACCTCGCGGAGCACCCCGTGTGGGACGGCGATGACGACGAGCTGCGCGATGCGCATCCCCGGCTCGACGACAAACGTCTCCCCGCCGTCGGTGTTGTGGAGAATCACGCGCAGCTCGCCGCGGTAGCCCGAGTCGACGAGCCCGGGCGTGTTCACGATCGTGATCCCGTGCTCGGCGGCAAGACCGGAACGAGGCGTGACGAGCCCGGCGTACCCCTCGGGAATCGCGACCGCGATCCCCGTTCCGACGAGCGCGCGTCCGCCAGGGCCTAGCTCGTGGCGCTCGCAGGCGACGAGGTCCAGGCCGGCGTCCCCATCGTAGGCGCGTGTGGGTAGCACCGCATCGTCGCGAAGACGCGTGACCGGGATCTCGATCACGCGGCGGAGATGAGGAAGCGGGCGAAGCGCCGCACATCCCTTTCCGGGAGGCGGGCGCGGATCAGGACCCCGTCCTCGCGATCGGTCCGCGACTCGATCGGCGGCCCGAGCGCATAGAGCTCGGCGAGCTTGCTCCCCTCGGAGTACGGCACCAGGAGCTCGACCAGTTCGAAGCGGTGCGCGAAATGGTCGGCGATCCGGGTCCGCAGCTCGTCCAGCCCCTCCCCGGTCCGGGCCGACACCTGGAGTGCGTCCGGAAAGCGGTTCTCGAGGCGCTTGCGGCGGAGCGCGTCCACCGCGTCCACCTTGTTGAGCACGAGCTGGGCCGGGAGCTCCGCAGCGCCGATCTCGTCCAGGACCGCGTCGACGGCCGCCAGCTGCTCCTCGAGGCGCTCTTCCGGTGCCGACGCGTCTGCGACGTGCACGACGAGGTCTGCGACGAGCGTCTCCTCCAGGGTCGCTGCGAAACCCTCGACCAGCTGGTGCGGCAGTCGGCGGATGAAGCCGACCGTGTCGGTGACAAGGTACCGCCGGCCGTCCTGCTCGAACGACCTCGTCGTGGGGTCGAGCGTCTCGAAGAGCCGGTTGTCGACGCTCGCATCCGCGCCGGTGAGGCTGTTCAGCAGCGTGGACTTGCCGACATTCGTATAGCCGGCGAGCGCGATCGTGGGCGCCTCGGTGCGTCCACGCTCTTTTCGGCGGGTCTCGCGCTGTTTGCCGAGTCCCTCCAGCCGCTCCTTGAGCAGCGAGATCCGCCGGCGCGCCAGCCGGCGGTCGGTCTCGAGCTGCGATTCGCCGGGGCCGCGAGTGCCGACACCGCCGCCGAGGCGTTCCAGGTGCTGCCACATCCCCCGCATCCGTGGGAGGTTGTACTCCAGCTGCGCCAGCTCGACCTGGAGCTTGCCCTCGGCGCTTCGCGCGTGCTGGGCGAAGATGTCCAGGATCAGCTGCGTCCGGTCGATCACGCGGGCCTGGAGGAGATTCTCGAGCCGTCGTTGCTGGCTCGGGGCGAGCTCGTCGTCGACGAGCAGCGAGTCCGCGCCCGACTCCGAGAAGACGTGCTTGAGCTCTTCGAGCTTGCCCTTGCCGACATAGGTGGTCGGATCCGGGCGTCGCCGCGGCTGTACGAGCATTGCGACAGGATCGACGCCTGCCGTCCGTGCCAGCTCGCGGATCTCGGCGAGTTCTTCCTCGGGATCGGCGCCCTTGGGCAGGACGGCGACGACCAACCCACGCTCCGCTTCCGCCCCGGGGGCGGGATCGGGCTGGCGAGTCACAGGAGGATTATGACGGCGAGGGGCCGCCGCGAACAGGCGGCCCCTCGCCGTGGTGTGCCCCTACCTAACGGACGGGGACGTTGACGAGGCGATAGCCCGTGATGCCGGTGAGGACGTTCTCGCCCGGCTTGCTCGCGCGGAGGAACATCGCGAGGATCTGCTGCTTGCCGTTCACGGGGAAGTTCGCCTGGCGGTTGAAGTTGAGCGTCGCCCAACCATCGGAACCGCTGTTGCTCTGCGTTTCGCCGAACTGGTTGAACGGCGTCGGCGTGCCGTAGACCAGCGCACCCTGCACCGGGCCGCCGCACGTCGAGGTGACGTGGACCCGGAGCACGAACGACTCGGTGCTGCGATTGAGATTCGACGGCTGCGGCTGGAACTGATCGACGATCAGCTTGGCCGGCAGCGACATCTGGCTGACCTGGTCCGGATTGCCGCTCGGCGGGCAGCCGCTCGGGCGTGCCGGCGTCTCCTTCTGGACGACTGCCGTCGGAACCGACGTGGCGTTCGTCGAGCCGCTCGCGTTCGTGGCCCGGACGCGGTACCGGATCGTGTTGCCGACGTCGGCCGACGTCAGCTTGTAGGAGCGCCCGGTGGCGGAGCCGATATTCGCGCAGCTTCCACCGTTCTTGTCACAGCGTTGCCACTGGTCAGCGAAGCTCGTCGGGTTGTTCGCCCACTGGCCGCGGTTGCCGCTGAGCGTGCTGCCCTCCTGTGGCGTTCCGCTGATCGACGGCGGCGTGGTGTTGTCCGGCGCGACCGTTCGCGCAGCGTGACCGGAGCTCGTAAAGGCTCCGAGCGCCGACACCACGATCGTCGCAACGCCGGCACCAAACGCCGCACCCAGTGCGAGCCAGCGCCTTCTCTGCATGGTCTGCATGGTCGAGAACCCCCTTCGTTTGCTCACGTTGCCTTGCCTGACGTCGATCCCCGTTCGCAGCAACCGGAAAACGGCCTTTCCCAGACGCTTACAACTCCCGCACCCGGTTAACCTGCGCGTCGATGCCCACCGATCTCGCGCAGCGAACGCTCGAGCTGGTCGACATCCCGTCTCCGAGCCGAAGCGAGGCTCGTATCATCGAGCACGTACTGCGGGCGGTGTCCCTCCCGCTCACCTACGGAACGGACGAGGCGCTGCTGTTCGCCACCCCGCGAACGGGGAGGCCGCTGGTTCTCCTCGCCGGGCACGTCGACACGGTGCCGCCGCAGGGCAACGTGCCGGGTCGCATCGAGAACGGCTGGGTCGTCGGTCTCGGCGCGAGCGACATGAAGGGCGGTGTGGCGGTGATGGTCGAGTTGGCCGAGTGGGCTGTGCGCGAGCCGGACGCATCCGCTTTCGACCTGGGCTTCCTCTTCTTCGTCCGCGAAGAGCTGCCGACCGAGGAGAGCGCGCTTCCGCTCGTGTTCGCCGAAGCACCGCTCGTGCTCGAGGCGGACCTCGTGGTGATGCTCGAGCCGACCGACAACGCGATCCATGCAGGCTGCCTCGGCAATCTCAACGCCACTGTCGTCTTCCACGGCGAAAGCGCCCACTCCGCTCGACCCTGGCAGGGAGTGAACGCGATCGACCTGGCGGTGCAGGGCCTGACGCCGGTAATCGGGAGCGTGCCGGTCGAGGTCGACGTCGGTGGGCTCACGTTCGTGGAGGTTCTGAGCGCGACGAGGATCGCCGGGGGGATCGCCGACAACGTCGTTCCCGACCGCGTTGAGGTGCGGTTCAACTTTCGCTACGCGCCGAACCGCACGGCCGCGGAGGCCGAGGAGCGACTGCGAGTACTGATCGGCGGCGACGTCGAGGTCACGTCGAACTCTGCACCGGCGCGTCCCGCGACCGACTCCCCGCTCGTCCAGCGGCTCAGGGAAGCCGGCGGCCTTGCGGTCGAGCCGAAGCAGGCCTGGACGCCCGTGGCGGAGTTCGCGGCACAGGGCCTGGACGCGATCAACCTCGGCCCTGGAGCGACCCGGTACGCGCATCGTG
>Ga0066903_100005382_pt1 | contig 11099 bp, 6 predicted proteins | sample PanSoiMetaGPlot1_FD_67491 | JGI IMG/M metagenome (GOLD analysis project Ga0066903, IMG submission 67491) | Tropical forest soil microbial communities from Panama analyzed to predict greenhouse gas emissions - Panama Soil - Plot 1 (version 2) | ecosystem: Environmental > Terrestrial > Soil >...
ACGCAGCAGAACTACCACACGTCGACGACCGCGCACACGTCGTCCGAGGCCATCAGCCTGCGGGTGATCCAGAACCTGTCTCCGACGGTCTCACCCCCCGGCGAAGGCGGACGAGGTCCCGGCGGCGGGCCGGGAGGCCGCGGTCCTGGCGGAGGCTTTGGCGGCGGTTTCGGAGGTCAAGGTCCCGGTGGCGGCCGCTTCGGCGGTCCGGGCGGCGGACGGGGGACGAACATCGTGTTGTCAGGTCAGCTCCAGTATCGTCGAACCGAGAGCCAGTCGCTCAATGTGTTCCCGGACCTGGGCGGCGACACGGTGAACACGAGCATTGCGGCGCCCATCTCTCTCAACATCATCCGGGGCCGCTCGATTCACCTGTTCAGTGTCAACGCCGCGCACTCCAGCGTCGGCACGACCAACACGTTCACGAACACGCAGAATGTCGCGGGCGTGGCCGGCATCCAGTACCCGAGCCCAACGTCGACCGATCCGTTCAATTGGGGCGTTCCCAACCTCTCCTTCTCCGGATTCAGCGGGGTGCGAGGCGCGTCGGCCACCGAGCGAAGCGACAACCGTCTCACGACGAGTTATACGTGGCTGCATCCAACCGCGCACCATCGACTCAGACTCGGCGGTGATTTCCGAGTAGACTCCGTTGACAGCCAAATCAACTCCAACGCCCGCGGCACGTTCACGTTCACCGGGTACTACTCGTCGGGCGGCAACACGCGGCTCGGCGCGACGGGGGCCGACTTCGCCGACTTCCTGCTGGGATTGCCGCAGCAGGCGTCGCTGCAAGTGGGAGGCGTGACGCATCTGCGCCAACGCGCCTTTGACGCGTACATCGAGGACAACTGGCAGAAAAACGCGAAGCTGACGTTCAATCTCGGGCTCAGGTACGAGCTGGCCAAACCGTACGTCGAAGTCGACGGACATTTGGCCAACCTCGACGCCAACTCCGATCTCACAGCGGTGACGCCCGTGCTTCCCGGCGGGATCGGCCCCTACACCGGCGCGTTCCCCGCGGGGCTCTTGAATACGGACGCGAACAACCTCGGCCCGCGGCTCGGCGTCGCGTATCGCCTGCAGCCCACGACCATTCTTCGCGGCGGATACAGCATCACCTACAACAGCGGCTCGTACGCCTCGATCGCGAGGCAGCTTGCCGGTCAGCCACCGTGGGCCGACACCACGACGGTCACGGGCATCGAAAGCGCGCCGCTCACCCTCGCCGAAGGTCTGCTCGCACCCACGCCGGCCACGACGAACAATTGGGGCGTGGACAAGGATTACTCGCTCGGCATGATCCAGACGTGGAACGCCACGCTCACCCATAACTTCACCCAGAATTGGGTGGTCCAGGCCGGTTACACGGGAATCAAGGGCACGGATCTGGACATCCTTCGCGCGCCGGATCTCGGCCCCGGCGGCGTCCCGATTTCGAGCGCACAACCGTTCATCTGGGAGTCGTCAGGCGGCCATTCACTCATGAACGCCGGCAACCTCCAGCTCCAGCGCCGGCTGGCGAACGGCTTCAGCGGCGCGATCTCGTACACCCTCGCGCGAGCGATGGACAACGCCTCGTCGCTAGGAGCCGGCGGACCTGTGGTCGCCCAGAACGACAAGAATCTCGACGCGGAATACGCGCGGTCGAACTTCGATCGCCGCCACCAGATCTCCGGGAACGTGTATGTCGAGCTGCCTTGGGGCCCTAATCGCCGATGGTTGAAAAACGGCGGTCTCGCCGCAGCCCTCTTCGGCGAATGGTCCGCGCAGTTCACGCTCACGCTCCAATCAGGCGTTCCGCTGACGGCGCGCGTCCTGGGGGCGGCAAGCGACCTCCTGCGCGGCGTCAATGGCTCGTTGCGCGCGGACTACAACGGCGCGCCGATTGCGCTGACCGATCCAACCGTGGACGAGTACTTCAATACGACCGCCTTTTCCGTCCCTCTGCCGGGCGAGTACGGCAACTCCGCCAGAAACATCATCACAGGCCCAGGCACGCATCAACTGAACGGTCTGTTCCAACGCGATATCCGGCTCGGCCTCAGCCGCGCGCTCACGCTCCAGGTGAACGCGCTCAACCTCCTCAATGCGGTCCAGTGGGCCGCGGTCGACACGAACGTCAACTCGCACACCTTCGGCCAGGTCATCTCTGCTCGACCCATGCGGACGATCACTCTCACCGCGCGTCTAAGGTTCTGACATGCGATCGCGATCCATCTCCACCGCCGTCGTCTTCATGCTAGCGGCCGCTGCGATTCTGGCACGCGCCCATGCGACTCTTGTGGGGGCCCGCGCGACCCTGGGCGGCCAGGAAGCCGCGCCTCGCCAACAGACGCCGACATTTCGGAGCGGCGTCAACCTCGTCCTTGTCGATGTAGTCGTCCGCGACCGCACCGGCGCCGTCGTTAAGGGGCTGGCTGCCGATGATTTCGAGCTCCTCGAGGACGGCACGCGCCAGCAAATCCTGACGTTTGCGTTCGAGGACATCAGGGCGGACGCCGCACCGATCGACCGCGCCACGACACTGACGGCGGCCCTCGCCGGGCGCTTCCGGGCGCGGACGGGGAGCGCCGCAGGTGCGGCCGCGCCCACGACGCCGGCGAGCGCGCCGGCAACGTCCACCGTGGCGCCCGCGGCGCCAGCCGCGCCGGGGCCAGCCGGCGACGTTCCATCGCATCCGCTGACCTCCGAAGAAGTCGCGGGCCACCGCCTGCTGACCCTCGTGTTCGATACCAGCTCCATGCAACCCGACGACGTGCAGAAGGCGATCGATGGCGCGCTGAAATGGGTGGACGAGCAGATGTCGCCCGCCGACCTGGTGGCCGTGACCGCGATCAACTCGAGCCTGCAGGTACTGACCGACTTCACCGGCAGCAAGGAGCGGGTGCGCACCGTGCTCGGCCGGCTTTCGGCAAGCGACGGCACGGCCTTCTCCGCCGTCGATGCGACCACGGCGGCCACCGACGATGCGGCGCAGTCCGCGACGGATGATGCGACGGCTGTCGATCGGAGCGCCCAGGAGCTCGACACGTTCAACAACGACGTCCGGTTGCGCGCGCTGAGGACGCTCGCCGAAGCCCTGAGACCCCTCCAGCAGAAGAAGGCGATCATCTATTTCAGCTCGGGGATGCAGCGAAGCGGTACGGACAATCAGGTCGAGCTGCGCGCGGCCGTCAACGCCGCGCTCCGCGCCAACGTCGCCATCTATCCCGTCGACGCACGCGGCCTCCAGGCCGTCGTGCCGGGCGGGAGCGCGCGCCAGCGCAGCGCCGGCGGTTTGAGCGCGTTCACCGGAAGCGCTGTCGCCGGACAATTCACCCAGCTCGCGGCGCAGCAGGAAACGCTGACCTCGCTCGCCTCGGACACGGGCGGCACCGCGTTCACGGATACGAACGATTTCGGAGAAGCGTTCTCGAAAGTGGAGCGGGACATCTCGTCGTATTACATTCTGGGCTTCTCCAGCACGAATCCGAGCAAGGACGGCCGGTTTCGGCGCATCACCGTGCGTGTCAAGAACCGCGCGAACGTCAAGGTTGAAGCCAAGGAAGGGTACTATGCCGACCGCGACTTCGCTCACACGGCAAGGGGCGACCGTGAGGTGTTGCTGCAGGAGCAGCTCGCGACGCCGATTCCGGCGACCGATGTTCCGCTCTTCGTGAGTGCCGGCTGGTTCCGGCTCGCCGCCGACAAGTACTACGTGCCGATCTCGCTGGCGGTGCCCGGCTCCGCCGTCCCGCCGTCAAAAGACAAAATCACGCTCGATGTGGCCGGATTCATCCGCGACGAGCGCGGCTTTCCCGTCGGTCGGATTCGCGACACGCTCACCGTGCCCCCCGCGAGCGCTGATGCCCTGGCGGCCAAGCAGGTGCTGTATCAGACCGGCGTCACGCTGCCGCCGGGCCGTTTCTCGGTGAAGATCGTCGTTCGCGAGAACGCGGACGGCCAGATGGGCACGTTTGAAGCCGCGGTGACCGTTCCCGAATTGAAGCAGGCGCCGGTCAAGGTCAGCTCGCTCGTCCTGGGCACTCAACTCCAGAGCGTCACGCCCCGGAAGTCTGCGAGCCCGCTCGTTCGCGACGGCGTCGAGCTCGTCCCGAACTTGACGCACATCGTGGGCCGCGATCAACAGCTGTACTTCTATTACGAGGTGTACGATCCCGCGGTCGAGAACGGCGTGCCCGAGCTTCGAACGAACTTGTCGTTCTATCGGGGCAGGGTGAAGGTGTTCGAGACGCCGGTCGTGGAGCGGACGAGCATGGATGCCGCAGATCGACATGCTGCAGTGTTTCAGTTCGAGCTGCCGGCTGGGAGCCTGAAGCCCGGCCTCTACACCTGCCAGGTGAACATCATCGACGCCGTATCGGGCCGATTCGCCTTTCCCAGACTGCTGATGTACGTCCGCTGACGATACCGACGTCCGTCGCGCTCTCAGTCAGGGGCGAACAGAACGTGACAAAGTAATCGCCATGGCAACGTACCGCGCGATCCAGTTGAAGGGCAAGGGCGGTCTCGACCAGCTGGAGGAGGTCGAGCTGCCGCTCGAGCCACCGAAGAACGGCGAAGTCCGCATTCGCGTCCGCGCCAGCGGCGTTGGCGCCACCGACATCCTCAAGCGAACCGGCCGCTACCCGTTCCGCCCGCCTTTCCCTTTTGTCGAGGGTTACGAAGTGCTTGGCGAGGTCGACGCCGTCGGGGAAGGCGTCCGCGGGTTTGCACCAGGAGATCGGGTCTGTGCGTTGACGGTGTACGGCGCGTGGGCCCAATACCTCACCCGCGCGGCCGAGGATTTCGTTCCGGTGCCGGACGGGCTCGACGATGGCGAAGCCGTCGCCCTGGTCCTCAACTACGTCACGGCCCATCAGATGATTCATCGGGTGGCGAGAATGCAGCCGGGGCAGACCGCTCTCGTGACCGGCGCCAACGGTGGTGTCGGGAGCGCGCTCCTCGAGCTGCTGCGCGTGCGCGGCGTCCGAGCGCTCGGCTCGGCGTCGAGAAATGCCTTCGATTTCGTCCGGAGCCTCGGCGGTGAACCGATCGAGGCCCGAACGCAAGCCGTCGATCGGGCCGTCCGCGGGGTTCTCCCTGAGGGCGTGGACGTGGCGTTCGACGGCCTTGGCGGCGCCGGAACCTGGGCATGCGTCCGGGCCACGAAGCGCGACGGTCTGGTCGTGGGCTACGGATTCGTGGCGACCGATGGAACGCTCGACGTGCTGCGGGGTTTCGCCGCGCTGTTTCTCGGTGCGCGTCTGGCCGGCCGTCGTGGCGCGTTCTACGGCATCACCGCGTTGTACCGGAAGGACAAGCGACCCTTCAAGGAAGACCTCCCAAAGCTCTTCGCGCTTCTGCGCACGCGACAGGTGCAGCCACGCATTGCGGCGCGGCTTCCGCTCCTGGCGGGTCGAGAGGCTGAGCGCCGTCTTGAGGCCGGCGGCGTGGCCGGGAAGATCGTCCTCCTGGCCGGCTGAGGGCCGGGCGTTTACTCCGGAGAGCCCGTACGCGCGGCGCCCGCGTCGCAGAAGCGCGTATCGGATGGAACCAGTGCCTCGGCGGTGACAATCCCGAACGAGGCGTCCTCGAACGGCGCGCCGACGTAGCCGTCGTTGAGGTCGACGACGCGCGATTCGCACGCTTTGAAGATGTCCTTGATGAACTCGTGCCGCTCGATCGTCCGGCCGCTCGCAGTTCGATACCTCGCCAAGTACAGCAGATCGCGGTACGCCACGCGCGGGTTCGTGTTGGCGATGGTGACGGTCCAATGGACGGCGGAGCCCCATCGGCGTGAGTACGCCTGGCTCAGCACGACGATGTCCCGCCCGGGATCGTGCGGGCGGTCCGCGCCGAGCGCGTAGGGTCCGGCGTCAATGGCGAACACGCGGCGATGTCCAAACATGTCGGGCCGCTTCATCTGGATGGCTGAGAGGATCACGTCCCGGTGTTTGTAGAGGGACTTCTCGGGCGCCTGCGCGACGGCGAGGCCGACGTGAAACGCGATGTTGACGGCCACAATCGCAGCGGCTGCCGCCCTCCACCGCGGCGAATCCACGAACGTCCAGCAGTAGGCGGCGAGACAGAGCACCGGCGGCGCGAGCACATAGAACGCGTGCGCCTGCGGCGGCTCCATGACAAACCAGTAGCTCCCGTACACCATGACGACCGACAACGCCAGGAGCCACCGCATCGCCCGCCACTGGTCTCTGCCTTCGGCCTGCGGCCATCGATCGGCGGAGCGACACATTTCGAAGAGCATCCAGAGCGGCTGCACCACGCCGGCGATCCAGACGATGGCGGCGAGCGGAACGATCCAGGGGTGCCGTGAGAAGAATTCGAGGCGCTTGGCGCCGTCCGTGGCGATGAACCGATTGATCTCGAGGCTCGCGAACGACAGCAGGCGAGCCAGCGTCGTGACGGCCATCCAGGGATTCACCCACCCGATGTGCAGGTTGCGAAAGACTCCGCCGGAGCCTCCCGATCGGCCGTACTTCATCATCGTCGGAAGGAGGAGGAGCCCGGGTACCAACGCGCCCGCGACGTACGCACCGACGGCGCGCGTGAGCGACCCCCAACCTCTACTCACCCGCTCGGCCCGACGGCTCCACAAGGCCCAGGCGCTGTAGGGCAGGAGCAGCGGCCAGGACATATGAAGCTGCATGACCCACGTCACGCCGGCGCCCATCATGAAAAATGCCGCGGCCGGGCTGATGACTCCGATCGAGAAGGTCGGCACCGCTTCGAAGAAGCCGATGAAGAACACGATCGCGCCCGGCAGAACGTACGAGGGGTTGATGATGTGCGTCGAGAACTGCAGCGTCCACGGGATCGTCAGGAACCAGCTCCACACGAGCCAGCGCGGCAGCCACGGCAGACGTCGTGTCGCGTACCACGCCAGCCACGCAAGCGTCGCGAACGACAGCAGGTTCAGCAGGACGAACGGTGACTCGGGCAGAGGCACGAGCCGCAGCGGTCCGCCAACAAGCAGACCCTGCAAGGCGCCCGGAATCTCGCTCTTGGTCCAGACAACATCCCCGCCGAAGAACGGCCAGTCGCCGGTCGCGTAGTGCTTCAGGCCGATCAGGAAGATCTGGGTCTCGTCCTCGAAGAAGAACTCGGACGACAGACCGAACATCAGCCGGAACGCGAACGCCGCGACGAGCGCCAAGGCGACGAGAAGTGTCGCCTGCTTGGCCGAACGCCTCAACGTCAGTCGCGCCGACTGCCCAGGAAGCGCAGCAGGAACAGGAACAGGTTGATGAAGTCGAGATAGAGCGCCAGGGCGCCGACGATCGCCGAAGAGCCGATCTGCCCGTCGGGCAGTGCGAGGGCCATTTCCTTCAACCGCTGCGCATCGTATGCCGCAAGGCCGGTGAAGACAATGACGCCCACGAGGGAAATCATGAATTGCAGGCCGTCGTTATGCCAGAAGACCCCGACGAGCGATGCCAGCAGCAATCCGATCAGCCCCATGAAGAAGAACTGACCGGCGCCCGCGAGACTCCGCCGGGTCGTCGTACCGTAGACTGCAGTCGCGCCGAACATGCCGGCGGCGACGAGAAACGTGCTCGCCACGGATTCTCCCGTGTAGGCCAGCAGCACGAAGGAGATCGTGACTCCGGTCAGCGCCGAGTAGGCGATGAACAGCATCGACGCGGTTCCCGTCTGAAGCTGCTGTACGCGTGCCGACAGCACCAAGACGATCCCCAGCTGTGCGATGACGAGGCCCCAGAAGAGCAAACGATTGGTCGCGATCGTCGCAACCAAGGACGGAGAAGACGCGATGAAGACCGCCGTGACCGCAGTGATCGCCAGGCCCGCACCCATCCAACCGTAGACCGCCCGTAAGAACGCCCGGACCCGCTCATCGGCCAGCGCCGGCGCGCCGAGCGCGCTTTCACGCGTCATTCCATAGTCTGCCATCTCAACCTCCTGTAGAACCGTCCCGATCTCCGCTGGGGCCGTTCGAAACCGCTTGCGGGACATCCGGGCCTTGTGAAGACGCGCCGCCCGGCGATGGCGCCGCGGGCGGCGTTTTAAGCCCTGCCTGCAGGTAGGCGAACGTCGTGCCGCTGCGGAGATAGTTGTCGATGCGATCCAGGACCGTTGCGCCGCGAATCCAGTCCGGCCCTGTCTCGCGCATACGATCCTCGATGAGCGTGGACAGGTATTCGAACCCGGCTGCCGCGGCCCGCTCACGAAGCGTGTCCAGCAGACGGTTCTCGAGCTCGACCGAGTTCTGCACCGTCGGCAGCGTCGCGATCGCCTGGAGGTAGAACACGTTGTTCTCGCCCGCATGCGGATCCGAGGCCGTTCCCTCCTCGTCGTGGTTCTCGAGCGCGCTTCCGAGCGCATAGCCCACGACGCGCCCCGAGACGCGGTCGCGCAGCGCGATCCCGATGGCACCGGGATTCGCCGCGGTCGATTCGAGCGTCTCGAGCGGGAATTGCAGCAGGGGACGCCGTCCTGCCCTGAGCACGTCGGGCGGGTATTGAGCGGCGGGACCGTACCGCTCCTGCTCGACGGCGAGAACCTGCTGCTTGAGGGCCTCGAAGTTCGCCGGCGTGAGATCCACCGTCTCCACCGTCTCGAGCGGGATCGCCAGCGTCCCGACGCGAACTTTCAGTGACGGCGGGACGTCGGAAGCGGCCCGCCCGCCGACGAGATCTTCGACCGCCATGCGAAGGATCGACAGCGCCTCGACGATTGCCGACGGCTCTGTATCGTAGCGCGGATAGACGCGGACGGAGCGCTCGCCGGCCGGGAGCAGGATGAGGCCGCGGCGGAACGCACGGTCGCGCAATGACTCGCTCCAGTCGGCGCGCACGACGTCGAATGCCAGCATGACCCCCGCGCCGCGAACGTTCTTCAGAATCTCTGGATAGTCGTGCGCCAGCTCCTCGAGCCCGCTTCGCGCGCGCTCGCCGGTGCGCCGCACCTGCCCGAGATCGAGCTTGTCGAGGAGCGCGAGCAGCCGGATCATCCCGACCGAGTCCCCTTCCCAAGTCGTATTGAACTTCTTTTCTTCCTGAAAGAACGTGGCAAGCTCCTCGCTCACGAAGAGGATGCCGTTCTGTGCCTTCTTTGCCCATGTGACCAGGTCGGGCGGGCACGGCAGGTCGAAGAGCTCGTGCGCCCACAGGCGCCCGGTCATGCCCCAGCCGGTCTGCACCTCGTCCAAAACGAGCGGCACGTCATAGATGCGCGTCAGGAGTCGCAGCTTCCGCATGAAACGCGCGCTCGCGATGCGCACACCGCCCTCGCCCTGAATGGGCTCGACGAGCACCGCGGCGACCCGGCGTGAGCGTCGCACGACGTCGGGGGTGAGGTTGGCTCGCTGGGACTGAACGAACGCCTGCACCTCACCGCTGTCCTGGGCGTGTTGAGGAAGTTGAGCGTATCGCTCGAGAAACTCATCGAGCGCGTCCATCTCGTGCCGGAACGTGTCCTTGCTCTTTTCGGCGCGTGGCATGCGGCCCGATACGAGGAGGTCCCACAACTGCTTCAAGCTGCGCTCTTCCCGGCGCGCAGTCTCCTTCGGGGACCGCGCCTCCTCGACCGGAAACGAAATGTGGGGCCAATCGAACGTCGGGAACCCCAGGCGGGCCTTCTTGCGGTGCGTGACCGCCAGGCTTCCGAGCGTGCGGCCGTGAAACGCGCCCTCGAACGACACGATGAAGCCGCCGTCGCCGTCCGGCGACGTGATGACGCGGTTCAGCAGCGCCGACTTGATCGCGTTCTCCACCGCTTCGGACCCGGTGTTGACGATGAAATGGCGCGGGGTGCCCGCGGGCGCGATGCGGTTCAACTCCGCCTTGAGACGCAGGGAGAGGACGGTTTGGTATTCGGAGTGCGCATAGCGTGACGCGACAAACGGCAGCGACTCCGCAACCGCGTGCACGACCGCGGGATCGTTTTCCCCGAACGCCGCGGTGGCAATGAGCGCACCCATGTCGAGGAAACGGTACGGCTGGCCGGCCGCGTCGCGATCGACGATGGCCAGATATGGTCCGACCGCCTCTGCCGGGTTGAAGGCAACCGGCAGCGAAAAAAACAGGCTGCGGGACGCCGCCTGCAGCGCCGCGTGTGAGGCGGGCAGGTGCCGCTCGACCAGGGCTTCGAGCGTCCGCTCGCCGTCCAACAGCTCTTCCGGCACGGAAACGCGAATCTTGCCGGCGCGGTAGCGGGCGTTCAGCTCGGTGACGCGCTCGAGGAATTCTGCGACCGGCGCAACTCCGGTGTCGACCGCCTCTGTCACGGTAGTTCTTCTAGTATATCGACGCGAGCAGCCGGCGGACCTCCTCGTCCGTAACCTGCGAAAAGTCCTCGTACCAGAGGCCCACCGCGTTGAATGGTTCGGGCCTGGACGGGCACACGACGCGATCGGCAACCTGGCGAAGGTCCTCACACGATTCCGGCGCGCCAACCGGCGCCGCAACCACGACAGCGGCGGGCCGCTGCTGGCGCGCGGCCAGAATCGCCGCACGCATGCTCGCGCCGGTCGCCAACCCATCGTCAACGAGAATGACGGTGCGATCCTGAATGGCTACGGGCTGGCGCCCGCCGCGGTACATCGCTTCACGGCGCTCCAGCTCGACGCGCTCGCGCACGGCAACCTGTTCGACAATCGCGCGCGGTATGCCGAGATCACGGATCAAGTCGTCGCTGACCACCAGCAGGCCGCCCGTTGCGATCGCGCCCATGGCGAGCTCGGGATGTCCGGGCACGCCGAGCTTGCGCACGACCAGGACGTCGAGCGGCGCCACCAGTCGGGCAGAGACCTCTTTGGCGACCGGCACTCCACCACGGGGCAAGGCCAGCACGGTAACGTCGCCGCGATTGGCGTATTCGAGGAGGTGACCGGCGAGCTGCTGTCCGGCGTCCGCACGATTGTGAAAACGCCCGATCTCACGCAAGCTGCCCCCCCGGGGCGCCGCGGTCCCTAGCCCCCTCACGCGGAAAGAGCGGATTCGGCGGCGCGAAGGAACCACCGATCGAGTACGACGCGACGCACGAACCAGGGCACGCGGAGCGCCAGCGTTGCGAGTTTCTCGGCCAGACTGCCGGGAACGATTCTCCTCGAGCGCGAGGGATCGTCCGATTCGGCG
>Ga0066903_100005383_pt1 | contig 11098 bp, 8 predicted proteins | sample PanSoiMetaGPlot1_FD_67491 | JGI IMG/M metagenome (GOLD analysis project Ga0066903, IMG submission 67491) | Tropical forest soil microbial communities from Panama analyzed to predict greenhouse gas emissions - Panama Soil - Plot 1 (version 2) | ecosystem: Environmental > Terrestrial > Soil >...
GAGCCCACCGCAACGTCGGGCTAGGCGCCTTTATTACGCGCTGAGGTTCTTCCTCGCGCTGCCGGCGTGGGTGGTCGTCGCCGTCTACCTCGTCCGCGAGGCGAAGCTCGATCCGCTCCAGCTCGTGCTGATGGGGACGGTCATGGAGGCGGCCGTGTTCGTCTGCGAGATCCCGACCGGAGTGCTGGCCGACCGTGTGAGCCGCCGGCTTTCACTCGGCATCGCCTGGTTGCTGCAGGGCGGCGCGTGGGCCCTTGCGGGCGCGACGACCGACTTCGGCGTGATCCTCGTCGCCTGGGTCGTCTGGGGCATCGGCGCGACGTTCGAGAGCGGTGCGTTCCAAGCGTGGATCACCGACGAGGTCGGCGCCGATCGGATCGGCCGCGTCTTCGTGCGAGGCTCGCAGGCGTCGCTTGCCGGCAGCATCGTCGGCGTGCTCGCGAGCTTCGCCATCGCCACGGTGAGCATTCGCGCGGCGATCTACGGAGCAGGGGCGGTCACGGCCGCGATGGGCGTCGTCACCCTCACCTTGATGCCGGAGACGGGCTTCGTGCCGGAGCCCCGCGGCGACCGCTCCCGAGGCCGTGCCATGCTCGACACGGCGGTGAGCGGCTTCCGGCTCGTGCGCCGCGTCCCGACACTGCTCCTGCTCGTGACGGCCACCGTCTTCGTCGGCGCCGCGAGCGAGGGCTTCGACCGGCTGTCGGAGGCGCATCTCCTGCGGAATGTCGGCGTTCCGTCGTTCGTGGGCTTCGATCCGCTCTGGTGGTTCGCCGTGATCTCGATCGGTGGAACGCTGCTCGCCCTGTTCGCGGCGAACGTCCTCGTCGAACGGGTGACGCAGGTCGACGCCGGCGTGATGGCTCGCACACTGTCGGTGCTGACCGCGCTCCAGATCGTGGCCGGCCTTGCGTTCGCGTTGACAGGGTCGTTCGGGCTGGCGATCGCGGCTCTCTGGCTGCTCGGTCTCGCGCGTACGCTCGTCTTCCCGGTCTACGCGACGTGGGTGAACCGCAGCATCGACGACTCGCGCGTACGGGCGACCGTCAACTCGATCGCGAGCCAGGCCGACGCGATCGGCGAGACGGCTGGCGGCCCGATCGTCGGCGTGATCGGCAACGTCGTCTCGCTGCCTGCTGCACTCGCGACGAGCGCCCTCTTCTACGTTCCGGTGCTCGGCCTGTACACGCGCGCGTCGCTATCCGGCGAGTCGCTCGAGGCAGGCGCGGAGGCCGTCGCGCCAGTGCGGTAACTCCGGCGCGCCCTTCTCGCTGCGCAGCACGGAGTAGGCAGGCCGAGGCGCGGGTCGGCCGAGCTCCGCGGCGGTGATGCGCCGCACGCGCGCGTCGACGCCGGCTTCCTCGAAGATCGTCTCCGCAAACTCGGCCCAGGTGCAATCCCCGGCCGCCGCGAGGTGCCAGACACCGTAGGGCCGGTCGAGCAGCTCCCGCGTCGCCGTGGCGAGATGGCCGACGTACGTCGGCGACGAGCGTTGGTCGTCCACGACGGCGACCTCGTCGCGCTCCTGGCCGAGGCGCAGCATCGTCCGCACGAAGTTCGTTCCGGTCTCGCCGTAGAGGCCGGACGAACGGACGATCCACGCCCGTTCACCCGCAGCCCCCTCGCCGTGAAGCTTGGTCCGGCCGTATGCCGACAACGGGCTCGGCGGGTCGGACTCGACATAGGGCTCGCGCTTCGCTCCGTCGAAGACGTAGTCGGTGGAGTAGTAGACGAGCGGCGCGCCCAGCTCGGCGACGTGGCGTGTGCCGCCGACGTTCACCGCGGCCGCACCCTGCGGGTCCGCCTCGGCGCCGTCGACGTCCGTCCAAGCCGCTGCATGCAGAACGAGCTCCGGCGAGAGCCCGGACGGCGGCGGCAGGATGACGTCCCACTCGGCATGCGTCAACCCGACGACGGCGTCTCCGGCGAAGGTCTCCTGCAGCGCGCGCCCGAGCTGGCCGCCTGCGCCCGTGATCAGGATTCGGCCGAGTCCCGTTCCGACAGGATCGGCGATCTCGTGCTCCAGAGGTCGACGACGCGCGGATCGTCCCACGGCCATTCGTGCTCGTCCGGGTCGCCCGCGTCGTACTCCTCGCTCACGTGGTACAGCATCAGGACGTCGGTCAGCGCCTCGAAGCCGTGCGCGAGGTTCCCCGGAACGTAGACCGCCGCGAAGTTGTCCTCGCCGATGTCCTCGCTGAACGTCTCGCCCGTGTCGCGGTCGAGCGCGACGACACGCGCGCGACCCTGCAGGCAGACGAACAGGTCGTCCTGGCCGCGCTCGTGGTAGTGGAGGCCGCGGATCGTTCCCCGGCGGGAGAACGACACGTTCGTCTGGCGGATCGGCTTCGGCATCCCGCTCGTACGCGCGATCTCGGCCAGCCAGCCGCGTGCGTCCTCGAAACGCCGCAGCGCAACCGGCCGGGTTCGATCGGAACCGAAGTGCGGCCGCCGGACGCGCTCGATCACCTCGTAGTACGCATCGACCGATTCACCGGCGTCGCCCCAGTAGCCGTCGAAGACGTCGTACTCGAGTTTGCCCTCACGGACGTAGTGGTTGTTCACATCCGTGATCTCGAGCTCGCCGCGAGCGGAGGGCTCGAGCCGCTCGACGACGTCGAACACGTCGGACGGATAGCAGTAGACGCCGGTGACCGCGAGACCACTGGGCGGGACGTCAGGCTTCTCGACGATCTCGACGATGCGGTCGTCGTCGATGCGCGGCACGCCGAGGTGACGCAGGTGCTCGAGCTCGCGCACGCGCGCAAGCAGCACTCTTCCACCTCGTTCCTGGGAGTCGAAGTTGCGGATCGTGTCGGCAATCGGTCCGCTGAAGAAGTTGTCCGCGAGCATCACGACGATCCGGTCGCCGGCGGCGAAATCGCGCGCGAGCCCGAGCGCCTCCGCGATCCCGCCCGCCTGGTCCTGCTTCGCGAACTGCAGCTCGTCGCCGAAGTAGCGCCGGAAGTCGTCGACGTGGTCGGCGCCGGTGACCAGCAGCAGCTCGTCCAGCCCACCCTGCCGCAGGAAGTCGACCGCCCACTGCACCATCGGCCTGTCGCCGACGGGCAGGAGGTGCTTGTTGGTGACACGGGTCAGCGGTTCGAGGCGAGACCCCGTCCCGCCTGCCAGGACAACGCCTTTCACGACGGTGATGCTATGTCGGTTCGGCGAGCGGCGACGGCTTCACGCCGACGATTCTGGCCAGACGGGTGGGCAACCACCAGTTCCAGCGCCCGAACCAGGCCATCAAGGCGGGCACGAGCAGTGCGCGGACGATCGTCGCGTCGACGAGGATCGCGACGGCAAGCCCGAGCCCGAACTGCTGCAGCCCGACGATGCTGCCGGCGACGAAGCCGCTGAACGCGGCGACCATGATGATCGCCGCGGCCGTGATGATCATCCCCGTCCGCTCGAGCCCGTACGAGACCGCGCGCACGTTGTCGTGCTCCTCGTCCCAGGTCTCGCGCATGCGCGACACGAGAAACACCTCGTAGTCCATCGAGAGGCCGAACAGCATCGCGAACAGGAAGATCGGGATCCAGCCTTCGACCTGCGGGAACTGGTAGAGGCCGAAAAGGTGCTTGCCGAGCCCCCACTTGAAGAACACGACAAGCATGCCATAGCTCGCGGCGACGGACAGCAGGTTGAGCAGCACCGCCTTCAGCGGCAGGATCAGCGAGCGGAACGCGCGCATCAGGAGCAGGTACGTGAAGACGAGCACCGCGAGCACGAGCCACGGAAACGCGTCGTACGACTTGGTCAGGAAGTCGACGCCCTGCGGCGGGCCTCCGCCTGCGTAGACGGTGACATCCGGCGGAAAGTGCGCGTTCGGGATCATCGTGCCGCGCAGGCGGTGGACGAACGACTGCGCCGGCTCGTCGCCGTACTCGTGCTTTCCCGCGACGATCATCTGCTCGTAGCGGCCGCTCGCGTCGACGAAGCGCGGCCCGCGCCCCGTCTGCACGAACGCGACCTCGGGGTCGGCCGCGAGCGCGGAGCGGAGCCGCTCGAGCGCGGGCTGAACACCCGGATTCTGGGCCCCGACCACCACGATCTGCGTCGGCGACAGCGCGCCCGGCCCGACCGCGGCACGGAGGACGTTCAGCCCCCGCACCGAGGACGGCGTCTGCGGGATCCCCTGCGCCGAGCCGGGGGTGAGCTGCAACCAGATCACCGGCAGCGCCGCGAGCACGAGGACGCAGGCACCGATGCTGAAGAACGCGACCGGTCGCGCCATGATCCAGCGCGCGAGCCGTGCCCAGAAGCCGTGCTCGACGTCCGGCCCGGCGAAGTGCGGCAGCGGCAGGCCCTTGCCTCTGAGCCACGCGGCTACGTGCACGCGCTTCGTACCGCGCCTGCCGTACACGGAGAGCAGCGCCGGCTGCAGCGTCGCCGCCGCTGCGATCGACACGAGCGGGATCAGGAAGCCGCCGACGCCCATCGACCGGATGAACGGCAGCGGCATGAACAGCAGCAGCGCCAGGCCGATCGCAACCGTCGCGCCGGAGAACAGCACCGCGCGGCCCGCCGTCGACATCGTCCGCAGGATCGCGTCGTCCTTGCTGCCGCCGCGCTCCAGCTCCTCCCGGAAGCGGTAGACGATCAGGAGCGAGTAGTCGATCGCGATGCCGAGCCCGATCAGCTGCACGAGATTGGTGACGTACGTCGCCATCGTCAAGTGATGCGCGATGATCCAGACGATCCCCAGCGTCCCGGTGATCGTCGCCGCCGCGAAGAGGAAGGGGATCGTCGCGGCGAACGACAACCCGAAGACGGCGAGCAGCACCGCCAGCGCGATCGGCAACGCGATCGACTCCCCACGCGCGAGGTCGTGACCGAAGATCGGGTCGAGGTCGTGCTGGATCGCCGGCTGGCCTGACACGTATGCGTCGACTCCGGGCGGCGCGTGCAGCGCGCGGCGGATGTCGTCGGTGTATCCCTTCGCCTTGGCGAGGTTGAGCGTGCTGAGAATGCTCCCGTAGACGACGCCGCCCGTCGCATCTCGCAGCGACGTTGCCTGCCCGGTCGGAATCGCCGTCGCCGCCTCGCGAATGCTCCGTTCGAGCTTCAGGCGCACCCCGGCGGTGCCGTTACGAACCCTGTAGATGACCAGGAACTCCCCATCGCTGCGATCCCCGAACCGGTCTTGCAGGATCGTCCGCGCGCGCTCGGAATCGGAGCCCGGAACCGTGAACGTGTTCGACAGGAGCGCAGGCAACTTCGACGTCGCGACGATGCCGAGAAGCAGGAGTACGAGCCAGACGCCGAGAATCGGCCAGCGGAAACGCAGTACGGCGCGCGTCCAACCGACCATGCCTGAGACACTAGCCACAGGGGTACGCTGAGCTCGTGGAGAAACGGCGCGACGCCGAGCACGCAGCCGAGCAGATCGAGCAGCTCTTCGCCGATCTCTGGCAGGTCTTTCCCTTCTCGCGCAGCCTTCGCGGGGGCTACCGTCCGCAGGTCGACGTCCTCCGCGACGACGATCCGCCGGCCCTGACCGTCCAGATCGAGCTGCCGGGAGTCGATCCCGAGGACGTAAGGCTCATCGCGTCACCGCGGGCACTGTTGATCGCAGGCGAGCGCCGGCGCCCGAAGGAGGGCGGGCACTACCAGCAGCTCGAAATCGACTTCGGGCCGTTTCAGCGGCAGATCACGCTGGCGGAGGACGTCGACCCGGAGCGCGCGACCGCGTCGTACGACCGCGGGATGCTGACCGTGCGGCTCCCGCTCGCGCCCCACCCGGCGGTGCAGGAGCGCGTCACGATCGTCGTGAGGTCGACCTAGATGGCCGAGGCGCTCGACGAGACGACCGAGCAGAACGCGGATGACCTGACGCTCCCCGCGACGCTGCCGGTCCTGCCGCTGAAGGACACGGTCGTGTTCCCCGGCTTCCCGACGCCGCTCGCAATCGGCCAGGAGCGCTCGATCAAGCTCGTCGAGGACGTCGTCTCGGGCGATCGCACGCTCGCGCTCGTCACGGTGAAGAACGACGAGTCGGAGCAGCCCGGCTGGGACGATCTCTACGAGGTCGGCACGGCCGCGATCATCCACAAGATGATCAAGGTCCCCGACGGGACGCTGCGCATCCTCGTCGAAGGCGCGCGACGCATCGGCCTCGACCATCCGGTCCAGGAGGACCCGTACCTGATGGGCGAGTTCTCCGAGCTTCCCGACGAGCTCGAGGAGACCCGCGAGGTCGAGGCGCTGACCCGCAACGTGCAGAACCTGTTCGCGCGCGTGATCGGCCTCGTCCCCTACCTGCCCGAGGAGCTACAGATCGCCGCTGCGAATGTGGAGGACCCGAGCGGCCTCTGCAACCTCGTCGCGTCGACGCTGCGCCTGAAGACGGAGGAGAAGCAAGCACTGCTCGAGCAGCGTGACGTCGAGGCGCGGCTCCGCGCCGTCTCGTCGATCCTCAACCGCGAGCTGGAGGTGTTCGAGCTCGGCTCGAAGATCCAGTCGCAGGTGCAGGAGGAGATGGAGAAGGGCCAGCGCGAGTTCTTCCTCCGTCAGCAGCTGAAAGCGATCCAGGAGGAGCTCGGCGAGGGCGACGCCGAGCAGGCTGAGCTGAACGAGCTGCGCGGACGGTTCGCCGAGCTCGAGCTGCCGGAGGAGGTCCGCAAGACGGTCGACCGTGAGCTGTCGCGCCTCGAGAAGATCCCGTCGGCGGCGGCGGAGCACGGGGTCATTCGCACCTACCTCGACTGGCTCGTGTCGCTGCCGTGGAGCACGGTGACCGAGGACAACCTCGACCTCGAGCACGCCCACGCCGTCCTCGACGCCGACCATTACGACCTGGAGAAGGTCAAGGAGCGGATCCTCGAGCACCTGGCGGTCTCCAAGCTGAAGAACGACGTCTCCGGACCGATCCTCTGCTTCGTCGGGCCGCCCGGCGTCGGCAAGACGTCGCTCGGCCAGTCGATCGCACGCGCGCTGGGACGAAAGTTCGCGCGCCTGTCGGTCGGCGGCGTCCGCGACGAAGCCGAGATCCGCGGCCACCGCCGCACGTACATCGGCGCGATGCCCGGCACGATCATTCGCACGCTCCGCGACGCCGAGTCGATCAACCCGGTGCTGCTGATCGACGAGATCGACAAGATGGGCGCCGACTACCGCGGCGATCCGGCAAGCGCGATGCTCGAGGTGCTCGACCCCGAGCAGAACCAGCACTTTCGGGACCACTACCTCGACCTGCCGTTCGACCTGTCGAAGGTGCTCTTCATCTGCACGGCGAACACGCTCGACACGATTCCCGGGCCCCTGCTCGACCGCATGGACGTGATCTCGCTGTCGGGCTACACCGAGGACGAGAAGTTCGGGATCGCGAAGCGCTATCTCGTGCCGAAGCAGCTGGAGGCGCACGGCCTCTCGCCCGACCAGGTCACGGTCTCGGACCGCGCGCTGCGGCTGATCATCCGCCAGTACACGCGCGAGGCGGGCGTGCGAAACCTCGAGCGGCGGCTTGCCGACGTCTTCCGCAAAGCGGCGCGGCAGATCGCCGAGGGGAAGACTCGCGCCAAGGTCCTGCGCGTCGACGAGCGCCGCGTTCGCAGCTGGCTCGGCCCACGCCGCTTCGAGGGCGAGGTGCGCAAGCGCACCTCCGACCCCGGCGTCGCGACGGGCCTGGCGTTCACCGCCAGCGGCGGCGACATCCTCTTCTTCGAGGCGACCGCCTACCCGGGAAAGGGACGGCTGACCGTGACCGGGCAGCTCGGCGACGTGATGCAGGAGTCGGCGCAGGCGGCGCTCTCGTGGGTGCGCGCGCATGCCGAGCAGCTCGGTCTGGATCCCGACTGGTTCCGCGACCACGACGTACACCTCCACGTTCCCGCAGGCGCGGTTCCGAAGGACGGGCCGTCGGCGGGGATCACGATGGCGACCGCGATCGCGTCACTCGTCCGGCAGCAGCCGGTGTCCGACGATGTCGGGATGACCGGCGAGATCACGCTCACGGGCCAGGTGCTGCCGATCGGGGGAATCCGGGAGAAGTCGCTCGCTGCACAGCGCGCGGGATTGAAGCGCGTGATCATGCCGCGCGAGAACGAGCCCGACCTCGCCGACCTGCCCGCCGAGACGAAGCGCGAGCTTGAGTTCGTCCTCGTCGACTCGATCGACGAGGTGTTCGCCGCAGCCTTCAACGGGAAGGAAGCGAGCCCTTCGAAGCCGATTCCCGTGCAACAGCCCGCCGCCGCGGCTCAGGCGACCGAATCGGCGCTTCGGGCCGCTTCCGAAACCTAGATCCGGTGTTGGACGGCCCGCCGGGCAAAGCCCGTCAGGCCTCCAGCGGCGCCGTCAAGCGGCGCCTCAGTCAAGCGTGAACGTGGCGCGCAGCCGGTCGCAGGCGTCGGTGCTGCCGCCGTCCTCGTAGCGGCAGAGCAGCAGGTACTCGGTCTTCTCGCGGAGGACGAACGCGAGCCGCTCGACGAGCTGCTTGCCGTCGTGCGTGTAGTCGATGTCGTACCGGCGGGCACGTCGGCCGGCGATCGTCACGGTCTCCGCGTTCCTGACCTTCCCGTTCTGCTGCTGCGCGAGCTCCGACGCGGCGCGGTCGAGCTCCGGGACGACGTTCCCCCAGAGCTCCGGCCGGAACCGGCGTAACAGCGGGTAGCGCGTCACCGAGACGAGCTGCAGTCCCTTGGATGCCTGCACGGAGCGGGCAGTGCGCACGACCGACCAGTCGGCCGGCGCGGAAAAGCTGTAGCCGTTGCCCTGGACGACCTTGACTGCCTGCGGTCCCCCGCCCCCGCAGCCGCCGAGGGCCAGTAGGCTGAGGGCGCAAGCCGCTCGTTTGCAAGGATTCTTCACGGGTACGAACGGGCCGCGAAACCAGGAAAGGACGAACGAGGCATGACCAACACCAGAGACAAGCTATTGGACCGGACGGGAAGCGCCCGGCCCTACATCGAGCGGGCCATCACCGACGAGGAGCTGCGGCAGAACATCCGCAACGCGTTCGAGTCGGCCCGCGAGGTCTACAACGAGCTGCTCGGCGGTCGCGGCGCGATCCCGGTGGCGACCCGCGTCGCGACCGACAAGGAGATCCAGGACCGGCTGCGCGATGCGATCGAGGAGCTCCGGCAAGCCGCCGACCGTGTTCAGGGAAAGAAGGAGCACGCGGCGCGCAACACGACGCTGCTGCTGACGGGCATCGCCCTCGGAATCCTGTTCAACCCGCTGACCGGCGCCCAGACACGCAAGTGGCTGTCGGACAAGCTCTTCGGACCGGCGGACGAGTTCACCTACCAGGGCGGTGGGAACTCCGGAGTCACCTCGAACTAGCGGCTTCCAGTTCGGATCACCAACGGGCGCATCGCCCGTTGGAGCGAGCCGGGCACGAGCCCGTCCGCGGACGAGATGTCGGACGCGGTCAGCAGGATCGCGCCCGGCTTGGGCGCGTTCCCGAGCGAGTGCCCCGGCGCCCACGCCTCGCCGCCGGCGAAGCTCACGTCCTGCAGGTGCTTCCACGCCAGCAGGTAGGTCGTCGGGTCGACGGCGCCGTCGTAGCCCAACGCGATCAACCCGACGGGGTGGATCTCGAAATGGAGATGCGTCGGAGTTCCCTGCGCGTCGCCGGTGTTGCCGACGAAGCCGAGCACGTCACCGGCGTTCACCTTGCTGCCGTTCACGGCAAGCGGCGTGAAGGCGGAGAGATGCGCGTAGTAGAAGAGATTGCCCTGTCCGTCGCGCACCCAGAGGCGGTTGCCGCCGATCGTGTTCCAGCCGACGGAGAACACGGTGCCGGTCGCGACGGCGAGGACGGGCGCGCCGAGCGGGGCGAAGATGTCGTCGCCGTGATGCCACCCGCCTGAAACGTCGCTGCGCGGGCCGCCGAACGTGTCGGTGAACGACGACGGCCCGTAGACGGGGAAGACGTAGCCGCCCGCGGTCAGCTTCGGCGTGACGGTCGGCGGCTGGCGCACCGGCAGGCCGGTACCGGGCTCCGGTGCTGCCGTCTTCGGAGACTTCGACGCCTTCGACTTCTTGGGCTGCTGAACCGGCGGCGGCGGCGCGACCGCCTGCGCCGCCACCTCTGCATAGCCGATCAGGATGGTCGAGCCCGCCGGAAGTCCATCGTGGTCGGCGGTGAGCCGGATCTCGAGCGCCGTGATGCTGCCGTGATAGCCGGTCGCGGCCGAACCGTTGCCCGCGCCCGCCAGCGCGGTCAGCGAGCCCCAGTCGGCGAGCGCAACCGTGCCGCTCGAGACCGGTTGGCCGAGCGCGACCAGGCCCGTGACTGCGGAGCCGGCCGTGTCCCCCTTTGCGGCACCGATCCGCGCCGTCGCGTGCGCCTGCGCGACGATGCTCGTCGCGGTGATCTCCCCGTTGAAGACGTTGAGGTTGTTGACCTCGGCGGAAGCGGTTGCACTCGCCTCGACGTCGGTGGATGCGGACGCGCTCGCGTTCGCCGACCCGGTGGTGACGAGCGTCGTGTGCGACGCGGGATCCTGATAGCTGAAGCCGCCGCTGAAGGCGACATGGTCGTCCGGTGCCGAGACCGCCGGAGTCTGGGCACCGGGGCCGTTGGGCACGACCACCCGGACCGCCTGCGCTCGTGCCGTCGACCCGGACGCCTGCACGCCTTGCCGGCCGGCGTCGGCCGACGCGGCTGCCAACAGGAGCAGGGCGGCGAGGGGTGCGACGATCGCGCGCTTCAGCACCGGGGCTGAATTATGCATGCCGCGACCGCGCCGCTAACGCACGACGGAAGCGAACGCCTCCTCGCGATTGCCGCCGATGTCTCGTGTGTCGATCCACAACGGGTGCACGACGCCGTGCGACGCCGCCACCGCGGTGTACCCGCCGTAGGCCGTGCTGTCGCCGAATCCGCCGATGCTCGCATCGGCCCACAGCACACCGGGGTCCTCCGACGGAGACGCGGCGCGCACGGGCTGCGACCACTCACGCCCGTCACGCGAGGACGTGCACACGAACCACGCATGCTTGCGCTCGGAGTCCCCGGTGGTGTCGTAGTAGCACGCCCAGAGCTTCCCGGTTGCCGCGTCGATCGTCGACGACGGCCAGAACTGGTCCGTCTTCTTCTTGACGGGACCGATCGGCCCGCGCCACAGCGGCCGCAGCGCCGGATCGAACA
>Ga0066903_100005384_pt1 | contig 11097 bp, 7 predicted proteins | sample PanSoiMetaGPlot1_FD_67491 | JGI IMG/M metagenome (GOLD analysis project Ga0066903, IMG submission 67491) | Tropical forest soil microbial communities from Panama analyzed to predict greenhouse gas emissions - Panama Soil - Plot 1 (version 2) | ecosystem: Environmental > Terrestrial > Soil >...
AATTCGCATGTGGCCAGACTGGCCCGATGGCAACTCCGTTTCGGGATTCGAGGTCCGTTTCGCGATTCAAAGTCGAACCCGCCAGCTCGCGGCATCTCAATTGCATTCCGTGCCAATATGTAGGCGCGCGGTGCTCTTGGGCGAACACGGCTTGAGACGTTGCTAAACCCGGCTGACACCCGAACGGCCTATGAGTGATACCAAGACCCTTTCAACCGCGTTTTCTTTGCCGGTCAACTTCTCGGTCCGAGAGGTCAGACACGACCTGGTGGCGCCGGTCAGTGTGACACCTGCACCTCTCGGGCCGCTCGCCGCGTTTGCGGGCAATTGGATTGGCAGCGGGTTCAACACCATATTCCGGCCGAACAGCAGAAAATCCCCCACTGGACCGTTCCCGGTCCCGCCCATCGGGCCCGAAGAGAGCGTGCTGGAACTAAACCTCACCACGGAAAGTCTCTCGTTTGCGCCCAGCCTCGGGAATATTACCAACCGTGGCGTTGACGATCAGGAGGACATCGTCCTCAACGGTGTGCCCTATCTGCAGTTCATCAATGACGTGACCACGCTTCCCACACGGGGCATTCATTTCGAGCCGGGGATTTGGCTTAGCGTTCCGGCGACCACCACGCCCAAAGCGGGTGTGACAGTGGCGCGTATGGCGTCCATCCCCCACGGCACCACCGTCAGTGCGCAGGGTACGTTCGTGAACAAGGCCGGAAAGCCGCTCATCGCTCCTGTCGACATCACGCCATTCGATCCCTGTACCGGCGAAAGAGCCCCGCCCTTTGCGTTTCCAAGCCTGGTTGCCGCCAATAATAATACGTTCCGGCTGCCGCAGGACCTGACACCCTTCATCGCTGCAGGCACGATCACCCAGGCCATGCTGACCGACCCGAACACGATGCTGCGCGATCAGATCGCCAATCAGAACATTCGTGAGACTATCTGTATCAACGTTTCCACGGCTCCCACCGCGCCGCTGTTCGGTGGCGGGCTCGCCGACATTGCCTTCCTGCTCGGTGTCAATCCCCCGCCGGCCGATGCCTTGGGGCCGAATGCACAGACCGTGCTGATGAGGGCGACCTATTGGATCGAGACCGTCGTCTATCAGATCGAGGTGCCGCCGATCAGTGCCGGCGATCCTCCGCTGGTGCTCGACCCGGTGCAGCCTAATCCGCGAATTCCCTTGGTGCCGAGATTTTTGGTCTCGATTCCATATGCTGAAGGCCAAAGGTTTGCTGGCGGCACCATCACCATGCTCACGGCTCAAATTCAGTACTCGCAAGAAGTTATTCTGAACTTCAGCGGAAAAAGTTGGCCGCACGTCTCTGTTGCCAGCCTGGTGCCGGCCGATCCCATCGCGGTGCCAGCCTCTCTGCTGCCCTTGACCTGATCATTCGCGGTGCAACAAGATTGCCGGGTCAAGGTCGATCAGGCACTGCGCCGCACGCAGAATGAGGTGGAAAAGGGAAGGGGACATGATTCATTTCAAACATTTCGCCCGCGCGTCCGCCTTCATCCTCACCATCTTCGCGGCCGCTCCCGCCATCGCCCAGGACTATCCGGCCCGGCCGGTGACCATCGTTGTCCCGTTCGCGGCTGGCGGCGGCACCGACATCGTCGCCCGGATGCTGGCGCAGAAGCTCGAGCAGCGACTCGGCAAATCGTTCCTTATCGACAATCGTCCTGGCGCCGGCTCCACGCTCGGCGCGGCGGCCGCGGCGCGTGCCATGCCGGATGGTTACACGTTATTGATGGCGCCAAGCCCGACGCTGGCGATGAGCGTCTCGATCTACAAGAACCTCCCTTACCATCCGGCGACCGATTTCATCCCGATCGCGCTCGCGGCGCAGACGCCGTTCGTGCTGATCGTCAATCCGTCGCTGCCGATCCATTCGGTGGCCGACCTGATCAGGCTCGCCAAGGAGAAGCCCGGGCAGCTCTCCTACGGCTCCGCCGGGCCCGGCACACCGCATCATCTCTATGCCGAGCTGTTCCGCAGCATGACCGGGGTGGAGATGTCGCACGTGCCATATCGCGGCTCGGGCCCGCTGGTGAACGATGTCGTGGGCGGGCACCTGCCGCTCACCTTCGTCGACATTCCGCCCGCGGTCGGCGTCATTCAGACTGGCAAGGTGCGCGCGATTGCGATCTCGACCAAGACGCGGCTGGCCTCGTTCCCCGACATTCCGGCAGTGGCCGAGACTGTCCCCGGCTTCGATGCGGCCTCGTGGCAGATGCTGGTCGCGCCAGCGAAGGCGCCGCTGCCGATCGTCGAGAAGCTCCACGCCGAGGTGAAGGCGTTCTTGCCCGAATTGACCGAGCGCTTTCTCAGCGACGGCATGCTGATGATGGACAACACCTCGGTCGAGGCGTTGCAGGAGTTCGTGAGGTCCGAGATCGCGCGCTGGGAGCCGGTCGTCCGGAAGGCTGGTCTTACCGGGACGCAGTAGCTGCCAGGTGGCGCATCATCAGTGCTGCGGCTGCCGCAACAAGCCGGCGCTTGTTTCGCGCACGAGCTCCCCGTCCGGCGAAAGCGACGGCGCCTTCTTGATACGCCGCAACAGGGCATTGTGTGCGTCCCACTCGGTAACAGGATCGAGGGTTTCGAGAAACTGCACCTCGCCTCCCGCCAGCGTCGCGACCGGCAAGCCATCGCGATAGAGCACACGATTGCCGGTTAGCGCCGGCAGCCGAGAACCGGGCGTGATAATGCCGACCAGATTGAGCGGATCGGCGCCTGATACGGAGATCCAGGCGCCATCGGCTTTCTTGCGGCGCACCTCTCGCAGCATGCCGACGGCCTCCGGCAAGGCATACTGTTCGCCGGCAAAGCCCGCCACAAAACGGCCGCCACGAACGTCGCCGCGGCTCTCGAGTCGGCGATAGACTCTCAAGAGGTCGCGCCACGGAGGAAGCCAGGCGGCTTCGCGCTCGAGCAGCCGCCAGAACACCACTCCATAACGATTGAGCAGCGCGCGGGCGACATGCTCGACAGCCTCGGACGCGGCCTGCGCCGCTTGCGGATTTGGCGGCTGAGCTTTTGCACGGCGTGTCAGCGCCCAGCGCCCGGCATCCTCAATGCCGAACATCGCGGTCCGACGGCGCCGCCGCGCGCCCGGCCCCGGTCGCCGCTCGCTCGACGGCACCAGCAGTGCGCGCAATCCGGCAAAGCTGTCGGAGGTCACGAGACCCAACGCGACGAGCTCAGCCAGGCCCTCTTCGATCTGGGATCGCAGCAGCCGCGTGTCGAGCAACTCATCGAAAAACGAGGCGCCATGTTGCTGGATATGCTCGAGCACGGCCTGCGCGTTGCGGGTCGGCTTTGGTGGTTCCGCGCGCCCGGAGAGAGATGCCCAGAATGCCGCGTCGCGGCGCGTGAGCAGCGTAATCGGCGTTGTCCGCACTGGCGTAGCGCGACCGTCGGAGCCGTTCGTGCGCGGACGCAGCCGCGCCCAGGTGATGCGTCCCGATCTGCAGTGATCGTCCAGCCAGGACGGCTGATAGGCGACAAGCCGAGTCGGCAGGATCTCCGCCTCCCAGGCGGCCGCAGGGGCCTCGAATCCTTCGAGCTGTCCGACCACCTTTTCGAGTGCTTTCGATCCTTCCATGCGCGTGTCGGCACTGGCGTGCTGCCATGTCAGCAGAAAGCGCAGGAAATCGCGCGCCGCCACCGGCTCGATCTCAGCGCGCAGACGCTTGACCGTGTGGTGATGAATGCGCGCCAGCAGACGTCGTTCGCACCATTCGCCGAGGGCGGTGCCGGGGGTGAAGCGTCCGCACAATGCGAAGCCTTCACTCTGGAGCGCCGCGAGTGCGCTCGCAATCTCTCCCGTCGATACGCCAAGCGGTGCTGAGAGAGCCTCTTGCGTCACCGGACCCAGACCTTCGAGCCGTCCGCGCACGATTTCGACCAGCGCATCCTCGCGCGACCAATCTCGCTCTGGCGCGCCAGCTGGCGTTGCAATTGCAGGCTCGAGTTTCGCGTCCGGCCAGACGGCGCGGAACTGAGGCAGGCGCTCGGCGGTGATCCACAGGGTGTGTGATGGTGTCGAGAGTTTGGCCGTTCGCTTGTCCATCGCGAGCTCGGCGAGCCAGCCCTCCCAATTGGGCGTCTTGGCTTCCTCATCAGTAATGAAGCCGAGCCAGACCATGGCATCGTGCAGCTCGTCAGCATTGGCCGCCTCGGGCCAGGCTTCGGCCTTCACACGCGCGATGGCCTCGGCGTCGAGCCGGCCGAGGTCGGCGGCATCCTCCGGTGACAGCCAGCGGCGCGCCATCACGGCCTGGGTGCGGCGCTCCTCCAGGGGCGCATCGTCGAGATAGGCATAGGGCCGCGCCGTGAGCACCTCGAGCGCAAGCGGCGAGGGCTGATTGAGGTCGCGTGCGACGACCTGAATGGTGCCGGTTTCGATGCCGGACAGGAGCCGCTGCAGGCCCGCGAGATCCATCGCCTCGGTGAGGCAGTCGTCGATGGTCTGCCGGACCAACGGATGATCCGGGATCTCGCGCTCGCCGGACAGGTTCTCGGCGCAGGCGATCTGATCAGGGAACACCGCGCCGATCAGGTCCTCGGCGGCCATGCGTGAGAGCTGCGGCGGCACCTTGCGCCCGCCACGCATCCGCGGCAGCGCCAGAGCGACACCGGCGGTCCAGCGCCAGCGAGTGATGAACATCGGCGCATCGAGCATGGCCTGGATGAGTAACGGCCGTACTGTTGCGGCGTTGAGATAACGCGACACCTCCTCGAGCGCGAAGCTGTGCGCGGCGGTCAGCGACAGCACGATATTGTCTTCGGTTGCCGCTGCCTGCAGCTCGAAATTGAATTTGCGGCAGAACCGCTTGCGCAGAGCCAGTCCCCAGGCGCGATTGATGCGGCTGCCAAACGGAGAATGAATGACGAGCTGCATGCCGCCGACTTCGTCGAAGAAGCGCTCGAACACGATCGAGTCTTGCGTCGGCAGGCAGCCGAGCGCCGCAAGACCTGAGGCAAGGTACTCCACCAGCTGGCGCGCCGCCGGCTCTGCGATGCCGATCTCGTCGACGAGGTGCTGCAAGGCACGCGCCCCGGTTGGATCATCGCGCAGCGAGGCGGCAATCTCGGTGCGAAAGCGCGACACGGCGCTCGACAGCTCGTCGGTGCGACCGGGCGCCTCGCCAAGCCAGAACGGAATGTTTGGCGCCATGCCATGGGCATCCTCGACCCGCACGACGCTGCGCTCGACGCGCTGGATGCGATAACTCTTGTTGCCGAGCTGGAAGATGTCGCCGGCCATGCTCTCGACCGCGAAATCCTCATTCACCGTGCCGATGAAATGGTTCTCGGGCTCGAGCAGCACCTGGTAGTCCGCGTTGTCCGGAATGGTGCCGCCGGATGTCAGCGTGGTGAGCCGGGCGCCGCGCCGGCCGCGCAGCACATGATTGACGGCGTCATGGTGGATCAAGGCACCGCGCCGCCCGCGGCGGGTGCTGAAGCCTTCGCTCAGCATGCCGACAATGGCGTCAAAATCCTCGCGCCCGAGCGCGCGATAGGGCCAAGCCCGGCGAATGAGATCGTAGAGCTCGTCCTCGTTCCAAGGCCTCGAACAAACCTCCGCGGCGATCTGCTGCGCCAGCACGTCGAGCGGTTGCTGCGGAACGGAGAGTCGATCAAGCTCGCCGCGCCGGACGCTGTCGAGCAGCGCCGCGCATTCGACGAGTTCGTCGCGCGAGAGCGGAAACAGCCGGCCCTTGGGCGTGCCCGCAACGGCATGGCCCGAGCGCCCGACCCGCTGCAGGAAGGTCGCGATCGAACGCGGCGAACCGAGCTGGCAGACCAGGTCGACATCGCCGATGTCGATGCCAAGCTCGAGCGAGGCAGTGGCGACCAGGGCCTTGAGTTTGCCGTGCTTGAGCCGCTGCTCAGCATCGAGCCGCAGCTCCTTGGCGAGGCTGCCGTGGTGCGCGCTCACCTGGTCCTGGCCGAGACGGTCCGACAGTTGCCGGGTGACACGCTCGGCCAGTCGGCGCGTATTGACGAAGATCAAGGTCGTGCGATGCGCTTTGGTCAGCTCGACCAGGCGGTCGTAGATCTCGTCCCAGACCTCGCCCGACATCACCGCTTCGAGCGGCGATGACGGCACCTCGAGCGCAAGATCGCGCGCGCGATGGTGGCCGGTGTCGATGATCTCGCAGCCCGCACCGTCCTTGTCGCCTTTCTTGGAGCCGAGCAGGAAGCTCGCGACGGTCTCGATCGGCTTTTGGGTCGCAGACAGGCCAACACGCAGCAGTCGACGGCCACACAGGGCGTCGAGGCGCTCCAGTGACACCGCCAGATGCGTTCCGCGCTTGTTCGGCGCCATCGCATGGATTTCGTCGACGATCACGGTGCGTGTCGTCTTCAGGAGCTCGCGGCCGGACTCGGAGCCAAGCAGGATGTAGAGCGATTCCGGGGTGGTCACGACGATGTGCGGCGGTCGACGGTGCATGCGTTGGCGTTCGCCGGCGGGCGTATCGCCGGTGCGCACCCAGCTCCTGATTTCCACATCGGGAAGGCCTTGCGCGCGCAGCGCCTTGCGGATGCCCGCGAGCGGCGCTTCGAGATTGCGCTGGATATCGTTGGACAGGGCCTTGAGCGGAGAGACGTAGACGACCTGCGTCTCATCCTTCAGCCCGCTCTCGAGTCCTTGCCGCACCAGGCCGTCGATCGCCGCCAGGAACGCCGCGAGCGTCTTGCCGGATCCGGTCGGTGCCGCGAGCAGCACGTCGCGACCTGACTGGATCGCGGGCCAGGCCTGGGCCTGCGCGGCCGTGGGGGCGTCGAACGCACGATTGAACCAGGACGCTACGGCTGGATGAAACAAGGTACTTATAGTCATGAAGCACGCTTGAAAACCTTGCGCGGCAAGCCGATCGAGCCAGCCCCCACTTGCTAAGTCATTGATGGCGCCCCTCGAATATGGTCACCTCAAGGCGGGAATCAACTCCTTCACCTGCCCGTTGCCCATCCCGATTATTGCCGCGAAGGCCTGCTCCGGAAGCAGGGAACCATGTTGCCGGGACGAGGTTCGGCTGATGGCCGTCCCGTCGCCTCGATAAGCCGGAGCGGATTTTTGGCAATGCGCCAGGACATCATTGCGGTTGTTGCGCTCGGTTGCTGGCTCTACCTGATCGCGGCGCGTGGAGGTTTCTGGTTGTCGTCGGTGCGTGATGACAGCCGCCACCCATTGCAAACCCCATCGCCTGCGGTGATTGCGATTGTCCCCGCCCGCAACGAGGCCGATTGCGTTGCGGAAAGTATCGGTTCGCTGCTCGATCAGGACTACCCGGGCGCGTTCTCGGTCATTCTGGTCGATGACCAGAGCGGCGACGGTACCGCTGCGATCGCGTTGCGTGCTGCGGAGATGCGCCGTGCTTCCGATCGGCTGACGATCGTGCGCGGACAGCCTCTACCGGCCGGATGGATGGGCAAGACCTGGGCGCAGCAGCAGGGCCTCGCGCTGGCGCTTCAGCAGCCGTCGCCGCCATCCTACGTGCTGTTGACCGATGCCGATATCGTCCACGCGCCGGACAGGCTCACTTGGCTGGTGGCGCAGGCACAGGCCAAGGGATCGGTCCTGACCTCGCTGATGGCCAAGCTGCATTGCACGAGCTTCGCAGAACGGTTGCTGATTCCCGCCTTCATCTTTTTCTTCCAGATGCTCTATCCGTTTCGCTGGGTGAATGCGCCCCACAGCAGCACCGCGGCGGCGGCTGGCGGCTGCATGTTGGTGCGTTGCGATGCGCTCGCAGCCGCCGGCGGGATAGCCGCGATTCGCGATGCTGTGATCGATGATTGTGCGCTGGCGGAGAAGCTGAAGGCGTGCGGGCCGATCTGGTTGGGTTTGACTGAGCGGAGTCAAAGCATTCGACGCTATCCGAGGCTCGGGGACATTCGGCAGATGGTCGTTCGCTCCGCCTATGCGCAATTGAAATATTCGCCGATCTTGCTCGCGGTAACAGTGGTTGGTCTGAGCCTCGTCTATGTGGCCCCTGTCCTCTTCGCACTGTTTGGCAGCGGCTTGGCGCAAGTGCTGGGAATAGCCAGTTGGGCGCTGATGGCGATCAGCTTTGTGCCGACCTTGCGATTCTATCGGATGCGCCTGCTCTGGGGGGCAGCACTTCCAGCGATCGGCCTCGTCTACCTGGCATTCACGATCGATTCTGCCGTTCAGCACGCGCGCCGCGGCGGCGGGATGTGGAAAGGCCGCGTGCCACTCAAAACGTAGCGCCTTCAGTTTAACGGCACGAAGATATTGATCACCAGCTTGTCGGGCGTGGCCGTCAGCAGATCGGTGATGTATTCCTCGATCAGCAGCTCCTGGGTTGAGATCTGCTTCTCGTCCACGTGATGGGAGATGGTGTCGTAGGTCTGCGTCATGGCGTCGAACGAGCCGCGGTGCACGAACTTGAGCGCCTTGCCGGCCGGCGAGGTGCCGGTGAGGATGTCGCCGGGCGGCGCTGCCTTCGGCGCCGCCGCAACCGGAATCGCGGCCTGGAAATTGAAGCTCACGTCGTCCATCGCGGTGTAGATGGTCATCGGCGGGCCGGCCGCCTTGAGACCCGCCTTGTCGAGATACTGTTTCACGCTCTTGAACGCTTCGGTCAGCGTCTCAAGCGCGGTATCCCATTCGCCGGTTCCTGCCGTGTAGATGATCGGTTGCTCGGCGAGCGTGACCTCCTGGCCGAACGGATCGATTGGCTGGGTCTGGATCGTGGTCTGGCCCAGGATTGGCGCCGGCACGCCAACTGCCGCCGCGAGGGCGAGAACAAGAATGAACCGCCGCATCGGGATATCTCCTCATCCGCTGCGCGCCGCCCCGGCCCCAGCGCTTTCCAGGAGTCTAACAGGGAGTCTAACAGATGGTCAGCCACAACGGGCCGGACGCGTGGCAAGTTCCCGCAAAATTCCCGTAAAAATTGGTTGACGTAACCACCTACCGCCTACTGGCCAAGGGACTGTCATTGCTCCTATATGGCGCCATCAGGACGGGTCATGACCATGCTCGCCAGCCACGCCTTTGTGAAGATGAACGGCCTCGGCAACGAGATCGTGGTGGTCGACCTGCGTCACGAGACGGGCGTTGTGAGCGCAGAGGAAGCGAAGGCTGCGGCTCAGGGCGTACCCTACGATCAGCTCATGATCCTGCACGCGCCGCGCGCCAGGGGCACCGATGCCTATGTGCGCATTATGAACAATGACGGCTCTGAGGCGGGCGCCTGCGGCAATGGCATGCGCTGCATTGCCGATATTGTGTTCAAGGAAAGCGGCAAGGATACGCTGACCTTCGAGACGCGCGCCGGGATCCTCAACTGCTGGAAGGGCGATCAGCCGCTGGTTTCGACTGTCGACATGGGCAAGCCGCGCTTTGCCTGGAACGAGATTCCGCTCGCCGAGGAGTTTCGCGACACCCGCGCAATCGAGCTGCAGATCGGGCCGATCGACAAGCCGATCCTGCATTCGCCGTCGGTGGTCAACATGGGTAATCCGCACGCGGTGTTCTGGGTTGACGATGTCAACGCTTACGATCTCGGCAAGATCGGCCCGATGTTGGAAAATCATCCGATCTTTCCGGAGCGCGCCAATATCTCGCTCGCGCATGTCGTCTCGCGCGACCACGTCGTGGTGCGGACCTGGGAGCGTGGCGCTGGTCTCACCAAGGCCTGCGGTTCGGCGGCCTGCGCGGTGGCGGTCGCGGCGGCGCGGCTCCGCCGCGCCGAGCGGAAGGTCAAGGTGACGCTGCCGGGCGGCGACCTCATGATCGAGTGGCGCGAGCGCGATGATCATGTGCTGATGACCGGCCCGGTGGAGTATGAATTCGAAGGCCAGTTCGATCCCGCGTTGTTCAAAGTTGGAGCGGCGTGATGCGTGTCCCGGACGCGGTGCAGCACGAGCGCGTCAACAGCGGCAAGACAGCCCATGATCAAGCGTGCGCTCGTGGTGCACCGCTGATCCGGGACCGCCAGCGATCGGAATGGTCCCGGGTCTGCAGCGCACCGCTGTCTCTAGCGCCTCAATTCAACGACAATACTCGGGCCGCGCTGCGCCGCGCCCGGGACACGGGTGCGTGAGATGACCGTCGAGGTGATGACCTTCGGCTGCCGGCTCAACACCTATGAGTCGGAGACAATTCGGCGCGAGGCGCAGGCGGCCGGGCTCAGCGACACTGTCGTCGTCAACACCTGCGCGGTGACTGCCGAAGCGGTGCGGCAGGCGCGCCAGGCGATCCGCAAGCTCGCACGCGAGCGGCCGGAGGCTCGCATTGTGGTCACCGGCTGCGCGGCGCAGACCGAGCCGGCAACATTCGCGAGCATGCGCGAGGTCGACCGTGTGCTCGGCAATGACGAGAAGCTTAAGAGCACTGCGTGGCGCGATACGCGGCGTGTGCTGGCGGCACACGATTTCGGCATCGCGGCCGAGGAGAAGATCGTCGTCAATGACATCATGGCGGCGCGGGAGACTGCGCCGCATCTCATCGACGGTTTCGAGGGCCGCACGCGCGCCATCGTGCAGGTGCAGAACGGCTGCGACCACCGCTGTACGTTCTGCATTATTCCTTATGGGCGCGGACCGTCGCGCTCGGTGCCGATGGGCGAAGTGGTCGCGCAGGTGCGCACCCTCGCCGAGCGCGGTTATCGCGAGGTCGTGCTCACCGGCGTCGATCTCACGAGCTATGGCGAAAATCTTCCGGGTGCACCAAAGCTCGGCGCGCTGGTGAAGAGCATCCTCAAGCACGTGCCCGAACTGCCGCGGCTGCGGCTGTCCTCGATCGATTCGATCGAGGCCGACCGCGATCTCCTCGATGCGCTCGCCAGCGAGCCACGGCTGATGCCGCATCTGCATTTGTCGCTGCAGGCGGGCGATGATCTCATCCTCAAGCGCATGAAGCGGCGCCACCTGCGCGCGGACGCGATTGCGTTCTGCGAAGAGGCGCGGCGGCTGCGGCCCGACATCGTGTTCGGCGCCGATATCATCACGGGCTTTCCGACCGAGACCGAGGCGATGTTTGCGCGCTCGCTCGATCTCGTCGATGACTGCGGGCTGACGCATCTGCATGTCTTTCCGTTCTCGCCGCGCCC
>Ga0066903_100005385_pt1 | contig 11097 bp, 13 predicted proteins | sample PanSoiMetaGPlot1_FD_67491 | JGI IMG/M metagenome (GOLD analysis project Ga0066903, IMG submission 67491) | Tropical forest soil microbial communities from Panama analyzed to predict greenhouse gas emissions - Panama Soil - Plot 1 (version 2) | ecosystem: Environmental > Terrestrial > Soil >...
GCCATGAAGCCGTCGATGACGCGATGGAACACGATGCCGTCGTAGAAGCCGTCGCGCACCAGCTCCTTGATGCGCGCGACATGACCGGGTGCGAGATCAGGGCGCATCTCAATGACCACCCGGCCCTTGGTGGTTTCGAGGATCATTGTGTTTTCTGGGTCGGTCATGGCTGCTCCCGGTTGTCGACAAAACGGATGGCGATCGGGCGGCCAGCAATGGCTCCGCCCAATCCGGCGGTGAACGGCATTGGTGTGCAGCGCTCGAGCGCTGCGGTGATGGCGTGGTAATAGGCGTCCCGGACCTCGGGCGGTGTATTGGGCGACGTGTAGGTCACGCGCGGCGTGCCGATGAGCTCGCCAGTGCGCTTGAAGCTCAAGCGAACCGACATCTGCATGCCGTGGCGTGACTCGGTTGCCGGCGGAGGCACCCAGCAGCCGCGCAACGCCGCGAACATGGCACTCAGCGTGTTGAGCTTGTGCTCGTCGCTGCTGTCATTCTGATCAAGAGTCAGCAAAGCAACCCCCTCGGCGGGCGGACTCTCGACGGTCAGGCGCAGATCCTGGCCGATCGGGTATTCGATCTCGGGAATGCAGGGACGGCGCTGATGGAGACTGCAGACCGTCGGTGCGCAGGGCCGCTTGTCGAACACGCTGCAAACGGCAGCGGCGGGCGTGGCCGATCCGGCGGTCATCGCCGCCGAGACCACCAGGATCGCTGCTGCCAGTCTGAGCATTTTGTGTCGCCTGGCGGCGGGAACTGTTGCGGACCGCCACTATTGAGAGATCGTGGCTTTTCGCACGAAATCAAGATTGGGGAAGTCCCGCGTCAGGTAGGCGTTGCCCTCGCTCTGGATGCGGCCCTGGTTGGGTCCGCGGCCCCCCGGAGCGCCTTCGCCGTACTCGCTGTACAGTTGATCGACCACGTTCATGCCGCTGCTCACCTGCCCGAACGACGCAAAGCCCATGCCGTCAAGGCGGGCGTTGTCGCCGAAGTTGATGAACACCTGCGTGGTGCGCGAGTTCGGACCGGAGGTCGCAAACGTGATGAAGCCGCGCTTGTTGCTCTGCTTCACAGGATCGTCCTTGATCTGGGCATTCCGCCAGGGCGTCGAGACCTGCGGATTGCCGTTGATGCCGAATTGCACCATGAAGCCGCTGATCACCCGGAAGAAGCGGTTCTCGTCATAGAAGCCGTTCTTCACCAGATTGTAGAAACGGTCGGCCCCGGCCGGCGCCCAATCGCGGTTCACGTCGATCACGAACACACCCTTGCTGGTGTCGAAACGGGCCTTGTAGGTCGCGGGCGCCTGCTCGGTCAGGGCGGCTGGATTGCCGAGCTTACCTTGGGCGAGGAGCGGCGTGGCCGAGAGGCCGAACGTGAACACCGCGGCGAGCGTCACAGCGGAAGGACGAATTGTCATGATGCACCCTGTCGAGGCTTGAAACTGAAAATCAGGCTTTGGTTTTGCCGGTGAACTTTGCTTTCAGGCGCGCCGCAACCGGCGGCGGCACGAAGGCCGAAACATCACCGCCCATCGAAGCGATCTGCCGCACCAGTGTGGCGGTGATCGGGCGGACGGACGGCGCGGCCGGAACAAACACGGTCTGGACGTCCGGCGCCATGGTGGCGTTCATGCCGGCCATCTCCATCTCGTATTCGAAATCGACCCCGCTGCGCAGGCCGCGGATCAAGAGGCTCGCGCCCTCACGCTTGGCGGTCGAGACGACAAGGTCGTCAAACGTGATGCACTTGAGCTCGCAACCTGCCGCACGGGCGACCGGCGCACAGGTCTCCTGCAGCATCGCGAGCCGTTCCTCGACCGAAAAGAGCGGCTGCTTGCCTGGATGGGTACCGATGGCGAGCAGCAAACGATCCGCCAGCCGCACGGCCTGGCGTACGACATCAAGGTGGCCATTGGTGACGGGATCGAACGAGCCCGGAAAGAGCGCTGTGCGCGGCATGGTCGCGGTCTAACCCGACCGCCCCCTGATCGCAAGTTCCGCATCGTCCAGTCGTCCCATCCACAGCCAAATTCCGGCGGGATTTGAACCTTTTGCGGTCCCGGTACGACTAGACCACAAGGGGGCAGCAAAGGCCCCGTAGGCAAGGCTCAGGCAGGGCTCTATCATGTTGATCAACAAAATCATTCCGGCCGTTGCCGCGGCCGCCATCGGAGCCGGCGCCGCGATGGCACTGCCGGGGTTTAGCCCTGAAGCAGATGCCAGCACGCCCCCGAAGGTGGTCAAGTCCGATCGCCTTGACCTGCGTCCGGTCGGTGCCGAATGCTCCCCGCAAGCCTGGCCCTATTATGAGGCCAATTGTCTGCGCGACCGCCGGGAGGTCTCCCGCCAGGTGAAGCCTGTGCGCCTGATCACCACCGACCGCATCGCCACGCAGTAAGGCCGGGCAAAACCCGGGCTGCGGCAAATTCCCGACCTTCAACAGCACGGGACCCGTGCTACCATTCCGGGCCAGGGGCGATAACCTGTCCGCCTGGGATGGCCATGATTCGACATCCGAATATCTGCACCAAGACCAGCCTCAAATTCGGCTTTGCGGTAGCCGCGGCGCTCGCCGGTTCCTCTATTGCCTCGCACGCTCAGCAGGCGCCCACCGACCGCGACATCGCGATCTATGCCGGCCTGCACGCGGCTGCCGCCAATGGCGAGGTGGCCGAGATCGAGAAACTCATCACTGAGGGCGAAAACCCGAATATCCAGGATGCCAACAGCCGCACGCCACTTCTTGTCGCGGCCTATCGGAAGCACTATGCGGCGGTTGAGGCGCTGCTCAAGCGCGGCGCCAATGCCAACGCCCGCGACATGCAGGGCTTCGACATCCTGACGCTGGCAGCCGTCAACAATGACATGCAGCTGCTCAAGCTCGCGCTCGCCGGCGGAGCCGATCCCAAGCGCGTCACCGGCCCGCTCGACGGCACGGCGCTGATTTCTGCCGCCCATCTCGGTCATGTCGACATCGTGCGGGAGTTGATCGGAGCCAAGGCTCCGCTCGATCATGTCAACCGCATGGGCTGGACCGCACTGATCATTGCTGTGCTGCTGGGCAACAACAGCAAGGGTCACATCGAGACTGTCGATCTTCTGGTCAAGGCTGGCGCCGACACCGAGATCAAGGACCGCCAAGGCACCACCGCGCTCGGCCATGCCCGCGCGCGCGGCTACCAGGACATGATCACCATTCTGCAAGCGGCCACCGGCCGCAAGACCTGAACCGTTAGGGGGAGACGCCTATGCGCCGAGCCGTTGCGCTCGCGGCTATCGCGGTATGCTTTTTGACCGGCCTCCCCGCGCATGCACAAGACCACTATCCATCACGCCCGATCAAGCTGATGGTGCCGTTCCCGGCCGGCGGTCCGGTCGATGTCATGGGCCGGCTGGTGGCGCAGCATCTGTCGACGACGCTCGGCCAGCAGATGATCGTGGAAAATCGCCCGGGCGCCGGCTCAACCATCGCCGGCAAGGCCATCACAACGGCTGAGCCCGACGGCTATACCCTGCTGGTTGGCAGCGCGGCGACCTATGCGATCGGCCCGACCCTGTATCCCAACGCCGGCTACGATCCCAATACATTTACGCCGATCGCATTTGTGTCGAATGTGCCCTACGTGATGATCACGCGGCCGCAGGCGCCGCAGCGCAGTGTCGGCGAGCTCATCGCCTACGCCAAGGCCAATCCTGGCAAGCTCAACTTCGGCATCCCGAACGGCGCGCCGCCGCACATGCTGGCGGCCTGGTTCCGCAACCTGACCGCGACCGATATCGTAATCGTGCCCTACCGCGGTGCCTCGCTGGTGCTCACCGACATGATCGGCGGCCAGGTCGATCTCGGGTTCGAGACTACCTCGGTCACCTTCGCGCACGTGCGCGAGGGCAAGGTGCGCGCGATCGGCGTCGCCACCACGTCGCGGCTGCCGGAGCTGCCTGATGTTCCCACCATGATCGAGGGCGGCGTGCCGGACTTCGTGGCGAGTTCCTGGACTGGCATCGTGGCGCCGCCCGGAACGCCGCGCTCGATCGTCGACAAGCTCAATGCCGAGATCAATGTCGGCCTCAAAACGCCGCTGATGCAGGACCGCTTCAAACAGCTCGGCGCCATCGCAAATCCCGGCACGCCGGAGGACTTCGCGGCCTTCATCGCGAAGGAACAACCCAAGTGGGTGAACATGGTGAAGCTGTCAGGCGTCCAGCCTGAGTAGCGCGAGCTGCGAAGACGTCACGGCTGCGTGACCATCGGTTGTCGCGTCTGCGCGGGCTTCCTAGCTCGCGGCAAGGACGATGTCGCAAGACGATGTCACAACAGACCCTGTTCCATCGTCTGGTGTGGGTACCGTCCAAAAAGGAACCCGCCAAGAGGAGCAAGGCCATGGCGCCCAGACTAAACCCCTATAAGGCAGCACCCGAGGGAGTTGCTGCCCTGATTGCGGTCGAGAACTATCTGAAGAACAGCGGTCTCGATCACAAACTGATGACGCTGGTCAAAGTCCGCGTGTCGCAGATCAATGGCTGTGCCTATTGTCTGCACATGCACACGGAAGAAGCCCGCAAGCTCGGCGAAACACCCACGCGATTGTATCTCCTCAATGCGTGGCACGAATCGAATCTGTATTCCGATCGTGAGCGGGCGGCCCTGGCCTGGGCTGAGTCGCTGACCAATATCTCCACGACCCATGCGCCCGACGATGTCTACGAGCAGGCCCGGCGTCAGCTCAGCGAGAAAGCACTGGCAGATCTTTCGATCGCCATCGCGATGATCAATGCCTGGAACCGGCTGTCGATCGGCATGCGCGCGGCGCACCCTTCGGACATGGCCAAGGCGGCCTAGCAGCAGACACCTTCCGCAGACCAGCAGGTGCATGCATGCCATGCACCTGCCCTCACATGGGAGGATCAAAGTGAATCTCGTCACGCATAAGAAATTCAAAGGCGATCGTTTGATGCCGTGGGGCAAGGCCACGGTCGTGACAGGTGCGAAAGGATACGTTTTTCTGTCTGGCAACACGGCCACGGCCGATGACTACGACCCTTTGAATCAACAAGGCCGCGCCATTGGCGATGCTGCAGCGCAATGGCGCGCAATCCTTGCGAACATCAAATCGGATTTGGAGGAACTTGGCAGCTCGCTCGACCACTTGGTCAAGCTGACGTTTTACGTAAAGGGACCATTTCCAAATGGAGGCGTTCTCAGCTCACCCAATTTTCGCCTGGACGTATTGGATGACTTTTTTGCGGAACATTGTCCAAAGCACTGCAGCTATAACAATCCGCCGCCCTCAGAGGTGATCGGGATTTCTGCACTTGCAGCTCCTGACCTTGTTATCGAGATTGTTGCAATCGCTGCGCTCCCGGACTGAGTGTCGCTCCATCACCTGCCCCCCTGTCTCCCGGCCAAGCACCCTTGTATGGTGGACTTAATGTCTGAATTCCGCCGGGAGGGACGATGACTCGAGTTCTGCTCGCGCTGCTCGCGCTGGTCATCGCGACGCTGCATGACGGCGCCGCATCCGCACAGACGACCTATCCCAGCCGCCCGATCAAGCTGATCGTGCCGTTTCCGGCGGGTGGTCCGATCGATGTGATGGCGCGGCTTCTGGGCCAGAAACTCTCTACGACGTTTGGCACGGTGATTGTCGAGAATCGTCCTGGCGGCGGCGGCACCGTCGGCCTCAAAGCGGTGGCTGCTGCCGAGCCTGACGGTTATACATTTTTGTTTGGTGGCACCATCACGCTCAGCGTCGTGCCGGCGGTGATGACGGCACCTGAAGGCGAGCAGATCAGGCGCATGACGCCGGTCGCGCTCATCTCGAGCACGCCGTTTGTCCTGATCGTGGCCCCGCGGCTGCCGATCACAACCATTGCCGAGCTGATCGCATACGCGCGCGCCAATCCCGGCAAGCTCAACTTCGGCGCACCCGCGGGGGCGACACCCCTCCTGGTCGGCGAACTGTTCAAGCTGCGCGCCGGCATCGCCTTCACTACCGTGCCCTATCGCGGCGCCGCCAACACCATGAACGACATGCTCACCGGCCAGATCGACATGGTGATCGAGCCAACTTCCGTCTCGCTCGCCCATATCCACGAGGGCAAGATCCGGCCGCTCGCCGTGACCAGCCGCACGCGCAGCGCCGAGCTGCCTACTCTGCCCACGATGGCGGAGAGCGGCGTTCCAGGAGTCGTCGCGGTGTCCTGGACAGGTGTTTCGGGGCCGCCCGGCCTGCCGGTGGAGATCACGGCGCGCGTCAATCGGGCCATCAACGCAGCCCTTGCCGCCGAGGATATGAAGCTCGCGCTGAGCAAGCTCGGCAGCGAACCGCTCGGCGGCTCGGCGCAGGATTTTGCCGCGCTCCTGGCTGAGGAAAGCCCGCGCTGGCTCGAGGTCGTGCGTGCGGCCGGACTGAAATTTGACTGACGTCGCGCGGCTGCGACGGATCATCGATAGCATTTTGCTAAAATTTGAAGAGCCGCGGTGACCTTCGGGTCACTGCGTTTCTGCACGGAAAATTTGTATTCGTGCCTTAGGCTCCAGATAATTTTCTGGAGCTCGTGTCATGCGATTCAGTCGCGCATATGTGGAAGCCATAATGGTCGCGTCGCTGTTGCTGATGGGCGGCGGCTATATCGCGGCCACCAGCGCCGAGCAGCAGGACGAGATTGTCGACCTGTCGTTCCTGGAGGGTGACTGGGACTTCAACGGGATTGAGGCCTTTGTCCGCCCTGCAACACTCGCCTCTGCGGCCATCGAGGACAATCGCGCCTCAACCATCAAAGCCCGCATGGATCGTCTGCTTTTCCCCCGGAACTAGCAGGCTCAACGCCTCCTTGGGCGCCCCCTTGCCGCCCCCTGACGCCCCCTTGCGGCAGCAAGCGGGGCGACGCATTTTAGCCTCATGACGACGACGTTGCTTGAGGCGCATCGACGGTTTGCCGCCGCGCTCGACGAGTTGCGCCGTCAATACGTCACCGAATTCGACCGTTGGCTCCGATCAGGTGGCACCCCTCAGGAGGCGAACGAGAAGATTGCCGCTGCGCGCACCAACTTTTCCGATGAGTTCATCGATGGCCGGGCGCCGGCCATCGTCCGCGCCCTCAATCGCGAGGCCGAGCACGACATCCTGCACGCGTTGCGCAGCTTCGAGGCACGCCCCGCGCCCCTTGCTCGGCCTGTCGCCTCCCCCCGGCTCTGGCAACCGAGCCTCTGGCGCACGGCCCTCTCGGCGGGGTTCGGCGCCATCGCGGCCGTCATTTTGCTGGCGCTGCAGCCGATTGGCGAGACGGTCACCCGCGAGGCAGCGATCAAATTGCTTATCGTGGCAGCCTTTGTCGCCGCACTCGGCGGCGCGATCGGCGTCATGGTGGTCGCCGCTCCGTCGCTCGACACTCTCATTGCCCGCACGGGGCTCACCGGACTGCCGCTACGGATCGCCCGCAAGCTCGGCGCCGTGTTCGCGCTGCTCCGCGCCGGCCCGCTCATCACGATCTCGGCGGTGCTGCTCGGTGGGCTGTTCACCATCATCGCCTGGCTGCTCGGCGGCTCACGGCCGTTACACGTGCTGATCGCGCTGATCGCGCTTTTGGGCCTGCTGACTGCGCGCTTCACCGCGCCCGATCCTGCCAACCCCGATGGCGATGCGCTGCGCCGGCAGCTCACGGCCCGACTCGATTCGGAGCTAAGAGCCGAGGCCAATGTCTGGGCGCCGCTTGCGGCAGCGCTCGTTCTCAAGCGCGACGACTTTGGCACCCGCTTCGCGACGGATTTGCGCGAGATCACCAACATCATCCTGGCGCGGCGCGCCCAGGATGAGACCGGCGAAGAGATCCTGCAAGTCATTGAGCAGCACCTTGGCCTGCCCAGTGGAGCGGATGCATCGCATCCGCAAGGTATGACCTCCGAGTTCATCTGGAAGTCCGAGTACGCGCACGACTACGACACGTTCGGCGCGGTCTATTCCGGCGATCTGGTGAGCGTGTCGTCGCAGCCGCTTTATATCGAGGATGGCAGCGGCGAACGACGCGTCTCCCGCAAGGGCCTTGTCACCCGCAAGCGTTGAGCCGTAATGCGCAAAATCAGATACACCTTCGGGCTCGACTTCGGAACGTCGAAGACGGCGATTTCCTTTGCGCAGGCCGACACCATCAACCCGCAGGTCGTGGACATCGCGATCCATGGCAGCGACGACCGCATCCCGACCTGCGTGCTGCATGACAGGGCCAGGGACCGCTTCCATGTCGGCGACATTGCGGAGCAGGAATACCTGCTGGCCCGCGATCCAGCCGAGCGCGCCGCCATGACGTTCTTCGCCAATTTCAAGCCGCATATCGGGCGCAGCGCCGAACATCGCGAGACAGCGCTACGCTTCCTTCAGGAGGTGCGCCGCGCCGAACGGCTGGCGGAGAAGATCGATCTTGCCCGCAACGAAGGCGTCGTGGCTGCTGGTTGCCCCGTGGCGTGGCTTACCGGCGGCGGCGCACAGGTGTTGCTCTCGATGCTCAAGGACGCGGGCTTCCCGCCCGCCTTCGCGATCCCGGAGCCGGTCGGCGCCGCTTTCCACTTCCTCGGCACGCAATTGCGCGCGCAGGACTTCCACCGCGACATCGTGGTGTTCGACTGGGGCGCCGGTACCTTCGACATGACCGTGCTGCGCGCAGGGCGGCTGGACTTTGAGGGATCGAAGAGCTTCGGCTCCACGGTCTATGGCGGACGGCTGTTCGACGATCTCTTCTACCAATGGCTTGTCGACATCGCGCAGAAGAACGCGCGCCATGCCGATCTCAAACGACTCTCCGAACGGATGATCGATCGCGCCGTGCTGCTCGGACTGATCTGTCGCAGGATCAAGGAGGGGTTCTCACGCCACCTGAACAGCCCGTCGGCCGAGCGGCCCTGGACCTGGGCGACACCCGTCATCCTTGGCCCCAATGAGAGTGGCATCAACCTTGGCAACTTTTTCGTTCCAGCCGCCGCCGAGTTCGACCAGCGTGCCCGCAGCTATCGCGCGTCCGAGACGGCGCGGCAGTGGCTCGCGCTTTCGCTCGATGACGTTGCACCCGAGGAGCGCGAATTCGTCGAGGCCGCACAGCGTGGCGCACCGGTCGACCTCAAGGCCTGGGGCGCGCGGCTGATCGAGACCGGATTGCGCAAGCTCGAGGTCGCCGATGGCGCCACCGCGGTGCTCACGGGCGGCAGCTGCAACTGGCGCTGGTTCCTGGAGCACGTGCGTGCAACACCGCTGTTCGCGGGGCGCGCCGGCTCCGTGCTGCGCGACGACCGCCCCGAGCTCACCATCGCGCGCGGGCTCGCCCGCGCCTATGCGGTCGGCAACTACAGCAAGCGGTTGGCAGACGAGGTCGAGAGCAAGCGCGACCTGCTGGTGCCGCACCTCCATGCGATCCATGACGAGCTCCTGCAGAAGCTCTGCGTGCAGCTCACCGCGCTCATCAAAGATGACGATGTGCTCAGGGACGAGCTCACCGCGATCCTCAAGGACGGCCTGCGGCGAAGCGAGGCCCAGCGCGCTCGGAGCATCGGCGGCTGGCTCCTGCGCCTGTTCGATCTTGCGCTATCTGATCCCGCCGCCGAGGCAATCCGCCCTGATCTCGAACGGCGGCTCGAGCGCTGGCTGGCTGAAAACCGGCCGAAGGTCGAGCGTTGGGCCGAACGCTTCTCGCTCGAAGCCAACCATCGCGTCATGGATCTGATGCGGGTACACATCAATGCCGAGATCGGCGGCCTGGTCGAGGTCGCGATTGACGCCTGCGGCGCCACCGGCCAGACACCGTTCGAGGAAGCACTGCGTGCGCTCGGCGGCAAGGTGCGCTTCGAGCCCGGCATGCTGGCGCGGCTGTTCTCTGAGGTCGCCCGCACCATGCGGCAGGTCTACGATGAATATATCGCGCAGGTTGGAGCGCCCGATGCGGAGAAGATGCTCGAGGAACGCGCCGAGGCGTTGGCGGCCCGCTTCTTCGGCGCCATGCCGGTCGCGATCCGCTGGAATATCCTGAGTGTGCAAACGCCGGACCAATGGGCGCTGCGGGTGATCGATCACTTGCGAGAGACACTCGCCACGCTCGTTCGCGTCGCGCGGGTCGCGGAAGCCGAGAGGGTAATGCTGGACGCCTAGGGCACGCACCTCGGCAACGCGTCTGGACATGCTGTCGCAAGCTCATGGCGGAAGTTACGACGCGAGCCACACGGTCCCCCCTTGTGGGGTGGGAAGTGTGGTACCGCCCAGCTCGATTGCAGCTGCGGCATTCGCGCAAAGAGATGCGCGGCAGTGGCGGAGATGACAGGAACAGCTCACCCGCCGTTGTCGTCGCCTTCCTCGCTGATGCGCTCGACCGACACCACCTTCTCGTTCTCGTCGGTGTCGAACACGATCACGCCTTGCGTCGAGCGACTGGCAATGCGAATGCCTTCAACGCGGGTGCGGATCAGCTGGCCGCCGTTGGTCACCAGCATGATCTGGTCGGCATCCTCGACCGGGAACGACGCGACCACGCGGCCGGTCTTGGCGGTGACCGCCATGGCGACGATGCCTTTGCCGCCGCGTCCGGTGGTTCGATACTCGTAAGATGAACTGCGCTTGCCGAAGCCGCGCTCGGAGATCGTCAGCACGAGCTGCTCGGCCTCCGACATCTCCACATAGCGCTGCTCGCCGAGTTCGATGGTGTCGCTGACAGCGGCTTCCGGCGCCTCCTCGGCATCCGGCGCTGGCTCTTCGGCCTCGGCCGAGATGCCGCGCCGCACCGCGCTCGCGCGCTTGAGATAGGCGGCACGCTCCTCGGCGGTGGCGTCGAGATGGCGCAGGATCGAGAGTGAGATCACCCGGTCGCCCTCAGCGAGCGCGATGCCGCGCACGCCCATGGAGGTGCGGCCCTGAAACACGCGCACGTCTGGGACCGGGAAGCGGATGCACTGGCCGGCCGCGGTGGTGAGCAGCACGTCCTGCTTCTCGGTGCAAATCTGGACGTCGACAATCGCCTCGCCCTCGTCGAGCTTCATGGCGATGATGCCGGAACGACGCACGTCGACGAAATCGGAGAGCTTGTTGCGCCGGACCGTGCCGCGCGTGGTCGCGAACAT
>Ga0066903_100005386_pt1 | contig 11096 bp, 11 predicted proteins | sample PanSoiMetaGPlot1_FD_67491 | JGI IMG/M metagenome (GOLD analysis project Ga0066903, IMG submission 67491) | Tropical forest soil microbial communities from Panama analyzed to predict greenhouse gas emissions - Panama Soil - Plot 1 (version 2) | ecosystem: Environmental > Terrestrial > Soil >...
AGGGGCAAAAAGCAAGTTCTTTGATGGGCTTTGCTCGTCAGCGAAAAAGATGAAGATGATGATGCCGCAACGGGTCTACCTCGACTGGAATGCGACGGCGCCACTGCACGACGAGGCTCGCGCAGCGATGACGTCGGCGTTTGGTTTGGTTGGCAACCCGTCGTCCATCCACGGCGAAGGTCGGCAGGCGAGACATCTGGTCGAGCAGGCACGCGCTCAGGTCGCCTCGCTGGTTGGCGCGGAGCCGCGCGATGTGACCTTTACGTCAGCGGGAACCGAGGCCAACGTGTTGGCTCTTACGCCCGCGATTGAGTTCGGCCTTGCCAAGGCATCCCGCGACCGGCTGCTGATGTCGGCGATCGAGCATCCATCGGTGCAATTGGGGCACCGTTTCCCAGCATCGCAGGTCGAACAAGTGTCGGTGACGGCCGACGGCGTCGTCGATCTCTCGGCCCTCCGGGCGCGGCTGACGGAGCTTGGCCACCAGGGCGTTCGGCCCCTGGTCTCGATCATGCATGCCAATAATGAGACCGGGGTGGTGCAGCCGATCGCGGAAGCCGCTGCCATCGTCCACGCGGCAGGAGGCCTGTTGCATGTTGACGCAGTTCAGACCGCGGGGCGTATTGACTGCGATATCAATACGTTAGACGCAGATATGCTGACGCTCTCCGGGCATAAGTTGGGCGGCCCAAAAGGCATTGGTGCGTTGGTTAAGCGAAGCGACGCGCTGCATCTTGCCGACCCCGTGATCCGTGGTGGCGGACAGGAACGGGGTAGCCGAGCGGGAACCGAAAATGTTATAGGTATCATAGGGTTCGGGGCTGCCGCCGCAACTGCAGCGCGCCATCGTAAGATGGAAGCTGTGGGGATGGCGAGGCTGCGAGAGAGATTTGAGGCAGGTCTTCGGGCGATTTCCGCCGAGACTGTGATATTTGGGCTGGGCGTTGAAAGGGTGCCGAATACGACCCTGTTTGCGACCCCGGACATCAAGGCCGAGACCGCCTTGATCGCCCTTGATCTTGAAGGAATCGCGGTTTCCTCCGGCGCGGCCTGCTCGTCCGGCAAGGTTTCGGCATCCCATGTCCTGGCGGCGATGGGTGTGGCAGACAGCCTCGCGCACGGGGCTATTCGGGTCAGCCTCGGCCCGACCACTCGCGATGATGAGATCGACTTTTTTCTTAAAGCTTGGAGGAAGCTAGTTATGGGATTATCTAAAGGCCGAGGTGTCGCCGCCTAACCCAAAGAGGTGTGATCTCCAGACCAAGGACGAGCACCATAGCCGAACATCCAACCCGCGGTCCTTGAAACCGCAGTGGAGGGAAATAAATGCCGGCCGTTCAAGAGACCATCGAGCAGGTCCGCCGTATCGATGTTGACCAGTACAAGTACGGGTTCGTCACCGACATCGAATCCGACAAGGCCCCGAAGGGCCTGAACGAAGACACCGTTCGCTTCATTTCGGCCAAGAAGGGCGAGCCGCAATGGATGCTTGATTGGCGGCTCGACGCCTATCGGCGCTGGCTCACGATGCGCGAGCCACAATGGGCGCGTGTCGAATACGGACCGATCGACTATCAGGACCTCTATTATTATGCGGCGCCGAAAAAGAAGGCGCTCGCATCGCTCGACGAAGTCGATCCGGAAATCCTCAAGACCTACGAGAAGCTTGGTATCCCGCTGCGTGAGCAGGAGATTCTGGCTGGCGTCGTGCGCGCGGACGGCAGCTCCTCGCGCGTCGCCGTCGATGCCGTGTTCGACTCGGTGTCGGTTGCCACGACCTTCAAGGAAGAACTGAAAAAGGCCGGCGTGATCTTCATGCCGATCTCGGAGGCGCTGCGCGAGCACCCCGAGCTGGTGAAGCAATATCTCGGGTCGGTGGTGCCGATCTCCGACAATTTCTTCGCCACTCTGAACTCGGCGGTCTTCTCGGACGGATCGTTCGTCTACGTGCCCCCGGGCGTGCGCTGCCCGATGGAGCTGTCGACCTATTTCCGCATCAACGAGAAGAACACGGGACAATTCGAGCGAACGCTGATCATCGCCGACAAGGGCGCCTACGTCAGCTATCTCGAGGGCTGCACCGCGCCGATGCGCGATGAGAACCAGCTGCACGCCGCCGTCGTCGAACTGATCGCGCTGGACGATGCCGAGATCAAATACTCGACCGTTCAGAATTGGTATCCCGGCGACGCACAGGGCCGCGGCGGCATCTTTAATTTCGTGACCAAGCGTGGTGATTGCCGTGGCGCCCGCTCGAAGATCTCCTGGACGCAGGTCGAGACGGGTTCCGCCATCACCTGGAAATATCCAAGCTGCGTTCTGCGTGGCGACGGTTCGCGTGGCGAGTTCTACTCGATCGCCATCTCCAATGGACGCCAGCAGGTCGATTCCGGCACCAAGATGATCCACCTCGGCAAGAACACGACCAGCCGGATCATCTCCAAGGGCATTGCCGCGGGGAAGTCGAACAACACCTATCGCGGACTTGTGTCGGCGCACCGGCGCGCGACAGGCGCGCGCAACTTCACCAACTGCGACTCGCTGCTCATCGGCCACGAATGCGGTGCCCACACGGTCCCCTACATCGAGGCCAAAAATTCCTCGGCCTTGTTCGAGCACGAGGCGACGACTTCGAAGATCTCGGAAGAGATGCTGTTCTACTGCATGCAGCGCGGGCTCTCGGCCGAAGAAGCGACCGCGCTTGTCGTCAATGGATTCGTCAAGGACGTCCTGCAGCAACTCCCGATGGAGTTTGCCGTGGAAGCCCAGAAGCTGATCTCGATCAGCCTGGAAGGGAGCGTCGGCTAGCGATGGCGACCCCGGAGATACCGATTGTCAACATTGCCGACGTTCCGTTGCAGGATGTCGGCAGGGGCGAGAAGTTTGCCGCCAAGGTCGCGCGCGTGGCGCCGATGATCGGCTCGACGGGTCTCGGCTGCATGCTCACCGTGGTGCCGCCGGGCAAGCGTGCCTTCCCGTTCCATCGCCATCATGTCATCCACGAGATGTTCTTTATTCTTTCCGGCGCGGGCGAATATCGCCTCGGCGACAAGACCCATTCGCTGCGCGCGGGCGACGTGATTGCCGCGCCGGCCGGTGCGGAGCCACACCAGATCATCAACACCGGTTCGGAGGATCTGCGCTACCTCGGCCTGTCGACGCTGGGCGAGGTTGACGTCGTTGATTATCCGGATTCGGGAAAGATGGCGGTTGCTGCCGGCATCAAGAATGCCGATTTCACCACCGCCACGTATCGCGGCATGGGCCGCATCACTGCCGCCGATTATTGGGACGGTGAGAGCGGCTAACATCACGAGTCGAGACATGCATCTGTTGGAAGTGAAGAACCTCCATGTCGAGGTGGATGGAAAGAAGATTCTCAACGGGCTTGATCTTTCCGTGAGCAAAGGAAGCGTCCACGCCATCATGGGCCCGAACGGCTCGGGCAAATCGACGCTTGCGCACGTGCTCGCCGGCAAGAAAGACTACGCCGTAACCCAAGGCGAGGTGTTGCTCGACGGCGCCGATCTGCTCGACTTGAGCCCGGACGAGCGGGCCGCTCAAGGCCTGTTCCTTGCATTCCAATATCCGCTGGAAATCCCCGGCGTCGCTACCATGAACTTCCTGCGCACTGCGCTCAATGCGCAGCGCAAGAAGCGGGCTGAGGCCGAGCTCTCCACGCCGGAATTCATGAAGCGCGTGCGTGAGGCCGCCGCCAAGCTCAGCATCGATACCGAGATGCTGCGCAGGCCGGTCAATGTCGGGTTTTCCGGCGGCGAGAAGAAGCGCAACGAAATCCTGCAGATGGCATTGCTGGAGCCGCGTCTTGCGGTGCTGGACGAGACCGACTCCGGGCTCGACATCGACGCGCTGAAAGTGGTGGCCGACGGCGTCAATCGCCTGCGCTCGCCCAATCGCGCCATGATCGTGATCACGCACTATCAGCGACTGCTCAATCACATCGTGCCGGACGTGGTGCACGTGCTGTCGAAAGGTCGGATCGTGCGTACCGGCGGCAAGGAATTGGCGCTCGAGCTCGAGGCGAACGGCTATGCCGGCTATCAGGATGAGGCGGCGTAAAGTGCCGCCAGGGGAATTGCGATGAGCGCCGACACGCGCCTGATCAAGACCGCTGCTGAGACGACGCTGGCTGACAGCTTCGCCGCGGCCAAGGCCCGGTTGCCCGGCAAGGGCGAGATCGCGGTGCGGCGCGAGGAGGCCTTTCGCCGTTTTGAGCAGCTGGGGCTCCCGCACCGGCGCGTGGAAGAATGGAAATATACGGATCTGCGCGCATTGATGCGCGATGCCAAGCCCCTCGCGCAGGTGCCCGACGCCAGGAGCAAGCAGCGCGCGAAGACCGCCGGCGCCATCGTTGCAGGCGTTGATGCCCGCCGCATCGTGTTTGCCGAGGGCGCCTTCGTTCCGGAATTGTCTGATCTCTCCCAGCTCGAGCCTGGCCTCTCGATTGCGTCGCTTGCGCGGGCCTTGGCCGAAGGAGACGCCGACGTCGTGGCGCGGCTCGGTGCGCCCGGTCCCGCCGAGGGCGACGTAGCAGCCGCCCTCAACACGGCCTTCATGGGAGATGGCGCGGTCATCCGCGTCGCCAACGGCGCGGCGATCGTGCGGCCGATCCATCTCGTCTTTGCCCACGGCACCGACATGGCAACGACCATATTCACGCGCTCGCTCGTCGTGATTGGAGATGACGCGCAGGTCACGCTGATCGAAAGCCACGAAGGCCCGCCCGGTCTGGACTATCAAGTCAATGCGGTGCTCGATCTTTTCGTTGGCGATCGCGCCCGCGTCGACCACGTCAAGCTTGGGGTCGAAGGGAGTTCCGCGCTCCACGTGGCGACGCTTGCGGCGACGATCGGGGCCGATGTCGAATTCAACGACTTTACATTCACAATCGGCGGCCAGGTGACGCGCAATCAATTGTTCGTCCGCTGCGCGGGCGAGAGTGCGACCGTCGGCCTGCGCGGCGCCAATCTGCTGAAAGGTCGTCAGCACGCCGATACCACCCTTGTGCTGGATCACGCGCTGCCTGGCTGCAACAGCCGCGAAGTCTTCAAGTCGGTGCTCGACGACGAGAGCCGCGGGGTATTCCAGGGCAAGATCATCGTGCGTCCCGGCGCGCAGAAGTCAGATGCGCGCATGATGACGAACGCGCTGCTGCTGTCCGAGGCGGCGGAAGCGGACAACAAGCCCGAGCTCGAAATCTTTGCCGACGACGTCCAATGCGGTCATGGCGCCACCGCCGGTGCGCTCGACGAAAACTTGAAGTTCTACCTGATGGCGCGCGGCATTCCCGACGGCGATGCGGAATCGCTGTTGATCCAAGCTTTCGTCGGCGAGGCAGTCGAAGCGATCAAGCACGACGGCGTAAAGGAGGCGCTGATGGAAGCGGTCGTGCGATGGTTGGCAGCCCGAGGATAGCCATGCATCCTGCCGTGAAGAACGGGTCCTACGACGTTGCTCGCGTCCGCGAGGACTTTCCGATTCTGTCGATGCAGGTCTACGGAAAGCCTCTCGTCTATCTCGATAACGCCGCCTCCGCGCAGAAGCCGAAAGCGGTGCTCGATCGCCTGCATGAAGCCTACACGTCCGAATACGGCAACGTTCACCGCGGACTGCATTATCTCGCCAACACGGCAACCGAGGCTTACGAGGGCGCGCGCGAGAAGGTTCGCGCCTTCCTCAATGCCGAGCGCGCCGAGGAGATCGTCTTCACCCGCAACGCCACCGAAGCCATTAACCTCGTCGCCTATACATTCGGCCGCGAGCGCATCGAGGAAGGCGACGAGATCGTGCTCTCGATCATGGAGCACCACTCGAACATCGTACCCTGGCATTTTCTGCGCGAACGTCATGGTGCGGTGATCAAGTGGGCGCCGGTCGACGACGAGGGCAACTTCCTGCTCGACGAATTCGAGAAGCTCCTGAGCCCGCGCACCAAGATGGTTGCGATCACCCACATGTCGAACATGCTCGGCACCGTGGTTCCGATCAAGGAGGTGGTGCGGCTTGCCCACGCGCGCGACATTCCCGTGCTGGTCGACGGTGCGCAGGGCGCCGTTCACCTCGATGTCGACGTGCGCGATCTCGACTGCGATTTCTACGTATTCACGGGCCACAAGCTCTATGGCCCGACCGGCATCGGCGCGCTCTACGGCAAATATGCGCATCTTGCGGCGATGCGACCGTTCAACGGCGGTGGTGAGATGATCCGTGAGGTCTTCCAGGACCGCGTCACCTACGGCGATCCGCCGCATAAGTTCGAGGCGGGAACGCCGGCGATCGTGCAGGCGATCGGTTTCGGCGCTGCGATCGATTATGTCAATTCGATCGGCAAGGCGCGGATGCGCGCACACGAGCAGAGCCTGGCGAGATACGCCCACGAGCGCCTGCGCGAAATCAATTCGCTGCGCATTTTCGGGAATGCCGAGGACAAGGGCGCGATCGTATCCTTCGAGATCAAAGGTGCGCATCCGCACGACGTCGCCACAATCATCGATCGCGCCGGCGTTGCGGTGCGGGCGGGCACCCATTGCGTCATGCCGCTGCTCGCCCGCTTCGGCGTCACCGCCACCTGCCGGGCGTCGTTTGCTCTCTACAACACGCAGGCGGAGGTCGACTCGCTTGCGCAGGCTCTCAACAAGGCGCAGGATTTCTTCGCATGATCGACGAGACGCGCGAAGGCCGGCCGACCCCCTCGGCTCACGACGCTCCGACCGGTGCTTCGGGTGAGAGCACCGCGACAATCGGGGGATCATCGGCGCTGCCGCCCGAAGAGGTGACGCGGCTCGGCGAGGAAATCGTGAGCGCCCTGAAGACGGTCTATGATCCGGAAATCCCCGCCGATATCTATGAGCTGGGGTTGATCTACAAGGTGGACATCGGCGACGAGCGCGGGGTCACCGTCGACATGACGCTGACGACGCCAAATTGTCCGTCGGCGGCGGAGCTGCCGGCAATGGTCGAGAACGCGGTCGCGAGCGTTCCCGGCGTCGGTGCCGTGAAAGTCAATGTGGTCTGGGATCCGCCCTGGGATCCGAGCCGCATGTCGGACGAGGCGCGGCTCGTGCTCAACATGTGGTGACGTGTCAGTGTCTCCGGCGCTTAACCGCGTGATCGAGACATGCCTGTACGTGGACGACATCGAGCGCGCGGCGAGCTTTTACGAGAACGTGCTTGGCCTGCCGCGGATGACCGGAGATGCAAGATTCCGCGCCTTCGACGTCGGAGGATCGAGCGTGCTGCTGCTGTTTCGTCGCGGCGCCACGCTCAAACCGGTTCACTTGTCGGAGGGTACTGTGCCACCCCACGACGGGCACGGACCTCTGCACATCGCCTTTGCGATTGCGGCGGATGAGCTGACGGACTGGGAGAAGCGACTGGTCGACCACGGCGTCGCGATCGAAAGTACCGTCCGCTGGTCGCGTGGCGGACGCAGCATCTACTTCCGCGACCCGGACAACCACTTGCTCGAGCTCGCGACCCCGGGCCTGTGGCCAAATTACTAGTGGTCCGATTCTAACATTCGCATCCCTTTGCGGCAGGCTCTTTTGCCAATGTTAGAATCAAAGGACCACTAGCAAAATCATTGTGCTAGTGGAGCTTTTGGATTTGACATTCGCTTCGCGGGCTCGCGGCCAAGTGGGTAGCGAATGTCAAATCCGCTCCACTAGTCGAACGTAGCGGCAAGAGCTTAGAGGGAATCCAGCGAAGAGCCCTTCACAGGTGAGAATTCGTTGTTATTTTAAGAGCATAATGCTGCGCCGGGCCTTGAACCCGGAATGCTGGGCCTTGAACCCGGACTGCCGGGCGTTGTACCCGGAATAAGGAGACGGCGAAACATGGCGACACCTCGTCCGCGACCCCAGGTGATGCGGCTGACCGATGCGGCCGCGACCCGGATCAAGGAAATCTTGGCGCGTGCTGAGACGCCCATTGCCGGTGTGCGTGTTGGCGTCAAAAACGGCGGCTGTGCTGGCATGTCTTACACCATGGAATATGCCGGGCAGATCAACCCGACCGACGAGGTCGTCGAGGACAAGGGCGTGCGGATCTTGATCGATCCCAAAGCCGTTCTGTTTCTGCTCGGCACCGAGATGGACTACAAGACGGAAAAGCTTTCGACCCAGTTCGTTTTCAACAATCCGAACCAGACGTCGTCCTGCGGTTGCGGTGAATCGGTGCAGCTGACGCCGGCCAAGGACGACGCGGCCGCGCATTGATCTATCAAAGTCGGCGCGAGCCCATGGACGCCGATTTCATCCTCGAGCTGTTCGCGGGCTTCGGCCGGGTGAGTGTGCGCCGCATGTTCGGGGGCGCCGGCATTTACGCCGACGGCACGATGTTTGGTCTTGTTGCCGACGGCGTGATCTATCTCAAAGCGGACGAGCACACGATCCCGGATTTCGAGCGCGAAGGCCTCAAGCAGTTCACGTACACCGCGAAGGGCCGCAAATCCGTTGCGTTATCCTACTGGCGAATGCCGGATCGTCTCTACGATGAACCGGACGAACTCGCGCAATGGGCGCGGGCATCGGTGATGGTTGCCCAGCGCACTCCGCGCAAGCGGCAGCGTCGATAGTGGGTTGGGATAGCGCGGCCCCGAGTGCGCTCGGGTAGCGCGGAATCTGCCCCGCGCGTAACCCAACGTCTCTGGCGGGAAGGGAAAGACCGTTGGGTTATGCGCGGCATCAACGCCGTGTCGCGAGCCGCAACACTGGGCCCGCGCTAACCCAACCTACGAAACTAAACTCGAACCGGGCGCAGCAAGAAGGCGGGAAGGTGGGACTGCTCGGCGTCGTCGGGCTGCGGGCGAGGGCGCTCTGAACGCTGACGCTTGGGGTCGAGGGCGGCGATCTTGCCGGCAGGGCGCTCTTGTTTGCGATTGTCGTTTTGACTTTGGCCGCGATCTCGATTGCGATCTTTGTTGCGGTCGCGGCCACGACGGTGTCCGCGCCGCTGTTGTGGCTCACGGTCGCCGTGTGCTCGGTGCGCTGGCGCTTCATCGTCGGTTACGCTTGCCGCGCTCGGTTCGTTCGCCCAGGCAATGGTTTGGCCGATGAGCTTTTCGATCGCGGCGACGGCCTTGTGGTCGGCGGGCGCGACGATCGTTATCGCTGCGCCGCTGCGGCCGGCCCGACCAGTGCGGCCGATGCGATGGACATAATCGTCGGGATGATGCGGCACGTCGAAATTGAAAACGTGGCTCACATCGGGAATGTCGAGGCCGCGGGCCGCCACGTCGGAGGCGACCAGCAAGGTCACCTCGTTCTTGCGAAACTGATCGAGGGCCGCCATGCGCGCGGTTTGATCCATGTCGCCGTGGAGCGCCACCGCGGAGAAGCCGTGCCGCAGCAGCGAACGATGCAGGGTCGCCACTTCGCGCTTGCGATTGCAGAAGATGATCGCGTTCTTCATGCCGTCGGCTGAACGGATCAACCGCCGTAGCGTCTCCCGCTTGTCGTGCGGTTCGCGTCCGGTCTTGACCAACGACTGCGTGGTGGTGGTGACGGTGGTGGCGGGACGGGCAACTTCGACGCGGACCGGATTGTGCAGGAATTGCTCGGTGATGCGACGGATCTCCGGCGGCATCGTGGCGGTGAAGAACAATGTCTGACGCGTGAACGGCACCAGCTTGCAGATACGCTCGATGTCGGGGATGAAACCCATATCGAGCATGCGGTCGGCTTCGTCGATGACAAGAAGCTCAACACCGGTCATCAACAGCCGTCCGCGCTCGAAATGATCGAGCAGCCGTCCGGGCGTCGCGATCAGCACATCGACGCCGCGCAGGAGTTTCGTATCCTGGTCGTCAAATGAGACGCCGCCGATGAGGAGCGCGACGTTGAGCTTGTGATTGGCGCCGTATTTCTCGAAGCTCTCCTGCACCTGCGCCGCAAGTTCGCGGGTCGGCTCCAGAATGAGCGTGCGCGGCATGCGTGCACGCGCGCGGCCTTGTTCCAGCATGGTGAGCATCGGCAAGACGAACGCTGCTGTTTTGCCGGTACCGGTCTGTGCAATACCGAGCACGTCGCGCCGTGCCAGCACGTGCGGGATTGCCTGATCCTGGATCGGAGTGGGTTGGGTGTAGCCGGCCGCGGCAACCGCGGCGAGAACTTTGTCGGATAAGCCAAGATGGGAGAAAGTCATGCAGCCTCAAAACGGTACCGCGGCGCCTCGGCCGCGCCGGAACTAACGTACGACGATGTGCGCGGGTTGAGCAAAAAAGGCGGTCGAATGTTTGCGATCGAACCTTTCGCCGCGGAAGATAGTGATGGAGGGCTGAAAGTCAATGCTTTCGCAGTGCAGTAAGTTAATTAAATCTCTCAATTTTTGCCGCTCATGCAGGGAAGACACAGTGTCATGACCGAATCGCTGCCAATTATTGCCGTACCCGGTCTGATGTGCTCCGCAAGACTTTACGCCGACCAGATTCCCGCCCTCTGGCCGTTTGGCCCGGTTACCATCGCCGACCATCGCCGCGACGAAAGCATGGATGCCATCGCGCATCGAATTCTTGATTCGGCACCTCCTCGCTTTGCGCTGATCGGGTTGTCCATGGGCGGTTACATCGCCGCGGCGATCCTGCGCCAAGCGCCTGAGCGAGTGGCCAAACTGGCGTTGCTCGACACCTCCGCGCGCGCCGATCTTCCGGAACGGATGCAGGGGCGGCGCATTCTGATCGAGATGGTGGAGCAGGGGCGCTTCGCCGAGGTGATCGATCTGCACTTTCCGCAATTCGTGCACAAAAACCGTCGCGATGACGCGGCACTCAAACGCGTTGTGGCGTTGATGGCGGAGGAGACAGGCCCGCACGCCTATGTGCGACAGCAAAAGGCGATCATCAATCGGAAAGATTGGCGCGCCGCCCTGCCGCAGATCCGTTGCCCGACTTTGGTTGTCGTAGGCGACGCCGACGAGATGACGCCGCCGAAAGTGGCGGAGGAGATAGCCGGCGGTATCACGGGCGCGCGGCTCGTTGTGGTGCCTGATTGCGGGCATCTCACAACCCTCGAACGACCGGCAGCGGTCAACGCCGCGCTCACCGCGTGGATGAACGGCGAAGCCTGACGCGACAAAGC
>Ga0066903_100005387_pt1 | contig 11096 bp, 10 predicted proteins | sample PanSoiMetaGPlot1_FD_67491 | JGI IMG/M metagenome (GOLD analysis project Ga0066903, IMG submission 67491) | Tropical forest soil microbial communities from Panama analyzed to predict greenhouse gas emissions - Panama Soil - Plot 1 (version 2) | ecosystem: Environmental > Terrestrial > Soil >...
CCGCGGCGGGCGCGGTCGCCGCGGGCTTCTCGGCCAGGGTCTTCTCGAGGAATTTCTTGGCGGCGTCCGTCCAGACGTCGCCGTACGTCTGCGCGTACAGCAGCGCCTCCTCGACCGATCCCGGCTGCGCGCCCGCGATGTTGTCGACGCGGCGACGGATGCGGCCGAGCAGCGTCTTGCCGTAGTGCCCGTTGGCCTCCAGCGCAGCCGTCAGCGCCTTCGTCGCCTGCGCCTCGGACCCGGCCGCGAAGTGGGCCAGCGCCAGCCCGAGGTTCGCCCGCCCCTGACCCCCCTCCAGCTTGGTCGCCGGCTCGAGCAGCGGGATGACGTCGGCGGGCTTTTCCAGCTTCATCAGCGCCTTGGCCGCGATCAGCCGCGCCTCGATGCCGACCGATCCGTCGTCGACCGCGTGCACGCGTTCCAGCTCCGTGACCGCGTCCGCGAAGCGCTCCTCGTCGTAGGCGAGGCAGCCGAGCGCGTGCGCGGCGCGGATGAAAGGCTGCAATTCGGGCTGGCTGAACGCGTCCTTCTTTTCGTCCCCGTGGGCCTTGCTGCGCAGCTTGGCCATCTCCTTCTCGCCGGCGGCGACCACGGCCGACAGCTCTTCCTTCGCGCCGGCAGAATTGCCGGCCGACAGGCGCGCCATCCCGATGCCGACGCGCGCGTCCTGCAGGCTGGCATCGGCGGCGAGCGCGGCGCGGAACTCCTTCTCGGCGGCGCCCGGCCGCCGCTGCTCGAACAGCCGCCAGCCGTTCGTCAGCAATTCCTTGGCGTCGGGCGGTTCGGGCGGAACGATCGTCGCGAGCTCGTCGGCGGCGAGGTGGCACTTCTTGTACTTTTTCCCAGAGCCGCAGGGGCAGGGGTCGTTGCGGCCGGCCGCCTCGAGCCGCTCGCGCGCCTTGGCGACGCCCGCGGCGTCGTCCTTCGCGGCGGCCTTCTTGGCCGCCTTCGGTTCGTGCTCGTGCGGGTGATCGTGGTCGTGATCGTGGTCGTGATCGTGACCGGTGGCGGCGGTCGCCGCCTTTTCCTTCGCCTTCGATGAGGATGTGCCTGCTGCCTTTGCCATGGGATGTTCCTTGCTGGGGACGGCACCTTACCGTAAAAGAGCCGTCGAGATCATGGCGTCGCTGTCGGGCCGCACCATCGCGCTCCCGGAGACCCGCGAGCTCGACCGTCTGGCGCAGATGTTGACCGCGGAAGGCGCGGCGACGCTGCGCTGTCCGCTGGTCGCGATCAAGGACGCCCCCGATCAGGGCCCGGTCGAGGCGTGGCTGCGCGCGCTCGCCGCGGGCGGCCTGGACGACGTCGTCTTCCTGACCGGCGAAGGGTTGCGCCGCCTGCTCGCCGCCGCCGAACGAATCGGATTGCGCGCCAAGGTCGTCGGCGCGCTGGGCCGCGCCCGCAAGATCACGCGCGGACCGAAGCCCGCCCGCGCGCTGCACGAGATCGGCCTCTCCTCCGATCTGCCGGCGGCCGTACCGACGTCGGCCGGGGTCATCGACGAGCTGCGCGCCCTCGACCTGCGCGGCCGGCGCGTCGGCGTGCAGCTTTACGGCGAGGAGCCGAACCGGCCGCTCATCGATTTTCTCGGCCAGGCGGGCGCGCAGGTGCTGGCCGTGGCGCCCTACGTCTACGCGTCGGGCAGCGACGACGCGGCGGTGGCGGATCTGATCGCCGCCCTCGGCGACGGGCGCGTCGACGCGATCGCATTCACCAGCGCGTCGCAGGTCGATCGGCTCTGGCAGGTGGCCGCCGCCGCGGCGTCGGAGCCGCAGCTGCGCGCGGGGCTGGCGCGCGTCCGCGTCGCCGCCATCGGCCCGATCGTCGACGACGCGCTCGCCGCGCGCGGCGTTCGCATCGACGTCATGCCGGAGAAGTCGTTCGTGATGCGCCGGCTGGTCGACGCGCTCGCCGCGGCGCTGGGCCCGAAGAAATGACCGCGCGTGCGGGCGCCGCGCCGCTGTTGCTGGCGGCGGTCGCTCTCGGCGGCGGTGCGACATGCACGGGCGTGGCCACCAGCATCGGTGGCAAGCCTGGCCCGGAGGCCGGCCTCTTGCGCGGGCGACTGCCCGCGCGCTCGGCCCACGTGACGCACGTCGACCGGCTGACCGACGGCATCGCCGCCGCGCCCGACGATCCGCCGCGCACGGAGCTGACGTCTCTGTTCCGGTCGCCCGAGGCGTTCGTGGTCTACGACCTGGGCGCCGACACGCCGATCGACTGCGCCGCGATCGACGCCGACGGCGATGATGCCTATGCTGTCGCGGTCTCCTCCGACGGCGTCACCTTCGCGCCGCTCTGGACGGCGCCGCCGGTGGAGGATCGCGGGATGCAGCCGCGCGCCGCGCGCGCTCTTCACGGCCGTGGGCGCTACCTCCGGCTCTCCGCGTCCGGCGGCGACGGCGTCTACGCGGTCGCCGAGCTGTCGGCCGCGGCGGAGTGCCCGCCGCGCTGGCCGCCCATCCTCGCGCCCCAGCACGGGACGCCCATCGATCATTCGGCGGCGACGAAGGCCTGGGCGTTCGCCGCGCTCGCCGCCGCGTACGTGCTGGCCTACCGCCGAAAGCTGCCCGACTTCTTCAAGCTGCTGGTCGCGGCGCCGCTCGGCGTCGGGCTGGCGCTCGGGTTCCAGCTTGCCGACGTCTGGCCACCGCCGCCGTCGCTGCGCCTCCCCCTGCTCGCCGCCCCCGCGATCGTCGGCGCGGCGTTCGCGATCCGCGCCCTGGCGTCGCGGAGGTCTTCCGGTACCGGATCGTGAGGGAGTATCGTAGCCGCATGGAACGCCGCCTGGGCCTGTTCTTCTCCTCGCTGGCGCTGCTGTCGGGATGCGCCTCGCGATCGGCGGGCCCGGGCGCGCCGGCGGAGCTCGCCGCCCCGCCGGTGCCGGGCGATCCGGTGGTGACCTTGCTCGAGCCGGGCGCCGAGCCCAGGGCGCCGCTTCGCTACCGGGTCCGCGCGGGAGAAAAGGTCGGACTGCTCTTGGACATGGACATGGGGATGAAGATAACGATCGGTGGTCAGTCGGCGCCGGCGGTGAAGACTCCTCCCGCCCGCATGACGATGGCCATCGAGACGCTGGACGTCGCGCCGGACGGAACGACCCGACTCGTGAGCAAGCTGAACGCGGTGGACGTGCTCGCGCGGCCCGACGATCGGCCCGAGGTGGTCGCCAGCGTCAAGCAGAGCATGGCGGGGCTCGTCGGCCTGACCACCGAGATGAGTCTCACGTCGCGGGGATTCGCCCGCGACGTGAAGGTCAACGTGCCCGCGGGCTTGCGCCCCGAGATGCAGACCACGCTGCGGGCGATGCGCAACGCTACGCAACAGGCGGCGGCGATATTTCCGTTGGAGCCGGTCGGTGTCGGCGCGCGCTGGCGCGTTGAGAGCACGATCGACACCGGGCAACTCAAGCTGGGTCAGACCGCGGTGGTGACGCTGGACCGGCGGGAAGCGAACCGAGTCTTTCTGACGATGACGATCGCGCAGACGGCGCCGCCGCAACCGATCAACTCGCCGGACCTCCCGGCGGGTACGAGCGTCTCCCTCGAGCGTTATGCAGGAACGGGCGAGGGCCAGATGAACCTTCAGCTCGATTCGCGGACCCTGAACGGACGGATCTCGCTGAACGTGGACGTGGTGACCGCCGTGGTCCAGAACGAGAACCGTGGGAACATCGGCGTGGGCATGGACATGCTGATGACGTTCTCGCCCGGTCCGGCGCCGTGAGCCGCGGTCAGGGCGGCGGCGTCCCGGCGACGACGAGGCCGTTCAGCAGCAGCAGCAGGTGATCGTTGGGCGCGAAAGCGCCGGCCGTGTCGGCGTACGAGTAGTCGTTGGCAGCGAGCTGCGTCGTCGGGTCGACGCTGACGGTGATCGTCACCGTGTCGTTGGCATTCATCGGCGAGGCCATGTTGCAGCCGAAGTCGATGTGGGGTTGTGCGCCGAAGGTGGCGACGGCGCCGCAGCCGCCGCCGAGCAGGTTGATCGACGTGGCGGGATTTGCGATCTGCCATTTCGCCATCGTCACCGCGGGCGAGGCGGTCATGCTGGCGTCGTCGTGGAAGTAGTAGCGGACCTTGATGAGGCTGATGTTCGGCATCATCGGGCCCGGGTTCGTCACGCGCACCGAGAACGTGGTCGCCGTCGCCGAGCTGTTCTGATACTCGAGGAGCAGGTTCGAGCTCGCCGTTCCGCCGCCGCCGGCGGTGCCGCCCGTGCCCGTGCCGGCGGTGCCGCCGCTGCCACCGCGCGCGCCGGCCGCCCCGCCTGCGCCGCTCGCGCCCCCGCTGCCGCCTCCGCCAGCTCCGGCTGTGCCTCCGGCTCCGCCCGTCGCGCCCGCCGCCCCAGCGCTGCCGGAGTTGCCGCCTCCGCCACCACCGCCGCGTGAGCCGGCGGAACCCGCCGCGCCTGCGGCGCCGCCCGTGCCGCCGCTGCCGCCCGTCGCTCCGCCGCCACCACCGCGGCCGCCGCCGCCCGCGGTCCCCGAAGTCCCGCCGACGCCGCTGCCGCCGCCGCCACCGGTGCCACCGCCGCTGGAACCACTGGCGCCGCCAGTGGCGCCGCCGATGCCACCGGAGCCGCCGCCCGCGCCCCCGCCGCCCGGGCCGCCGCTGCTCCCCGAGCTACAGGCGACAAAAAGAGGAACAGCAAGCAGGAGGGATCGCAGGCCTGGACGCGTCACCGCGCCATTGTATGCCGGCCGCCTCAGGCGTGCGCGGTCAGGAGTTGCTGCAACTCGCCCTTCTGATGAAGGTCGCGGACGATGTCGGCGCCGCCGATCAGCTTGCCGTCGACGTACAGCTGCGGGTAGGTCGGCCAGCTCGAATACTCCTTGAGGCCTTCGCGCAGCTCCTGGTCAGCGAGGATGTTGTAGGACTCGAACGGCACGCCAGTCTGCTTGAGGATGCCGACCACGGCCGCCGAGAACCCGCACTGGGGCATGGCGGGGTTTCCCTTCATGAACAGCATCACGCGCCCGCGGGCGATGGTGTCGGCGATGCGCTTGCGGAGATCTTCGGTCACGTCTCAGCCTCCTGTCCAAATGCCAAATGGCAGCGTTGTCACTTGCGTTGATACTCTTCCGGCGTCGCGGTCGTCAGCGCGAGCGCGTGAATCGGCGCGGCCGGGCCGTGAATCGCGTCGCTGAGCGCCGCGTACACCAGCCGGTGGCGTTCGACCGCGCCCTTGCCGACGAACGCCGCCGAGACCACGGTCGCGTCGAAGTGGTCGCCGCCACCGGTCGTGTCGATGACGCTGACGTCCGCGTCGGGGAGCGCGGCGCGGATGCGCGTGCGGATGTCGTCGGGTGTCATGGGACCACGGGGCCTTTATAGCGCTTTGCGAATCGAAGTCGATCGAGTCTAACCTGTGCGCCATGGCGTGCTCTCGCAACGGTTGGTCGGTCGGTTCCATCGTCGTCGTGGTCTTCGTGGCGCTCGCCGGGGCCGGATTTGGATGTAGCGGCGGCGGCGGCGCTGGAACCGGCACGGCCGGGAAGGGCGGTTCAGCCGGTGGCGCCGGGGGCCGGGGCGGGCGCGGAGGCTCCGCTGGCAGCGTCGCGGGCACGGGCGGCAGCGCGGGCGCAGCCGGCAGCGGAGGTGCGGCGGGCGCGGCTGGAGGGGCCGGCGCTTCGGGCGGCAACGCGGGCGCTGGCGCCACGGGCGGCACCGCAGGCGCGGCGGGCGGCGGCGCTGGCACGGGCGGTGGGAGCGCGGGCAGGGGCGGAGGCGGCGGCGGCGCGGGGACCGGCGGCGCGGGGACTGGCGGCAGCGCCGGGACCGGCGGAGGTGGCGGCAGCGCGGGGACCGGCGGCAGCGCGGGAACGGTCGGCACGGGCGGCAGCGCAGGAACGGGCGGCGGCTCGGGGACGGTTGGCACGGGCGGCAGCGTCGGCACCGGTGGCGCGCCTCCCTGCACGCCGACGGGCCCCGAGAGCTGCTTCAACGGCCTCGACGACGACTGCGACGGCAACGTCGACTGCGCCGATCCGGACTGCTATCCGATCGCCGAGTGCGTCCCCAATGAGACCGACGTCCAGTTCGGCACGCTCGTCGCTCAGACGGCCGCCTGCCCGCCGCACTTCGGCGGCGGCGCGACGGCGCTCGATCAGGGGCTGAGCGCGCCTTCGACCTGCACCGGCTGCAGCGTGACGCCCGCGCTGACCTGCACGACGACGGCCCACGAGATGTCGGACTGCACCTCCGGGTTGGTGAGCGAAAGCGTGGCGCTCAGCTCGGCCGCCTGCGCCAACAACGGCGGACCCGGCTACAACTGGACGTCCGGCGCCGTCCACGTCGACGCGCTCACCGCGGCGGGCATGTGCGCTGCGTCGGGCACGCCCGCGCCTTCGCCTCTCGCCTGGCAGACGCAGACCAAGTTCTGCGCCACGCAAGAGCTCGGCGGCGGCTGCGCGACCGGAGACCGTTGCGTCCCGAAGGTCCCCACCGCCGGCAAGCATTGCGTCCTCGCACCCGGGTCGACGGCCTGTCCGTCCAACTACGCCGCGGAGGGAACCCAGCCGTGGTACACAGGGGTCCAGGACGGCCGCAGCTGCGGAAGCAGCTGCAGTTACTTCCCGGCGGGCGGCGCGTGCGGTTCGAGCTTCGTCCGGCTGTACCTCGATACGGCCTGCAGCGGCATCAGCGACGCGGTCACGCCGAACAGCGACGCCTGCAGCCTCGATTCGCCGCTTCGATCATTCGCGGTCGTGCTGCAGAACATCACGTTGCCGACCTGCTTGCCGACCAACACCGTCTCCGGCACCGCGGTACCGAACGGCCCGCAGACCCTCTGCTGTCTGTAGGTCAGCCGGGCGGAACGCCCTCGCTGCCGAGCGCGCGGGCTATACTTGCGCCCGAATCATGACCCTGGGAACGCGCGTCACGCTGGTGACGACGACCGTCATCGCGTCGGTGCTCGCGGTGTCCGGGTACGCGGCGCTGAAGGTGCGGCGCGCGAACCTGGAGGCCGACCTCGGGCGCGAGGCGTACGAGATCGCGGTCGCGCTGCGCGCCGGCATCGAGCCCGTGGCCGCGAAGGGGGACGCGCTCAGCGACCTCCTGCACGGGCGCATCCGCGCCGCCCGCCAGCCCGACGAGGTGTTCCAGCTGGAAGTCCTGAGCGGCGGCACCGACGCCAAGACCGACGACGAGGCGTGGCTCTTGTTGATGCAGGCCGCCGAGATCCAGTCGGCGCCCGTGGGCCGCCTGTTCGACTCGGCGTCGGGCTCGCGCTCGTACGCGATGGCGGTTCCGCTGTACGACGCCGTGGGGCTGGAGCTGCCGCGCGGCCATCCGGCGCGCAAGCCGGTCGCCGTCATCGGGATGCGCCGGGACACCGGCTACATCGACGCCGAGGTGTCGGCGACCGCGCGCCGGGTCGTGCCGGTCTTCCTGCTGGTCGTCGTCGGCGTCGCGCTGGTCGTCTGGTTCGCGCTTCGGCGGACGGTGGTGCGGCCGCTGCGGCGCATGGTCGAAGGGATCGACGCCGTCGGCAAGGGCGACCTGTCGCGCGTCATCCTCGCCGAGCGCGACGACGAGATCGGCACGATCGCCGGCCGGTTCAACGCCATGACCGGGTCGCTGCGCGAGGCGCGCGAGGACGGCGAACGGGCGGCCAGCGCGCGTCTGACGCTGGAGGAGCGGCTGCGCCACGCGGAGAAGCTGGCGACGATCGGCCAGATGGCGGCGGAGATCGCGCACGAGCTCGGCACGCCGCTGAACGTGATCGGCGGGCGGGCCCGCGCCATCGGAAAGAAGGCGGGCGACGCGGCCGAGGTGGCCAAGAACGCCGGCATCATCAGCGGCGAGGTCGCGCGCATCACCAAGATCATCAACCAGGTGCTCGACTTTTCGCGGCCGCGCGGTCCCACGCTGACGCGCGTCCGGCTGCGATCGGTCGTGGGCGAGGCGCTGGCGTTCGTGGGCGAGACCGTGCGGCGCCTCGGCATCACCGTCGATTTTGGCGCCGCGCCGGCGCCGCCCGAGGTGCCCGGCGATCCGGATCAGATCCAGCAGGTCTGCCTGAACCTGATCACCAACGCGATCCACGCGATGCCGAACGGCGGCACCTTGCGCATCACCACGGAGACGGTGGTGCGCCGCAAGGGCGGCCTGGATCTGGCGCCGCCCGCGGAGTACGTCGTGCTGACCATCGCCGACACGGGCAAGGGGATCCCGGCCGCCGATCGCGACAAGATCTTCGAACCGTTCTTCACGACCAAGGACGCGGGGCAGGGGACCGGCCTCGGTCTGGCGGTCAGCCACGGCATCGTCAAGGACCATGACGGCTGGATCGAGGTCGACAGCCCGGCATCGGGCGGCGCGCTGTTCCGCGTCTACCTGCCGTGCGCGGCCGCGACGCGGGCGGATGAGCCGACGATCCCGCCCGCCGAGGGGGCCGAGAGTCAACCAGGGGTTGAACAAGCGAAGTCGATGGGCAAGGATTGAGGGAACCTGCTCTCGTAGTCCCGAATGGCTGACGCGGCTCCCACAGTTTCCGATCTCCCCGCCGAGCCCGCGAGCAGCGGGCGCGGCGCGACCATCCTGATCGTCGAGGACGACGGGGCGATGCGGATGATGCTGCGCGAGGCGCTGGAGGAGGACGGCTATGCCGTCGAGGCCGTGGGCGGCGGGCGGGCCGGCATCGAACGCGTCAAGCAGGGCGGCATCGACCTGGTCATCTCCGACGTGAAGATGCCCGACCTCGACGGCCTGGACATGCTGCGTGAGATCAAGGCGGTCACGCCTTCGCCCCACGTCATCACGATCACCGCGTTCGGTTCCATCGACACCGCGATCCGCGCGGTCAAGCTGGGCGCCTTCGACTACATCACCAAGCCGTTCGACGTCGATCAGCTGATCCTGTCGGTGCAGAAGGCGCTGGACGAGCGCGCGCTCCGTTCGGAGCTGGCGCGGCTGCGCGACGAGGTCCAGCGCAGCTACCGCTGGGGCAACATCGTCGGCAAGTCGGCGGCGATGCAGGCGATGTTCGCGCTGATTCGCCGGCTGTCGGGGTCGACGCTGTCGGTGCTGGTGACAGGCGCCTCCGGCACGGGCAAGGAGCTGGTGGCCAAGTCGCTGCACTTCAACAGCCCGCGGCGCGAGCGGCCGTTCCTGCCCATCAACTGCGCGGCCATCCCGGACACGCTGCTGGAGAGCGAGCTCTTCGGCTACAAGCGGGGCGCGTTCACGGACGCGCGCAGCGATCGCGCCGGCATGTTCGTGGAGGCGGACGGCGGCACGATCTTCCTCGACGAGATCGCCGAGCTGTCACCGGCGCTGCAGGCGAAGCTGCTGCGCGTGCTGCAAGAGGGCGAGATCCGCCCGCTGGGGGCGACGCGCAGCCAGAAGGTCGACGTGCGCGTCGTGGCGGCCACCAACAAGGACCTCGAAGAGAACCTCGCGAACGGCACGTTCCGGCAGGATCTCTTCTACCGATTGAATCAGGTTCACATCCACCTGCCGGCCCTGCGCGATCGCCCCGACGACATCCTGCCTCTGGCCGAGCATTTTCTGGTGCAGAGCGCCACCCGCGCCGCCAAGGACGTGCGCGCCTTTCACGAGGCGGCGAAGAAGGCGCTGCTTGGCCACGGCTGGCCCGGCAATGTGCGCGAGCTGGAGAACGTCGTCGAGCGCGCGGTCGCGCTGGTCGAGGGCCCGCTGGTGCGCGTCGACGATCTGCCCCCGCTGCCGTCGTCGACGCGCGACCGGCGTCCCGCGGAGGTTCAGGGCGCTCAGGCAGCGCAGTCGACGGATAGCGAACAGGACCCTCTGGCGGCTGCGCTGGCGCGGAGCCTGACGCTGGCGGAGCTGGAACGTGACTACATTATGAAGGTGCTGGCGGCCGAGAGCGGCAACAAGACGCGCGCTGCCCAGCGGCTGGGGCTGGACCGCAAGACGCTGTACCGGAAGCTGGAGGAGTACGCGGCTGCGGGGGGCGCCGGCACCGACGGCGGCCAGGGGCCAGGGCAGGGGGAAGGCGAGCGCTGATGCAGTCGACGGTGAAGTTCTCCGCGCGTGTCGAGCCGGGCGCCGATCTGGTGCGCTCGCCGGTGACCGATCAGCCGTGCGTCTACTGGCGCCTGCGAATCGTCGAGCGGCTGACCGACCGCAGCCAGCTGGTGCACGAGATGGCGTCGTCGCAGCCGTTTCGTCTGGTCTGGGGCGCGCGCGGGGGAGAGGTGGCGCCCGTCCGCATCCTGATCGAACCGGACAGCGCGCGCATCGACGCGCCTCCCGCGTTGCATCGGCCCGGCTCCCCGGGCGCGCTGGCGGTCGCGCGCGCGTTCGGATTCCCCGGGACGCTATCGGTCGAGGAGATCACGATCCAGTCCGGCGAAGAGGTCGCGGCGGAGGGGATCCTGCGCCACGCGGTCGTCGAGGCGGGGCCGTTCCGCACGATCGAGCGCGAGCCCGAGCTTTACGACGCGACGCTGACGGTCGCCAGCGTCAGCATCGGCCAGGCGCTGCTGCCGTGGGCGGTCGGCACGGCGGCGGCGGTGCTGGGCGGAATCGGCCTGGCGACCTGGGCGGCGTGGCACTACCACTTCTCGCGCGACACGGCGTCGCAGGTTGCCGGCGTCGGCCATCCGCCCGCCCGGCTCGAGCGCCCGCAGTTTCCGCACCCGCGCCTGCCATGAACGGCGCGGGGCGGATGCGCGGCATCGCCATTTCTCTGGCGGCGTGCCTGGGCGGCGCCTGCGGCTCCCAGTCGACCGCTTATCCGCTCTATGCGAAGGTCGGTGCAGGCCCCGGCCCCGAAAAGGTCGCGACGCTGTATGGACCGGTCCAGACCGTCGACGATCAGAATGTCGCCGCCAAGGGTCGGACGTTCGAGCTTTTGCCCGGGTGTCACGTCGTGACGCTGCAACGGAACATCGGCGAGGGAAGCGCAACGGGGGCGTGGGCGGCGAACCTCCCGCGCCTCGTGGTCGCATTCGAGATGAAGCCCGCCCACCGCTACATCATCAGCTCGACATCGCCGGATTCGAGCGCGCCGGTCGGCCGCATCGTCTTGACCGCCACCGAGAAGGCGCCGGACGGAAACGTGGTGCGGGTGCCGTTCGCGCGCAGCGACGAAGACATCCGCAACTGCCG
>Ga0066903_100005389_pt1 | contig 11093 bp, 9 predicted proteins | sample PanSoiMetaGPlot1_FD_67491 | JGI IMG/M metagenome (GOLD analysis project Ga0066903, IMG submission 67491) | Tropical forest soil microbial communities from Panama analyzed to predict greenhouse gas emissions - Panama Soil - Plot 1 (version 2) | ecosystem: Environmental > Terrestrial > Soil >...
TGCCGTCAGACGCGACGGTAAAGGCGCCCATGCGTGCATTTCGTTCAAGAATCAGGCAGCGAAAACCGCGACCCGCGTTTTGTTCGAGTTTCCGATCATCGACCGCAGCGGCGAACAGGTCGCTAAGATGACACTCGACCGGCGCGGAACGTTTTCAACCGGCGTCGACATCAACGGTTGGAGCAGTCTGCAGAATTGGCAGAGTGGGACGCATCGCGGCTACGATGAGAACTGCACCGGCCTCAAACTCAATCTTGCCGCGTTCCCGCTCCTTGCCGCACATTCGGCAACGTATCATATTTTGCGCGTGGAGTATGCCGACGGGACCAGCTGGTCGCCGCCGTAGTCAGTCGATCAGCGTGACTTTGCCGTCCCCCAACTCATAGAACGCGCCGACAACGCGTACGTGCCCCGACGCGACGCCTTCTGAAATTACCGGCGGCTCTGCACGCAGGAGCGCCGTTCCGGCGCGCACGTTCGCTTCAACCGCTTGGGTAATCGCGCCCCGAGCTTTGACGACCGACGCGATTCCCGGAGCGATAAGCTCCTGCAGCGAGCTAAGATGTTTTGGGAGCGCTTCTTTCGATTCAAGTGCCTTATAGACGGCGGTCACGGCGCCGCAGTTCTCATGCCCCAGCACCATGATCAGACGCGTTCCGAGATGCTCGACGGCATATTCCAGCGAGCCGATCACAAGGCCGTCGGGGTAGTTGCCGGCCACACGAACGACAAAGAGCTGACCGAGCCCCTGAATGAAGATGAACTCGGGAATAACCCTCGAGTCGGAGCAAGTGACGACGGACGCGAAGGGCGCCTGAGTATTCTTCAACAACGCGCGCTTCTCAGTGATTTGAGCGATCGGCGGGAATTCGTTGTGAACGAAATGCGCGTTGCCCGCCATCATCCGCGCCAGCGCCTCGCCGGGTGGAACGCTCGGGGCTGCGCTCTCGGCGCTTTGGGCGCGTTGCGACGACGCGAGGCTCATCGCTGCCATCGAGCCGGCCAAGAATGCTCCCCGGTTCAGTCTCAATCGATCGTGCTTCATGTCAGTTCTTGTTCGGCGCGAGAAATAACCGACCATGCGGATAGTCGAAGACGAAGTCGAAGTGCTTGAGAAAATCGTAGCCGACCAGCATGTCGACTCCGAAGTTGTCTAGGCAGACCGACTGTCCGGAGTACGTGATTGGGCCGACTTGGAGCGTTTGGATGTTGCCGCAGATCGGACTGCCCAAGCGAAGATCGTGCTTACGCGCGAGATCGAAGCTCAGGAAGGCGACGCCGGGATTACCGGTATCGAGGATCGTCTCTACCGGCACCGACGTGTTGACGGTCATCGGAATGGCGGGAATTCGGCGCGAGAGGTCGACACGAAACGCCACGCCGGATGCGTCCGAGAGATCGGTTTCAGGATCGAGCACCGTCAGCGTCGAGTTGTAGACGTTGAGCTTTACGACCGCGCCGGCAAAGAGATCGTAGCCCATCAAACCGTCGTACCCTTCGCGATCGAGCCCGCGATAGTCGTGCGCGCGGAAATCCTCCGAATCGACGACCACGTTATGGAGCGTCGATCCGCCGACCGCAATCGTGGCGACGTGCCGGGTCTGCGTGCGAACCTTTCCATAAAACGTCGACGCCTCGCCCGGTCCGCCGATGACCGCCGCGCCGGCGCGCGCAGCGAACTGATTGTCGAGCACGATTGCGCTCGCGCCCGTATCCAGAATGAAGCGTCCTTTGACGCCGTTCACCGCCGCTTCGATCAAGATGCGATTCTTGTGGAGCGAAATCGGAACGGGTTTCGACTCGCCGAAGGACCAGCTCGCAGTGGGCGCCGGCGGATGGAGCTCGGCATCGCTCACCGGCGCGTTCGGCTCGAAGCTGCGGTACGAATGGAGCGCCGAGTCGTTCCCAATCCGGTATGCGGCTATCATCTTCTTCCCCGGCATCGGTTCAGCGTATGCCACGACGTGGAGGACTTTTTCGTACGCGCCGCCGGGATCGACGACCGCTTGCACGTACGCGCCCGTCGCCGGATCCTCGTAGAGATCCATCGCATCGGCATTTTTCAAAGTCACGCGCACGACCGCGAGCCCCTTTCCCGCAATCGTCTGTTCGCCGCGGTACGTCGCCGGAAGCTCGGTCGTGCCTTCGAGACCGAGCACCGCCGAGGAGGCGAGATACTTCGCGTAGCCGCCGTAAATCGGCGTTGTGAAGCCGTTATAATCGGAGCTCCAAAAGATGCTGCCCGTAAAGCCCGTATGCTCGGTGACGTTTCCGTGCGTGACCATCGTGTAAATATCGTGCACGAGTAAACCGCGCGATAAAGAGACGAACGTGATCGTCTTCTCGCCTTTTTCGTTGGTGACGTCGCCCGCAATGCGCATGCTCCGCAACGTGCCGTCACCGAACTCCCAGCCGACGTACGCGCGATGCTTTGCCAGCAGCGCCGCAGCTTGCGCGTCGTCATTGCGCGCCTGCGCCGATACCGCGACGAGCATGGCCCCAGCGAGGAGCGCTGGAAAAAATGAAAAGACCGCGCGCACGATGCGCCAGTCTTCCACGATCCTCATTGGGGTCCCTCAAGCGCGTCGTACTGCAACGTTCTACTCGGCAGAACGCGCGCTCCGGGAGTCGGACTATGCGGCTGAAGGTCGCCCGTATGCATGAGGTGCTGCACGTCGACGCCGTGCAGCAGTACGAGCGCGTCGGCGATCAGCCGGCGGTGGCAGCGCCACCAGAGCGTTTCGGAACACATGATCGCCGTCAAATTTTCCGAAGCGTCACTCAAGAGGGTCCCGAGCGCGACACCGAACGCCGCCGTCTGCATATAGTCGGCATAGCCTCGAAAAGCGGGGTGACGCAGCGCTACGTTGGGGCTATCGGGGCAGGTCTTGCGGAATCCGCCGAGCTCGCGACGCCACTCGTACGATGCGCCGGCGAGGTCCGGCACCCAGTGCGCCATACGTTCGGCCCAAACGTGCGGATGCGCGCGGCTCTTCGGGACGCTGCGAACGTCGGCAACGGTGCGAATGCCCGCGCCGCGAATGAGCGCGGCGAGCTCGACCTCTCCGGCGGTACCGTGCCCGAACGTAACGATCCGCATGTGCAATCAGGCGACTAGTTGGGTAAAATGGGCGTGACCAACAATCCTTGGCATCTTTTATGCGAACAGTACGACGGACGACGCGGCGGGAGCTTCTGCGATCGCAACGGCTTGGTGAAGAGTTTCGGGTCATCGCCGAAGCGATGCCCCAGCTCGTCTGGACGGCCCAGCCCGATGGGACGATCGACTATCTCAACCGCCGTTGGATCGAATATACCGGCGTCGACGTTGACGAGCTTCGCCGCCGCTCCGGAAATGCCGGCGTGATTCACCCCGGCGAGCTCGACGAAACCTGGCGACTCTGGCGAAGTGCGGTGCAGACGGGCGAGCCCTACGAGCAAGAGTATCGTATACGCCGCGACAGCGACGGCAGCTACCGGTGGTTCCTTGGGCGCGCCGTCCCAATTCGTTCCGACGACGGCACGATTCTTCGGTGGATCGGCACGGCGACGGACATTGACGACCAGCGGCGCGCGCACGATCATCTGCGCTTCATCGTCGAAGCGGGCAATTCGATCTTGGCATCGCTCGACGTCGAAGAAATTTGCCACGAGCTGGCGCGCGTTGCGGTGCAATACGTCGCAGACTGGTGTTTCGTCACGCTCGTTGAGGACGGCGAGTTTCGAACCTGCGCGATCGAGCACAAGAACGCGGCGCTGCGCCGGCATATCGAGGAGTATCGCGATCGGTATCCGCCGGACACCCGGAGTCGCCTGGCTCGAGTGGTGGCGCGCAACGAAATGCTCTTGATCGAACACGTCCGGCCGCAACAACTGCAAGCGGCCGCCAAGGACGCGGAGCATCTTGGGCTGCTCGAGTTGTTGAAAATGCACTCGGTCATGATGGTCCCGCTCTCGAACCCCGATGGTGACGTCTACGGCGCAGTCACATTCGTATCGAGCGAGTCCGGGCGCGCGTTCACCGAGAGCGATTCGAGCGTTGCCGCGACCGTCGCCGGCCGAGCCGGCTTGGCCATTCAAAACGCCCGCATATTCCAGAGACAGCGTCGCGCCGCCGAGGCGCTTCGATTCACAGGCCAAGTCAATCAGCTTCTCTTCGAAACATCCGATCCGTGGCAAGCGATGGAACGCGTCGCGCGGATGGTCGCGACGGAAGTCGCCGACGCGTGCGCGATCGTGCGGTTGCACGGCGACACGCTGCGGACCGAGATTCTCGTTCACCGCGACCCGAAGCTCAATGCCGCCATTGCTCCCTTGCGCGGACATCGCACGTTGCGGCTGCAGCCGGAGCGCGAGTTGGCGTTACGGCTGAAACAGCACGAGACGATCGTCTTGACGGAGGATTCCCTACGCCTGAGGGAGCGATCGTGGCCGTATCTCGGCCAGGCGATCGAAGCCCTCAATGCATGCTCGACGATCATCGTGCCTTGGTATGCGAGCAGCGCGACGTACGGCGCGCTCATCGCGCATTATTCGGCTCCCTCGGTCGACGCAGACGACGTTGCGCTGCTTGAAGAGGTCGCGCGACGCGCATCGGTTGCGGTCGAGCGCGCGGAGGCGCTCGAACGCGAGCGCAAGATCGCAACAACGCTCCAACAAGCTTCGCTTCCCGCGCTGATCGCAGAGCCGCAAGGGCTAACGTTCGATGCCGTCTATGCACCCGCGGGCGAAGAAGCAGAAGTCGGCGGCGATTGGTATGACGCGATCGAGCTCGACGACGGGTCGGTCGTCGTCAGCGTCGGAGACGTAACCGGCCGCGGCATTCAAGCGGCGGCGATTATGAGCAAAGTTCGTCACGCCATGGGCATGGCGCCGCTGCACGAAACGGATCCGACGAAAATCCTCGATTCGGCCGGCTGGTTTTTGAGCAAGCGTTATCCCGAAGCAATCGTTACGGCGTTCGTCGCAATCATTTCCCCCGACCGGCGGTCCATGCGTTTTGCGAATGCCGGCCATCCCTTGCCGATCCTGCGGCGAGACGGCAGCCTCATCGAGTTGCACGCCGTCGGATTGCCGCTCGGTCTACGGCAGATGGCCAAGCCTGAAGCGAGCGGCGAGATCGCACTGCGCGACGGCGATATCATCCTCTTCTTCACCGACGGCCTAATCGAAGGACGCCGCGAGTGGGACGTCGGTGAGAGCATGCTTCGCAGCGTGCTTCAGAGCGATCTCTTCACGGCTGCGTCGGCGCCGGCCAAGCTGGTCGCACGCAGCTGCTTGCCCGCGACACTGCACGACGATGTCGCCATCTTGGCCGTTTCGGTGGCGCCGCCGCGCGCCTGGAGCTTATCGTTCGACGATGCGCGCGCCGCATGGGACGCCCGCTCGCACTTCGTGGAGTTTCTGCGCGGCGTCGGCAGCAGCGAACGCCTCATCAACACCGCCGAGCTTGTGTTCGGCGAGCTCTTGAGTAACGTCGTATGCCATGCGCCGGGGCCGGTCGAAGTTTCGCTCGATTGTCACGATGACAGGCTGGTTCTGCACGTCGTCGACTCCGGGCCGCCGATCGAGGTAACGGACTGGCGGCTGCCCGAGGACACGCTCAGTGAGCGCGGCCGCGGGCTCTTCATCGTCGCTCAACTGGCGGCCGGCGTTCGCATCGAGCACGTCGCAAATTACGGCAATCACATCAGCGTCACGATGCCCCGGCGCTCGTAGCGCGTTTCCAGAGAACGTGCGGCCCTTTGAGCTCGAGCGATACTTTGCCCGCTACGAGTTCACCACGCGCTACCTGCTCTGTGCCAGCGACCCCGAGACGATCTCGGTGGACGAACTGCTGGCGTACGAAGACGGTTCGGCGGAACGGCTCGCCCGGCTGCGTCTTGGATATATCGAATCACGCGGCGGCGCGGCGTTGCGAGCCGGAATCGCCTCGCTCTACGAGCACTGCAGTGCCGATTCGATTTTGGCACATAGCGGCGCCGAAGAGGCAATCTTCGTCTTCATGAACGCCGCGCTGCAGCGCGGCGACCACGCGATCGTACAATTCCCCGCCTACCAATCGCACTATTCCATCGCCGAAGCTATCGGCGTCGAAGTCACGCGCTGGCGATCGGATCTGTCGGGCGAAGGCTCGCCCGACGTTGACGAGCTGGAACGTCTGGTGCGCCCCGAGACACGCGCGATCGCGCTCACGACGCCGAACAATCCGACCGGCTACGCGTTCGACCGCGCGCAAATGGAGCGCATCGTCGCTATCGCGCGCAAGCATGGCATTTGGCTCTTAGGCGACGAGGTTTATCGCGGCACCGAGCGCGAGGCCGAACGGATTCCGGCGGTCTGCGATTGGTACGAGCGCGGAGTTTCGCTGGGTGGATTATCGAAGTCGCACGGTCTGGCGGGATTGCGTATCGGCTGGTCGTGTGCGCGCGACGCGGCGCTCTACCAACGCATGGCGACGCTCAAGGATTATCTCTCGATCTGCAACAGCGCGCCGAGCGAATTTCTCGCAGTGGTCGCGCTGCGTCATAATGCCGAGTTGACCGCTCGCGTGCGCGCGATTACGACGCAGAATTTGGCTCTGCTTGATGACTTCTTCGCGCCGCGATCGGACTTGTTCGGTTGGATCCGGCCGCGTGCCGGCACGACGGCCTTTCCACGCTATCTCGGCGGTAGCAGCGACGCGTTTTGCGCGCGCGTCGTGCGGGAGGCCGGCGTGCTGCTGCTGCCGAGCACGCTCTTCGACGCCGGTGACGAGCACATTCGCTTTGGTTACGGCCGCGCAGACGTGGCCGAAGCACTCGCAGCACTCGACGGCCAGGTTTAGCGCGTCCCTTCGCCGTAAGCGGGCGCATGAACGTTTGGCAGCGTTCTTCCGTTCTCGCCGCGTGCGCCCTCGCCGTTTCCGGTTGCGGCGGTTCCTTACAAAGCGCGCGCGCCGTCCTACCGCCGCAAGCCCGCACCGCGCCGCGCATGAGCTGGATGTCGGCGGAAGTCAAGACGGCGAAGCAGTTGCTCTACGTTGCGGACCCGACCTCGTTACCATCCTACTACGGCAAGATCGACGTCTTTGCGCTCCACGGATTGCACTATAAGCTCGTCGGCCAAATTGCCGACTACGACAACCCGCAGGGAATGACAACCGACGCCGCCGGCAATCTCTACGTTACGGATATCGGCGTCGCGACGGAAGGTGCGGCCGTCGGTGATATTAAGGTCTTCCCGAAAGGCGCGAAGTACTACTCACGCATCATCGTTCCGGCGGATTGGGTGCCGTTCGACATCGCGGTCGGCCGTGACGGCACGCTGTACGTCGCTAACATCGCGCCCGTCGGGTATTTCAACCCGGGGTCGGTCTCGGTCTATCCGCCTTTGGCCAGCCAGCCTTCGCGCGTCTTGCAGTTCAACAATTTCCAAGTCTTAGGAGTCACCCTGCACCGCCGGAGCAACACGATTTACGTTTCTTACGACGGGACGGGTGGAACCGGCGGAAGCATCGACGAGTTCGTGCACGCGCGCGGCAAACCGAAGAATCTCGGCGTCTCCTATGGAGCGCCGTGGAGCGTTCGCGAGGACGGCGCCGATAATTTGCTCGCCTGCAGCGGCGAGGGCACGATCAACGTCTACGCCGAATCGAGCGGCCAACTCGTGCAGCAGATTTCCGTGCCCAACGGCGCGATGTTCGAAGCCTTTAGCAAATCCCGCAGCAAGCTCTTCGTGAGCGATTTCTCTAAGATCGAAATTTACAGCTATCCCGCCGGCAAACTGATTGGAAACATCGACCAGAGCGGCTGGGCCGGCTCCAACTATCCCACCGGCGTCGCATATTGGCCGCCGCCGCAGTAACGCCGGGCAGCACCAGCGGTTCGTTGAGCCGAGGCGCGTGGTGGGCGGCGTGGAGCGTCGCTGCCGTCGTCGCGATCGTGCATCTCGCCGTCGCGCAGCAGTACGGAATCTTCCGCAACGAGCTCTACTTTATTATTACCGGACGTCATCCGGCGTTCGGCTACGTCGACCAGCCGCCGCTGGTTCCGCTGCTCGCAGCGCTGACGCAGTCGGCCGGCATTCATCTCTGGCTCTTGCGGTTGCCCGCGATTCTTGCAGCGGCGCTGCTTGTGCCGCTCACCGTTATCTTCGCGCAGCTTCTCGGCGTGACCACGCGCGGCGCGTGGCTCGCCGCAATCGGAGCGGCGAGCGCCACACTAGTGACGGCGATGACTGCAACGCTCTCGACATCGACCTTCGAGCCGCTCGCCTTTACGGCCGTGGCTTATTTCGTCACCCGCGCGTTGCTTTTAAACGAGCCGCTCGCGTTCTGGTGGGCGGGCATCGCTGCGGGAGTCGCGTTTGAGGCGAAGTACGGCGTCGCATTCTGGGCTGCCGCCCTCGCGATCGGATTGCTGCTCGCCGGTCCGCGTACCGTATTCCGTTCGCGCGATTTTTGGATCGGCGTCGGAATTGCGGTTATAATTGCGCTGCCCAACGTGATATGGCAAGCCGTTGCGGGCTTTCCGTTCTTGGAGTTGGTGCATAACGATAATCCCGGCAACTTTACCGGCACTCCGCTGAGCTTCACCGTCGATCAGATCTTATCGGTGAATATGCTGCTCGCGCCGCTTTGGGTGGCCGGAATCGTGGCGCCTTTCGTATCGGCTCGGCTGCGCCCATTCCGTTTTCTTTCGATTGCCTTCGTAACGATGGCCGCGATCATTCTGTTCACGCACGGGAAGAGCTATTATCTCGCCGGCGCATATCCGGCGATGTTTGCGCTCGGCGCGTCGGCCTGCACGCGTCTGCCGCGACTCCTCGTTGCGCTCTGGGCGGTGCTCGCAGCGGCGAACGGCGCGCTCTCCCTGCCGTTGGTGCTGCCGGTGCTGCCACCGGACCGGCTCAAGACGATGATGGATAGCATGCACCCGCGCCCGAAACCGATCGAGGCAGCGGGCATCGGCGCGCCGCTGATGCAGATGCTCTCCGACGAGTTCGGCTGGCCGCAGCTTGCGCGCGACGTCGAAAGTGCGTACGCCGCTCTTCCCGCGAGCGATCGTGCTAAGGCGGCGATCTTTGCTTCGAACTACGGCGAAGCGGCCGCCATCGATTTCTATGGCAGCGGGTTGCCGCCGGCACTGAGCGGCAACAATCAATACTATTTGTGGGGACCGCGCGGCTACGACGGCTCCGTTGTCCTCGCGGTGAACGTCGACGTCGCCCAGTGGTCGCGCATCTGCGACAGCGCGCGCATCGTCGCAACCTTCGGCACTTCGCCCTATGCGATGCCGTACGAACGGAACCGCCCGATCGTGCTCTGCCGCGGGATGCATCCATCGCTGTCGCAGCTTTGGCCCGCCTTCAAGCACTACGGCATCGAAAACTTAGGTAAGTAACCGCCAATAGAGCAAGATCCAGATAGTTTTCGAGCGCGGCTGCCGTTAGACTTTTGACATGGTTAACTTTCGTATTACCGGCCTCGCGCCGGAGCAGTTTCAGAACTTGTACGGGCTCGATGACGCGGAGCTTGCCGCGCGTGGCGTGAAGCGCTATGTCGTCGACGCAACGCCCAGCTTTCCCGATCGCGTCGAGATGCGCGATCTCGAGCTCGGTGAACACGCCCTGCTGATGAACTTCACGCATCTCGATTCGGCGTCGCCGTATCGCTCGAGCCACGCCATCTTTGTACGCGAAGGCGCAAGCGAACGTTACGATCGGCTCAACGAAGTACCGCCTGTAATGCGCATCCGGCAGCTCAGCGTGCGCGCATTCGACGAAGATGACATGATGTTGGAGGCCGAAGTGATCGACGGCGCATCGATTGAATCGCTCATCGAGCGGTTCTTCGCCGATCCCGCGGTCGCGTATATGCACGTGCACAACGCGAAGCGCGGCTGCTACTCCGGCCGCATCGACCGCGTCTAGCTACTGCTCGACGAGCTGCATCATCTCGGGCGCATAGCGTTCGCCGGCCGTCTGTGAGGCGAGGCCTTCCAGACGGGCATGCTGATCCGGTGTGAGGCGCATGTCGAGCGCGCCGACGTTTTCCTCTAGATAGCGCACGCGCTTCGTGCCGGGAATCGGCACCATATCGTCGCCGCGCGAGAGCACCCAGGCGAGTGCCACTTGCGCCGGCGTCGCGTTATGCTCGCGCGCGACCGCGCGAACGACTTCGACGATTCGCTCGTTGCGCGCCGCGTTCTCTTCGGAAAAGCGCGGATGGTTACGGCGCGCGTCGTGCTCTTCGAGACGTTCACGTTTCACCGCACCGGTGAGGAAGCCGCGCCCGAGCGGACTGTACGGAACGAAGCCGATTCCAAGCTCGCGCACCGTCGGCAAAACCGCTCTTTCGACGCGGCGCTCCCAGAGCGAATACTCGCTTTGCAGCGCGGTGATTGGATGGACGGCGTGAGCACGGCGCAGCGTCTCGGGTGAGACTTCCGATAGACCGATGTAGCGTACTTTGCCGGCATCGACGAGTTCCTTCATCGCGCCGACGGTCTCTTCGATCGGAACCGACCGATCGCGCCGGTGGAGGTAGTAGAGATCGATAACACCGATGCGCAGGCGCGCGAGCGACTCATCGGCGACGCGCTTCGCATTGGCCGGCGTACCGTCAACGCCGCGGCTTCCGTCGCCGATCTTAAAACCAAATTTCGTCGCGACAATTACGCCGTCGCGACGGCCCTGCAACGCGCGGCCGACTAATTGCTCGTTCGTGTACGGGCCATAGACTTCCGCAGTGTCGAGAAAGTTGATGCCGAGATCGAGCGCCCGGTGAATCGTCGCCACCGCCTCGCGATCGTTGGGGCTGCCGTACGCGAACGACATCCCCATGCAGCCGAGGCCCATTTCCGAAACCACGAGGCCCGGCGTTCCAAGTTTTCGCTGTTCCATACGTAGGGCTATTACCCGCCGGCGACGGCCTCCTCGGAAACCTGACGATTTCCGACCAGAATGAGCACGACCGACGCGATCACGGCGACCCCGCCTGCGAGCAGGCGCCACGTCACCGGCTCGCGCAGAATAATCGCGCCGAGAATCACCGCGACGACCGGATTGACGTAGCCGTACGTTGCGACCGTCGGGGTCGGCAACGTGCGAAC